>OBJA01002266.1_pt1 | contig 11382 bp, 10 predicted proteins | sample 1519751 | NCBI WGS metagenome assembly OBJA01 (sample SAMEA3881238, study PRJEB22517) | soil metagenome | biome: lake sediment; feature: soda lake sediment; material: sediment, water from around vicinity | place: India | collected 2013-12-23 | depth 3 m
GAACGGATCGAACTAAAGCTGCCAGCCCTTTTAACTGTTGTAAAAGAGATTAATGAACCACGGATGCCTTCCCTTAAAGGAAAGATGCGAGCAAAAAAGGCTGAGATACCAGTGTGGGGACCTGAAGATTTAGGTGTCGATTCTTCCCGCATCGGCTTAAATGGGTCACCTACTCAAGTTTGGAAGACATTTATTCCTGATCATCGCGTTGAGGGTGAGGTTTTTGAAGGGACTGTCTCTGAGCAAGTAAAAATGTTGGTGCAACGGCTAATCGAAAAGAACATCATTTCTGCGTAGTTGCCCTAAGCTATTCGTTTCTGTAATGAGCGGGTTTCATGATTACCTTCACTAAGATTTGATGCAATTATCTGTAACACAAAACAACAAAATATGGTTATGAAATCGCCTGATTGTATTAGGGATTAAGGAGGTAACCCTGTGGGAATTCGCGTTATTGCCGACCAATGTGTCGGATGTAAATTATGTGTCTCGTCATGCCCTTTCGGGGCGATTACCGTAAGTGAAAAGAAAGCTATAATTTCAGATGCTTGTACCCTATGCGGTTCATGTGTGCCGACGTGTAAATTTAATGCTATTACTATCGAACGCGAAGAACAGCAAGGCCATAACTTAGCTGATTACAAGGGAGTTTGGGTCTTTGCTGAACAGCGCGGTGGGGAATTGGCGGAAGTCTCATTAGAGCTATTAGGTGAAGGGCGAAAACTTGCCGATACTCTTGGGCAAGAATTAGCTGCCGTGCTACTTGGCAATAATGTTGAAACACTGTCAAAGGAGTTAATCTCTTTCGGCGCGGATAAAGTGTACTTGGCCGAGGCACTGGAGTTGTCCCATTTTCTAGAAGATTCATATACCCAAGTCTTAACTGATTTAATTTGCAGGGAGAAACCTAATATTGTATTAATGGGCGCTACAGCGATAGGACGTTCATTATCCCCTCGGGTTGCCGCACGAATTGGAACTGGGTTAACTGCGGATTGCACAGGATTGGAGATAGATCAGGAAACAGGGAATCTGCGCCAAACTAGACCTGCTTTTGGTGGCAATCTGATGGCTACTATTCTTTGCCCGAAACACCGTCCGCAGATGGCCACTGTCCGTCATCGTGTATTTAGGCCTTTAGCTAAGGACACCGATCGTACGGGCGAGATAATCAGAGTTGACCTCTCTGGCTCGGCATTTGATCTAAAATCAAAGGTATTGGAGGTTATCGCTGGTCAGGAGGGTCACAGAATTAATCTTCAAGAAGCTAATGTGATCGTATCTGGTGGACGAGGCTTGTGTGATCCTAAAAACTTCGACCTGGTCCATAAACTTGCCGAAGTACTTGGAGGAGCCGTAGGAGCCTCCCGAGCTGCGGTAGACGCAGGATGGGTTCCTTATCCCCATCAAGTTGGACAAACCGGTAAGACTGTTGGACCAAAAGTCTATTTTGCTTGTGGAATCCATGGTGCGGTTCAACATTTAGCAGGTATGCAATCATCGGATATCATTATCGCAATTAATAAAAACCCGGAAGCTCCGATCTTTAAAGTGGCTACGTTCGGACTTGTCGGAGATGCGCTGGAGATTCTCCCAGCACTAACCGAGGAGTTCAAGAAGGCAATAGGATAGGCACAAAAACAGCTCTGAACGATTCGGAGCTGTTTTTTAGTGAACCTTAAGATTTATAATATCATGACAACGAAGAAAGCCTGCCATTATAGTGGACGAGCGGTTAGTCGTTTCTACTGAGGTTTGAAATAGATGACCTATGGCCACTATTCGTTGTGAAAGAACGGAGAGCCTGATTTTATTAATATGAATGAAATAGACGCCTAAAGGCGCTATTCATTATTATAGAACGGAGAGCCTGATTTTATTAATATGAATGAAATAGACGCCTAAAGGCGCTATTCATTATTGGTTATTATATGTTTATCTGGAACGAAAAACTGTGAATAAAACCTTGTTATGCAGGAATTTCCTCTCCCGACTCTACCTTGGGTGTGGTATAATCGGGTCTGGAGGAATAATTATGTTAACTATTCGGCGCGACAATTTCATACGAGACTTGATCATCTGGACGATGATAAGTATCTTTTTAGCCGCCTCTTTGGCTGCTGGTTTTGCTGCTTTGACTGATAAATATTTTGCTCGCGCTATTGCGGGTATAATGGGTGATGTCGGTGAGTACGATCTTCTATTTACGGTTCGTACTGACATGAAAAGTAAGGCTATTAATGAATTGCGCCAAATTACCCGGGAGCATTTCCCGGGGTCTGTTATCGAACCGGGGTTAACTATTGCTGGAAAATCAACTATTTTTCTGACATTACCGGAACGATATCGAACAAAAGCCGTTTTCTCCAGTTTAGGAAGTCACTTTGGCAAACTATCCGGTGGTGGGGGATTTTCTCTCATGACCGAACCCCGAATTATCGTAACCGGGGTGCCAGGGGGAGTTTATGATCGCATGATTAGGGAGCTTGAATCCGTAAAAGGGGTTAAATTTGCCTTTCGTGATGGCTCCTCTATTGCGGTTCTTATTAACAGCTCCAATCGAGTGGATGCCGTATCTGCTGAGGTGCGAAAGGTTTTACGTAGGTATCGCATAGTTGAGGTGAGATTTCCCGCAGGGCATGGCTTTGATGATATGGTTGCTTTATCTCGTAATCTCACTCAAGAACTGGCTGGTAATGATGGTTTAACCTTTATCAGGGATGTCACTATGGGAGACGGGGCGGATGACTATCAAGCTCTGTTATCAACATTATCTCAGATGAAAAGGTTTTTACTCTCATATGCCACTGAGATCATTGTAATACCAAAGACTGGAGTCCAGTTAGAGGTCGGCGACCGTCTGGCCTTAGCTGGGAAATCAACTTTAACCCGGTCTGGGATGACGCTCAAACCTGAACATGTTGTCATCAAAATAACATCTATTACTCCTGATTTAATCCAAGGCCTAATCGTACAGGGAGATGCGGCACAAATTGGAGGAGAAGAAGCATATTTGCTTGGTGTCGGAGACAAGCTTGGACAGATTGGAGCAGATGTTCAGCTTAACAGCCGAAAGGAACAATTGGCATATGCTTTAGATGAGGGGGTCTCTCTACTGAAGCAAGCAGGTGAATCTGCTTCAGATTTAACAGACACCTCAACAAAGGCCAAAGAGACGATTACGGCTGCGGCGGATATTCAAAGAGCAATTGAAGATGCCCAGAACTTGATCCGGATGACTGTTGGTGGAATTGAGGGTTTGAGTCGAGAACAGACGCAGGAACGCCTTGAGATGTTGGCACAGACTCTATCATCCGTAGGTGGAGATCTAAAAGGCTTGTCCAATAGCTTTGCCCGTGTTCGTTTAGTTGAAAACCGACTACAGCGGGCGCTAGATAGTGTGAGATCATTTCAATCATTGCTTCGAATAGGGTTAGTGGCATATCCTTCAACTGGCGAAGGAATTGGAGAAAAGCTCGATGAGTTTGATCAAGATTTAAAGAGTATAACGTCGGGATTGGAGGAGCGAGCCCGTTCATTGGATGATTTCATTAATCGATTTAATCCTTTGGTTCGTGTGCTTTTATCATGGAATAATAAAGCTAATGAGTTCGCCGATGGTGTCCGGAGGATCTCGGGTGCTTTGACCGACGACTCGGAAGCAACAAAAATGCTGTCAGAGCTAACAGGTTTAACAGATGAAGTGCTCTATACCATTGACAATTTAGACTTTGCTGAAATTGAGGGGAACCTTGAACGTGCATCGCATCACTTGATAAAACTTAATAAGATGGATTTAGCTGCTATTATAGAACAGATGGAGACGGTTCGTGAATCGTTGCCAAATCTATTGGATGAGGAGATTGGACAATCCGTAAATTTAATCGATCGTTATCTTGATGGAGAAGTTATTCCTGGGGAACACATTCGGTTGTTTGTCAATTCTGAGGTGAACCTTAAAGACTTGCAAGCTAGTGTAAGAACTCAGTTGAATAACCCTAAAATACAAGTAACAGCATTACCGTCGGGTTCTATTGAACCGAATATCCGCGGCGAAGTATTTCGTATCTTAAGAGAAGTACGAGGAGTTATTGCCGCTTTGATCGTTGTGGTCTTCTTCATTCTCTTTTTCTTGCTTGATCAGTCTGCTGTAATGGCTGTATTAAAGCGACACGATCTTGTAATCTCCGAGATTCCAATGGATTTAATAATAGAGCCTCGAAAAAAGCGGTTTCTGAGTAGATGGCTTGGTATTATTTATGCAGTTGTACTCGGATCAGTCTGGTTTGTAGCAGCATTTTCTCTCTCTGGTGCTCAAGTGCCTTATATTAACAATCTTCATTTGATGATAATTGGAGCAATCCTAGGTGTCTTCTTTTATTACCTGGCAGATCGGATTTATCAACTTGATATGGATGAGATAATGGCTGGACAGTCATTAGGACTATCATTTTCCATGTTGATGCGGGAGATTGTTATCCCGTCCGGAAGACCAGGCCTCCTTCAGTTTATTAATTCCCGTAGGATGGTGATGGGACGATGAAGAATGATAAAAGAACCTTACTGCATGTGGAGAACCTTCACAAGCGTTATAAAAAAGTTCATGCGCTACGTGGAGTAAACCTACAGGTGACAAATGGAGAAACTGTGGTTGTTATGGGACCAAGCGGTTGTGGAAAATCTACGTTAATTCGTTGTGTAAACCGACTTATTGAACCTGATGAAGGGTGCGTTATCTTTAATGGTTCAGAACTAACCGGATTAAACCCAGAAAAATTGAGGAGAATTAGACCCAGTATTGGTTTTGTCTTTCAACACTTTAATCTTATTCAACGTTTGTCTGCTTTGGATAATGTTAGTCTCGGATTGCGTTTGTCAGGGATGGATAGGGAACAAGCTGAAGAGAACGCAAAAATAGCATTGGAACGTGTCGGTCTCGCACAAAAGATACGACATCTTCCACGGGAATTAAGCGGGGGCGAACAGCAAAGGGTGGGAATTGCTCGGGCATTAGCGATTAATCCGTTATTGATGCTTTGGGATGAACCCACCGCTTCGCTGGACCCGATCTTGGTCGGTGAGGTGTTGGAAGTGATGGAAGACTTGGTGGAAAAAGGACAAACCACAATGGTAATCGTTACGCATGAACTTAATTTCGCTCGTCGGGCTGCAGACCGGATCGTATTTATGTCTCAAGGAGCGATTGTTGAAGAAGGAAAACCGGAAGAAGTCTTTGACCAGCCCAGATCCGAAGTGGGAATGAAGTACAAAAAGCTTATTCAACACAACGGATATCGAAAAATGGCCGGTTAAAGTCTATTAAATTAAAACGATACAATTAGAAAAAAAAGTGGTATAATAATATGGACTTTTTTCAGTCTAACCGGAGGTGTGCCATATATTGCCTCAGCAACAGACAATCTCACGCTCTATTGTAATGACAGGACAGGCTTTAATGAGCGGTGTCAATGTCCGGATGGAACTTAATCCATTGCCGCCGGACTCTGGTATTCAGTTTTCCCGTAAAGATCTCGGGAACATTCCAGTGAGAATTGAACCTGCACTCGTTATGGATACAAGAAAATGTGTTGCGATCGGTAATGATAGTTGGCGTATTCAAACCATTGAACATCTAATGGCTGCGCTACACGGAATTGGCGTGGATAATCTTCTGATTGAAGTCGACGGTGAGGAACTTCCTCGTGCCGATGGAAGCGCATTGGAATTTGCCGCTACGATGAAGAAAGTTGGCTTGGTAGAGCAAGGTAAGCCACGAAGAATACGTCGGATTACAGAACCGGTCTGGGTGGAAAGCGACAGTGATCTTGTGGCTCTTCCAGGTGAAGGTCTGAAGATTACCTACTGTTTTAGCTCTGATCATCCAGCGACAGGAAATCAGTTTTTTCAATATACCCATTCGCCAGAGAACTTCTTAGCGGAGATTGCTGGGGCGCGCACTATTGCGTTTGAACGTGAGATCGAAGCATTGAAAAGACAAGGTTTAGGCCTTGGCGGTAACTTAGATGCAGTCGTTTTGGTCGGAGATGATGGTTATAAGAATCAGTTAAGGTATCCAGAGGAGATAGTCCGCCATAAAATTTTAGACATTTTGGGAGACCTCTATCTGACGGGTCCCTTTGAAGGTCAGATTATCGCGGTCCGTTCAGGACATCGTCTTGATGTGGAATTAGCCGCTAAACTTCATAAAGAAATTGATGAGAGGGGAACACTGGTATGATTATGGATGTTGGCGCGATTAAAAAACATTTGCCCCACCGGTATCCTTTTCTGTTGGTGGACAGGGTATTAGAGATGGAGCCATTCAAGAGAATTGTAGCTATTAAAAATGTTACAGCAAATGAAGATTTTTTTAATGGGCATTTCCCAAGCAAACCGGTGATGCCTGGAGTATTAATCATTGAGAGTATGGCTCAGGTTGCTGGTCTTGTCATGCTAACCGAAGAAGAACATCGGGGTAAAATACCATATTTTACAGGAATTGACAACGCACGGTTCCGACGCCCGGTAGTTCCGGGGGACCAGCTTCGTCTGGAAGTTGATGTTCTTCGAATTAAGGGAAATGTAGGTCGTGTAAATGGTAAAGCAGTTGTCGACGGGCAGGGCGTTGCCGAGGCTGATTTAATGTTTGTACTGGGGTCATAAAAAAATTACGATAAACATAAATAGTTAAGATGGAATGATATTTGATGATAATTAAAGTAATAAAGAGACAATCTTCTCTAATTGCCCAAAACAGCATGCCATAAAGATAGCGGTTTATTGTGATACTAGATATATAGCTACTAGTCATTGTTACATACGTTATTGTCCAAAAGGGGGCTATACGATGAACACAAATATGAAAGTTTTAGAACCTAAAGTCATCCCACTGCGAAATATCCATGAGACCGCTATTGTTCATCCTCATGCGAAAATTGGTAAAGATGTAATTATCGGTCCATATGCCATTATTGGAGAGAATGTGGAGATTGGTGATGGGTCTGTTATTGGACCTCATGTTGTTATTGAAGGCTGGACCAAAATTGGTGTAGGTAATAAATTCTTTCATGGGGCAACAATTGGATGTGAACCTCAAGATCTTAAATTTAAGGGTGAGAAAAGCGACCTAGTCATTGGGGACTATAATGTTGTTCGTGAGAATGTAACCATCAGCCGTGGCACAGAGGGCGGCGGCGGTGAGACTCGTGTGGGAAGTCACAACCTTTTTATGGCATATTCTCACATTGCACATGATTGTCAAGTAGGGAATCACATTGTAATTGCCAACGGCTCTGCACTTGCAGGACATGTGGTTGTAGAAGACCGTGTTGTAATCGGTGGTTTGGCTGGCATCCATCAGTTTACAAAGGTTGGTAAAATGGCGATGGTCGGAGCTTGTACCAAAGTTGTGAAGGATATTCCGCCCTTTGTTATGGTAGACGGTAATCCTGCCAAGGTTTCTGGTATTAATGTGGTTGGCTTGCGCCGTAATGGTTTAAGTCCAGAAGTGCGTGATGAAATAAAGAAAGCTTACCGGATTCTTTATCGTTGTAATCTCATTATTGCGCAGGCAATCGAACAGATGGAACAAGAACTCCAAGCCAGCCCAGAGATTGATCACTTCATTCGATTCTTGCGTAATGCAGACAGGGGTATATGCCGCTAAGTTTATCTACATTTCTATATTAAAATTAGACTAGACAACTTGCTCTAGTCTTTTTCTTTGGTACTTCCTATATAAAAGGATTTAACTACACTTAAGAAAAATGGCAGTTTAAGTGGAATATACCAGAAGGGATTTCTTTCTACAGGAACGAATTCACTACATTGGCGTTAATTTAAGATAATGATATTTTACTTGGTTAGTTTAACGAAGAGACTGAGTTTCTTATATTAATGAAATAGACGCCTAAAGGTATTATTGGATGAATTAGACGGTAGCTGGAGGCGGCAGATGAAAGAGAAAATTAGCTATAGAAGTAAGCCTCTAATACAAGAGAACTCTAACTCATGGCTTGTTCTTGGCAAGATAGCAAACGAATTACAGATCTATCTTCTTTGTCTAGTATTATTACTCCTATCTGTGGCTCCTGGATGTACAAGAAAACCTAATACACCTCCTAGAGTCCAGAAAAATACTGTTAAACCGAATGATCCGGAACATTTAAACGCCAAAAAAGTCGAGATCACATTACTTGATTTAAAGGGGCATGTACGCTGGCAATTAAAGATTGCTCAGCTAAAAGAGGAGAAGGATGGAATGCATCTTCAGCGTGTTGAGGGGGACTATTTACCTGAAGATGGGAGTGCTCCTGCGAATATTGTTGCTGACAAGGGTGTAATTCTTCCTGATATGAGTGGTCTGGAGCTTAGCGGAGGAGTAATCTTATCACGTAATGATCTTTCGTTGCGCGCCGATAAATTAACATGGGGAAATAGTGGTGGTGATCTAAATTTCTCTGGAAATGTTAGAATACAAACTTCAAAAATTCAAGGACAGGGCGAATTGATGGCGACTGATGCCAACTTAGAACGTATTAGAATAGAAGGTAAATCTCATTGGAAGGTATCAGCACCTGATCCGGAATGAGATGGAGGCTGAAGGAAATTGAAGAGAACATGGCTGTTTTTAATGATTTTAGTTGTAGTTCCCATTGTGTGTGCAGCAGAAACATGGCAGATTAACGCTCCAGGTGGTACAGAGATTGATCTTGAACGGGAAGTGGTTTTTTATTACGGCGACGGGAGCAATCAGGTCGAAGCGGTAATGGATAGAACAACCTTATCAGGAGACCGATTGGAATTCTATCGAGGGGAAAGTCGGTTGGTAGCTAAAGGCAGAGTTTTACTGAGAAGGGAGCGGCCAGAGTTTTGGGAGTTTTACGGGCCTGAGATGGTCTATAACTCGCAAAGCCAAGAGGTTCTGATGAGAACCGGCGGGAAAGTGATTTTTGGCGAAAAACGTTCAATACTTGAAGCGGGAGAATTCTCCGGAAATCTTAAAGAACAGAGTTTTTCCGCAAATCGCAAGTGCTTATTATCAGATAAGGACGGCACACTTTTTTCGGACCGGATGAATGGAGATCTAGATTCCGGAATCTTTGTCGCCAAAGATAAAGTGGTCTTTCAGACTGAAAATCTAACTGTCCAAGCTAAGCAGGCCATATATAATCAAAAAATTGATATTGTAAAATTCAGCGGTAAGCCTTTGGTAACAAGGGGTAAAGAAACATTTACCGCTGTCGAAATAAGTTATGATAGGAAAAATAAAAAGATCAAGGCTACTGGGCCCGTGGAATACAAATCCCAGAATGCGTCGGCAGGGGGTGAAGACGGTGTCCATTGAAGCAATAAACTTAGTGAAAGAATATAAAAACCGACGAGTCGTGGACGGTATCTCGGTACATGTAGACCGGGGAGAAGTAGTGGGATTACTCGGCCCTAATGGAGCTGGTAAAACCACATCGTTTTATATGATTGTCGGAATAGAGCGTTGTGATCAAGGTGAAATCAGGATCAACGGGAAAGATGTGACTCGTCTTCCCATGCATATTCGGGCGCAATTCGGAGTTTCATATTTAGCCCAGGAGTCTTCTGTTTTCCGTAAGTTAACTGTGGAAGAGAATATCTTAGCAATTCTAGAGCTGAAGATGAGAAACGCACGAGAACGAAAGGCCAGAGCGCACCAGCTATTGGAAGAGTTGAATATCACACATATTATTAAACAAAAGGGTTATATGTTATCTGGTGGTGAACGTCGTCGGGTTGAAATTGCTCGGGCTTTAGCGATTAATCCCAATTTCATCCTATTGGACGAACCTTTTACTGGGGTTGACCCAATTGCCGTAGCAGATATTCAAGATATTATCCGACGATTGAGAGATAAAGGCTTGGGTGTCTTAATTACGGATCATAGTGTCCGTGAGACGCTTGCTATTACCGATCGGGCATATATAATGCACTCCGGGAGGATTCTTGTGGCTGGTGATGCTGAAATTATCGCTAAAGATGAGTCAGCGCGCCAGTTCTATCTGGGTGATCGTTTTGTTATGTAATTCGGTATAGCAGCCAGGATTGGTTTACAATATATTGTATCAGAAAGATGATAAAAAGAGATATAAATCGATTTATATAACAAAAGTATACTATAAATAATGAGCCATTTTCGTTGTTTGATTATGTATAAGAACAATGAAGCGGTGTTCTAAGGATGAAATGCATCTAGTGCACTTTTTATTGTTCTCATAACAACGTGAAGAGCTTTTAGGAGGAAACAGGATGCGTCTTCGGATCCTGACACAATATGTCCTAAAGGAATTGGCGCTACCATTTTTTTTCGGGTTATGCGCATTTAGCGGCATATTGGTTGGTGTTACTTTTATTAACTTAGTATCATATGCGGAGAAATATAGCGCTCCATTTGATGTAGTATTAAAGATTTTAGTATATCAAACTCCAGAAAAACTGGCGCTTGGAATCCCGATGGCAATGTTATTAGGGACATTGATTGCTCTTGGAAGATTGAGCGGTCAAAGTGAAACAATTGCGATGCGAGCAGGCGGATTGAGTTTTTTCCGCTTAACACTGCCGATCCTTATCGTAGGTTTGTTAGTTAGCGGCTTTAATTTCTATCTTAATGAGTCTGTGGTTCCACTAATGAATTTAAATGCAGAAATCGAGAAGAAACGGGCCAGTGGACAAAACCCCGATATTCTTCAGTCTAATTTCCTTCGGGCGGAGACCAAAGACGGAAAGCTGTTCCGATTGATTCATGCTACGACATTCAATCCTGCTCGTGGGGTAATGAATGGGGTTCATATTCATGAATACGATGAAAAGGGTAGAGAAAAAAGGAATATTAACGCCGAATCCTTAGTCTGGTTTGATGAAGGATGGCATTTTACCAAAGGTGAAGTGACGACTTACCTGGATGATTATAAAGTTGTCCCAATGAGATTTGATACCGGTTATATTCCAAGTGGAATTGAGGCTTCGCCCCAGAAGATGATGGAGTTTTCTCAAAAACCAAGTGATATGTCGTTTTGGGTCTTGAAGTCATATATACAAACTCAAGAAATGCCTTTGGAAGAGAGGAGAAAACTGGAAGTTGACTTATATGTTAAACTCGCATTACCCTTTGCAAGCTTTATTTTTGCTTTGCTAGGAGCTCCTGTCGGTCTCCAGACACAACGTAAGTCTTCTTCTGCCGGATTTGGACTGAGTTTCGTCTTTATATTCATATACTATATTCTGATGGGTTTTGGAGGCATGATGGGAAAAACAGGTTTGGTCTCCCCCTTTGTGGGAGCGTGGATGCAAAACTTCCTTCTAGGCGGGTATGGGATTTATCATTTTATTCGGGTGAAAAAGTAGTATTTACCA
>OBJA01002267.1_pt1 | contig 11381 bp, 9 predicted proteins | sample 1519751 | NCBI WGS metagenome assembly OBJA01 (sample SAMEA3881238, study PRJEB22517) | soil metagenome | biome: lake sediment; feature: soda lake sediment; material: sediment, water from around vicinity | place: India | collected 2013-12-23 | depth 3 m
ACTCGATGGATTTCACCGGGTTACCCGTAATAAAATTGACGGTTATGAGACCTTCGAAGATGGTATTTTCTATCTTCGATCCGGCAATTTTCACAAAGATTACTCTACCGGCCTTGAACTTACAAGCAACATAAATTTTACGGATTGGTTGTTGGTAAATGCCACCGTTTCGATGTACAATTACCGGATTACCGGTGAGATAAACGGCAACCCCGTGGATCGGGAAAGCACTAACTGGAATGGAAGAATGAATACTACTCTGAAGTTTTCAGATAACTCACGCATGCAGATCAACGGATTTTATCGTGGACCCTCGGTATCACCACAGGGAGAAACAAAAGCCATGTTCTTCACCAATGTATCCTATCGCCATGAATTTTTCAACAAGAAATTATCAGCCGCGGTCAGTGTGCGCGATCCACTAGGTACAGGCCAGTTTGAACGCATAACCTACGGGCCCGATTTCAGCAGTTGGTCTCAATGGAAACGTGAACCGCGTGTTGTAATGTTTACCCTCAGCTACCGCATAAATAACTTCAGATCAGAATCCCGTAACGGAGGAAATGGTGCTGATGGTGGAATGGATATAGATGAAGGGGAATATTGAATGCCACAGGAGGTTGAATAGATTAATATTCAATCTCCCAACTTATTGTTACTTTTTTTATTCCCCATTGAAGGGCTTCTTCTATATCAGTACCCATATAAATGTCGATTTTTTTTTCCCAGCGGCTGTTCATTTTATCAAGGACAATGTACTTCCCGGGCAAACCAGCAATTTCTACTATGCTGTATTGGGTAAGACCCATGTCTAAAAGATCCCAGGAAACTGCAATGCTCTTAACTTCCGGATCAAGGATATCGCCCCAGGCTGCTTCAAAGGGTGTGTCATCGGTTTGTTCAGGAACAGAATTGTATGCGGTGGCTAATACTTCAAGTGTTTTAATTTCTTTTTTTGTATCTGCTGATGTGAGCAAGATTAATAACGACAAAAACAAAAAAACGGCAGCCAAACCTTCTATTTTTACATAAAAGTTTTTCATAATAAAAATTGTTACTAATTCAACGCTGCTTTGGTATTCGGTTCGAAACCAAGGTTGTGAAGAGAAATTAATAACAATTTGAAGTACGAAGTTGTTTAAATAGCTATTTATTGCATATGAATTCCGTGTGTTCGGACAGGGGAAGAAACCTGAGATTGGGGGGTAATTATTTCTTCATTTTTCCAATGTATCCGGCGGCTATTTCTACCTCCCGGAACCATTCCTCTCCATACTTTCTAACAAGAGGACCTTTAAGAAATTTGTACAAAGGCATTTTCATTGATTTGCCACATTCCCTGCCTGGTTTGCAAATATCGAGCTCTTCGTAGTTCAATGCATCAAAACGCCGGTATTCTGTTATTCGAATTGGAAACAGGTGACACGACAGGGGTTTTCTAAAAGTAGTTTTACCTTCGATAAATGCTTTTTCGATGCCGCATTTCAATACGCCCCTTTCATCGGAAAAAGAATAGGCACATTGCCGCTTGTTAACGAGGGGGGTAACCAGGTCATTATCATCATCAATTACCGAAAAACCTTGTTTTCGGATTTCTTCTTTGTGTTCTTCGGGGAGATGATGTTCAAAATGCTCAAAATCATTTTTGATTATTTCTGCTTCTTCAGGTGTTAAAGGTGCTCCTGAGTCTCCTTCAACACAGCATGCTCCTTTACATTTAATTAAATCACAGACAAAATGCTGTTCAAAAATATCCCTGCTGATAATTGTGCGTCCTATTTCAATCATATTCTAATCAATGCAAACAAAAAAGATGCCTTAAAATTGATGCAAATAAAAACTGCCCGGTAATGTCGATCCTATACTTCCCAGGCAGTTTCTATTTATTATGAAATCAGATTTTTTCCTGTCATTGTTTTTGGTACCTCAAGCCCCATAAGGTTAAGCAGCGTTGGGGCCACATCGGCCAGTACACCATTTTGCAGTGTTACATCCTTTCGGTGATTACTTACATAAATACACGGTACCGGGTTGAGCGAATGCGCTGTATTAACAGACCCGTCCTCATTCAGGGCATAATCGGCGTTGCCATGATCGGCAATTATCAACACATCGTAATTTCCTTCCAAAGCAGCTTCCACTACTTCTTTAGTACATTGATCGACTGTTTCAATCGCTTTTTTAATAGCCTCATAATCACCTGTATGACCTACCATGTCACCATTGGCAAAATTCAGACATACAAAATGAGCTTCTTCATTTTTTAGTTTAGGAACGATGGCATCCTTTACCTCAGGGGCTGACATTTCAGGCTGGAGGTCGTATGTAGGGACCCTGGGTGATTGAATAAGTATCCTGCTCTCACCATCGAATTCTTTTTCGCGACCCCCACTAAAGAAGAACGTAACGTGAGCATATTTTTCAGTTTCGGCAATGCGGATCTGCTTCAGCCCTGCTTTTGAGACCACTTCTCCCATAGTTTCCGAAACATTATCTTTGTCGAAAATTACGTTAACGTCCTTAAATTCGGCATTGTAATTTGTCATTGTGTACCATTCCAGGTCCATGGTTTCCATTCCATACTGGGGCAGATCCTGTTGGGTAAAAGCAATGGTTGTCTGGCGGAGACGGTCGGTGCGGAAATTGAAACAAATAACTACATCGCCGTTTTCGATAGTTGTTAGAGGTTCATCCATTTCATTAACGACAACAATGGGTTGCATAAACTCATCGGTGATGTCATTGTCATATGATTCTTTTATAGCTGCAAGCAAATCGGTCGTTTTTTTACCTTTGCCCTGGGTATACAAATCATAAGCCAGCTTCAGTCGATCGTAATTTTTATCCCGGTCCATGCCATAGTAACGTCCGATAATGGAGGCAAACCTGGCGTTGGTATTCTTCAATGCCTGCAAATCTTCCTTTAAAAAATCGTAGCCCGATCTGGGATCGGTATCACGTCCATCTGTGAGTCCATGAACGAAAATATTCTGCAAACCCATATCGGTAGCAATCTCACACAATGCTATCATATGAGAACTCAGGGCATGAACTCCACCTGAACCAATGAGCCCGATAAGATGAACCTGTTTATTATACTCTTTTGCGTAATTATAGGCCTGAACGATCTGGGGATTTTCCCACAATGACCGATCTTTTATAGCACGTGTTATTTTAACCATATCCTGGTATAATACCCTGCCAGCCCCGATGTTTAAATGTCCTACCTCCGAGTTTCCCATCTGACCATCTGGTAACCCAACGTTTTCTCCGGCAGCAAGCAATTGCGAATGCGGGTATTTTTCCATAAGGGAGTCCATAAAAGGAGTTGAAGCCTGCGAAATTATGTCTGCTTTAGAACCGTCACCCATACCCCAGCCATCGAGGATCATGAGCAGTGTTTTTTGAATTTCTGACATTGTATTTATTCTTTATCGTATTTAATAGAATAACAAAAGTATTTCTTTTCGAACCATTTGAAAAATAACAAATGTTATGTGGAAAATGATTTAACAAATTTTTTTTTTCGGAAGGGTAATAACAGAGCAAAACAAAAAAAGCTGTCCGATCACGGACAGCTTTTTTTGCCTAATCAACATTAATAAAATTTGGCGCGCCGGTCATCTATTTCAGCCTGTTCCCGATGCGCAGAATATGCCTGCGAAGCTGCTCTAAAATTAACGTTTTGTGCCAGCCGCATTTTTTCACTTTCAATATTCACGTTTCCTTCATTAATTGAAGTTACTTCAACTATATACACCCCGTTGATTCCTGCAACAGGTCTTGAGATCTCATTTACAGCAAGATTTGTAGCTGTGCCAATTACGCTGGGCTCCATTCCTGCCCCTGGGATCTGCACCGAACTGAAATTTATATTGTTTGCATTTCGAACGGTTGTATTGAGTTCAGTGGCAACCTCACTCAAATCGGTCTTTCCATTCATTGCAGTTCTTGCCTTTTCAACAAGATACTCTTTTTTCTTGTTATTCAGAACTGCCAGTTCCACCCTGTCTTTAACACTTTGAAAATCAGCAATACCTTCTTCAGTAACCGAACGGAGGATGGCAACTACAAAATTATCGCCAAGGTCAAAAATAATTGATCCTTGCTGGTCTTCTATAAGCTTTCCAACTTTAGTGTCGTAGGCGGCACGAATTAAAGGGCGAGAATTTTCCAACCCGCCAATCTGACGGTCATTTTCCCGCACCGATGCTGTTCGTTTAATCAAGTTTTGTTCCTCAACCGCAGTATCAAAATTGTCACTTGTTAACCGATTCCCTGCAAATTCACTGGCCTGGGAATAAACATTCTGGTAGGTCTGTGTGCTAGGAGTCACGTTACGCACAAGGTAGGCTACCTGAACCTGACGGCTTTCTTTCCCTCGTGCGGTTGTTTGTACCAGATGAATACCGAATTGAGTTTCCACAATTGAAACCTGGTTAACTTTGTTATTAAAAGCTGCATCTTCAAACGGTTTAACCATTTGCCCGCGACTGAACCATCCAAGATCACCCCCCTGAATAGCAGAACCTTGATCGGAGGAATATTCCCGTGCAAGATTTCCAAAGTTGCTGCCTCCTTCGATGGCTCTCTTTAAGCTGTCGGCTAACTGCTGTATCCCGAGGTATTCCTGCTGTGTTGTTGCCTGAAGCAGTATATGCCTGGCCTCCACCGAATCGGGCATCATTGCCGATGCATGCAGTTTTGCAAGCTTGTAGGAATTGTTATCAGAGTAGGGTCCGAATACATCATTAACTTCGGCATTTGTTTCATAAATCCATTCGGCAATTTCCAGCGGCAGCTCCGACTGAATGTACCAGGTATCATCGAAACCTTCATCCGAATTTGCGTTTACAAATGCAACGTTATCAGCAGCATTTGCAAATTCAGATACAATGTCATTTATCCATGTTTCTGCTTGTTCAAAATCACGTCGTGAAGGTGTTACAGAGAAAGTAACGTAATCAATCCTCCGCAGCTTTTCCTGTTGGTATGTTTTCTGATTTTTATTGTAATAGTCTTTTAACTCCTGTTCAGTAACAGAAACCTCGCTATCGGCTACTGTACTATGATCCAGCAAGATAAAATCAAAATTAACCTGCTTGTTCCGTGCTTCCATGCTTTTTTCAGCTTCCATACCCGTAATATAAATGCCCTTGCTTACAAGGTTGTTGTATTTTGATTGGATACGTTCATCAACGATTTGATCTTCAAGATAGAGCCAGTACTGACGTTGTTCAGGCGCAACACCCGATTCAAGATTTCTAAGAAACTGAACGACTGCATTGCGGTCGACCTGACCTGTATTAGGATTACGGAACAATTGCTGAACAATTGGGTGAAGATTCGTCCCCTGTAACATGTCAAAAAGTTCTTCAGAACTGATTCTAAGGCCTAATCTCTCATATACATCAGACATTACCTGCACGCGTACTATGTTCTGCCAGGTTTGTTCTCTAACCTGAACCCAGGTTTGTTCATCCAGCTGATTTTGCTGGGTGTTCATACGGTAAATATCTCCAAGTCGTTCTACCTCCCTTTGAAATTCAGGATATTGAATGGTTTCTCCATTAACTTCGCCGATCTTCATTTGATTTCCTTGAAAAAGAGAAGAGCCACCCTGGAACATATCGCCAAGCACAAAGGCTGCAAGTGAAATTCCAATTACAATTGCCACCAATAATCCTGCTTTCGTTCTAATCGTTTGTAACGTTGCCATTGATTTACAGTTCTTTTAATGCAGTTTTTACTAAATTTTTTTCGAGCTACGAAGATAGTAATTTTCAAAAGAATCCATAGGATTTTACTTTTTTTTGAACTACAACATTTTTAATTGCATCTAATTGTGAATAAGCATCATACAATTACAACTTCGTTGGCTGATTATTTATTATTTTGATTTTTAAGTCGATTTTCTGTTAAGTTAAAAACTTTGATTGTTGAATTGGATGATTCCCTGATTGCCGGGATCTTATTCCAATGTTTCGTTAATTAAATCGGTATCATCCGAAGTGGGAGGGGTTTCATTCACCTCAATATAGATTTCACCTTTGGGATTTTTTATTCTCCAATTTTGTAACGACTGATCGGACTGAAATCCGATTCCCGTAATAACCTGGTCATCCCGAATAATCCGGACAAACTCCTCAGTATAAATTTGCTCGGTTTTTTCCTCCCAGATCAGGTGTTCTGTTTTAAGTGTGTCTCCCTGTGCATTGGTAGCCACTACATTGTTTTTTGCCTCCCATTTTTCCTCCCTTTCAAATTTCTTTGCATAATCGGCAGTAATACTGGAGATGACGTTCTGGTGGGTATCGTACTTTATCAATTCGATTCCCTGGGGGAATACAATATAGGTTGTATTTTCCGACTCGAATTGCAACAACTTGGGGGCCTTTATGAAAAACCGCACCTCTCCGCTGTCGGTATACATTGTTTCAAAATTTGTTGCTTCCATGACAGGCAGGTCCTCGGGTGAGGAGAAAGCCTTAATTTGTTCCAGGTTTGTTTCGCACGACGACAAAATAATTGCAGTCCCTGTAACAAGGACTGCAATTTTCAGGGCATATACTATTTTCAGATATTTAAAATCTGATTTTTGTTGATTCATTAATCCAACCTCCTACTTTGTAGGTTTGACCCTCCTGCAAACCCAGAAAGAATGCTTCTTCTTTACTTGGGAAATGCTTCTTATACTCATTCGCTTTTCTTGAAGCATCAACTGCACAATCGGCTTGCGAACGGGCGCGTTCATAATAATCGACTGCCACCCAATACACACTTTGTCTCTCAAATTCATTTGCTCCGAAACTCCGGCTTGCCGAAGCATAGATATCACCAATCAACATTAATGCATCACAATAATTGGGTTTATGATCCAGAGCCTGACGAGCATACCTACGTGCTTCCTGTGGGTTATTATCCTTTGAAAGTGCTATAAGGGCATACTCGTAGTTGTATTTTGCCAGCTGCTCCTTATCGGATTCCTGTTCCATTGCCTGCTGATAATATCTTTTTGCATTCTCAATATCATCTTTCTTAATAAACCTTCTAGCCATATTGAATGCAGCTTCTGAAGAAGGTTCCAAATTGTAGAGCTGTTCAGTAGCATTGGCAAATAATACGCTCTCATCGCAATTGGCAGCTCTCAGCCGGCGAAGCATGCTTTTGATAAATTCTGCATCATTCTTTTTTTCTTCAAACTGCGGGGAGAATATATTCACAAGCGATTCGCAGTCTGCAGCACCCGAAGATCCAAAAATTTCTTCTACATATGCCTGAACCTGTGCGGCATTACTAAGTCTTTCCGGATCGGATTCCTCGGTCTTAATGCTTTCCAGGATTTCGTTGCTAATATTATAATTTTTTACAACCGTTTCTTTTGGTAATTCATTCAGCAAAAAGAGTGAACGCGTGGTTTGCATGAGCAATACCAATACTGGCAGCTCCGTTTCCTTACCTCTCTGGCTGATTGATTCCTGTATCCAGTTATACCCTTTTCGTAGAATTTCTTTTGATTCGTCGCTGGCAACATCTCTTCCTTCTTCCAGCTTGTATTTGAGCCATGTAGTAGCCTTACGCCCCATAACATAACCTTCTTCTCCAAAATGCTTCATCCTTTTATCGTAAATTCTCATCATCTCGTCGATGAATTTTTCCTTTTCGGCAGATGAATTTGTTTTTTCGATGAAAGTTTCATACATATTTATTCCACGTATGTATAAATTAAGTGTAGACTTTGGGTATTTATTGAACAAATTTTTCCAGTGTGGTAATGCTGACTCAAAATTATTCTGTTTATAGAATTCATTGAAAAGTGAATATTGATTCATGAATTCCCTGTCCTGTTCCTTTATGAGTTCTTCTGCCGTTTTTAATACAACATCGGTACCTTCATCTTCACGGTCGCCAGGAATTTTACCATCGAAAGCAAAGTCGATCACATTTCCTGATTTATCTGAAATGTCGAGCCTTTCGGATTGTGAAACCGAAGTAAAGCGTATCCATTTTGTTTTGTCACTTGCCTCTACCTCATACTTTCCATCAAAACTGGTCATCATGCGACCACCACGTTGTGCTTCAACTGTAACTCCTGCCGCTGGTTCTCCATTGTTGTATACCGTACCTTTTATCACTCTTTGGGCCTGCAGGTTAAAGCCAAAAGTAACTGCAAGGAAGGCTACCAGGAGTGTTATGCGAAAAACAGATTTCATAGTTTATTAAATTTTATTGTTTTTTTACTCTATTCTTCTTTGTCTAAACCATAAGTCGTATAAATTAACGCTTAAATTTAATCTGGCATAATTTTCAAGAACCAGATTCATTTGTTTGGTTCCTCTTCTTCCAACCTCAGCTGAAATATTAATTGTTGAATTGGAACGATACAATGGTAATCCAACACCAAAACTTATGCCAAGATCCTTAATGTGCTGATCGTCAATCATAAGATATGATTTCTCGTATTTTACTCCGGCACGATAAGCAATTCTATTCAGATAACTCCTTATGGAAAACCGGTCTGGAATCCATTCTGCTCCCAATGCAAATCTATCCAGATCCGTTAAATTCCCACCCCTGCTGCCGGGCAGGTTTGATTCGGACCATTTCTGATGGTAATAATCGGCGTTGATCTCCAAAATATTTTGCTTAACGTAAGAAATTCCTACCCCATATGTCAAAGGCAGATCAATGGAAAGCTGGTTTTGATAACTTATAGTATCGATTTTCGAATCCGAAATAGTTGAATTCCCTTGGTTTACCGACACATACTTATTCCTTATGTCGGAATAAAAGCCTGTATGTTTTGGACTTTCGAACACAGCCGCAAATATAATCTTATTGTTTTCGCTTAAGGGCAGGGTGGCCTGGGTGCCTAAGCTTACATTAAAATCACGCAGCCGCAGGGATTCAAATTTCTGATTATTATAAAATCCGCTGCCGGGAGGGAAGTACGTTTCGGAATTGGAACTCAGCATTCCAAACAGGTAATTAAAATTAGCCCCGACCGAAAAGTTTTCAAAGACATCGATACCAAAACCTATGTAAGCTTTTGACAAGGATCCTTCACCGTAGTAACGGTTTAATATATTTCCTACATTGTTTATTTCTTGTGTTTGTTCCAGGTGGTATCCGACATCTGAGAAGGGAATTAATCCCAGGGAAGTCCCCAGCCAGTTTGCTATCTGAAAATTCATGGCAAAATACTGGAAATTTATATCGTTGACGTTCATGCTTGATATGTCGTTGCTGAATGAGGAGTATTTACCAAATATTCCAAACTCAAACATAAAGCCCAACGAATCGACTGAAGTATAAGAAGCCGGGTTTGCCAAATTTATCTGAAAGCTGTTTCTGCTGGCAAGCGAAGCACCCCCCATTGCTGAAGTCCGGCCAAAACTATAGGGCTGAAGGTCGCCCAGGCCAAACCGGGAATACGGTGAACTGGTATTGTTGTTAAACTGAGCAAATAATAAAAACGGCAGAAATAATAATCCTGCCAATAAACTTACACTTCTAAATCTCCCCATTATGTTCTAATATGCGGTTTAACCCGATGGCTATTAAATTGTAATTTACAAAGAAAGAATTTTTTAATTTCATATCAAATATTTTACTGTCTCCACCAGTAATAATTACGTATAAATTATTATAAAATTCTTTAAATCTACTTATTGCACTATCTACCTCAAAAATGATTCCATGCTGAACTCCTGCCTGAATGGCTTCCTCGGTAGTTTGGCCATAAAGTCCTGGAAAATAACAATATTCAACATCAGGCAATCTGTCGGTGAACTGATGCAGGGCTTTGTAACGCATCCTAAGCCCCGGAGAAATATTTCCGCCAAGATACTGGTTGCTGTTATTAAGCAGATCGTAGGTAATGGCAGTCCCGGCATCAATAACCAGTACATTCTGCCCCGGGTACAGATAAGCAGCACCTGCAACGGCGGCGATTCGATCTTTTCCCAGTGTGTCTTTCGATGCATAAAGGTTTTCAACTGGAAGCGGCGTGTTTTGATCAAGTTCTATAAACGTACTGACCTTTTTCTGAAGGTTTAATTTTAATTCGGGAGAATAATCTCTGACTGAGCAAATAATCGCTTTATCAATTGACGGGTGTTCTTCAAAAAGCAAATCGATATGATTTGGCAACATTTCATCCAGGGGGATGGTAATCATTTCCTCTCCGTGGTTGAACAATGTTATTTTTGTGCGTGTATTGCCAATATCAACAACAAGATTCATGTTACTCAATTATTTTTTGGCTTATATCCAATGCCTTAACTGAGTGTGTCAAAGCACCTATTGAAATATAATTTACTCCCGTGGCGGCCACCTTTCTTATCCTTTTAAGTGTCATATTCCCTGAAGCTTCAATTTTGGCCCGATTATTAATCAGTTCCACAGCTTCTTTCATTAGCGATGAGCTCATGTTATCAAGCATGATAATGTCAACATCTGCATCAATTGCCTCCCTAACCTGCTCAAGATTTGAAGTCTCTACTTCAATTTTTATACTTTTGGGGACTTTTGAACGAATGGCTTCCACAGCATTTTTTATACTCCCTGCCACCTGAATGTGGTTGTCTTTAATCATCACCATATCGTAAAGCCCGAAGCGGTGATTCGATGCTCCACCCATGCGGACAGCATATTTATCGAGGTGTCGGTAACCGGGAAGCGTTTTGCGTGTATCGAGAATTTCCACCTTATGCCCTTCCACCTCTTTCATGCATTTACTGGCATAGGTGGCAATGCCTGAAAGGCGTTGTAAAAAATTTAATGCCTTTCGTTCCCCTGTCAGCAGTGCTCTATAGTTGCCCCTAAATTCCACAATTACATCGCCAGGTTGCACTTTACTGCCATCCGGAAGGATTTCTTTCCATTCAATTGAAGGGTCGAACTTTTTAAATACCATCTCAGCTACAGGCAACCCTGCAATTACACCTTCTGCTTTAGCAACAAGTATGGCTGTTTTATTTGAATCGGGCGGCACCAGGTTGTTTGTAGTAATGTCTCCGTCACCTATATCTTCAGCATAGGCCAAATTAAACAATATTTCGGCCGATTTTAATGTTTTCTGATCCATCATTCTATTCTCTTCTTACAGGTTCTAATTGTATCTCATTATTTTTTTGCTGAATGGTATGTTGCAAAAAGGCAGCATTCTCTTTTGGGAAATCTGTCCGGATATGGCTCCCCCTGCTTTCTTCTCTCATTAATGCACCCCTTGCAATTAAACTGCAAACAGTTGCATGGCTCCTGATCTTTAACAGATTATAATCGTTTTCCGATGAGCTGTATGTTTTTAAAATGTCATCAAAAATTCCGAGTGCCTTTTCAAGGTTAGTTCTGTTTCGAACCACGCCTAAACTTAGCAT
>OBJA01002268.1_pt1 | contig 11377 bp, 8 predicted proteins | sample 1519751 | NCBI WGS metagenome assembly OBJA01 (sample SAMEA3881238, study PRJEB22517) | soil metagenome | biome: lake sediment; feature: soda lake sediment; material: sediment, water from around vicinity | place: India | collected 2013-12-23 | depth 3 m
CTGCACACTGGTCTCAAATAGCTCGATAATCGTTTTCATTCCATTTCAAATTAGAATTGTTAATTCAGCAGGAATCAAAAATACGGTTTTTTAAAATAAAAGACCTTGAAGGTTTTCAAAACCTTCAAGGTCTCTGTTAGCTTTCGGCTTCTGGTATCTAGTCAGTCAATCCAAACTTATAAACCGTTTCTTCCTGGTATGTTTCGCCTGGCGCCAGTTCGGTTGATGGGAAATTGGGATGGTTTGGCGAATCGGGGTAGTGCTGGGTTTCCAAAGCAACGCCCGAATAGCTGCCGAACTTCTTTTCTCCGTCAATGGTTAACTCCGGAATCCAATAACCGGTGTACAGCTGGATGCCAGGCTGGGTGGTGTAAACTTCAACCTGGCGGCCCGAACTAGCTTCTTTGAGACGGCCTGCAAATACAAATCGGCCTTCATCGTTGTCCAACACATAGTTCAGGTCGTAACCGTCGGCCAAACCGGCAATGTCTTTTCCCAGTTTTTTATTCGTTGTAAAATCAAAAACTGTGTCTTCAACCGGGACGATTCTGCCGGTTGGGATGGCTTCAATACTCTCGGTAAATTTTTTAGCAGACAATTCCAGTTCGTGATTTTTGATGTTTTCTTTTCCGCCGGTCAGGTTGAAATAGCTATGGTTGGTGAGGTTGATAATCGTTTTTTTGTCGGTTTGGGCCTCGTATTGAACCGACAATTCATTTTCGTTGTTGAGCGAATAGGTACAAACGACTTTCAGGGTCCCCGGATAACCTTCTTCTCCGTCAACGCTTGTATAAATCATTTTTACACCAACAGCGTCTTTATTTTCAAACGTTTCGGCCTGCCACAGTTTTTTGTCGAAACCTTCCAGCCCGCCATGCAGGTGGTTGGGGCCATTGTTAACAGCGCCTGAATATTCCACTCCGTCAATTTGATATTTTCCTTTGGAAATTCGGTTGCCATACCGTCCGATGATACATCCGAAATAGGGATAATTTGCGAGGTAATCTTTGTTGAGGTAGCCTTCCAGCGTTTCAAAACCACAAACAATATTTTCAATAGTGCCGGTTTTGTCCGGCATTTCAACTGCCGTAACAATGGCTCCGTAATTGGTGATTTTCACCGATAGCTGGTTGTCGTTGGTAAGTGTATACAGCGATGCCTGAGCGCCATTGGGCAACAGGCCAAAAGTTTTACTGGTAATCTGCATTTTTTTCATTTAAGTTGATTCGTCCACAAATTTAATAGAATGATTCAAACTGGTAGGTACTGGTAGCTAAAAATTAAAGAAAATGTTTAAATTTGGGCATCTGAACCAAGCTAAAAATGACTTTGTGAAAAATATCCAGATTGACGATACCCTTGGCATCCCCAAATACCGGCAAATTATCAATTCTGTCTATCAGGGAATATTAAACGGCCGCCTAAAAGTGGGGGATAAAGTCCCGTCGCTGAACCAGATTTGCGCCGAATTTGACCTTTCGCGTGATACCGTTATGGTTGCTTTTAACGAGCTGAAGGCCAAAGGGATCATCAGTTCTATCCCTGGCAAAGGTTATTATATCAATAGTACTGAAGTCAATGTTGATCAGCGGATTTTTCTTCTTTTTGATGAACTGAATGCTTTTAAGGAAGATTTATATACCTCTTTTTTAAACAGCCTTGATACCCGGTCAAATGTTGATATTTATTTTCATCACTTTAATTTTCAGGTTTTTAAGGATTTGATTATTCAAGCGTCCGGAAACTACACTTCTTATGTGATTATGCCGGCCACCTTCGATTATACGGCTGATATCCTGTCGAACCTGCCGCGGGAAAACGTGTACATTCTTGACCGGAAAAAAGCTGACCTTTCCGCCTACCCCGTTATTTATCAGGATTTTGAAGCAGATGTTTACCAGGCTTTGACCGACGGGCAGGATTTGTTGGCGAAATACCGCAAGCTGGTCATGGTGTTTCCCGGCGGCAAAGAGCCTGAAGGCCGCATGATTGCTTTTCAGAAATATTGCGAAGAACGGCAGATCCGCTACGAGATTGTCAGAAGTTTGATCAACCGCAACATCGAAAAAGGAGAGGCTTGGTTTGTTCCTTCCGACCGGAATTTGGTGAAACTGGTTAAAATGGCCGCTGAAAACCATTTTACATTGGGAAAAGATTTTGGAATTGTTTCATTCAACGACACCATGCTGAAAGAAGTAGTCGCGGGGGGCATTACCACCATTTCCACCGATTTTGTTTTGATGGGGAAAACGTTGGCCCGAATGATCTCCGAACGGTCGAAAGAGCAGTTGAGCAATCCTTCGGCATTAATCAGAAGGAATTCGCTGTAGCCTGTTTTATAACACAATTTTCAGAAGAAATTTAAAAAACAATAAATGGTAGTTTTGCCCACCAGTACCTACCAGTTGGTTTGAAAGAAGAAAAAGATGAATAATTTTAACAGCAAAGATCATCCGCACAAGCGGTTAAATCCATTGACAAATGATTGGATTTTAGTTTCGCCCCACCGTTCCAAACGTCCCTGGCAGGGGCAGGTTGAAAAAGCGCACATCGACGAACGGCCTAAATATGACCCGGACTGCTACCTCTGTGCCGGAAACGAAAGGGCAGGAGGGAAGGTTAATCCTGCCTACAAAGGAACCTTTGTTTTCACCAACGACTTTAGCGCTTTGCTCACCGACACACCCGAAGGTGAAGTTAACGAAGGCCTTTTTCAGGCGAAAAGCGAAAGCGGCATTTGTAAAGTCATCTGTTTCAGCGAAGACCACAGCCTGACCATCCCCGAGATGGAGTTGAAAGACATCCGCAAAGTGGTGGACGTATGGTGTGAAGAATTTGCTGAATTGGGAAAAACTGATCTGATCAATTACGTGCAGATTTTTGAAAATAAAGGGGCCATGATGGGCTGCTCCAACCCGCACCCGCACGGACAAATCTGGTCATCATCAACCGTGCCGGCCGAACCCGCCAAAGAGTCGGCTTCGCAGAAAGTTTATTTCGAAAAACATGGTACGACGCTTCTCGGCGATTATCTGAAAGCCGAGCTGGACAAAAAAGAAAGGCTGGTGGCCGAAAATGAACATTTTGTGGCGCTGGTGCCCTATTGGGCGGTTTGGCCTTTTGAAACGATGATTATCAGCCGGCGGGCGGTACAAAATCTGCTGCAACTAACTGACGCCGAACGGGACGGGCTGGCTGATATTTACAAACAGTTGACCGTTCGCTACGACAACCTGTTTGAAACATCCTTTGCCTATTCGGCCGGTCTGCATCAGGCCCCGACCGATGGGAAAGATTATCCGGAATGGCACCTGCACATGCACTTTTACCCGCCTTTGCTGCGTTCGGCAACCGTGAAGAAATTTATGGTAGGCTACGAAATGTTGGCCAGCCCGCAACGCGACATCACCGCTGAACAAGCCGCCGAACGGTTGCGCGAATTGTCCGGCATTCACTATAAAATGAAAAACAAATCGATAAAACTATAAATTATGGCAAAAATCAAAACACTGATTGAAAAGATAAACGGAGGTAAAAACCAACTGTTTGAAGAATTGTACGGAACTGATGTTGCTGTTTTAAAAGAACAGGCCGACCGGTATGCCGGACTGATGGGCGAGTTTCAAAAAACGTATGGTGCAGACGATGTGGCGCTTTTCAGCTCGCCCGGGCGTACCGAAATTGGCGGAAACCATACCGACCACAACTACGGCCGTGTTTTGGCCGGCGCTGTGAACCTCGACATGGTCGCTGTTGCAGCTCCAAACGGGACCAATACCATCCGCATCAAATCAGCAGGTTACCCTGAGTTTCAGGTTGACCTTTCGTCGCTCGAAATTGATCAGGCAGCTTTTTATACCTCTTCTGCTTTGGTAAAAGGCATCTGTGCCCGCATGAAAGAAAAAGGCTACCAGATCGGTGGTTTCGATGCTTGTGTTGAAGGACGCGTTCCAAAAGGTTCGGGATTGAGCTCGTCGGCTTCGTTTGAAGTGCTGGTGGGCGCCATTGTCAACCACCTGTTCAACAACGGCAAAATGAGTGCGGTCGAAGACGCCATCATCGGCCAATGGTCTGAAAACAACTATTTCGGAAAACCATGTGGTTTGATGGACCAAACGGCTTGTTCCGTGGGCGGGTTGATCACCATCGATTTCAAAGACCCTTCGAAACCCATTGTAAAAGAAGTTGATTTCGATTTTGTATCAACTGGTTTTGCCCTGGTAATCACTGATGTTGGCGGTGGTCATGATGATCCTGCCTCACAGGCCGAATATGCTTCGCTGCCAACTGAAATGAAAGCGGTGGCTGCTGAGCTGGGCGCCAAAGTGTTGCGGGAAGTTACACTGGAGCAAATTGTGGATAAAATGCCTGAAATTCGCAAAAAAACAGGCGACCGCGCGCTGCTGCGTGCATATCACTTCCAGGGCGATAATCAACGCGTGGTTGACCAGGTAGCCGCTTTGGAAAACAATGACTTTCAGGCTTTCCTGAAAATGGTGGTCGAATCGGGCTACAGCTCGTACATGTACAACCAGAACATTTTCGATGTGGTGCATAAGGACGAACAGGTTGTTTCGTTAGCTTTGGCCCTGAGCGAAATGGTGCTGAAAGGTTCGGGCGCATGGCGCGTGCATGGCGGCGGTTTCGGCGGGACCATCCAGGCTTTTGTTCCGCAAAACAAGCTGGATGAGTATGTAAAAACGCTGGAGCATGTTTATGGCGAAGGCAAATGCCACAAACTGTTTATCCGCGCCAAAGGAGCAATCAAATTGGATTTCTAATCAATAAACTTCAATTCTTAAACTTCAAAAAATGAGTAAAAACAAGTATTTGTTCCCGTTGATTGTAATGGCCTCGTTGTTTTTTATGTTCGGCTTCATTACGACGATGAACAATTCGATGATCGACTTTTTGAAAGATGCCTTCAACCTGAATGATGTTGAAAAACAATTGCCAAACTCATTCTTTTACGGGGCTTATGCACTTTCAATCCCGGTCGGCTTTCTGATTAACCGTATTGGTTACAAGTATGGTGTTTTATCGGGGCTGGCATTGGTGGCCGTGGGTTTTTTCCTCTGTATCCCCATGGTTGCGTTGGGTTATATTCCGTTCCTCGGAGCGGTAGCTGTGTTTGCCATTGGAGTGGTTATTTTGCAGGTTGCTGCCAACCCATATGTCAATGCACTTGGCTCGCCTGAGACTGCGGCCAGCCGCCTGACTTTGACTAATGCGCTGAACTCGGTGGCCACAGTAATTGCACCGATCTTTGTATCAATGCTGATTGTCAACGATTCGAACGATCCCAAAGCGGTTCAGTCGCCATTTGGAATTATCGGCGTCATCACCGTGGTGATCCTGGTGATCATGTTTTTCCTGAAGTTGCCTGAAATAAAAGATGACGAAAACGGCGCAACGGGAGCCAAAAAAGTTTACAAAGACAGCGCGTTTAAATATACGCACGTTTGGCTGGGGTCACTTGCCATCTTCTTTTATATGGGAATTGAAATCGGTATTCCAAGCTTTTTTGCCGACTATACCGAACGTTTGGGCTTTGAATTTACCTCGCAAAACCGCATCGACCTGTTGAAATATTATTGGGGCGGATTGATGGTTGGCCGTTTAGTCGGGATCTTTGTATTGCAGAAATTCACGGCACGTCAAATTCTTACTTTATGCGCCGTTGGCGGGGCTGTTTTGGTTGCCGCTTCGTTGGCAATTGGGGCAAGCGCCAGCACAATCGCGCTGTGGTTATTCCTGGGTACCGGTTTGTTCCACTCAATCATGTGGCCAACCATTTACAATTTGGCTTTGGAAGACTTGGGCCCGTTGGCCAAAGTGGCGTCCGGCGTAATCGCTACTTCGGTGATTGGTGCGGCTATTTTGATGCCGGTTATGGGAACCATTCAAACCGCTACAGGTTCGGTTGTTGCAGCTATTAGCTGTTTATTCATTTATTACTTATACCTGATATTCTTTTCCACTAAAGGATCGAAAATCAGATAGTTTCGTTTTTTTTTTGAAATGCCGGCAGAGCAATTTGCCGGCATTTTTTTTGCCGGTATCGGCAATCGTGTAGTGCATGTTTTAAGTTCCAAATACTTTTTTCCGGCTTCGGGGGCGCATCGTCATGCGAATAGGTGCAGCTTTTTCACTTGCTTACAGACAAAACCAATAGCTTCATTTTCCTCAAAATATAAGCTGCAGATCACTTTCTGATGCATAAGAACTGAAATGGTGACTACGTTGATAAGCCCGGCAGGATTGAATGTAAAAGTGTGTGGTTAGGCAATGAAAAGCCCCGCACCTAAACAGGCACGGGGCTTCAAATTTTATGGTTGCCAGCTTCAACTATTGCACATAGTCGAGAATGCTTTTAATCGCGCCTGTTTTTGCATGGAAAGCGATGCGGTAGCTTCCGTCGAGCAAACTTTCGGGAAATGGCGCCACAATGCCGTATTGGGCGATTGTCGCACGGGTGGAGGCCATCAGGTTTTGCCCGTTAAGAATCCTGATTTCAGCACTTCCCGGCATCCGGTAATAAACGCCGCTTTCGCCTGAAGCCGGATTTTTCGAGACTTTCAGCTTGTTTTGAGCCGAAGCAAGGTCATCCAGTTTTTTCATATCGATCACGACAGGCTTTCCGCTCAAGTCGGATTTTGGCAAAACGCCTTTGTTTTCAGCAAAGCGGAAAACGACTTCGCCTGACACCGCATTTTCGCCCGGAATAAAATCGAAACTGTAATCGAACGATTTTTTATAAGTTTTTCCTACAAACAAACCGGTATATTCTTCTTCGAGTTTTGCCAGCTCGTCCACCATCACTTCATAGGCGCGCCCGTCGGGAAGTTGTTCTTCGTAGCCGTTGGCCAATGTTTTGAAACGCCGTTTGCGAAGTTTGGTAACCGTTTCAGCTGCTTCCATGGCTTTTTCTTCCATCGACTTGACTACAATCGCACTTTTAACCGCCGGGTCACGTTTTTCGTAGAATTTATTGACCGACAAATCCAGGTAAGGGAAATCAGGCGTTTTGGTGTCGCCCAGGAAAGTGGAAACCGGAAAGGCTTCTGCGGCAGCCATTGTCTCGAGGTTAATGCCTGCCAGAACACCCGATTCGGTCAAATTCACCATCGCTGCAGCATCGCCCATGGCTTTATAAACGTGGTCGGGGTCGGCTTCGCTGAAGGTTTCGATTTTGATATCGGTGATGGTCCAGCGTTCATAATCCTGCGACGGCGCCCCCTTAATTCCGAGGAAAGCTTCGGCGTACTGAAAATAGGGTCCGTGAAAATATTTTTCCTGCGTGGCCGTAACCCGGATGCGCAAACCAGTCCGTGGCAGACTGTAAACAATACCTTCAGTTGGTGTCAGCGTACTTGTGGTTTTTTTATTGTCTTTTTCAGCGGCGAATGTGCCGGTTCCAAATAGCAGCAAGGCGATTATCAAATATGTTTTCATTGATCTGTTTTTTTGTTGGTGCCAAAAATAGTAAAGATTGGTTCAAACCAAATTAAGGTGAAATTAAAAATCGAAATATTTCCTTTTAAACTGGAAAAACCGGAATTTATTTTGTGAGTTGTAAAAATGCTTTGCCCAGATTATTGACCAGGTCGGAGGCGATTAGTGACATTTCACCCACTTCGGCTTTTGCAAAATCGCCGGCCAATCCATGAACAAAAACACCAATCAAAGCGGCATCGGCTGCAGAATAGGACTGCGCGAGCAGGCCAAGGATGATGCCGGTGAGCGCATCGCCGCTTCCGGCAGTGGCCATTCCGGGGTTCCCGGTGGTATTGAAATAAATTTCGCCATTTGGAAACGTTATGCAGGTGTGGGCACCTTTCAGCACCACAAAAACGTTGTATTTTTTTGAATAATCCAATTGAAGCTGCAAACGCGACCATGAATCGGCAGCCGGTCCCACTAACCGCTCAAATTCTTTCGGATGAGGTGTTAATATGGAATTTTCGGGCAACAATTCGAACCAGTCCGGATGTTTTGCCAAAATATTCAACGCATCGGCATCCAGTATCAATTTGGCAGGTCTGGCAAGCAGCAGTTCCCTTAGCGCCCGCTGCGAGTTGGTTTTCAACCCGAGGGCCGGACCCACGCCAACGGCCGAAAACTGCGACAAATCGGGGAACTCGGTAAACATCAAATCCGAAGCATCGATGGAGCACATGGCTTCCGGCACAGAGTTTTGAATAACCTGGTAGCTTAAATTCGGAACATGGGTGGTGAGCAATCCAACACCTGAACGCAAACAAGCCCGCGACGCCAATACTGCGGCTCCCATTCTGCAATAAGAACCGGAAATAAGCAAGGCATGTCCGTAGGTCCCTTTATGCGAAAATTTTGTTCTTGCCGGAATTTTTTCGCCAATCTCTATAGAAGTTAAATAATGATAGGGAGTTTCTGTTTGTTGGATAGCCTCCGGATGCAGGCCAATGGGCAAAACTTCCCATTCGCCTAAAAACGGGGCATGTTCCGGAAAAAAGAAACTCAATTTTGGAAACTGAAATGTCAGGGTGAAATTTGCCCGCACGATGTTTTCCAAATCATTCCCCGTGTTATCTTCGCCTAACAGCCCGCTCGGAATATCAATTGCCACAACGGTTGCCGCGGACGCGTTGATCTTTTTGACGATTGTCAGGGGCAAACCATCCAGTTTCCTGCTCAGGCCCGAACCAAACAAGCCGTCTAATACCACGGAGTCTGCAGCCATTTCAGGAATGTCCGTTTCGTCGTGAAGTTTTTTCAGGCGCACTTTGGCTTGCTTTTCAAGCCTTTCCCAATTGATAGCGGGCGAACCTTTCAGCGATTTGCCAAAGTCAAGCAGACAAAGCTCACAGGCATAACTTTTTGCAGCCATCAGCCGGGCAACAGCCATGGCGTCGCCGCCGTTGTTTCCCGGACCTGCAAAAAAAACCAGTTTCTTTTCGGTTGAAAAACGGGCAGTCAGCCAGTTGACAATCTGTAAAGAAGCACGCTCCATGAGATCAATGTCGGCAATGGGTTCGTTTTCAATGGTTAATTGGTCGATCCCGGCTATTTGTTTGGTAGTGAAAATTTTCATTTTAAACGAATTTCATCCGAAAATACAAAAAAGATTTACAAACGTGTTTGGTTGTAATGCCATTTTATTTACACCATCCCTGTTCCTTCTGGTCGAAAAAGGAAGGGCAGGGAGGGGCATATCGCAGGGTTAAAAGCTTTGCCCGGCACCAGGTTTACTTTCTGAGGCAGGCTTTCTTTCCCTCTTCCCATTGGGGGAGATTGAGGGGGCTTTTCCTGACTTTTCAACAGGTCTGGTAGCAAAAAGATGTTTATATTTGCTTCCTGCTAATAAAAAATCAAATAATATGGCCAGGGATAATAATACTGCATTTTTTGGGCACCCCGTCGGGTTGTCGTCGTTGTTTGCCACCGAGTTGTGGGAACGTTTCAGTTATTACGGGATGAGGGCATTGCTGGTGCTGTTTTTGACAGCCACCTTTGCCAATGGTGGGTTTGAGATGGCCGAGTTGGACGCGTTTACCATTTATGGTATTTTTACCGGGCTGGTTTATGTGACGCCCATACTTGGCGGGATGTTGGCTGACAAAGTACTCGGGCAACGAAAAACCATTTACATTGGCGGGCTGGCCATGGCCACGGGACAGTTTATGCTTGCCGCCAGTGCAATGGCTGCCGATGGCGACCTTGAATTCAGAAAATCACTTTTTTACGCTGGCCTGGGAATCCTGATCATGGGGAATGGGTTTTTCAAACCAAACATTTCAACCATGGTAGGCGAATTGTATGACAACAATGACCCCCGCAAAGACAGCGGGTTCACCATCTTTTACATGGGTATTAACCTTGGCGCTTTTCTTTCGCCGCTGGTGGCCGGTTACCTGGGCGAACAGGTTGCCTGGCAATATGGTTTTATGGCGGCCGGCACGGGAATGCTCATTGGTACGACCTGGTTTTTCCTTCGCAGCCACACGCTTGGCACCATTGGGATGCCACCAAAAGTAAAGTCCGAACGGAACCGCCTGATTCTGAAAGATTGGATCAGCATTGTCATTTATGTGATTGTGCTTGTTGCCTTTGTTTTTGGGTTGATTTTGGGATGGGGCACGGTTTCAGAAACCGTTCGCAACTGGCTGATCCGCATCCTGGCTACCGCCGGGGTGTTGTATTTGTTGCTGAGTGTTTTTCGCGGTACCAACGGCAAGACCGAATGGAGCCGCGTGGCAGTGATCCTGGTACTGGCGGTTTTCAACATCTTCTTTTGGAGCGGTTTTGAACAGGCAGGCACTACCTTCAACGTTTTTGCACGCGACAATACCCAACGGATGATCGGCAGTATGGAAATTCCTGCCAGCTGGTTTCAAAGTGTGAATGCCATTTTTATCGTGCTTTTTGCACCACTTTTCAGCATCCTGTGGGTTCAGCTCGATAAGAAAAATCTCAACCCAAACACGCCGATGAAATTTGGCTGGGGCATGTTGTTGTTAAGTCTTGGCTTTGTAATTATGGCTTTTGCCAGCGCAAGCGCCGAAGGCGGCAACCTGGTTAGCCCGATGTGGCTGGTAATGGTATTTATGCTTCACACTTTTGGCGAATTATGCCTGTCGCCGATCGGCTTATCGATGGTAACCAAACTATCGCCGCCCAAGCTGGTGTCGACTATGATGGGGGTGTGGATGGGCTCGTTTGCTGCCGGAAACTTTGTGGCTTCGCAAATGAAAGCCATCTCAATCAAACTCGAAACGACACTGAATATGGAAGTACAGGTATTCTGGTTTATAGCCATTGAAACCTGCATCGCCGCCGTTATCCTGATGTTGATTTCGCCCTGGCTGAAAAAAATGATGAAAGGTATTAAATAGAAGTTCGTTTTAGGGGTTCATTTTTAGTGAATGGTGAGGGTTTTACTTTCGTGTAAAGCCCTCACTTGTTTTTAAGCGGGTTCGAAGGGGCAGGAATGCTTGCGTACCGGTCAAAAATTGGTAAAAGGCCTTGGGCGAATTTTGTACCTGATCAACTCGGGGAAGTTGGGGCAAAGAGGCCTTCGGCAAACAATTTCCCCGTAATTACTGGTCCGGGAAGACTTGCAGCCTGCAATTTCCCCGCGGGGATTACTCCAAAAGCCAGATGGCAGGAAGTTTCCCCTGGAAATCAATCAGAATTGATGTCTGGAATAAAAAGTGGCCGAAGCCGCATCACTCCTTAATAAAACTTCAGCTAAGTTTTCCTTTGTAATCTTCGTAACCGAATTCGCGGAGCAAATGAAATTCGCCACCGGGGTTTAGGATGCCGATAGATGGGTGTTGTACTCCGTTAAAAAAAGTGGTTTTCACCATCGTGTAGTGAATCATGTCTTCAAAAATGA
>OBJA01002269.1_pt1 | contig 11374 bp, 12 predicted proteins | sample 1519751 | NCBI WGS metagenome assembly OBJA01 (sample SAMEA3881238, study PRJEB22517) | soil metagenome | biome: lake sediment; feature: soda lake sediment; material: sediment, water from around vicinity | place: India | collected 2013-12-23 | depth 3 m
GATCTATTTTCCTCCTGTTGTTTATTTAAGGAAAATCTAATTTTGAATTAAAATTGGTTTTCCAAGGCCAACACTTTCAAGTGCATCCATTTGTGTTCTTGCATCTCCTGCAATAACAAAATACATCTTTTCGGGCTGGAGGTATTTTTTTGCAAGTTGCATATGCTGGTTCAGGTCATAGTTCCGGATGAACGACACTTCCTGGTTGGCATAATCTACCGGCAGGTCGTACTGGCTTATTTCGCGAAGCATACCCAACAGGTCACCAAGGGTTTCATATTTCAGGGCATACGATTTCAACAGGGCATCTTTGGTGAACTGCAAATCCGCATCGGTTATACTTTCCCTGTATTTTTCCATTTCGGTTTTAAATATATTCACAGATTCAAGAGTGGCATCGGACCGGACACTGGAACTGGCAGTGAAATTTCCATAACTTTTGTATCCCGAAAAACCTGATCGGGCTCCGTAGGTGAATCCTTTCTCCTCCCTGAGTATCATATTCAGGTTACCGTTAAATGAACCTCCCAGTTTGTAATTCATAACAGTAACTGGGAAATATTCTTTGCTGCTGCGGGGTATCGAGGCATAACCTATATAGATGTTTGATTGTTTTGCTCCAGGCACGTCCAGGAAATACAATCCGCCCTTTTCAGGGAATTGTGATGGATCCATAACAGGTATGTTCACTTCTCTGGCTTCCCACGATTGGGAAAGATTTTTCAGTGCTTCCATTACCCTTTTGGAATTTATGTCGCCGGCCACCTGCATTTTGGTAACCGAGGGTGAAATATTGGCTGCATAAAATGCTTTTAAATCTTCCATGGTTATGGATTCAACTCCTTGGGTGGTACCTGAGGTGGGAATTCCCAAAATACTGTTTTCACCATAAATGAGCTTGTTAAAACTAATTGATGCCAGGTAACTTGGATTGGACTCATTTCTTTTAAGTTCATTTACAATTCTTGATTTCATAAGGCCAAACTGTTCTTCATCCCAACGGGGTTTTGTAATGATTTCTTCTACAAGTGCCATTGTAGCTTCAAAGTTCCGGGCCAGTGTATTTACATTCACTATAATTTGTTCGGTACTGCCGTAAACCGATATTTCAGCTCCAAGCATCGCGATTGCCTCTTCCAGTTCTTCGGGTGTCTTTGTGGCTGTTCCTTCATTGAGCATTCCTGCCAAAAATGATGCAACTCCCGGCTTGGCAGGATCATCAAGCAGATGGCCGCCTTCGATAACAAGAGAGTAACGCACCAAAGGGACTTCCGAATGGTGGATACCCCACACCTGAATGCCGTTTGCTGCCTCGGAAGTCCATACTTCAGGCAGTGTTACCTGTGGATCGGGCCCAACGAAAGGCTGGACAGAACGGTCGAAGATGGAAGAAGTTTTAGCAATTTCTTCCCCTCCGGTTGAGGCAACCTGCACTACCTGGATGGCATTTTCAATATTTTCTTCCACGATGCCTGCATCGGCAGCGTTTTCAGCAACCAAATCCAACTGACCTCTGGGTACAAAACTTGTTGACAAATAAGGTTTTGCCTTGATGTATTTTTCATAGACCCTCATTATGTCAGCAATTGTAACCGCCTTTATTTTTGAAATATCTGTAGAAATGTAACCGGGTGAACCGGCATATTCATTATAGCGTGCCAACTGAAACGACTTATTCAGAACTGAACTGATGCCGTTGTAGAAATCGGTTTCCAGGCCGGCTTTATGTTTTTCAAGGTCTTTCTCAGTTATGCCTTCCTGCTCAAACCGAGAAAAGGCTTCAAATACTGCATTTTCAACTTCAGCAAGGCTGGTACCGGCATTGGCATTTACCGATACCATAAACTGTCCGGTAATTTCCATGGCCCTGTTATAAACACTTGCCCTTGGAGCCAGTTTTTGTTCCCTTACAATAACATTATAAAACGGAGACATTTTTCCACTGCCAAGGATCCTGGCAAGGATGCTCAACGGATAGGCATCTTCCGAATATTGCTCGGCTGCTGGCCATACCATCGTTAGTTGCGGAGTGCGGGCAAAATTGTCTTCATGATACAACTTTTTTGTTTGGTTAAGGGTAACGTGCTGCGGCCTGGGATCTTCCAACTCGTTGCCTTTTGGTATTTCTCCAAAATATTTTTCAATCATCTTTTTAATTTCCTTTTTATCAAAATCTCCTGCAAGAACAAGGGTTGTATTGTTGGGAACATAAAACTTCGAATGAAACTCCTTGACATCTTCCACCGTGGCATTTAACAAATCTTCCATTTCACCAATAACTGTCCAGCTGTAGGGGTGCCCTTCAGGATATAGATTCTGGGCAATTACTGTACTTGTGTGGCCGTATGGCTGGTTGTCGTACGATTGCCGCTTTTCGTTCTGGACCACGTTCTGCTGATTGGCAAAGGCAGCCTGGGTAACTGTGTTCCGGAGAAACCCCATCCGGTCGGATTCCATCCAGAGCACCATTTCCAGCGCGTTTTTTGGGACAACTTCATAATAGATGGTTCCGTCGTTGTTTGTTCCGCCGTTAAGGGTACCACCCGCTCCCTGTATTTTTCTGAAGAATTCATCCTGCCCCACATTTTCTGATTGCTGGAACATCATGTGTTCGAATAAATGGGCAAAACCTGTTTTTCCGGGTACTTCCCGGTTGGAACCAACATGGTACTGGATTGCTACTGCAACAATGGGATCCGATTTATCAACATGAAGTATAACTTCCAGACCATTATCAAGCTGGTACTTTTCATAGGAAATGGAGAACTCTCCGTTGGAATTCTCTGCTGTTCCCATGCATCCGGTAAGGGCCAGATAGAGCATGAGCGTAATAAGGAATTGCAATTTTTTCATGATTGAATAGTAAAATTTTGTGAGTTAGACAATATTATTTTAATTATATATCTTGTTATTCTATACAAAAATGGTTATTTATTTTTTAAATATCAGCTGAAAATGAGATTTTTGGAGTTATTGTTGTTATTATTTTTTGATAATTCAATTTTCTAGAACGGCCATTGTAAATATTTATATGAATTTGAAAACCAGAATTATTAGATTTTGTTTGACATTAAAATAAAAAGGAAAATGAAGAAAATTCTGAAAGAAAAGCGATATGTAATACTATCTACCCTAATCGGAGCTGCTGGAGGTTTTTTATATTGGAAATTTGTAGGATGTCTCAGCGGTACCTGTCCGATTCAGTCGGTTTGGTACTGGAGTACCTTGTGGGGAACAGTGGCAGGATACCTTGTTGGTGATTCGATAAACGATTTTATTTTTAATAGAAAAAAGAAAGCTGAAGAAAAAGAATGATAACCCGTTTTCTGCAAATAATTAATTCACCGAAGCCGGTACTTGTCGATTTTTATGCCGACTGGTGTGTGCCATGTAAACAATTGCCCCCCGTTTTAAAAACAGTGAAACAGGAATTGCGCGAAGTTAAAATTATTAAAGTTGATGTTGATAAGAATCCTTTCATTGCCAGTCGCTTTAGGATTACCCGAATCCCAACTCTCATTTTGTTTATGAATGGGAAACCCTTATGGGCAGGTGAAGGCGTTTTCAACGCAGATGAATTAAAATCGATTCTGATGCACCGAATGTCGGGTTCTTAATTTTTTATTTTTGCAATAGAATCCCCTTTCTTTTTTAAAACTTCAATTGAATATTGCTCAGGTTCACTGGATTTACTAATAATCTGCTGGTCATTAAAGTTGTAAATCTGTTAATTAAATTCCCTTGATTTCGTTGTATATTGTTTCAACCAACTGGCTTTCTTCAGGCTTGTATTTTGCTTGTATGGCTTTCAGGGCCTTATCCTCTTTAACTGAGACTTTAATTTCTTCCTGAAGCTGCTTCATTTTTACAAGATGCTGCTCGATGTCTTCCCGTGTTTTAATATCGGAATGACCACTGCAGAATTTGACAGCATCGAGTGTTTCCAGCATTCGTTCTGTTGTTTTTACATGCTCAAACGAATTTCCTCCTTTATAGGAATGGATCAGTTGGGGGCGTTCAAAAAACACCTGGTCACCAATAAATGCAACCTTTTCTTCCGGAAAATATAAAACAATGTCTCCTGTAGTATGTCCGATTCCAAAGTAATGCAGTTCAATGGGCTTTTCTCCCAAATGAAGCTGCATATAATCGGTAAAAGTAATTTGTGGCACAAACCTCTTTAGCTTTTCATCGTTCCATTTCGATGGAGAACCATCACGACCTGGATGGAAAAACTCTTTTCTGCAATTTTCATGGGCTATAATAACAATTCCTTCGGGTAAAAACTCATTGCCATTTACATGATCGCCATCGCTATGAGTGTTTACAAGATAAGTAACCGGTTTGTCTGTAAATCCTTCAACTGCTGTAAAAATTGCTTCAACCGAGGCTTTGTCCATTTTGGAATCGATGAGCAATACTTCTTTTTCGCCAATGTACATTCCTGAATTGGCTCCTCGTCCGCCGGTAAGCTGGAACAGGTTTTCAGATAGTTTTTCAACAATAACCGGGGGAATTTCCTGTGGCTGGCTTTTTGTCAGGCAGGGCAACAGCAAGGTTAAGGCAAGGATATAAATATTGATTTTCATTGCTGGTAATTTAATTATTCGGCCAAAAAGTTACAAAAAAAATGGATTATACTGCACATGAAATTACCTTTGTTGTAAAAAGTAAGGACAAATTGGAGGTAAGTTATGACAAACGACTGGAAAAAACGACTTGGAACGGTTTATTCAACCAATCCTGACTTTAATTATGAAAAAGAAATTGAATCCGTGCAAGAGACCTTACCTGCCAATCAGCAGAAATTAATTGTCAGTCTTGATAAAAAACAACGCAAAGGTAAGAGCGTCACTCTTGTTTCTGGATTTGTGGGAAAAGAGGAGGATCTGAAAGAGATGGGCAGAATGCTTAAAGCAAAATGTGGGGTAGGTGGTAGCGTGAAAGAGGGTATGATTCTTATTCAGGGTGATTTTCGTAGCCGTGTAACTGAGATTCTGGAACTGCAAGGTTATAAAGTAAAACGTTCGGGAGGTTAATTTTTATGCTCTGCATGTTTCGGGAAAAGCAATTTTGAGCCATTCAAAAAAAGAGGCACCCTGCCTGCAGCCCATTTGATTTTAATGTTTTCATGCCAATACCTGGGCAATCTGTTACAGCCCCGGTATCGTATATGCTGTTCCCCGGATCAGTATACCTCTGGGTGCTAACCAGGCTGCCGGCCTTATCGGGGTCATCCTGCTGGTGACTACACATAGGATGAATCGGGTTGAAGGTATTCAACTGTATTTTATGGCGATGCCTTCATTGTACCTGATGTGGTATAATGATTGGTGGTTTGGACAATTTATCAGAAAACTCTGTATTATGCTTACAATACCTCAGGTAAAAAATCGTAGCACCGCAGGTAGTATTATCTTTACTGTTGAATGATTTTTTTATCTTTCAAGGACAAAATAAATGTGAGCTCATGAAGTTTTACCCAAAAGAAAATCAGGTTAAGGAAGAAGTCAGGAAACGGCTTTCAGAAGCATTGGCCTCGCAGGTAGATATTTTTTCCTCCGCATCTTTAGGAGGCGGATGTATAAATAATGCATCTAAACTGGAAACAAACAAGGGATCTTACTTTTTAAAATGGAATAAAGAGGGACCGACCGATATATTCATACGTGAAGCGGAATGTCTTGCTGAACTGAAAAGAGCTGTCGGAAATGTTGTTGTTGTTCCCCAGGTTTTTGCTGCTAAGAAGATCGATGAAACACCAGGGTTTCTGGTGCTGGAATATCTTGATCCTGCCTATAATTTGGCAAATGCCGATGAACTTCTTGGCAGGGGCCTTGCCACAATTCATAAATACGAAAACAATAGGTTTGGGTTTGATAGTAACAACTATTGCGGTTCAACTCCACAGCATAACGCCTGGAAGAGCAGCTGGCCGGAATTTTACAGGGATAACCGCCTGGGGTTTTTGCTTGATTTAATAAATAAAAAAAGACCCCTTTCTGTTGATGAGGAGAAAACATTCGGGCGTTTGCTTGAAAAAATAATTTTATTGATTCCTGAAAATTCAATACCGGTTTTAATTCATGGCGATTTATGGTCAGGTAATTACATGATCTCAGCAAAAGGGCCGGCACTTATTGATCCGGCTTCCTATTACAGCGAGCGGGAGATGGAAATGGGCATAATGACAATGTTTGGAGGATTTTCCGAACGTTTTTACGCCGCTTACAATGAAATGTACCCTCTGCCTTCAGACTGGAAATCCAGAAACAGGCTTTATCAATTATACCATGTTTTGAACCATTATTATTTGTTTGGTGGCAGCTATAAAAGTCAGGCCTTACAACTTGCAAAGAGTTTCCTTTGAATTAAATGTATAACAAACCATGGAGAAACCATTATAAATTAATAAACCTAAAATAGAAATGTTATCAAGCAGGGTTAGAAATATCAGGCCGTTTATTGTAATGGACGTATTGGAACGGGCCGCAGAACTGGAACGACAAGGTAAACACATCATACATCTTGAGGTAGGAGAACCTGACTTTAATGTGCCGGAAGTTATAGCTTCAGCTTCTCACCGGGCTCTTTCAGAAGGAAGAACGCATTATACCCACAGTCTGGGCGATCCCGAGTTACGAACCCAAATTGTAAAAAAGTATGAACAGGAATATGGGGTGAAGGTTTCATCTGATCAGATAATTATAACTTCGGGTAGTTCTCCGGCCCTTTTGCTTTCGTTAGGAGTCTTGTGTGATCCGGGCGATGATGTTTTGCTATCGGATCCAGGCTATGCGTGTTATCCCAATTTTATCAGGTTTATAGGGGCCAACCCGGTCAGTATCCCGGTTAATGAGGAAGATGGATTTCAATTCAGACCGGAAGAAATATGTAAAAAAATAACGAAAAAAACCAAAACCATTATTATTAACAGTCCGATGAATCCAACTGGAAATCTCTTATCGGAAGAAGTAATGAAGCAACTGGCACAATATGATTTCCCGGTTATTTCAGATGAAATATATCACGGATTGGTTTATGAGGGCAGGGCACATTCAATGCTTGAGTTTTCTAAAAAAACATTTATAATAAATGGTTTTTCGAAATTATATGCCATGACAGGCCTCCGGCTGGGTTATGTTATAGCCCCTCCTGAATATGTCAGGGCCATACAAAAGATTCAACAGAACCTGTTTATTTGTGCCAGTTCAGTTGCTCAGCGTGCTGCTATTGCCGCATTGCATGCTGCTGAAACTGACATAATAAGGATGAAGGAAATTTACAATGCACGACGAATTTATTTAATAAAAAGGCTGAAGCAACTGGGTTTTAAAATTGAAACACTTCCTACAGGGGCTTTTTATGTCTTTGTGAATGCCCAACATATTTCCCCCAACAGTTACGACCTGGCATTCGATATCCTTGAACAGGCTCAGGTTGGGGTGGCACCCGGAATCGACTTTGGGAAAAACGGGGAAGGATACCTTCGTTTTTCATATGCCAATTCAATTGAAAACATTGAGGAGGGGATGCAACGCCTGGAAAAATACCTCCGATATTAAATCAGGGCAACACTTTCAATTGTTGAACATACCTTAATGCATGTCATGCGTCCCCGATAGATTTAAGCTTTCCCAATGGACAAACTCATCAAGTGGTTTCCGTTTTTTAGGCGGGATATCATCATTTTCAGGATAACCTAAGGGAATTAATGCCACCGGAGAAACATGCAGGGGGAAGCGCAGGAATTCGGCACATCGTTCGGTATCAAAATTGCATACCCAGCAGGTACCCAATCCCAGCTCTGTTGCCTGTAGCATGAGGTGGTCAATTGCAATGGCTACATCAATTTCAGCTGAATCTTTTCCGTCAATACTCCTTTTCCATGACTGTGAGTGATCGGCACAGGCAATAATTATAACCGGAGCAGTTTTAAACCATTCCCGGGGATAGGTTCTATGGATTTTTTCAAGGTTTTCCTTATTTTGAATTATTATGAAATGCCACGGTTGATAATTTACCGCTGATGGAGCCATACGGGCTGCCTCAAGTACTTTTATAATATCGCTTCTTTTTACAGGCACTTCTTTAAATTTTCTGGTGGAATACCGCCTTAGTATTAGCTCTCTAAACCTCATTTAAAAAAAAATTAATTTATTTTTTTTCCCTTGTTTCCCAAAACACAAACCTTAATTCTACTACAAAAAAAGCGTTTTCTTTTGTGCGTTACGTATTAAAAACAAAAAAAACACATAATTTCTTTTTTTTTCATTTTTTAAACTGAAATCCGGAATTGACTTTTATAATCAAAAAAAATTATAACCGATAAGGATAGTTACGGTTATTTATGATAACTAAAATAAAACTTCTTTTTTATCATTTACAAGCACCCGGCACGAATTCGTAATGTGTTTTTTAACAGGTATTTTGATGTAACACTCCTATAAATTTGCCGTCGTATAGTTAGATACAAGTTCAAAAAACAACAAACAATGTTTAATTCAAATTTTAAAACCATGAAAAAATTTAATGTTATTTCAGTCTTTGTCGTATGTTTTTTAGTTGCATCAGCTTATGCAGGAGCCGTTGAAATAAATAAAGAAATTCGCAATTACGAGATTGAAGCAGTTGAAAACATTCAGATGGACAAAAGTGTGGAAAAAGTATGGACCCTTACCTATGAAGGATGTGAAAATCCAGTGACTGTCAGTAAACGCAACTCGCATGACGGTACTTTTTATGTTGTGAACTCCAATTTTTTTGAAGTATGCTATATGGCATCCTCAAAAGGTTTTGGAGCACGGTCTGTTAAAAAGTCATGGAGCACTGTTCCACACCAGATAAACAACGCAGTGCTGAATGTTGATGAAATTAAAAGGCAGCATACCTTAACTCCGGGCAAAGTTGATGATGAAAAAGCCCTGGGACTGATAGCAAGCTATTTGCCCTCGCTTTTAAACAGTAATTACGGACACCTGTTAAATTAAACAGCAATATAAGCAGAGTGAGTCGGGACCGCAGGAAACTGCGGTCTTTTTTTTTTTAAATACAGCCGCATATTAAACCCTCTGAGGCTTTCAAGGTAATCGTCAATTGCTTTTTTCTCTTCATCCGAATCCTTACACCCTGGACAAACTGGTAAATAGAGTTCCCTGTTCATTTTCAATGTTTGCTTTGGCAAAACCTTTTTGCAAACAAAACACACCGAACTTTCCATACCTTTCTTATCTTTTTATGCAAAAATAATCAATTATCTGCATCTGCTCTTTAAATGTTTCATTCCAACAGGACTAACTGTTGTTGAGTCGGGTCTGAATATCTGTTGTCTATTCAACTGGATCCTTTCAATTCGAAAGCCTGGTCCAGTTATCAGATCCTGAAAACATAACTTTATGAACCTGATTAACCTTACCCTTCAGTAAAGGAGCCGAACGGCTCTGCCCTTTTTTTACGACACATCTATAATCAAATGCATTTCTGGACTTTATATCCGGATTATACCCGAACCGTTACTTATATATAAATCATTTTTCGGGTCATTCCTCCGTCAATTATAAAATTCTGACCTGTTATGAAGCTGTTCTCCGGGTTCAGAAGGAACAACACCATGCGGGCTATATCATCAGCCTTGCCAACTCGCCCTGCAGGATGTTGCTGATGATCTTCTTCTGTAACCGGGTACTGTTTGGCTTGCGATTTTTTTCTGATTCCCGATACATCTATCCAGCCCGGACTTATGCAGTTTACCCTCACAGTTGGCCCAAGGCTAACTGCAAGGGCATGGGTAAGGGCAAATATGCCTCCTTTGCTGGCGGAATATGCCTCCGTATCGGCCTCTGACTGAAAAGCACGTGTGGAGCAAAGGTTAATGATGCTGCCAAGCGACTCCTTTAAAAAAGGAGCAGCATATTTGGCACACAAAAAACTGCCCGAAAGATTCACCCCAATTACCCTGTTCCACTCTGCAAGTGTGAGTTCTGAAACCGGCTTGTTGTTTTGTATGGCTGCATTGTTTATGAGACCCGATATGTTTTCAAACCGATGCAATGATTTGCTTATAGCCTTCTTAACATCGGCTTCACTTGAAACATCGCATCTGAAAAAAGCCATATCGTCCGATGCATTCTCCTCCCGGAATTCATCTATTGCTTCCTGATCGATTTCAAATACCGATACACGGTAGCCCTCGTTTAACAACGTTTCAGAAACCACCTTGCCTATACCCTGGGCGCCTCCCGTTATGATTATATTCTTCTTCATTATTTTCGGTTTATTTTTTTTTATTTACCAATGTTAAAATACACTATTTTCGGGGATGATAAATACCAAATATACATCAATGTGAATTTTTTTGATGCAACCCTCAATCGAAACTATTTCGATTAAATTATAACTAAATTTCTTTGCATGTCTGGAAACTGGCAGTATTTTCGCTGAAAAAAAATCACAATGCATAAAGTTTTTTTGGCTTTCCTGGTGCTGGCATCTCAGATAGTGGTTGCCCAGCAACAACAAATGACACTCGAGGATGCGGTTTTAGGCCGTTCATCTTACCTTTATCCTGAAACCCTCAGTGGCCTGGTATGGAAGAACGACAATATTTATACCTGGGAGGATAATGGAGCTATATGGGCTGGAGATGCTAAAAAGGGCGATAAAACAACCTTGTTGACAATTGAAGATGCAAACGCAGTATTACAAGGTAAAGCAGAAACCAGGCTGCGTAGTTTCTCCGGTTATTTGTGGCTGGAGAGCGAAGAATTGCTGTTGCAGACCCCTGGACGTTATTATGCCCTTGATATTGCCAGGAAGCAGCTTGTCTGGAGTATTGCGCATCCGGCAGAGGCACAAAACCAGGTTTTGAACGAGAAGGGAAAATTTGTTGCCTATACCATCGGCGACGACCTGTATGTTTCGCATGCCGATGGTAAACAGGTAAAAATTACAAGCGACGGAGGAAATGGGATAGTAAATGGGAAATCGGTGCATCGCAATGAGTTTGGAATCAACAACGGGATCTTTGCCTCGCCGAAAGGAAATTACATCGCGTTCTACCGGATGGATGAGTCAATGGTCTCCGATTATCCTGTAGTTGATTTTATGACACGTGTGGCGGAGCATACTCCCATAAAATATCCAATGGCAGGAATGAACAGCCACCATGTAACCATTGGCATATACAATATTCAAACAGGAAAAACCCTGTTTTTAAATACCGGAGAACCTTTCGATCGTTATTTTACAAACATCACCTGGTCACCCGACGAACAATCGCTATTCATTGCTGAGCTTAACCGTGGACAAGACCACATGAAACTTAACCGGTACGATGTAGCTTCGGGAAATCTGGTTAAAACTCTGTTCGAAGAAC
>OBJA01002270.1_pt1 | contig 11368 bp, 10 predicted proteins | sample 1519751 | NCBI WGS metagenome assembly OBJA01 (sample SAMEA3881238, study PRJEB22517) | soil metagenome | biome: lake sediment; feature: soda lake sediment; material: sediment, water from around vicinity | place: India | collected 2013-12-23 | depth 3 m
GTTCCCGTTCGAAGCGGTCGACCATCGCCGCCGCCTCCTTTTCCCGGCCGGTGAGGAGGCCCAGAGTGTGCCAGTAAGCAAAAATCTCATTCAGGGAGGTGGGTTGCAGTGAAACCACCGTGATCCCGGCCTGTTCCAGCTTGGCGATCAGTTGGGGATAGGCCCGGTCGATCATGGGGCGGATCAGCACCAGGTCGGGGCGCTGGCCGATAAAACGCTCCGGATCTTCACGGTAGCTGAAGCGGGGCCGGTTCAGTAAAGCGGGGGGATAATCGTCGTCGCTGCCGATCCCGACAACTTCTCCCTCAGCCCCCAACGAGGCCAGATTTTCGGTATGGGCCGGGTAAAGGGAGATAATACGCCGGAAAGGCCGGTCAAAGCTGACGGTGCGCCCGGAATGGTCCTCGATCACGAGGGTTTCAGGGCCGGCAGCGGTAGCGATCCCGGCAGCGGGCAGCAGCCAGTAAATAATCAGCAGCGGAATTATGAAAAAAATTTGCCAAGTCCAAGTCATGGTTGGTTTACCAGGCGAAATGAGACTCTTTGCCGGCCGCTGAACTCGTCGAAACTCACCGCGCTTTCCACCCCGAAGACCCGGCGGATGTTGGCCGGGGTAAGCACCTGGCTGGTGGGTCCGGCGCAATGGACGCGGCCCTGTTCCAGGAAGATAAGGTGGTCGCAGAAAGTGGCTGCCAGATTGAGATCGTGGAGGACCGCGATCACCGTATCCCCCGATTTTTCCACCCGCCGGGCCAGAGCGGCGAGAATTCCCAGGCTGTAGCGGACATCCAGACTGGCGGTGGCCTCATCCAGCAGCAGCACCGGAGTTTGCTGGGCCAGCGCCCGCGCCACCGCCACCCGCTGTTTCTCGCCGCCGGAAAGCTCGGTCACCATTCGCCCCCGCAGGTGGTCGATGCCGATTTCGGCCATCACCTCGTCCACCAGCTGCCAGTCGGCGGGGCCGGGGAGGGCGAAGCGGGCAAGATGGGGGTGGCGGCCCATCAGCACCACCTCCTCCACCGTGAAGCCGAAGCTGATGGCGTATTCCTGGGGGACCAGGGCAACCATCCGGGCCAACTGGCGGCGGCGGTAACCGCCGACCTCGCGGCCCTGGAAGAGAACCCGGCCTGCCCGGCTGCGGCGGCTGCCGGTGAGCAGATCGAGCAGGGTGGTCTTGCCGCAGCCGTTGGGGCCGACGATCCCGTAAAAGCGGCCCGGCGGCAGCTCCAGGCCGATATCGTGCAAAACCGGCTTGCCGTCATAGGCGAAAGAAACCCCGTCCAGCAGGAAACCGCTGGTCGCTTGCCCGAAGGTGCGGTGCTGCTGAATGGTTACCGCTTGCTCAGCCAAAACGGGCCCTCCGCTGACGCTGCCGGAAAATATAGCAGAAAAAGGGGCCGCCCAGCAGGGCGGTGAGTACCCCGATGGGCACCTCGGCCGGCAGAAAAGCCCGGGTAACGGTATCGGCTCCCAGCAGCAACAGGGCGCCGGCCAGCAGGGAAACCGGCAGCAGGCGGCGGTTGTCCGGCCCCACCACCATCCGCATCAGATGGGGAACGATCAGGCCGACAAAGCCGATCACCCCGGCGATGGCCACGCAGATCGCCGCCAGCAACGAGGCGACCACCAGCAGCACCACCCGCACCCGGACTGTTTCCACCCCCAGGGCGGCGGCGGTACGGCCTCCCAGGGCCATGATATTAAGTTCCCTGGCATAAAAGATGAAAACCAGCAGGGCCGCCGGCAGCACCGTGGCCACCAGCAGCACGTCATGCCAGTCGCGGGAGGCGAAGCTGCCCATCAGCCAGAAGACGATCACCGCCACCTGCTCGTCGGCCAGATATTTCAAAAAACTGATCCCGGCTGAGAGGATGGCCCCGACGATCACCCCGGAGAGAATCAGGGTGGTGGTGGAGATCTGGCCCCCGAAGGAGGAGAGGCGCAGCACCACCAGCAGGGTCAGCACCGCCCCGATAAAAGCGAAGAGCGGCACCGAAAACTGCTCCGGCAAAAAAAGGTTGACCACCAGGGCCAGGGAGGCCCCGAAAGCGGCCCCGGACGAAACCCCCAGGGTGTAGGGGTCGGCCAGGGGGTTGAGCAGAATGCCCTGGAAGATCACCCCGCACAGGGCCAGGGCGCCGCCCACCAGGGCCGCGGTCAGAATCCGGGGCAGCCGCACCTCCATGACCACGAAGGGCACCGCCTGGTCAAGATCGGCCAGTAGTTCCCGGTTGCCGCTCAACTGGGCCGCCAGCACCCGGAGGATCTCCCCCGGCCCGATGGCAAGATAACCCGAGGAGGCGGAAAAGAGGATCAAAACCAGCAGGGCGGCCAGCAAGGCCAGAAAAACCACCGGAGCACCCGGCCGTAAACTGCCCGGGCGCCCGGATGAAGAGGTTGCCGCCGGTTGCCGGTGATCCTGTTTTGCCATTGGTCCGCCCTGCCGGAAGCTGAACGCTTACGGTTATTTTAAAGTGATTCCGGCCAGCTCGGCCGCATCACGGATATTGTCCACGAAGATCCGGGCAAACTCCTTTCTTTCCCCCAGCCCCTCCAGTTTGGCGCTGGCGGCGATATTCCGGGCTTGCAGCAGCGACTGCAGCGAGTTCTTGTCATCGCCGGCCATATCGTTGCGGGCGTGGTCTCCGGCAACGGTCATGAACGGCACCAGCAGGGCGTTTTTCACCCCGTCGGCCGCCAGCCGCTCGACGGTATCCTCCATGGAGGGATAGCCGGTGGCCATGGTGATATAGGTGGGGGTATCGGGGTACATCTCCCGCATCAACAGTTCCAGTTCAAAGAAGACTCCGGTGGAAAAATAGCGGTTGCCGTGGGCCATGTAAACCAGGGCACCGCCGTTTTGCCGGGCCTGCTCCACATCCACTGCCATGATGGTTGCCACCCGTTCCAGATCCCGGCGGTAGGGGAACTTGATTCCCGGAGCCCCCAGGGTCGGGCGGCCCAGCAGAATCTGCTGGAAGGGCCGGTTGCGCTCCTTGATGGAGGAGATGGTGTTGAGGGAGAAGACCAGGGAGGCAAGGTCGTTGAACTCCTCACCGGCGGCGATATGGGTGGGCTGGACCAGGATATAGCCGTAGCCTTGGTCCACCAGATCGGCAATGGTGGCCAGGGGGGCCTTGACCTCGAAGATTTCCCGGGGAATGTCCAGGTTGGCCGCGCGGTAGGCGGCATCGTCGCGGCGGGCGTGCCAGATCCGGCGAATGATGTTGGAGGTGAAGGCCAGCCGGACCGGCGTTTCCGGGTAGGCCGCCTGGACCTCGTCCCGGATGGTAAGAATGCCGTGCAGGGCTTCGGGAAAACTGGTGCCGAAAACCGCCAGGACAATGGCCGGGCGCTCGGACACCACATTGACTTTGGCGTGGGACTCTCCCGGAGCGGCCAGCAACAAAGCCAGCAACAGCAAGGGGAGCAGTCGGCTCACCAGGGAAACCGGGAAAATTGGGGCCAGACCCCAATTGCCGCCCCAATTGCCAGTGGGCACTGCCGCGAATGCCGGTTTTGACGGAAGACAAATTTTAACTGCGGATTTTTGCTCTGCTGCCATGACTACGTTCCTCCTTTTTATTGAAAAAAATCTCAAGTTGAACCATCGCGGAGCGGCGTTTAGCCATGGAGCCACCTTCAGCGCCGAATAAAAAAAATCCCGGATCGATAACTTAGTATCGATCCGGGATTCCCTTTTCTATCCGTCAGACCGGTCATCCAACCCCGTGCCGCGAGGGTCGTCCATCCACTTTTCAGGCAGGTCTTCTGACTCCCGGTTCGTCCTAGCGGCCGCGCCTTCCCGTTCGGATGGTTCCGGACAGTGGCTTGTTGCGGCGTTCGTCCCCGGTTACAGCGGCGGGCCCGTCTCCGATTTGCACGGAGTTCCCTTTTCAACCCCGGTGGGGTACCTGAAAGCTTTTCGTGGCGGGCAATCTAATGAAAAACCGGGAAAAGTCAAGAGTCAATCCGTCGCCAGTTGGCCGCAGGCGGCGGATATGTCGGCGCCGCGGCTGGTGCGGAGCAGGGTGGTGTGGCCGGCCTTGCGCAGGATTTGACGGAAATCCTCGATGACGGTGTCGGAGGGGCGCCGGTAGGGGGAGTTGGGGGTTTCGTTGTAGGGCAGGATATTGACCTTGCAACGGATGCCGTGGAGTTTTTTGACCAGCAGTCGGGCGGCGGCCGGGGAGTCGTTGAGGCCCTCGATCATCACGTATTCGATCATAATCCGCCGTCGGGGGGCCAGGGGGTAGTCGCGGCAGGCCTGCAACAGTTCGGGCAGGGGGTATTTTTTGTTGATGGGCATCAACAGATCGCGGGTCTGGTCGTCGGCGGCATGCAGGGAAACCGCCAGGTTTACCGGAACTTTTTCGCCCAACTCTTTCATTTTCGGTACAATTCCGCAGGTGGAAACGGTGATTCGCCGGCCGGAGAAATCGTGGCCCCGCTGTTCCATCAGGATCTCAATGGCCCGGATCAAATTGTCGAAGTTGAGCAGCGGTTCCCCCATCCCCATAAAGACCAGATTATGGATGGGACGTTTGCTGTCAGCAGCCGGCTCGTTGTCATGCTCGGCGTCCTGCTCGCCGGTGACCGGTGGGGGGGCAAGGTCCGTTTCGGTGGTTTCCGGAGGGGTCGACTCCTGGTGGCGGCTGCCATCCTCCATTTTCAGGCTTCTGATCACCGCGTCCACCTGACCGACGATCTCGGCCGCCGTCAGATTGCGGATAAAGCCCATGGTGCCGGTAAGACAGAAGCTGCAACCCATGGCGCAGCCCACCTGCGAGGAAATACATAAGGTGTTGCGGTCATCTTCGGGAATCAGCACACTTTCGACGATTTTACCATCGGCCAGGAGAAAGGCGAATTTGCGGGTGCCGTCGGCGGATCTTTCCACCTTGCAGGGCTCCAGCCGGCTGAGATAAGCCCGCTGGGCCAGCAGCATCCGAACATGCTTGGCGATATCGGTCATCGCCATGAAATCGTGGAAATCCGGGCGGTGAATCCAACTGAAGATCTGGCGGGCCCGGAAAGGTTTCAGATTCAGCCCTTCCACCCAGGCGGTCAGCTCCGCCAGGGTCATATTTTTCAGGTCGATTTTTTCCATCTGGTCAATCAGTTTCCGCAATTTGGCGGCAATAATTAATAAGTTAGCGGCAATCCTTCGGCTACGCTACATCCGCGGTGCCACCGAACAATTGCCGAGTTACAGCGCCCGCAGGGCTTCCGGCCGTAACGGGGTTTCTCCGGCCAAAGCCTGGTCGATGGCGGCCAGTACCGCCGCCCGGTCTTTGGGGAGGCGGGCGTTGATGTCGAGATAGTTGGAAGGGTGGTTGCTCTGCACCTGGCAGCGGGTGGCACCCAGCTCTTCCACCATCAGCCGCAATTCCTGTAGCAGCCCGGCCTGGTCTGGTAGTTTAAAAAATCCCTGCCGGGCCGTATCGTACAGCGGGGTGCCGGGCAGCAGCATCAGGGTCAGGATGCCGATTTGGTTGGGAGTCATCGCCGCCAGCACCCGGCCGGTTTCCCTGGCGTGGGCGACGGAATCCCGGCGGCCGGCAATGCCCAGCAGGGCGGTCACCGACAAAAAGAGCCCGGCCCGGCGCACCTTCCGCCCGGCGGTGATCATCTGTTCGGCGTTGCTGCCCTTGCGGATGGCGGTCAGGGTGGGGTTGTGGCCGCTCTCCAGCCCCAGGTAAACCCGGTCCAGCCCCAGCTCGGCCAGTTCGGCCAGTTCGGCCTCGCTCTTATGGCGCACCGCCTTGGCGTTGGCATAGAGGCTGACCCGCCGCACCCAGGGCAATTGTTCCCGGATGGCCAGCAGCAACTCCCGCAACTTGGCCTGGGGCAGCACCAGAACGTCGCCGTCGGCCAGAAAAACCCGCCGTTGGCGGCGGCAATGGCGGGCGGCAAACTCCAGGTCGGCGGCGATAACAGCCTGGTCCTTGAGGCGGAATTTTTCCTGCTTGTAGGTGAGGCAAAAGGTGCAGCGGTTGTGGGAACAACCCACCGTCACCTGGAGGATGATGCTGTCGGCCTCGCTGGGCGGCCGGATCAGGTGGGTGCCCTGGTAGTCCATACTGGTTGGCGAACATTAAGCGCCGGTGAGCGCCGCTTAATTGTTCCTGGCGAACTCTTCCATGAATTCCACCAGCTGTTCCACCCCTTCACGGGGGAAGGCGTTGTAGATGGAGGCCCGGCAGCCGCCCACCGAACGGTGGCCCTTGAGGCCGTCCATCCCCCGGGCGGCGGCTTCCTTAATAAACTTGGCCTCCAGCTCCGGGGTGGGCAGGTTGAAGGCCACGTTCATCAGCGAACGGGAGTCGGGGCGGGCGTGGCCCCGGTAGAAGTCCAGTCGGTCGATGGTATCGTAGAGCAGGGCGGCCTTCTCCCTGTTGATCCGCTCGATGGCCGCCAGCCCGCCCAGGTCCTTGAGCCACTGCAGCACCAGCCCCACCACGTGGATGGCGAAACAGGGCGGGGTGTTGAACATGGAGCCGGCCTCGGCGTGGGTGCGGTACTTGAACATGGTGGGCAGGTGGTCCGGGGCTTTAGCCAAAAGATCTTCACGGATAATCACCACCGTGACCCCGGCCGGCCCCATGTTCTTCTGGGCTCCGGCGAAAACCAGGCCGAAGGGGCGGATATCGAAGGGCCGGGAGAGGATGTCCGACGACATATCGCAGACCAGGGGCAGGTGAACCTTGGGAAAGCCCTGGAACTGGGTGCCGTAAATGGTATTGTTGGAGACGAAATAGAGGTACTGGGAGGCCGGATCCACCTGGTAGTCGGCGGCGGCGGGCACGTGGTTGAAGGTGTCGGCCTCGCTGGAGTAGGCCACTTCGATGTTCCCGAAAAGCTTGGCCTCCTTGATCGCCTTCTTGGCCCAGACCCCGGTGTTGAGGTAGGTGGCCTTTTCGCCGGGAGCCAGCAGGTTCATCGGCACCATGGCAAACTGGGTGGAGGCGCCGCCCTGGAGAAAAAGAACCTTGTAGTTGTCGGGAATATCCAGTAACTCCCGGAGCAGTTGCTCGGCCCGCTCGGTGATGGCGATAAAGGGCTTGGAACGGTGGCTCATTTCGATCAGCCCCATCCCCAGGTCGTTGTAGTTGACGATATCGCGGGCGGCCCGGGCCAGCACTTCCTGCGGCAGCACGGCGGGCCCGGCACTGAAATTAAAAATACGCTCCGGCATGATTTTCTCCTTGCCAAATCTTGAAAGTGAAACAGTATGACAACGGCCGATGAAAGACCGACGAATTTACTCAAAAAACCCTGATACAACAAGCGTTTTTGTGAACGATCGCCAACCGGTTTTCTGTTTGCTCGGTCCCACTGCCGTGGGCAAGACCGCCCTGGCCCTGGAGCTGGCCCGGGCCTTTGCCTGCGAGATTATCAGCGTCGATTCCATGCAGGTTTACCGCCGGCTCGACATCGGCACCGCCAAGGCCACGGCCGAGGAACGGCGGCTGGTGCCCCATCATTTGATCGATATCATCGATCCCGATCAGGAGTACAGCCTGGCCCGCTTTCTGGCCGATGCCGCCGCCGCTTACCGGGAGATCCGGGGGCGGGGTCGGGGAGTGTTGTTCACCGGCGGCACCGGCCTCTATTTCCGGGGCCTGCTGGAAGGGATTTTTGAGCTGGAGATCAAGCCGGACCCCGAGCTGCGGGCCAGGCTGGAGCAAAGATTGCGCGCCGAGGGTTGCGCGGTCCTGCATGGGGAGCTGGCCGCCGTCGATCCCGATTCCGCCGCCCGCATCCACCCCCACGACCGTCAACGCCTGCTGCGGGCCCTGGAAATTTTTCATTTAAGCGGCCAAAGCTGGTCCGAGCATTTAAGGACGGCCGCCCCCACCCCCCTGCTGCCTCCCGCCACCCCGATCATCGGCCTGACCCGGCCCCGCGAAGTTTTGTATGAGCGAATCAACCTGCGGGTGGACCAAATGCTGGCCCAGGGCCTGGAAGCGGAGGTGCGGGGGCTGCTGGCCAAAGGCTACGGCCCGGAACTGCCCCCCATGCAGGCCATCGGCTACCGCCACCTGACGGAATACCTGGCGGGAGAGCGCGACCTGGAAGCCACCCGCCAACTGCTGGCCCGCGACACCCGCCGCTACGCCAAACGCCAACTCACCTGGTTCAACCGGATGCCCAACGTAACCTGGTTCGCCCCGGAGGATATGGAAGGGATCATGGAGTTTTTGGGCTGCCGGCCCGGTGAGGGCTGATCGACTGCATAGCCATTCTCAGCCGATGGTTCAACTTTCCTGTCCCCGGCTCCAGATAAAAGCGAAATCAAAGTCGATCCGGCATTTGGAAAGCTCGAAGGTGTGGCTCTCCCGGCTGTAATCGGCCACCTTGCGGTAGCCCTGGTCGCCGAGACGGTAAACCTTGGCCTTACCAATGGTCTATCCTGCTGCCGTGGCTGGTTTTATCCAGATTGTCCGTTGAATGGTTACGTTTTTCGGTTATCTTAGCAAAGGTCAGGCAGCCATGAGGGATTAACGACGGGGGGAAGGGGGCATGGGGAGCAACCTGGTTTATGCGCGTTACCACTGGTTTGATCAACAGATTCGCCGGGGGCGGTTTCCCAATGCTCCGGCTCTGGCCGCCAAGTTCGGGATCAGTGTGCGTACCGCCAGCCGCACCATCGATGCCATGCGGGTGGAGTTCGATGCCCCTCTGGATTATGTGCATGCCCGCCGGGGCTACACTTACCTGGATGATCGGTACCAACTGCCGCCACTCTGGCTCAGCCAGGAGGAAATTTTCGCCGTCCTGTTGGCCAGGAATCTGCTTTCCTGCTGTGCCGACGGCCTGATCAGCCAGGCCATCGCCTCCCTCAACCGCAAACTGTTGCAGCAGATCGCCGACCACGGCCTGGAGGCGGAAAAGTTCGATCAGCTTTTCTCCGCCACCTGGCCGGGCTACGCTCCGGCCCCGGCCGAGATTTTCCGGCCGGCCACCGAAGCCCTGCTGAAACAGCGCCTCTTTGCCTTCGATTACTCATCCCCCCTCGATCAAAACGGCAATTGCCACTCCCGCCTGGTGGAACCCCACCATCTGCAACACTACCAGGGCAACTGGGTGCTGCTGGCCCGTTGCCGCCTGCGCCACGGTTGGCGCAAGTTCGTCCTCTCCCGCATGCAGAACCCACAGGTCAGCACAGAAACCTTCACCCCGCGCCCCCGCCGGGAATGGCTGCCCCACCTGGAGGGAGCCTACGGCATTTTCCAAGGCGGTTCCACGGAAACGGCAATAATCCGCTTCACCCCGGCCCGCGCCCCCTGGATAAAGGAACAACTCTGGCACCCGGACCAACGCCTGGAAGCCACCCCGGACGGCGGCCTGCTGCTGACCCTGCCGGTGGCCGACTACCGGGAAATCAAGCTCCGCCTGCTCCAGTTCGGCGCCGACGCCGAGGTGCTGGCCCCTGCCGGCCTGCGGGCGGAAATAGCCCGTGAGGCTGGGGCCTTGGCTGAGTTGTACCGGCTGCCGCCGGTCGGGAAAGTGAATAAAGCGGGGCGATGAAAAAAATAGAGTATAAGGCCAAAAAAAAAGTTACCCGGACACTGGTTGACGGGGGAGGTGTGGTATGAAGGGTAGGCTGCCGCCCTAAATCGCCGGAACCGCGTGGGCGATTAGGCGATCCGGCAGCCGGATTACCGGATGGCCCGCAGTACTGGAACAAGTTGAAAGAGCGGTTGAATGCCGAGGGAAATCAACTGGTGACAAATTGTCACCGGTTGAAAATGATGGCCGCCGACGGCAAGCAGCGCTATTTCTCCCAGATGGCGTGATAAAAGAGGGGGAATCACACGGAGCACGACGAATGAACGAAATAATCCCGGTCGAAGCAATCACCAGAAAAATCTATTTATTCCGCGGTCACAAAGTGATGCTGGATGCTGATCTGGCCGTATTGTACGGCGTGACGACCAAGCGTTTGAACGAACAGGTCCGCCGTAACAGTGAGCGTTTTCCGGATGATTTCATGTTTCGGCTGTCCACGGAAGAAAATGATCTCTTGAAGTCGCAAATTGCGACCTCAAGCGCCGCCGGCCATGGAGGAAGAAGAACTCTTCCCTTTGTTTTTACGGAACATGGGGCCATTATGGCGGCAACCGTTCTGAACAGTCGCCAGGCAGTGGAGACCGGCATTTTCGTCGTTCGAGCCTTTGTGCAGTTCCGCGAAATGATGCTTGGGCATAAGCAACTTGCGCAACATCTGGAGAAACTTGAAAAACGGTTGAGTGCGCATGATGAGAATTTCCGGGTGGTGTTCGAGGCAATCCGGCAGCTATTGAGCGAGGATGAGAAGCCGAAGCGGAAGATTGGGTTTTGAGGGAGGCGGGGTGAGGGTGTCGTGCAATGACGAAAGGATGTGTCGGGATGGATAAGAAAAAGCGGAAAGAAAGATCCCTGGCGATATTGCCGGAAAATTTCGGAGGGCACCGGGTGCGGCACCTCCGCCATGACGGCGAATGGTGGTTTGCGGTAGAGGATGTCAGCGGCACGCTGATGGATCACTCAGATGGTGCGGCATCTTGGCGGCAGTTGCGGCAGAGCCTCGAAGCGGAGGGCTGCGAGGTTAAGACCTTGTGCCGCGCCTTGGAACTGCCCACGCTCGATGGTAGGATTCGCCTGACCGATTGCGTCACCTTCGAGGGCATCTTTCGGATAGTGCAATCCGTTTCCTCGCCCGGAACGGAGGCGTTAAAATGCTGGCTGGCGCAAGCGGGGCGGGAAGAGGTGAAACCGCAGGGGTACCGAACGGATACGGCTTCGATTTTCTCCCTGCTGGAGGATGCGGTCACGGAGGCCATTGGCAGCCGACAGGAAGGGCTAGAGAGCAATGACGGGGCGGCGGCCGTAAGGCGCACGATTTCTGGGTCCTTGAGTAAAGGCTCTGATGCTCGGAAGTTACTGAAGATGAGGCATAATTAGGTGTGGCGAAATTTCACCCCAGAAAAACTACTCCCAATGCGGCATTAAATTATGAAAAAAGCTATTATCGGAACTAAGGCAAGGCGGAAAAAGAAAGCGAAACCGCCTAGTTGTTTGTAGCTGCCTTGATGTGGAGGGGTAACGGCGGTGGGAAACAAGTCTGACGATCAGGCGGCGCGGATGGTAGGGTAGGCAAAAAAGATGATAACAAGGAAAACAGTGGACAATTCCACGATAGCACATGATGCAGATTGAGAGGCACAGATCCAGCAGGCTAGGCGCGCGCTGATTATTTGTTGATGTTTTTGTAGTCACATTTGATTCCGCTTAGCTTGGGAGCAGCCGTTCCCGATTTGGCCGCCCGCCCAACAACCTGATGTCACTGGTGGCCGGTTTCACGTTTTTCCAGTGGCTATTC
>OBJA01002271.1_pt1 | contig 11368 bp, 10 predicted proteins | sample 1519751 | NCBI WGS metagenome assembly OBJA01 (sample SAMEA3881238, study PRJEB22517) | soil metagenome | biome: lake sediment; feature: soda lake sediment; material: sediment, water from around vicinity | place: India | collected 2013-12-23 | depth 3 m
GACTGTGGTATAATAATCATTACTGTTTGGGCAGTCTTCGGTAACTGGGGAACAGATTCGAAGTCTGCCGGATATAAGTTAATAATGCGCCCGTAGCTCAGCTGGATAGAGTGGCAGACTTCGAATCTGTAGGTCGGGGGTTCGAATCCCTCCGGGCGCACCATATAAATTGACTAATCGCTTTCCGTAAGGGAAGCGATTTTTGTGGTTTTTATCTTAATTCCAGCATTGCTCTTCCGTTTAATTTATGGTAAGTCCGGAAAACTAATATTGAGGTATAGTTCTTTCACAACTGGATGGGGGAGTTGCGTTGAACGAAGCTTTTGCAGTTTTTATAAGAGGCATCATTGCGTTTATCACATTACTAATTTTAACTCGATTTCTAGGAAAAGAGCAGATTGCTCAGTTAACGTTCTTTGACTATGTTAATGGAATAACGATTGGTTCAATTGCTGCTTCTATGACCACGAATCTTACGTTAAAGCCTTATCCGCAATTTATCGGTTTATTAACTTGGTCAGGCGCTGTGTTTTTATTGCAGTGGGGAACCGTAAAGTGGAGATACCTTTCTAAATATGCCCACGGCGAACCGACTGTTATCATTATGAATGGTCAGATTATGGAGAACGCTATGCGGACATTGCGTCTTCGAATTTCAGATCTTCTGTCATTATTGCGAACCAACAAGATCTTTGACCTTAGTCAGGTGGAGTTCGCTGTCTTTGAGACTTCAGGGAAACTCTCGGTCTTAAAAAAGGCTGAATACCAAAATGTCACCCTCAAAGATATGAACCTACCTGCCCAGTATAGAGGGTTAAGCACCGAACTCATCTTTGATGGAGTGGTTATGGACCAAAACTTGAAGAATGCTAATTTAGACCGTGTTTGGCTCGATAAAGAGCTTAGAAAATTGAATATCAAAGACTCATCAGAGGTTTTTCTGGCTAATCTAGACACCCAGGGTAAACTATACGTAGATAGATATCTGGATAAAGTAAAGAACATAATAGATCCTAGCGACTATAACGCTCCGAGTTGAGTTTGATGCTGATGAAAATTATGAAGACCATCATATACTATGCGATTCCCTCTTTAACCATAGTTATATTCGGTATATTTCTTAGTCTCGGAGATGAATTGAAGCAGCCGAGACGTCCTACAGAAGACGTGCAAAAATATATAAAAATGCTTAGACACCTTCGCGTTACTTTGCGTGAAGGATTTTTGTTAAATCTCTGTTGGGTATAGTATAATTTATATGGATATTTATTTTGCAAGAACGGAGAGCCAGAGCTTCTTATTATGAATGAAGTAGACGCCAAGGGCGCCATTCATCATCTATTGTGGGGTGAATAAAGGTTGATTGATCCGATCTTAGCAACAAAAATAACTGCTCCTGCTTTACGGGCCAACCTTTTTGTTCGAAACCGACTGTTGCAAAGGCTGGATGCTGGTATAAAGACGGGACATAGACTTTTATTGATCTGTGCTCCTGCAGGGGCTGGCAAGTCTACGCTGGCCAGTTCCTGGGTGCGGCAGTGTAATAAGCCTGTGGCATGGCTTTCATTGGATAAAGGTGATAATGATTTTAGTTCGTTTTGGAACCATGTTATCGCTGCAATACAGAGTGTTTTGCCAGAGATCGGTCAGACAGCGCGATCAGCGTTGGGTTCCTCTGAGGAGGTTTCTTACCAGGCGTTGATCGGTTCAATCGTTAATGATTTGATTGAATTGTCGACGCAACTTGTATTGGTCCTAGACGACTATCATCTGATTGAAGCAGAGCAGATTCATAAGAGCGTGAATGCGCTTATTGAACTTCTGCCAGTAAGTGTCCATTTGGCAATCATCACCAGGAGGGAACCACCACTGGCTGTTGCAAGGTTGCGGGTAGACGGCACCTTGACGGAGATTCGCTTTGGGGATCTACGGTTCTCTAGGGGAGAGATTGATGGGCTTATGAACGATATCATGAATTTAAACCTGTCAGAAGATGATATCGTCACTTTAACGGAGCGAACAGAAGGTTGGGTTGTGGGGGTGCAGATGGCAGCCTTGTCCCTCCAAAACATGGGTTGTTACGCTCAGCATGAGTTTATTCAGCGTTTTGGGGGCGATGATAAATTTATCATGGATTATCTCATGGAGGTTGTTTTGCAGACCCAATCCTCCGATGTATTGGCATTTTTGCTTCGTACTTCTGTGCTGGATAAGTTATGCGGTTCTTTGTGTGATGCGATTCTAGACAAGAAGGATAGCGCCCTAATACTGGAGCAGTTGGAAACGGCTAATTTGTTTCTAATACCCCTGGACAATCGGAGGGTCTGGTATCGATACCATCATCTTTTTGCCGATCTTCTTCGCCGTCGTTTCTTTCAAGGAGATACAAAAGAGGATGTTAAGGATATTTGTCAAAGGGCAAGCCGTTGGCATGAGGGAGAAGGATATACAGCAGAGGCGGGATCGTATGCCATGGCATCGGAGGATTATGATTTTGCAGCGGAGCTTATTGAACGGAACATCCTGCGAACATTTTATCGGAGTGAAACTCGTTTGGTTTACGGTTGGTTAAACGGGTTGCCTGTTGAACAGATTCGCGCACGGCCACTTTTGTCTGCTGTTTATGCTGGCTGTTTAATGCTGAATCATAAGCGTTCTGTCCAATACTCGGAGATTAAAGATCTGATTGAAGACTGGTTACAAAATGCCGAGGATAGAGTGGAGCAGGCAGTTGATCCCAGTCCATTGGAGAAGCATGTATTGAATCTATCGAGGCATTATATCAACAAAATCCGTGCGTATCTGGCTAACTTTTTAGGAGAAGAGCCGGCTAAGATCGTTGAGTTATCACTTAAGGCTCTTGATCAGTTGCCCAAAGGGGAGCAGATGTTTCGTAGTGCAATGATGCATATCTTAGGAATTGGCTATAAAAGGTCCAGAGAGGTAAATGCGGCAATTAAAGCATTTAATCAGGCGTGGCGTTTAGGTGAGGCTAATGGAGATCTATTTAATCTATCGAGCTCCATTACGAATATTGCTTTGCTTACGTACGAAAGCGCTGATCTCAATAAAGCGATTGATATATGTTATGAGGGACTAGACGTGATATCTCGGTTGGCTGGCGGGAAGTTCATTCCCTATACTGGTTTGGTCTATATAGCATTAGGAAGTATTCTCTCAGAGCGATGCCAGTTTGATGATGCGATCGCCGCAATCTCCGAAGGTATTAAGTTATTGACTTTAGCTAATGCCGAACCAGAACAACAGTGGGGTTATGTTGAATTGGCATATATTTACTGTGCTCTAGGTAGAATTGATCAAGCTTTGTGTAATCTGGATGAAGCAAAGCAAGTAATGAGCGATACCTTTGCAACTGTCGATACGTATAAGGCAAGGATCTCGGCGATGGCGGCAAAATCAAATCGAATTTATTTAAGTGATGCGGTTAAATGGCTGAATAATCACGAAGAAGGCGCTTCTCTATTTTTACATGAGGACTATGACCTTGTTAGGATGACTCGCTTAAGAGTTACTCTTGCCCGGCATAAAGTAGAAGAGGATTCGGAGCCTTCTGATCTGGACCCGCTCTTGAGCCAGGTGGAACAACAGTGGGTGTTGGCTAGCAAAAGAAATATTCCCCGCTGGCAGTTGGAGGTATTACTCTTAAAGACCTGTCTCTATCAGCTTCAGGATAAGGTCGACTTGGCGATGAACTGCTTTGAACAGGCTTTGGAGATTGGAGCGAATAGAGGTTATCTGCGAGTCTTTATTGATGAGGGACCAGAGATGATCCAGCTACTACGGCTAGCTGCGTCACAAAAGAGGTACCAAGTTTTTGTCGGAAAGTTATTGGCTATTATTGAGACGTTAAACTTCAATGACTCGGATTCACTACCGACTTGTAACAATTCTTTACGAGAGCCATTAAGCCCACGAGAGTTTGAAGTGCTTCAACTGATGGCTGAAGGCGCTGCTAATCCTGAGATTGCAAAACGACTGCATATCTCGATGAGCACAGTCAAAACCCATGTCACACATATATTTGGTAAATTGGGCGTAGGCAGTCGGACGCAGGCGATTGTCCGCGCCAGGGAGCTTAAGTTGGTAGGGTAATGGCTCTCTGTTCTAATTTTATACGATCAGAGCCTGAGATCTTTAATATGTATGAAATAGACGCCTGAAGGCGCTATTCATTTATATTAAATTATACCTAGATCATACCTGGGTATGATTACATCATCCTAATGTCTTCTTATAATGAAACTAAGCGCTTCATTTATTGGGCGTAAAGAAACATGATTATAGGGGGAATATGGATGGTTACTTGCATGAGGACTGGGATAATTCTGGGGATGGTTATGTTCGTGGTTTTCTGCGCAGGAGCGCTCGGCGCTGAGAAACTGGAAGGTCCGTGGGAAGTTATTATTGAGACTAAAGTCACACAACCAACGAGAATGGCTGCTTTTCTCGATGAGAGTTTCGGCATAACCGGTGGGTTTAGTGGAGATGGTAAATCCCATTATACACTGGATGGTGGAGAAACATGGACAAAGGCTGAGTCTAGCGGAGGTTGTATTTACGGTATTGAGGTCGTGGATGAACGGATTGTTTGGGTCTGTGGTCGGATGACAGGCGTTAGCTTTAAAACACCAGGTGGAATTCGTTTGAGTCTAGATGGCGGGCGCAATTATGAGCCCAGCACTAGCTTTGTTTCATCGCCTAGTGAGTGTCCGATGAGCTTCTTGGATGACAAGACAGGATGGGCTTATCAGGATGGGTTATTATGCGCTACAAACGATGGAGGTAAAGTATGGATTGATCTGGACTTGCCAAGAAGCGCTAAACAGGTAAAAGCAGTAGGGCTTGTTTCAGAGAAAATTGGATTTGCGCTGGAACGTTCCGGTGTATTGTATATTACTGCCGACGGGGGTAAAGTATGGGATTCACGAAAGCTCCCGATGGATAGATTCAAAGGATTAAGTATACCTAAATTTGAAGGCGCTTGCGCAGCTATGAGGTTCTTTGATAAGGATAATGGCATTGTTGTATTATCTTTGACGGGTAGTCAAGCGCCTCGTGTTGTTGCGTTGCGAACAAAAGACGGTGGAGATACTTGGGAAGATGAATATGTAGGTGGAAAAGTTGGCGCCACTTACCTTTCGCCGGATGGTAAGTATGTGACTACCACGGTGAATAAAGAAATATTCGTCTATCGATATAAAGGGAATTAACTTAGGACAATGGAGAAGAAGAATTATATCTCGGGGACACGCTGGGGAATTGGCCTAACAGGTTGCGTTATTGGTCTATTATCCGTCATACTGCAAAGAATGGGTAATCCGCCGGGAGCTGGACTCTGTATAGCCTGCTTTGAACGGGATATTGTCGGAGCCCTTGGTTTTCACCGGGTGGAGGGTGGTCAATACCTCCGCCCGGAGATCATCGGATTAATCTGCGGATCAACTTTAGCAGCTGTAATCTTTCGTGAGTTTAAAGCCCGGGGAGGATCAGCTCCGTTAATCCGGTTCGGTCTTGGAGTCGTGGCGATGATTGGGGCGCTCTCATTTATGGGTTGTCCTTTCGGTATTGTGCTACGATTAGCCAGTGGTAACTTGAATGCGATCCTTGCTGTGGCTGGTCTTTCGTTAGGCATTTATGTCGGTGTTTTATTTATGAGGGCAGGTTTCGATCTTGGACGCTCACAGGCGGCGCATTCTATTAACGGTTGGTTAGTACCGGTTGCGGCGATAGGCGTCTTATTAATAAAAACCTTTAATATCCGGGTGGATGATCTTAGCGCTCCGTTTTGGAGTTGGTTGGAACCATCGTCTTTATTTGCCCCCCCTTTTATTGCCTTAGGCGTTGGAGTGCTGATCGGTCTGCTCGCTCAACGAACTCGTTTTTGTACCATTGGAGCTGTTCGCGATCTTGTTCTAATGCGCAACGAGCACTATTTATGGGGTGTAACTGCGATGTTGGTTGCGGCATTTGTGGGGAATCTGTTGTTCGGTCAAATTCGACTGAATTATCTTGCTGTAGGTTCAGACAACTCCGTAAGCGTTATTCAGTACGTCTGGAGTATTCTGGCCGCAATCCTAACTGGCCTCTCCTTTACACTAGCAGGAGGTTGTGCAGGAAGACAGCTTTTTCTGGTGGGAGAAGGGGATGTGGATGCTGGTATATTTGTACTCGGTATGTTAACCGGAGCCGCAATTACCCATAACTTCTCGCTAATTGGTCGGCCAGCCTGCGGTACAATTGGGGATATCCAATCTTTAGGCGTTGTCGCTATATTATTGGGTATAGTGTTCTGTCTGGTGGTGGGTTTTACGATGAGGAACCGATGGGAGGATTCACCATGATTTACTTTGACAATGCCGCCACTTCTTGGCCAAAACCCTCGAGTATGCTGGAAGCGATGAATGATTTTATAAATAACATTGGAGCTAATCCTGGCCGTGCGGGCCATCGATTAGCGGTTGAATCGGGAAGAGTTGTGTATAATGCACGAGAGGCCGTGGCGGATCTGTTTAATGCTCCCGACCCGCTACGCGTAGTATTTGGGCATAATATTACTGAGTCGCTCAATTTGTGTTTTGAGGGAATGTTGTGCCCGGGGGATCATGTGATCACTAGTAGTATGGAGCATAATTCGGTGATGCGCCCACTTAGGGCTCTAGAAAAACAAGGAATAGAGCTTTCGGTCGTTGAATGCTCTCCAGATGGAAGCCTTGATCTGGAGGATTTAAAAAAACTGATACGACCAAATACTAAACTTGTTGTACTGAATCACGCCTCTAATGTGGTTGGTACGATCCTTCCTATAAGAGAGGCGGGCGCGGTTTGTCGACAACATGACCTGCTTTTACTGGTCGATACAGCGCAAAGCGCCGGGAGTTACCCCATTGATATGCAGGTTGATCAGATTGATCTGCTTTGTTTTACCGGACATAAAGCCTTATATGGCCCGATGGGCACTGGAGGATTAGTTGTCGGCGAGCGTGTGGATGAAAGAAGAATAAAACCGCTGAAAAGGGGCGGGACAGGTAGCCATTCTGAGTACGATGAACAACCGGATTTTTTACCTGACGCATTTGAGTCCGGAACACCAAATGCTCTTGGCTTGGCCGGATTAGAGGCGGGAATATCCTGGATTAAGACAATCGGCATAGAGACGATTCACCGGCATGAGACCCAGCTGACCTACGGACTCATCGAGGGGTTGATGGAGATTCCCGGTGTGAAAGTTTATGGTACGCATGATGCCGCGCGCCAGACGGCAACTGTCTCGTTTAATATCGCTGATCTTGCTTCATCCCAGGTGGGAATGGTTTTGGATGAAGAGTTCGGCATTCTTTGCCGTGTGGGGTTGCATTGCGCGCCAATTGCTCATTCGACTATTGGTACTTTTCCCCATGGAACGGTTCGGTTCGGTCTTGGCGCTTTTAACACCATGGATGAGATCGAGTTCGCTCTTGAAGCGGTTCATAGGTTGGCTAAGGAGGCATTATGATACATACTGCATATTCTGTAGTCTTGGTCCATTCCTCCAGCTATGCGATACGCGCGGAAAAGCTGCTAAAAAAGGCAGGAATTGAGTGTAAAATGATGCCGGTACCTAGGTATCTGAGCTCTGATTGTGGGGTCTGTGTCCGAATCACTAGCACAGAAAAAGACCAGGTCCTCTCCATTTTGGAGGCCGCTCGTTTGGCGGTGGTAAGTGTTCATGAGCTGGATTAGAAGGGAGTGGTTTTTTGCGGTCATTTCGAAGGCTATATGAAAGACTTCCCCAAGAGTTCATCGAGGCGATCTCACCTCAGTACGAGCCTAGGGTATTGGAGCATATACTCGCTGGATTTATGGTTGAACGCCCTGTAACGCTCAGGGTTAACAGGGTTAAGACCGATGTCAGACAAGTGATGGAGTGTTTCAGGAAGGATAACATTAAGTATCAGCGGGTTTTATGGTACGAAGATGCCTTGGTGATCACTAATAAGCGCGAGAAGGAGATAGAAACACATGAGTTGTATCAGGAGGGCCATGTTTACCTGCAGAGTTTGTCTAGTATGATTCCTGCTTTGGTGTTGGCTGCGAGGGAAGGACAAACAGTGCTTGATTTAACGGCGGCACCTGGCGGAAAAAGCACGCAACTTGCTGCTATGATGGGTAATGAGGGCTTCTTGCTGGCTAATGAGATGAATCCTATCCGCGCCGAACGACTTAAGTTTAATGTAGAACGGCAAGGGGCTCAGATTATTGAGGTCAGAGTTGGCGACGGGAAGCGGCTAGAGGAGAAGTGGGGAGCGTTCTTCGACGCTGTGTTGTTGGATGCTCCGTGCAGCGGGGTAGGACTGTTTTTGATGGATAATTCTCAGACTTATCGAGGTTGGTCGGTTAAGCGACTTGGCAGTTATGCCAAGGAGCAAAAGAAGCTTATAGAAGCGGCTTTTAAAGCGTTAAAGCCTGGTGGTGTTATGGTCTATTCTACCTGCACGTTAATGCGGGAAGAGAATGTGGATGTGGTGGAGTGGGCGCTGGATAAGTTCGAGGGAGAGCTTTCCCTGGAGCCGATTCGCCTCGAACTGACGGGCCCAGAAATTGTATGGCCGCGTCTGGGGCCGGGCAAGAACCGCTCTGCTGCCATTACTGTAATTCCTACAGAACACTATGAGGGTTTTTTTGTGGCTAAGTTGCGGAAGAAGTTGTAGGTTGGTATTAATGGTACTGCCTGCAGATCGCCATAAAAACGACCTACGACCAACGACTTACGACCAACGACTGTCGTCCTACGCGCCAATCTTCCGGCGGATGACGGCACCTGTTGGGACTGGTTGATCTATTGGGAAGTACACCTTGTATCCGTTGTGTCCTTCTGGTAGTGGCTGATTTGTTTGGTCCCTCATTTGGTCAGTTCTAAGAGTCAGTGTTTTATCTGGCAGTAGTAGCTCTGCTTCATCCGTGTTGGTTAGGCGGTTTCTTAAACCAACTAGAATTCGTTTTTCGGTTGAGTCGCAAGCTAGTACTGTACCAGCAAGCTCGTGTGTTTGAATGGTTTTAAAGTCTGGTTTGGTCTCGGTGATGCGGTCTTCACTAAAGTAAAAACCGGTGGTATAGCCGCGATAGGAAATTTTTTTTAACTCTTCTAGCCAGTTGGTGTTGATACAGTAAGCCTCTTTATCTTTGAGGTATGCATCAATGGCCCAGCGGTAAGTTCGTGTGACGACTGCTACGTAATAGGCGGACTTCATCCTGCCCTCAATTTTTAAGCTGGCGATGCCAGCATTTGTGATCTCCGGGATGTGTTCCAGCATGCATAAGTCTTTCGAGCTTAGGATGTAGCTATAGTGTGGGTCATCTTCTAGTATTAGGGGTTCGTTGGGGCGGGTGGATTCTACTAATAAGTACTCCCAACGACAAGGATGTGTGCAATCTCCCCGGTTTGCGCTTCGTTTATTCTCAGCGTATGAAAGGAAACAACGCCCAGAGTAAGACATACACATGGCACCATGGATAAAGAGTTCCACCTCCACATCGGGCACATCCGCTGCAATCTCTGCGATCTCTTTCAGATTAAGCTCCCGGGCCAGAACGATTCGTTTAACACCCTGTTCTTGCCAGAAACGGACAGATGCAGAGTTTGTTGTATTCGCTTGTGTACTAAGGTGAATGGATATTTTTGGGGCAACTTCTTTTACAAGCCTCAATATGCCAGGGTCACTTAGGATAACTCCGTCGACTCCGATCTCCTTCAGTCGATGAAGGGCTTGTCTTGCTGAAGATAGGTCCTGATTGCGAGCAAATGTGTTGATTGCAGCGTAGACTCGGACGCCTTTTGTATGGGCTTCATTGATTCCGGTCTGAAGATCGTCGATGCTAAACTCAGATTGCTTAGCTCGTAAGCTTAACCCTTCTACTCCCGCATATACCGCATCTGCCCCATATAGTACTGCTGTTCGCAGTTTCTCTAGATTACCTGCTGGTATTAGTAACTCCGGACGGTTCATTTTTAATTCATCCTCTCAAAGCTGACCATTATGTACTTGTTTAAACCTTGACTACTATCAGCCTGTAAATCACTGAATTAATTACAGTCCTATTGTATCAATTTATGGGTTGAAAAATAAAGGGGTTCTTTGTAGCCAAGCTATACTATAGGACTAACTTTATTGACAAATTAACTGGATACGCTAAAATGATGGAGTGAGTCATGAAATTTTATAGTGGAGAAGTGCTAAATCCATGAATAAGCAGATTAAAGGGCTTATATTTCTTATCCTTACTGTAGTTTTGTTCAGTACGTTCGAAGTTACATGTAAATTGGTTGGTGAACGATTGCACCCATTGCAGGTCAGCTTATTTCGGTTCTTCATCGGTGGTGTGGTCTTGTTACCCTTTGCTATCTATCGGATTTATAAAACAAAGACTGTCATTAGCTGGGGATTTTTAGGTAGTATGGCCATTCTTGGGATAGTCAATATTCTCATTAGTATGGGATTGATCCAATTTGGACTATTAACGACTCCTGCTTCGACCACGGCTGTTATCTTCTCAAGCAATCCATTGTTTGTGGCGCTTTTTGCCGCGTTGATTCTAAAAGAAGGGATTAGCACGTCAAAAGCATTAGGGATGGTTACCGGCCTTGTAGGCGTTTTTATTCTGTTTATGGATAAAATCGAATTGGCGTCTATATTAAGTTCTGGACCAGGTCTTGTTTTAATGGCGGCGATAACTTTCGCCTTATATACTGTGCTAGGCAAGCGATTGACGCTAAAGAACACAGATAGCCTAGTCATGACTTCGATCTCATTCATAATTGGCAGCTTTATATTGGTACCATTTATGATCGTATTTAATGTGCCGCTTTTGGCATGGGATGTTCAGGTTTTGCCTCATATTATTTACCTTGGGGTCTTCGTTAGTGGGCTGGCTTACATGTTATACTTCTATGGATTGGCAAATATTAATACCAGTGCGGGAGCTTTGATCTATTTTATCAAACCTGCACTTGCCGCCTTGTTTTCCGTGTTCTTACTGGAAGAAAAATTGACCCTCAATTTTCACCTTGGAACAGTGGTGATTCTTGTCGGACTAACCATAGTAAATTACCGTAAATTAAGAGAGTTACGATCTCTGCGTTTCGGGTCTCGCATTCCCCGGGCACAAGGGAACTGTGATCAAATAACGAGCGACTAGCAACGAGCAACTAGATCCTGTTGCTCGATTTCTTATATAAGGTTATAATAGTTGTAAATCACTTCAAGGAGGGGCTTTTATTGAGCAAAGAGTTGGATGGTAAACTACTGTCTGTACTTAAGGAGATCAGTGGTTGCCAATACAACACACCCGTTGAATTCTCGGTTGATGTGTT
>OBJA01002272.1_pt1 | contig 11366 bp, 6 predicted proteins | sample 1519751 | NCBI WGS metagenome assembly OBJA01 (sample SAMEA3881238, study PRJEB22517) | soil metagenome | biome: lake sediment; feature: soda lake sediment; material: sediment, water from around vicinity | place: India | collected 2013-12-23 | depth 3 m
TATATTCGACAATGGAATTCATCCGGGCGATTCGATATTGAAATCCGTCAAAAGTAAGTGATCTTTTAGTTTATAGTCTCGATGATTTTTTGATTCTGACAATTAACTATTCACCCATGATCTGCACTTCACAAACTCTTTTGCGTTCGCGAATTTGGTCCCAGCCGATAAAATAGATAAAGCCAAAGTCTCCGAGTGATAATTCGCCGTCAACTATAGGAATTGTCTTAGACCTTCCAAAAAATACCGAGCTTTTTTTAAAGATTATTATTCCTGTGTGGAAAGAGCTTGCAAACCAGATATCCTTTGCCCCAATTGTCTAACCCAATGTTGAACGAATACATTTAAGAATGTCGTGAACCGGCAAAGAATGATATTCCATCGATCAAATTTAATTGGGGGAAAGTGATTGAAACAGTTTTGCCAAAATATTAAATGTCACAGTCCATACCGCCCGGAGAAATTGCACGTGATAATCATAAAATAGAAACCCGGACATGAAAAAGTGGCGACTTTTGATAAATGCCTTAAAACTGACGATGAGACGGGAAGAAAGAGATGTTCGAAATTTTGGAAGTCATAATCAAAGAATGTCAGCGCATACCATTTGCCGGTACAGGTAAGCCTTAGTCCTTAAAACAAACCTTTCACAGTTTGTCCCACCGGTCACGGGCGAACGCAGATTTTGTACAATGTACTGAAAATAATGTCTTATATGTTTCCCGATGTCGGAATGATTACTAAATTTTCTTAGTTGCTCCACTAACTTCATTTTTTGCGATTCCATATTCAGCATTTATTGTGTTACCCGCAGGCCCCATTTAATCTGAATTCGATTTAGCTTTTGTATTGGTAGCTACAGCTATCGTTTGCTGCCCGAGTTTTCCAACATCACTTAAACTACCTAATATGATAGTGGGGATTAAAATTTTAACTGATATGCAAGTCCGATAATGTGTTGATCCACAGCTGATGTTTTTGCCAACAATACATAAAATTCCAGTTCAGAGAAGCTATTTAACTGATAGAATGCCGACAAGTTATAGCGGATTTCGTCCATCTGCATATGAGTAGATTGATTAAGAGGCACAAAGGTCTCAACGCCAATGGCTGGTTTTATCTTGAGTAAAAGGAGATCATATTTAATGCGCATCCTATTTCGCCAGTGGTTCAAGACCCTTGATTTTTCTTGTTCATGAGGAGGATATTTTGTTAATTGAAACCGTTCACGAAAAGAAAAACTAAAGTTTCTCACTTTCCATTCCATATTCGCCGTCGAGTAAAACCGATGTCTTAGTTCATAATCTCCTTCAGTATTCTTGTTCATCAACAAATATCCAGCCCCCAAGCTTAGAAACGTAAATAAATGTCGACTTGCTCCCACGCCAATACTTACACGGTCAATTGAATGACTATTGTTACAGGTGTAAAACTCATTTAATAACATGATTTCGGTAGAGGCTATTTTTTTACCCACCGCTGCGTCGACCCACACTCCAAAATCGTCACCCTGTGCAAACGAATTGAAGGTTCGCGCCAAAAAAAATAAAAAAATAGAGATCACTTTCCTGCCCATATGCCGGTTATTTATGTTTTAGACCTTTCTTTTTATCAATTCATTTTTCGATCGAAACTTAAAAATGGTATTATCAAACAATGTGCTCTGAAGTTATTATTCTATCAGCGGAAATTGAAAAACAACATGTTCTTCATCGCTCTTTGAATGAATCGGGGTAACATGTAAAAAAAATCTTTTCGTAATCATTCGTCGCATACCAAATATCTTTATCCCGGTCACATTCATATAGTTTTACAATCCATGTGTCAAATTTGCGCTTGCCTTCGTATAGCTCAATTACACGGGCTCCACGCCCGATATTCCCGTAACACTGTCTGCCGGTTACATTTCCGTAAGCCAGGCATATATTACGCAAACAACCTATGTAGTTGTTATTATGGTCGTGCCCTGCAAAGGTACCCATTATATCCTGACCTTCGAGCATCGCCGCATACATCCCTGTATTGATATCGGGGGAACAGACTATTTCCTTTTGTATGCCTATTGTAGGGTTTTTGTCCAACACTTCCTTGTATTCAGGAAATGGAATATGAAAGAAAGCCAGGGCTGGCAAAGGATTTCCTTCGTTCTTTCTGGTGAATTTTACACTCTGATCCCGGTACCATTTAATCTGGCTGAAATCGAACCAGTGATATGTCCCCGTGTTGGTTTTGGGTTTAAAACTGGAGTGAGAATCAAAACAATAAAGCAAGGCAGCCGTTTCGGTTGATTTTGAAGATTGTATCTTAAGTATATAATTACCATTTCCTGAAACATCTTTTGGCCCATTTACCGTTAGGTTGTAAGGTAGTCCTGCAATTGTTTCCATGATCTGTTGCCCGGACAGTTCGTACTCAACATCATGGTTCCCAAGCATTGCAGCCCATGGAACTTTGGTGTCGATCAGTATTTTTGACAATGCCTCCCAAGCTTTGACTGTATTTTTTGAACACACCACGTCGCCCGTCAGCACAACCAAATCTGGGTTTTCCCGGGTTATTACTTTTTTCATCAACACCAAGGCGCTGTCCGACCGATAGGAATCATACTGAAAATGAATATCGGTAAACTGAACAATTTTGAACTTCCCCGTCTGATTAAATTTCAAAACTGGTTTTGAAATTTTTTCAGCTGAGAATACTCCAAAGGAAAGGACTAATAAAATGAAGGATAGAACATATTTTTGCATTTTTTCTTGTTTTTGGATAGTTGCGGTATATTTATTTCATTGTTACTGAAGGATTAAACACATCAGGGTATTGTTTCAGTTTTTCTATCAGAATGGAAAGTGCAGGTTCAACCTCTGTTTTAATATCAACCAGCAATTTGATAAATAAATAGCGAATCCTTCCATGCTTCCTTCATTCCCTCGGAAATCGGTAACAATCAGATCATGTATAAAGAGTCGATTATTCTTTCCAGTTTTATCTCTGAACGATGATGGGCAACCAGCAAATTTCCTGTCGACTACCCAAAAATCGGGTACAATCGACCCGAACTGATGGAGATAGGCCTCATAAAAAGGAGAACGATGCTGATAATCGTTGAGCGAATGGGCATTAAATGTTGTTATTGTGCTTTTGCACAATATACAAAGCCGACCAGAAAAGAAGAAACGAGTACAATTCTATTCCTGCTTGTAGCGTTTTTGTTTATTTTTCTATTCCCCATTTTTTATTCGGTTCAGCACCCATTTCAAAAATCAATTTACCTCCCTTAACAATTTCTTCATGGGTAATCCACGAGCGGTTCATTGGCGTTCCGTTTAATGTTGCCGACTGTATATAAATGTTTCCCCTACTTTGATTCTTTGCTTCAATAGTGAACTGTTTCCCCGAATAAGTTGAAGAATCCAGCTTAATGACCACTTTGTTAAAAATCGGAGAAATTAGCTGATAAATTGGACTGCCGGGACATAATTGATAAAGTCCCATTGCAGCCATATTGTACCAGGCAGCCATACAACCATAATCGCAGTCCATTTCTTCCAGATAGCCATCGGGAGTGGTCTTGTATACCCGATCGAAAATCGGTTCGGGGAAAAAATCATGTGTGCCGTATTTCTGAAGGATTGGTTCGGTGAGGATCTTCCTCGACCATTTTTGGCTCAGCCAGGGAGAATTGGCAATATTAAACAAAAATGGCACATGCAGGTCAATTTGGTTCCCGGCAGTATACAGATCATTATCAAAGAAATACTCCAATTCTTTCAGAAAAGCTTCTTTTCCGCCAAATGTTTCTATTAGCGAAGGCGTATCGTGGATCACGTTCCAGCGCCAATGCCATTTGGAGCCTTCATACGTATATTTTTCCCGGTTCATTATCGGATTTTCCGGAAAATCGAGCCAGGTGCCATCGGCAGCACGGGCACGAAAATACCGGATCGACGGGTCCCAGGTATTTCTCCAGTACTCTGCACGTTTCATAAAGTAATTATAGTCTGCTTCATTCCCAATCTCTTTTGCCAATTGTGCAACACACCAGCTATCCCAGCAAAATTCTCCGGTTTGGTCGGGGCGGGCCGGGATAAAACCGATTGAATCGTATTTCTCCGGCATTTGTACCATGGCTTCGTTGCGTATGTACGGATATACTTTTTTCAGGTCGAGGTCAAAAAGCCCTTTAAAATAAGCATCCGTTATCGTCATCAGCATGTGTTCGTGACGACAGGTGTTAAATGGCTGAAATCCGTTTTTTCCGCTTGGCCGAAAACCGTCTCCCTGATGAGGTGTATGGTTGTTTTCGGGTGTTATTCCCCAATTGTCGGCTTGTTCATACAAATCGCGCAGAGATTTAACTACGTCGCGATATACCTGAGGTTGCCAAATACTGTACAATGGAAATTTGGTTCGGAAATCATCCCAAAAAGCGTAATTATCGTAGTGTGTATATCCGTCGGCCTGATGCGTTTTTTGGTCAAGTCCGGGATAAGTGCCATCCACGTCTGTGAGTACCTGAGGTAAAAAGCAGGTATGGTAAAGCGCGGTATAAAAAATGGTTTTATATTCCTCTTCTCCGTCAACCATAATTAACCTGAGTTTTTCATTCCATGCCTCAAGAGCTTTTCCCCTCACTTCTTCAAAATTCATTCGGTCAGGACATTCCGTTGCCATGTTTTTCCGGGCTGCTTCCATACTGGTTAACGATACACCTACTTTGATTTCCAGCGGTTTTCCCTGCAAGTCGCCAAATTCGCAGACAAAACCCCCTGAAGCCTGTTTCTCAAGCGTTGCCCCTTCTGTGAGCATTGTCCCATTCCAAATGTTCGTTGACTGAACCGGCGAACTGAATTTTATGACAAAATAAATACCGCCATAGCAATACTGGATGCCCTCAATTTCCTGGTTTCCTTTCAACGAAAATGATATACCCCTGGAACGGGGCCGGTTTCCTTCGTACAAAAACAGGCGGGCAATCTGTCCTGCAGGATATGAATATTTGTGGATCCCTACACGCATTTCTGTGGTCAATTCAGCATGAATTTGCTCGTCGGGTAAAGTAACAGAATAATATCCAGGCTTGGCTTTTTCGGTTTTCTTATCGATATTTAAAATGGGGCTGATATAAAAACTGTCGGGTGCATTGATAAATGGAACCAGTGAAAGTAGGCCGGAACGATCACAAATACTGGTGCCACCCGAACTTCCTTTGTGAAAGTTACTGAACCCGCGAATCTGGCTGTCAGAAAAATCATATCCTGAATGCGCAAAATCACCGTCAGCAGTCAGGCTTCCCGGATAGGTATCGGGGCAAACCTCGATGAGGCCAAACGGTACCAGCGCAGCAGGAGGCCAATGTCCATGGTCGCCTTGCGAACAAATAAACGGATTGACATAATCTACAGGTCGCTTTCCCTGGCATGAAGAAAGAAATAAAAGGATTATAATTAGTTTTAAAGATGTGATACAATTTTTCATGTTCGTAGTTAGTAAGTTTATTATTCATTTGTCTATCTAACGGAGCAGTGCAGTGGCACACCAAAGCAAGGGGGCATGACCGTGCAGGTCGCCAATAATCCGTTTACGGTCGAGATAATACTGACGGCTGTTGAAAATGTTAGTGCCTTCGCATACTTCAGTCAGTTCATCATTTTGGTTCAGATAACCGGTTACGGCAATCCATGCTTTGCGGGCAGCAGTGCCATATTCTTTTTTATCAAGCCACCCGTTTTTAACTCCGGTAATCATTGCATAGGTGAACATGGCCGTACTCGATGATTCAAACCATGCTTCCTGATCGTCAATGATTTGTCTCCACATACCTTCCGGAGCTTGGTATTTTAACAAAGTTGCCATCATTTTGAGATAGCCGTACATAATCCGGTCTTTATTTGGGTTGTCTCTGGGCAGGGACCTGAGTAACTCGGCCATTCCAACGGCCATCCACCCATTGCCCCTGCCCCAGCAGAAGCGGGTTTCGGGCGAATGATAAAACAATCCGTTTTCAAGTTGTATTTTGTCGAGATAATAGACCATTTCTTTTGCTGCGCGATCAATATACTTCCGGTCGCCGGTGGCACGATAAGCTTGTACCTGTACCGCAGTGATCATAAACATATCGTCGATCCAGATACGGGTTTGCCATGAATAGCCCTGATCGGCCCATGCTTTTTCTTCTGGTTTTGCATTTTCAGGAAGGATCCACTGGGTATCGGCATAGTAGAGTCCCAAATCGAGGTATTTTTGTTGTTTGGTCTGTATGTACAATTCCAGTGGCACTGACCCGAAAACATTGTGGTCGACATGATTTGCTTTTGGCTGAAGATGTTTTTCTGAAGTAAACAAAGGAGTAAAACGTTTTTCAAGTTGATGACGTAAATCATCGTCTTTGGTAACTTTTGAGAACCATAGTCCGCCCAGCCAGGTACATACATCAGGATAAGTTACCAATACAGGAGGGGTTTCGGGGCGAGTGTTTCCATAATAAGTATGAGGAGTATTGATGAATTTAACCGCAATCCGTTTCCCGATTTCCTCGGGTGATTTGCCTTTTGGCCAGTGTTTCAAATCGTAATCAGATTGTGCATTTACAATTACTGTATTCAGGAGGAATAAAAAAATAAAAAATGATATTGTTCTCATTATAATTGGTACTTATTAGTTTCTTTTTATATAAACGATTTTTGATTTTTATTTCGAAGGAGGTTTAAGTTCATGGTAATAAACAGAAGGGTATCCGCCTCCCATATTATGTGCAAGCCACATGCGGTAGTCTTTGGTTTCAGTCGGAGTAATGTAAGCTTTGTCAATCGGCTGGGTCGCGGAAACGACCAGGACTTCCGGCATCCCGTTGGCATTTGACCGGGTAATAATCAGTTCGTCACGGAAATCACCATATAAATCAGCAACCATCAGCAATGAACTGCTGTGAATTTGGTTGGGTTGGACATCAGCAGTTTCAACTACTTTTTTCCCGTCAAATTTTCCGATTTTGCTGCCGTTCCCGATCAGAAGTTCTCTTGCGGGACTGCCATCCCATTCAACCGGAGTATAGTAAGGAAGTTGTTCGGCAATGATTTTTCCGGAAGCTGAAAAGAGTACCAGTTTTGAATCACCATGCCCGGCGCGGCTTGCAAGGCATTCAATTCCCGGGGAACCGTCCCAGATATCGCTGGCATAACCAATATGGCCGTGTGTCCAGCGGGGATCATCTTCCCGGTTGACCTTCCATATCACTTCTCCGGAATTGGCGTCAACCATATATGCACCAGCGTGGGCATTCGATTCAACGACATAATAAACTTCCAATCCAGGCCGGTCGGGAAGAAAGTCGTTGATGGTGACAATATCCGGATGTTGCCGGTAAATTGACCAGCGCATGGTCCCGTCATGGTTGAGACAGGTGGTTCCATCGAAAACTTCCTGTTTGCCATCGCCATCCACATCGGCAACTTCAATTTTGTGTCCTCCGCTCCCGTTGGTTTCGGCAAAACTGTCATATTGCCAGAGTTTATTAAGTTCTGCATCAAAAGCAACAAATACTTCATTTTCGTATAATCCCGTTTGGGTTATAATTGCCGGGTGAATCCCGTCGAGATAGGCAACTGAAAGGTGAATCCGGGTGGACGACCGTTGAAAATCAGTGGCCATCTCCGGCCATGGGGTTTTGTATTTCACGGCTCCGGTCATCCCATCTAAAATAGCAACGAACACTGAGTCGCCCAGTTGGATGCGGGTAATCACATCGGCTTTTCCGTCGCCGTCCATATCCCAAACATTGAATGGTGCGTTGTTGGCGCTTCCGTAACAATGATCGTGATAACAAATATCCTTTCGCCACAGTGACCGCCCGTATGATGAAAATGCTTCCATCTGGACGGGAATGCCCGGGTCTTGTGTCATTTCGTAATTTCCGTTTCCAAGCCGGATGACACAATCCATGGTTCCATCGCCGTCTAGGTCGCCAAAGACAGGGACAACAGCGCCGGGTTTGCAAACAGGTTTAAACGCGACAACAACTGAATTTTCTGTTTCACCAACAGTGATGCCTGTCCATTCTGAACGCTGGCCTTCCTTTCCTTTACTATCGACCGGACGGACATAATAGTGATATCTTTTCCCCGGAGTGAGATCAATGTCCTGAAAGGTTGTGCTTTTTTTAATGGGTTCCCTGTTGATCAGGAATCCCGCGTGGTTTCGGGAATCGGAACGGTAAACATTGAATCGGGTAGTTTTGGTATCATTTTTCAGAAGGGCCCAACTGATAAAAACCTGTCCGTTTCCACACGAAACAGCGCACAATTTCCGGGGCTGCATGCGCCAGTCGGCACCATCGGGCTGACGTACCGGACGAAATCCCAGGTCAGGATGCCGGATACCGGATGACAATTCCGACTGGTTGCCACAGCGCAGGTATTCTTGTCCGCGTGCCCAGGAACCGCCCATCCGGCTTCCTTCCAGCGTGGGCACATCGGTGATCCGGTACTTAAAAGGAGTGACTGCCGGATCGAGCAGGTTCACTGTCAGGTGCCACACATTTCCGGCCATATTGTACAAACCGTATCCATTGGGTTTGTTCGAATGTGCCGGTTGCAGGTAATCCTGCCAGCGATCGAACCGGCTGGTTGCTTTTTCATCGTAGTTGGCTTTTCCTTCCGGACTGTTGTCTCCCCAGGGGTACTTTTTGCCGATCAATCCACCCCTTGAAGCATATTCAAATTCTACAGTAGTTGGCAAACGGTATATTCTTCCTTCTTCTCCTGAAATCCAGTTCAGGTAATGCTCAACATCTGTCCGGTTTACAAAGATGACCGGATAATCATCTTTCTTATCGGGAATTTTTCCGTTAACCCAATGTAGCGGCGGTTGATATCCGGTTGCATCGGTAAATTTTTTGTATTCTGCGTTTGTAACTGTATGATCGAGTATCTCGAAATCTTCCACCCGCACATTGTTTCGGACAGAGTCAATTAGAATATCTCCACTCCGGAATATTCCTCCTTTGATAAAGACAAAACCGCTTAGTCCGGCCTCCCCAGCAGTACCAGTGAGGGTTGCAAATAGAAAAATAAACAGAAAAATAGTGCTTCTCATAATTTAGCTACTTATAGGTTAGTTGTATCTCATTTGAGGCTGTTGTCACAATTACTTCTTTCTAATCTCTATCTGGTTACTACTAGTTCGCTTGACGATCAAAATATTGTCTGTCCCCCGAAAATTTCCGAAAGTCCAATATCTTTTGTGGAGAGGTTTGCCGTGCGAATAAACTTTAGGAACAAAAGATACTTTTACCCGTTCGGTTCCAGCGGTGTCAAGAGTAGTATAAGTAATACTCCCAGGAGAATAATTGACCTTGGTAATCATTGAGGAAGAATAAAAAATATGGTCTTCGCCAGGAGGCAACATATCTGGCAATTCTGCCATTCCGTCGAGGATATGTGGCAAATAGTCCCAGTACGAATCTGAAAACCAAGGCTCAATATATTCAATTCCGGTGTAATTGATGGCCTGCTGGTTTTTGGAGTATTGGTTGTATGCCGAATAGGTGGAAAGTGCAAAAGAAGCACGGGCCTCTTCACGTACTACTTCATCCAGGCAAACGCCGTACCATTTGGCAACAACAGAAGCATAACGGGCTGTGTGGCTGCTCATTTCTTTAAAACATCCATCCTGCTCTTTGATACTAGTTGCGCCAAACCGTTTCACCTGTCCAAACCGGTTTTCGACCCATTTGATTAATGTAGGAATGTGTGTCTTATAATCAGGGTCAACTTCGGGATTTTTTAGGATGTACCGTGCAGTCTCCATAGGGTTTTGCTGATTTAGGTTGGTATAATTGGAAGACACATCTTCATAATATCCCGACCAAAGATTGTTTTTCATCGGATAATCAAGTATCCATTTCCAAAGCAAATCACACTTACTAATAAGTTCCTTTTTGTCCAAAGAGACAGCTCCTTCTTTCGAAAGCTCATCGAACAGTTGAAGAGGGAGGATCATGTTTGAACAATAAGGGTCTAATATTTTACCTGTTTTCAGATTAACCATAAATGGGATAGGAGAATGGTTTTCATCACCTTGTTTAACATGTGCCAGAATGGATTTGGCAATTGTTTCGGCTTTCTCAAAATAATATTTTTCTCCGGTAAACCGATAGTAATCCAAATAGCCAAGGGCAACCATACAAATTTTATCCACACCGCTCCATTCGTCGGTGTATTCTCCGTCCGGGGTATCGTCTTGAGTTCTGGGGACATCTGCCCATGCCCAGTCTGACGGCGTATGGTAATACGCAACTCTTTGGATGAGCTTCCTTACCGGGTCAAGCGCTGCCGTATCACCGGAATAGGCGTAATACCTCTTAAACGTTTCCATTCCCCAATACACATTACTACCGGGATTATTTTGTTTGTAGCAGAATGAACCGTCTTTGTATAGCTTTGAAGTGACCAGATAAAGCGGGTCATCGCCAAACTTTGTTTTGTAGGTAGGACAGTTTTCAAGATAATTCATACTCCAACGAAGTACATTGTCGTATTGCGTCCATGGTTGAAGTTTGCCTTCCTTCAAAACAACTTCGTGATCCAATATTTTTTCCGGGATTTGGGCAGTTCCCGCAATTACAGAAATTAGAAATATGAATAAAAATTCAATCTTTTTCATCTACTTTATTTTTTGTCTTGTTTTGAAAAAGCATCCCTCAATGGTTTCCCCGTCACCCATTCATTCAGTCTAAACCCGAACATCCATGCAATGGTTGGAGCCAAATCATAGGTAAATGTCGGATGCTTGATTTCATACCCTTTTTTGACACCTTTCCCTGAAATGATGAGAGGAACGGTCATCTCATCCGGGTGAGTCCCTCCATGCTTTTTCTCGATTCCCCCATGATCGGACAGGATAAAAACCACAGTCTGGCCGAGCATTCCTGTTTCTTTAAGGTTGTCTAAAAGTACCCCGACCAGGCTATCTGCCTTTTCAATTGTTTCTACATATTCCGCAGAACGGTACCCTCCAGTGTGTCCTCCATGATCGACCCCATCAAGTTGCACAAATGTGAAATTTGGAAGTTTTTCAGCCAGAAAATCACAAGCCTTTTGGGTAGCTTCATCTTCCGATTTAGCAGAAACACTCAGATCACATGCCCTTTCTTCAATAAAGTTTCCAAAGGTGTTCCAATGATAAATTGCTCCAATGATCGCTTCTGGTGTATGTTTTCGCATTTCTCCAAAAATGGTTGGAAACATGTTATGATCACCTTTATAAACCGGCTCCATCAATTTATTATCTACCGTCCATGAGTTGTTTCCGATCCCATGTCGTTCAACAGTTGTCCCGGTAATCATTGAGCTCCATGCGGGACCGCTACT
>OBJA01002273.1_pt1 | contig 11365 bp, 10 predicted proteins | sample 1519751 | NCBI WGS metagenome assembly OBJA01 (sample SAMEA3881238, study PRJEB22517) | soil metagenome | biome: lake sediment; feature: soda lake sediment; material: sediment, water from around vicinity | place: India | collected 2013-12-23 | depth 3 m
TTATTCCGCCCAGCGGCGCGACACCGCGTGCTCGATGTCCAGCTGATCGAGGATACGCGCCACCACGAAATCCACCAGGTCGTCGATGGACCGCGGCTGGTGGTAGAAGCCCGGGCTGGGCGGCAGGATGCACACGCCCAGGCGCGCCAGCTTGAGCATGTTCTCCAGGTGGATCACCGAGAAGGGGGCCTCGCGCGGCACCAGGATGAGCTTGCGGCCCTCCTTGAGCACCACGTCGGCGGCGCGGTCGATGAGGTGGTTGCTGGCGCCGCAGGCGATGGCGGACAGGGTGCCGGTGGTACAGGGGCAGACCACCATGGCGCGCGGCGCACTGGAGCCGCTGGCCACGGGCGCGGTCCATTCCTCGCGGCCGAACACCCGCAACTGGCCCGCGCGGGCGCCGTGACGCTCGGTGAAGAAGCGCTCGATCTCCGCCGTGCGCCCCGGCAGCTTGAGATCGGTTTCCATGGCGATCACCACCTGGGCGGGGGCGGAGACCATGAGGTACACCTGCTCACCGGCCTCCAGCAGACATTCCAGCAGGCGCAGGCCGTACTGGGCGCCGGAGGCGCCGGTGAAGGCGAGGGCGATGGGTTTCTTGGCGTCGATCATGGAGGGAAGGGTACAGGAAGCGCCTGTCCATGACACAGGGCAGTAGACGCGGCCCTGTAGGAGCGGCCTCTGGCCGCGAACAGCCTGCCAGGACATTCGCGGCCAGAGGCCGCTCCTACAGGGCGTCCTGAATCCACCGGCTTCATGCGTCACCGTCCCCGGTTTGCAGGGCCCGCAACAACAATTCATGGATGCCGCCGAAGCCGCCGTTGCTCATCACCAGTACATGGTCGCCGGGGCGGGCCGTGGCGACGACGTCGGCCACGATGGCCGGGATGCTGTCCATGACCCGGGCCGGCGGGCGGGCCGCGGCGGCGACGCGCTGCAGGTCCATGCCCAAGTCCGGCGGGGCGTACAGCCACAGGGCGTCGGCCAGGGCCAGGGAGGGTGCCAGGCTGTCCTGGTGCACGCCGAGGCGCATGGTGTTGGAGCGCGGCTCCAGGATGGCGAGGATGCGCCCCTGACCCACGCGCCGGCGCAGGCCCTCCAGGGTGGTGGCGATGGCGGTGGGATGGTGGGCGAAGTCATCGTAGACGGTGATGTCATTCACCAAGCCGCGCACCTCCATGCGCCGCTTCACGCCGGCGAACTCGCACAGGGCGGCACAGGCCGCAGCCACCGGCACGCCGGCATGGCGCGCGGCGGCGATGGCGGACAGGGCGTTGTGCAGGTTGTGGGCGCCCAGCTGGCCCCACTGCACCCGCCCCTGCACCTTTCCCTCGAACAGCACCTCGAAGTCGCTGCCGTCCGCGGCCCGCGGTTGCGCCGTCCACTGGGCCGGGAAGGCAGCGGAGGACACGGTCTCGTCCGGCGTCCAGCAGCCCATGGCCAGGGTATCGGCGAGGTTGCCGTCGGCGGCATTCACCACCAGCAGGCCGCTGCCGGGCACGGTGCGCACCAGGTGGTGGAACTGGCGCTGGATGGCCTCCAGGTCGGGAAAGATGTCGGCGTGGTCGTACTCGAGGTTGTTGAGCACCAGGGTGCGCGGCCGGTAGTGGACGAACTTGGACCGCTTGTCGAAGAAGGCGGTGTCGTATTCGTCGGCCTCCACCACGAAGAAGCTGCCGCCGCCGAGGCGCGCCGAGACGCCGAAGTTGGCGGGCACGCCGCCGATGAGAAAGCCCGGCTGCAAGCCGGCGTGCTCGAGGATCCAGGCCAGCATGCTGGAGGTGCTGGTCTTGCCGTGGGTGCCCGCCACCGCCAGCACCCATTTGCCCTGCAGCACCTGCTCCGCCAGCCACTGGGGTCCGGAGGTGTAGCGCAGGCCGCGGTCGAGCATGGCCTCCACCGCCGGGTTGCCGCGGCTCATGGCATTGCCCACCACCACCGTGTCGATGTCATCCGTAAGCTGTTCCGGGAGAAAGCCTTCCCGCAGCCGGATGCCCGCCGCCTCCAGCTGGGTGCTCATGGGGGGGTAGACGTTGGCATCGGAACCGCTGGCGGCGATGCCCGCCTCGCGCGCCAGCAGCGCGATACCGCCCATGAAGGTGCCGCAGATGCCCAGGATGTGAATGGTCATGTCGTGATGATCCTTGGAAATCGATCATGGCCACGGAACCACACGGAAATACACGGAATGCAATCCTTCATTAGGAAACCTCTGATTTATTCGTCATTGCGAGGATGCCTTGACCCGAAGGGTAAGGTACTCATGATAAAACCCGAAGGGGTTCTATGAGCCGTAGCGACGCGGCACAAGCGAGCTTGCGAGCGCAGAACGCCCGCAGGGGCGGCCCCGGAGGGGTGAGCGCAGCGAATAATCTCCAAGCCATCGATCTACCATAGCCTGAGATTGCTTCGCTGCGCTCGCAATGACGGTTTAGTGAATAAATAAGAGGTTCCTTGGTTTTTCCGTGTATTTCCGTGTGGTTCCGTGGCCAACAAATTTCTCGGTTTTCGCACAAACTCAGCCCGGCGCCGGCAGCCACCAGCGCACCAGCCAGATCAGCACCAGGGCGTAGCCCGCCGACAGCAGCAGCCCCATGCCGAAGGGGATCTCCAGGGCATGGCGCAGGATATGGCCGCGCACCGCCAGGCTCCAGAACAGGATCGCCAGCCACGCAAGGCCCGCCCAGGCCGGCACCGGGTCCGGCGCCACGAGCACCAGTGGCACCGCCAGCAGCCCGAGCAGGGCACCGGTGCCCGCCAGCGCCGAGAGGGTCTGGTTGAAGCGCGCCGCCTTGCCCGTCAGCCGCAGCACCAGGGCCGTGATGCCCGCCAGCACCACCAGGTCCAGCAGCGTCAGCAGCATAGCCATGGACCAGCCGGAGCCCGGCAGCGCCACGACGATCCCCACCAGCACATAGAAGCCCAGCGCCAGAGCCAGCAGCACGCTGGAGGCCGGCACCTGCTGCGGCGTCGCCCGCAGGCGGCACATGTCGAGCCAGATCCGCAACAAGTATCCCATCAGCCCATCCATCTCCCGGCGGCGCGTCCGCTTGACCGTACCACGATGCCTGCTATGGTTATTCCAGTGCAAGATCGGATTATAGGGACAATGGTGACGACTATGTACCTGCGCGATCTGGAGTCACGGATACACTGCGGTTCCCTGCAACTGCACCTTCCCGACGGCACCGGTCGCCGCCTCGGTCACGACCCGCACGAAACCCCGGTACACTGGCACCTGCACCGCGCCGACACCCTGCGCCGCATCCTCGCCAACCCGGCCCGCATGCTGGGGGAGACCTATGTGCGCGACGAGTGGCATGTGGCGCCGGGGCAGCTGCCGCGCCTGCTCGCCGTGCTGATGCGCAACATCCCCCACACCCCGCGCCACCCCCTGCGCGAGACCCTGCAGTACTGGCGCGCCCGCCTCGCCGATTCCGACGACAGGCTCGCCCCCCAGGACCCGGCCTGTTTCGACGACTGGTTGCCGAGCCGCTTCCTGGATGCCGGGCGGCACTACCAGTGCGGCTACTTCCGCGATCCCGATGTCAGCCTGGAGGAGGCGCAGCGCACCATGTGTCACCGCCTGCTGAACAAACTCCGCCTGCGACCCGGCCAGCAGGTGCTGGACCTGAACGCCAACTGGGGCAGCCTGGCCCTGTACCTGGCGGAGCAGGGGCAGGTGCGAGTCACGGCCCTGGTGCGCAGCCATGCCCAGCTGCAGTACGCGCGCCAGTGTGCCCGCGCCCGCGGGCTGGAGCGCCAGGTCTGCTTCCTGCAGCAGGCTCACGACGCACCACAGGGACACTACGACCGCATCCTCGCCCTGGGCGTGCTCGAGGCCCTGCAGCCACGGCAGTATGCGGGACTGTTCCAGCAGCTGTGCACGCGGCTGACGCGGGACGGCCTGATCCTGCTGCAATGCGTCGGGCGCCTGGGCCCGCCGGGCCCGGTGAATCCCTGGCTGCGCCAGTACCTGTTGCCCTACCAGTACAACCCGGCCCTGTCCGAGCTCAGCCAGGGCATCGAGCAGGGCGGCCTGTATGCCCAGGGGGCGGAGATCCTGCATGCCCACTACGCCCATACCCTGGCGGCCTGGCAGCAGCGCTTCCAGCGCCACCGCCCGGAGATCGCCCACCGCATGGGTGAGCGCTTCTGCCGGACATGGGAGTTTTACCTGGCCGCGGCGGAGGCGGGTTTTCGCTGGCGCGACCTGGCGCTGTTCGAATGGCAGCTGAGCCCGGAACGCGTCGCGCCCCCCGACCCCCAGGCCCCACCCGTACCGCAAACGGCCCCCGAACTCATCCGCCGCCTGCAACGCGGCGTCGCGGCGGGCGGCACGGATGGAGGCTCGCGCGGCGGCCAGCCTTCCTGACTACCGCAGGCCGGGCCATGGCACGGGCTTCCGGCCGACCTGCCTTGTATCGCGACTGGCGTCACTCCTACCTTGTGGCCCAGAGTTCACAGCAGGTGAGCGGTGTATCGAAGCGGGTAGGAGCGGCGCAAGCCGCGATGCGGTGCCTGCCGCAGCGTGCACGCAGTCATCCGGTATGACCCCACCAGGCTAGCGCTTGCGGGATGCACCCTTCTTCTTCGCCATCACCTTCTTCCTGGCCGCAGGTTTCTTCGCCACGGCCTTCTCCTTGGCGGCGGGCTTCTTGGCAACCACCTTCTTCTTGGTCGCCACCTTCTTGCCGGCGGTGGACTTCTTCTTGGCGACCGGCTTCTTGGTCACGACCTTCTTCTTGGCGGTGGGCTTCTTCTTGGCGGCCGGCTTCTTGGTCACGACCTTCTTCTTGGCTGTGGGCTTCTTGGCTGTGGGCTTCTTGGCTGTGGGCTTCTTGGCTGTGGGCTTCTTGGCAGCGGGCTGCTTCGCGGCCGCCTTCTTCACGGCCGGTGCGGCCTTTTTCTCCGCCTTGCCGGTCGTCGCTTGCACCTTCGGCTCCGCCTTCGCGGTCGGTTTCGGTTCTGGAGCAACCGGCATCGGTGCCGCTTCCTGCCCCGCCTCTTCCTCCACCGGCGCCGCGCCCGCCTGCTGGCGGGCCACGGCCTGGCGGATGGCGTCGGAACGCGTGGCCGGCTTGCGCGCGCGCTTCACGCTGTCCACCACCTTGCGCACGGCGGCATGGATGTCATCCACCTCGCCCACCCCCTGCACGCTGCGCAGCAGCCCCTGCTCCCGGTAGTAGGCGATGAGCGGGGCGGTCTGGGCCTCGTAGACGCGCAGGCGGTTGCCGATGGTCTCCTCGTTGTCATCGGCGCGGTGGTGCAGGCGCCCGCCGCATTGGTCGCAGCGGCCATCCATCTTCGAGGGGGCGAAATAGATGTTGAACATCTGGCCGCAGGCCACGCAGGTGCGGCGCCCGGTCATGCGCTGGATCAGGCTGTCGTAGTCCACGTCGATGAGCAGCGCCAGGTCCAGAGGCTGGCCGATCTGCTCCAGCAGCGCCTCCAGGGCCTGGGCCTGGGGGATGTTGCGCGGAAAACCGTCGAGGATGAAGCCGCGCCGGGCGTCGGGCTGCACCAGCCGGTCGCGGATCATGCCCAGCACCACCTCGTCGGACACCAGCTGGCCGGCATCCATGGCGGCCTTGGCCTGGCGGCCCAGGGGCGTGCCCTGCTCCACGGCGGCACGCAACAGATCGCCGGTGGAGATCTGTGGGATTTTGTATTCGACCTGCAAGCGCTTGGCCTGGGTCCCCTTGCCGGAACCCGGTGCCCCCAACAGAACCATTCTCATGGCGGTATGCACTCCCCTTGATTTGCTTGTATTTCCTTCTGCTTATAAAGTTTTTTACATGGGCGTATACAATTTTTTGCATGGCCCCATGGACAAACTCTGATTAAGCTACCCCCTGCGCCCGCCCCATGTCAACGAAAGTTCATGAATTCAATGTACTTTTACGATATGCTCCGGCGACGTCGGCGGCTGTCCGCCACAAAATCCACGAACGGGACCTTTGATGGGCACCATTGCGGACTTCTCCGAAAGCGAACTCTGGCTGCTGCGCTCCACCCTCAAGGAACGCTATGGCGAGGACGTGGAGGTGCAGCTGGCCGACACCGAGATGCGCCTCGACCGCCATTCCACCCAGCTCCATACCTGCCCCGCCGCCTACTGGGAGCGGGACCAGTGCCACTTCATCGTGGTCAAGACCGGTGACAGCCGCTACCGCGCCCAGTTCTTCTACCGCCTCTACCAGATGTACGGCACCGGCATCGAGGAATTCGACGACCTGTCCACCTGCGTGGTCACCCTGCTGCAGGTGCAGGCGGACCACGAGGTCAAGGAACGGGCCGAGCAGGAGGGGGAACTGTAGGTCGGGCTTCAGCCCGACACCTGCCTGAACACCACCAACCCGCCGGACTGAAGTCCGACCTACATTATTGAATCACAAGACACAGACCGAAGGGAGTAGCACCATGGCCAAAGCATCGGCAAAGAAAAACGCCTTTTATGCCCAGTCGGGCGGCGTCACCGCCGTCATCAACGCCAGCGCCTGCGGCGTCATCGAGACGGCACGCCAGCACAAGGACAAGATCGGCAAGGTCTACGCCGGCCGCAACGGCATCATCGGCGCCCTGACCGAGGACCTGATCGACACCAGCAAGGAATCCGCCAAGGCCATCGCCGCCCTGCGCCACACCCCGTCGGGTGCCTTCGGCTCCTGCCGCTACAAGCTCAAGAGCCTGGAGGCCAACCGCCGCGAGTACGAACGCCTGATCGAGGTGTTCGCCGCGCACAACATCGGCTACTTCTTCTATAACGGTGGCGGCGACTCCGCCGACACCTGCCTGAAGGTCTCCCAGCTGTCCCAGAGCCTGGGTTATCCCCTGCAGGCCATCCACGTGCCCAAGACCGTGGACAACGACCTGCCCATCACCGACAACTGCCCGGGCTTCGGCTCGGTGGCCAAGTACATCGCCATATCCACCCGCGAGGCCAGCTTCGACGTCGCCTCCATGTGCAAGACCTCCACCAAGATCTTCGTGCTGGAGGTGATGGGCCGCCACGCCGGCTGGATCGCCGCCGCCGGCGGCATGGCCGCCTCCGAGGAGTGCGACCTGCCCATCCTCATCCTGTTCCCGGAAGTGCCCTTCAACGAGGCCAGCTTCCTGAAGGCGGTGCAGGCCAAGGTGGACAAGTATGGTTACTGCTCCGTGGTGGTGTCCGAGGGCGTGCACGACAAGGACGGCAAGTTCCTGGCCGACCAGGGCCTGAAGGACGCCTTCGGCCATGCCCAGCTGGGCGGCGTCGCCCCGGTGATCGCCAACATGATCCGCAGCAAGCTCGGCCACAAGTACCACTGGGCCGTGGCCGACTACCTGCAGCGCGCCGCGCGCCACATCGCCTCCAAGTCCGACGTGGAACAGGCCTATGCCATGGGCAAGGCCGCGGTGAAGATGGCGCTGGCCGGCAAGAACTCGGTCATGCCCACCATCGAACGCACCTCCAACAAGCCCTACCGCTGGAAGGTGGGCGAGGCCAAGCTGTCCAAGGTGGCCAACGTGGAGAAGATGATGCCGGCCAGCTTCATCACCAAGGACGGTTACGGCATCACCAGGAAATGCCGCGACTACCTCGGCCCGCTGATGCAGGGCGAGGACTACCCGCCCTACGGCAAGGACGGGCTGCCCAAGTACGTGCAGCTGAAGAACGTGGCCGTGAAGAAGAAGCTCGACCAGGATTTCGAGGTCAAATAGGGAAACGGACGAGGGGTGCTTTGGCACCCCTCGTCCGTTCCGTTTCCCGTAGGAGCCCGCTCCGCGGGCGATCGCCCGCGGAGCGGGCTCCTACGCAACAATAGCCCTACAAGCACATCATGACGTTAGAAAAAGCCCGCGAACTGCTGTCGGTCCAGGCCCGGATGGGGGGAGGTTACAACCGTAACGGGGCCCGTCTGATCCTGGCCGAGGTGCAACGCGAGCATGGCCAGGCGGCCGTGGACCGGCTGATCCGGGAATTCGACCTGGAAAAGCTGTTCGGTTTCGCCCCCGGCAAGGAATTCACGGGGCCTTGATGTATGTCAACGCGTAGCGCGCCACGGCCGGCAAGACTACAACACCCACAATTTTCTTGAACTTTTTGAACGGAGGAGAGGTTATGTCGATGGGCCTTATGTTCGCCTTGGCTTGCGCCATCGTCGCCCTGGTATACGGCGGCATTTCAGTGCGGTGGATTCTCGCCAAGCCGGCCGGTTCGTCCCGCATGCAGGAGATCGCCGGGGCCATCCAGGAGGGCGCATCCGCCTACCTGAACCGCCAATACACCACCATCAGCATCGCCGGCGTGGTGCTCTTCCTGCTGGTCGGCCTGTTCCTCAGCTGGGCCACTGCCGTCGGCTTCGCCATCGGCGCCATCTTCTCCGGCCTGGCCGGCTACATCGGCATGAACGTCTCCGTGCGCGCCAACGTGCGCACCGCCGAGGCCGCCAAGGGCGGGCTCGACGCCGCCATGCAGGTGGCCTTCCGCGGCGGCGCCATCACCGGCCTGCTGGTGGTGGGCCTGGGTCTGCTCGGCGTGGCGGGCTACTACGCCATCCTGCTGGCCATGGGCACGGGCATGGATGATGCCATCCACGCCCTGGTGGGCCTGGCCTTCGGCGGCTCGCTGATCTCCATCTTCGCGCGACTGGGCGGCGGCATCTTCACCAAGGGTGCCGACGTGGGCGCCGACATCGTCGGCAAGGTGGAGGCCGGCATCCCCGAGGACGACCCGCGCAACCCCGCGGTCATCGCCGACAACGTGGGCGACAACGTGGGCGACTGCGCCGGCATGGCCGCCGACCTGTTCGAGACCTACGCGGTGACCGTGATCGCCACCATGCTGCTCGGCACCCTGCTGCTCAAGGAGGCCGGCACCGTCGCGGCCATCTACCCGCTGGTACTGGGCGGCGTATCCATCATCGCCTCCATCATCGGCACCTTCTTCGTGCACGTGCGCGAGGGCGGCAAGATCATGAACGCCCTGTACCGCGGCGTGATCGTCTCCGGGGTACTGGCGGCGATCGCCTTCTACCCGGTCACCACCTGGCTGCTGGGCGACAGCATCAGCGTCGGCGGCGGCGAGAGCCTGAGCGCCACGAACCTGTACCTCAGCGCCCTGATCGGCCTGGCGCTGACGGCGGCCATGGTGTGGATCACCGAGTACTACACCGCCACCGAGTTCAAGCCGGTGCGCCACATCGCCGAGGCCTCCACCACCGGCGACGGCACCAACGTCATCGCCGGCCTGGGCGTGTCCATGAAGTCCACCGCCGCGCCGGTGCTGGCCGTGTGCGCCTCCATCTGGGGCGCCTATGAGCTGGCGGGCCTGTACGGCATCGCCATCGCGGCGACTTCCATGCTGTCCATGACCGGCATCATCGTGGCCCTCGATGCCTACGGCCCCATCACCGACAACGCCGGCGGTATCGCCGAGATGGCCGAGCTGGATGAGTCCATCCGCAACATCACCGACCCGCTGGACGCCGTGGGCAACACCACCAAGGCGGTGACCAAGGGCTACGCCATCGGCTCCGCGGGCCTGGCGGCCCTGGTGCTGTTCGCCGACTACACCCACGCCCTGGGCGGCGAGGCCAACAGCATCAACTTCAGCCTCGACAACCACATGGTCATCATCGGCCTGTTCATCGGCGGCCTGATCCCCTACCTGTTCGGCGCCATGGCCATGGAAGCGGTGGGTCGCGCCGCCGGCGGCATCGTCAACGAGGTTCGGCGCCAGTTCCGCGAGATGCCCGGCATCATGGACCGCAGCCAGAAGCCGGACTACTCCCGGGCGGTGGACATGCTCACCAAGTCCGCCATCCGCGAGATGATCGTCCCCTCCCTGTTGCCGGTGCTGGCCCCCGTCGCGGTGGGCCTCATCCTCGGCAAGGAGGCCCTGGGCGGCATGCTGATCGGCACCATCATCACCGGGATCTTCGTGGCCATCTCCATGACCACCGGCGGTGGTGCCTGGGACAACGCCAAGAAGTACATCGAGGACGGCAACTTCGGCGGCAAGGGTTCGGACGCCCACAAGGCGGCGGTCACCGGCGACACCGTCGGCGACCCCTACAAGGACACCGCCGGCCCGGCCATCAACCCCTTGATCAAGATCATCAATATCGTGGCGCTGCTGATCGTGCCGCTGCTGTAGGTCCACCTGTAGGAGCGGCCTCTGGCCGCGAACACGACATCACGTCGCCGTTCGCGGCCAGAGGCCGCTCCTACAAAATTAGCCATTCCTTATAAGGGGCCGGTATACTACCGGCCCTTCTGCTTTGTACCGAGGCTGCCCCCATGAACCTGGACCGTGTCGATTCCGGACTGGACGTCCCCAACAACATCAACGTCATCATCGAGATCCCCGCCCACAGCGACCCGGTGAAGTACGAGGTCGACAAGGACACGGGGGCCATGTTCGTGGACCGCTTCATGAACACCGCCATGCACTACCCCTGCAACTACGGCTACGTGCCCCACACCCTGTCCGCTGACGGCGACCCCGTGGACGTGCTGGTGCTGACCCCGGTGCCGCTGATCTTCGGTTCCGTGGTGCGCTGCCGCCCGGTGGGCGTGCTGAAGATGACCGACGAGTCGGGCGACGACGCCAAGGTGCTGGCGGTGCCCATCGACAAGCTGTGCAAGATCTACCGCTCGGTGCAGGACTTCCGCGACCTGCCGCCCATGATCCTGGAGCAGATCGCCCACTTCTTCGAGCACTACAAGGACCTGGACGAAGGCAAGTGGGTGCGCGTGGACGGCTGGTACGGCGTCGACGAGGCCAAGGAGGAGATCATGAACAGCGTGAAGATGTACAAGGACGCACCGGAAAAGCCCAAATTCTAAGGTAGCCCTGATTAATGTCCTGTACGTCATGCCCGCGAAGGCGGGCATCCATGTTTCTGAAACACCTAGATTCCCGCCTTCGCGGGAATGACGAATCAATCAAAGTTTCCCTAATAAACCGGGCTCAGAGACCATGAAGGTTTGTATTCTGTCCGACAGTCACGACAACCGCGCCCTGCTGGAGGCGGCGGTGCGCGAGGCCGCCACCCTGGGCGTGGAGGCGGTGCTGCATTGCGGTGACCTGGTGGCGCCCAGCACCCTCAACGTGCTCAAGCCCTACGGCCTGCCCATCCACGTGATCCACGGCAACAACACCGGCGACCTGTACATGATGAGCCGCATCGCCGGCAAGCCCGGCAGCCTGGTGCGGTTCTACGGTCAGGATGCCGGCATCGAGCTGGCGGGACGCAGGATCTTCCTGGTGCACTACCCCCATTACGCCCAGGCCCTGGCCACCACCGGCGACTGGGACCTGGTGTGCTGCGGCCATGACCACAAGGCCGACATCCGCGAGGTCGAGAACATCAAGGGC
>OBJA01002274.1_pt1 | contig 11356 bp, 9 predicted proteins | sample 1519751 | NCBI WGS metagenome assembly OBJA01 (sample SAMEA3881238, study PRJEB22517) | soil metagenome | biome: lake sediment; feature: soda lake sediment; material: sediment, water from around vicinity | place: India | collected 2013-12-23 | depth 3 m
CATGCATCACCTTCACAGAGACCCCGAAGGGCGTACCTGAACAATCCACACAATATGTGGCCAAATCGCGATCATTCGATTGTCTATACCACCCAATGGTTTGATAACAAACTGACCGCAATCAAGCAGAAAACGGGCAAACTGGTCAGTAACGTGCAGGTGGGTGATTCACCTTCTCATGTCATGACACTGCCCGATACGGATGACATTACCGTTGCCATCAACGGCGAGAATGACATCGTTATCATCCCGGCCGGCACAACGAAGGTGGACTATGCCCTACTAACACAGAATCATGGACAGGCACCTGGCAACCCTCACGGTCACTGGATTTCGGCAGACGGCAAACGCATCATCACACCCAATATCAATACTCACGATGCGGGTTTTTATGATGTCGAAGATGGCAAAATCGTTGCCAGAACAGCAACGGGTGAAGGACAACCAGGCGCACATCCGATTGCAATCGGCATGCTGCCGGATTCCAGCAAGGTATACGCGGCCAATTTGCTGCATCACAGCGTCAGCGTCATGGATGGGGATGGTAACTTTATCAAGAACATTAATCTAATCGAACATTACAATCCGATTACCGGTGAAATCAACGGACCAATCGGAATATTACCGATCCAGTCACCCGTATCGCCTGATGGCAAGGTCATGGTAACAGCCTCTTATGGAGGCCAGATTGTTGTAATCGATACGAGAACGGATAGTATCGTCAAATCACTGCCGTGCGATCCCGGTTGCCACGGAGCCAATTTTGGCGCCAAGAAAGGTGGAGGATACTATGCCTATGTCACCAGCAAATTCTCCAATCGGCTGATCGTAGTCGATCCGGATCCGAATGGTGATGGTGATCTGAGTGACGCTGAGGTTGCCGGTGCCGTTACGCTGGTAGCTGATAACAGTGTGCCCAAGGACGATAAAATCAGCAGCCTGGCAGGTTTTGGCGGTCAGGGGGTTGTGGCATTACCCAACGTCTATAATGGCTGGGTACAAAATCTCAACTCCCAATGGTCAGCCGGACTTACTGATCAGCAACGTAATCCGGTTCAGTAACAATCTGATGAACTAGATGCCAAGGGCTGGGAGCAAGTAACACGCTCCCAGCCTATTTAATCATTACATACTTGCGGCCTGGTAGCCGCTCTATCCCTGACTGCTTAGGCTATACGCTATGATGAAAATTAAAGATGTTCCGGGCAAGAGGATGTATCTACTGATTCCGGAGTCGAATTGAACCAGGCGAGTTTCTGATGAAGCTTGACGACATCTCCCACGATGATCAATGTGGGAGGTTTCAGTGGATTCTGCTGAATGATGACCGGTAAAGTTTCCAGCGTACCTGTTAGCACGCGCTGATTGGGGGTCGTTCCCTGCTGAACGATCGCAGCTGGTGTGGTTTCCCGCAGGCCGTGCGCAATCAGCTGCCGGCATAATTCGGTGACTCCCAGCAGCCCCATATAGACGACGATGGTCTGATTCGGACGTGCCAATGCCGGCCAGTCAAGCTGTATAGTGTTGTCTTGCAGATGTCCCGTCACAAAAACACAGGACTGTGCATGATCACGATGAGTCAGAGGAATCCCTGCATAACTGGCTACGCCTGATGCCGCCGTAATCCCGGGAACGACCTGAAACGGAATACGGTGTTGCGACAAGGTTTCGATTTCCTCACCTCCTCGCCCGAAAATAAAGGGATCTCCCCCTTTCAGGCGCAGAACACGTTTACCCTCCTGCGCCAGCTTTACCAGCAGTTCATTGATCGATGTCTGCGGCAGGGTATGCTGATTACGCGCCTTCCCTACATAGATACGCGCTGCATCCTGTCTGACCATATCCAGAATGGCAGGAGAAACCAGCCGGTCATAAATGACCACATCTGCCTGCTGCATCAGGCGCATGGCCCGGAAAGTCAGCAAATCGGGGTCACCTGGGCCTGCGCCCACCAGATAAACTTCTCCGGTAGGAAGCGGATCAGTACTGTTTTCCAGCGCTTCTGACAGATAATCCTGCGCAGCCTGATCTCTACCGGCGAATACCATTTCTGCAAACGATCCCTGCAACATTTTCTCCCAAAAAGAACGACGATTCTCCGGATGGATAAAACGCTGCCTGACCTTGTCACGAAACCGTGCGGCATGTTCGGCCAGCCGACCATAGGCAGAAGGAATCAGCGCTTCCAATCGCGAACGTAACAGCCTCGCCAGTATCGGAGAAGTACCACCACTTGAAACTGCAACGATGATCGGGGAACGATCAAGAATAGACGGCATGATAAAGGTACATAAATCCGGATTGTCTACGACGTTTACCGGAATACCCACTTTCCTGGCGGCAGCGGAGACTGCCTGATTTACTTCATGATCATTGGTGGCAGCAATGGCCAGCACCTTATCCCGCAAATGATCCGGCTGGAAAAGTTCAGCAGTATGAGTGATCGCAGGTGATTGCAGCAGCAGATTACTCAACTCATCGCTGATGGCAGGAGATACCACATGGATACGGGCATGAGCCCGCAGCAGCAGCCTGATTTTGCGGATGGCAATCTCTCCGCCACCCACAATCAGGCAATCACGCTGTTTGATATTGAGAAAAACAGGTAAATAATCCATCCAGGCCACGGAACTTAACAAATAATAAATTGTTTGATCCGTTGAAAATGTTACCAGAATGATGCGAAGATCTATGATATACAATCAGGTCAGCTGAACCTTTACTGGGACAACGTGGACCATTTCGTATCGGTAATCACAATCTTATCGAGATCGCACGCCGGTTATTGAACCCTTTCCCGCTTGTATAGGTCCTCGATAGCCATACCCATCCCAGCTTCCCCACCGAATACCGTACCGAGCGTCTTGTTCTGAAGATGCTTGATGTTGAAATCGTAAAACTCTTTTTTCAATGGAAAATATCTCACTTCCTCAACCAGCTGCTGCGCGTGTTGCATATAAAAGGTGACAAATTCCCTGACTTCAGGTTTATCCGCCGATTTTGCATTCACATAAATGAAAAGGGGACGTGATAACGGTTGGTAACTTCCATTCTGGACCGTAAGCATGGAAGGCAGAATACCACCTGAACCATTATCAATTGCCACGGCTTTCAGTTTCTGATGATTTTCGATGTAGTAGGCAAAGCCAAAGAAACCCAATGCATTCAAATCACTCGCCACACCCTGCACAAGCACATTGTCATCTTCCGAAGCTGTAAAATCTCCACGACTGGATTTTGCCTTGCCGACCACGGCCTCGGTGAAATAGTCGAATGTTCCTGAATCCGCTCCGGCACCGAACAGTTTGATTCTGGCATCAGGCCAGGCCGGATTGACCTGGTTCCAGTTGAGTATTTTTTCCTGGGCTGCCGGCTCCCAGATTTTTTTCAATTCAGCCACTGTCATGGATTTGATCCAGTCATTTCCAGGATTGACTACCACTGTCAAAGCATCGAAAGCAATTGGCATTTCGATGTATTGCACACCATTCTGCCGGCATTGCTCCATTTCAGAAGACAGGATCGGGCGAGAAGCATTCACGATATCGACTTCATCCCGGCAGAATTTCTTGAATCCCCCACCCGTGCCGGCGATACCGGCGGTAACCATAATGGCCCCTTTCTTAGCAGCCTGAAAATCTTCCGAAACAGCCTCTGTAATTGGAAAGACTGTACTTGAACCACTGATTTTTACCAGCGGCCTGGCTTGAACCATCGTGGTGGTTCCGCTCAAGAGAGCAAAACCAAGAATTGCGAACAGAAATCCGGTATCGAATCTCAGTAAAAATTGCTGCATGATAGCCCCCTGTTTACAAGAATTTGATAATAATGATTGACTGCAACTCATACCTCATGACCATCATCAGGTATGCATAAGAATAAACAGGGGATATTACAGATTTGTGGTCGTAATTCAGCAGCTCTCGATCATCGTGGAAGCTGCCTGCTGACGAACTGTTTCAGCAATTTTCTCTGCCCAGTATTCGGTTTGTTGCAGTACCTTTCCTTCTACCATGACCCTGATTAGCGGCTCCGTTCCGGAAGCACGCAAGAGAATACGGCCATCGTTTCCCAGTGCCTGTTCCGCCTCATTTTTACAGGCCTCAATCGCCAGATTGCTCCGAAAATCAAAATTCCCGGAAACCTTTACATTGATCAAGCACTGAGGAAAGAAGACGACATCATGCATAAAATCAGCCAGCGTCAGGCCGGTATCACGCAATGCGTACAGAACCTGGAGAGCTGAAATAATACCATCCCCCGTAGTGTGTTTATCCCGGCAGATAATATGACCAGAATTCTCGGCACCCAGATACCAGTCGTTTTGCTGCAGCAGTTCAGAAACATAGCGGTCCCCGACATTTGCCCGGGCAAATGGAATCCTGAGTCGCTCGAAAGCCTGTTCGACCGCCAGATTGGTCATGAGTGTCCCGGCTACCCCACCCTGCAACACACCACGCTGCTGCCGGTGTTTACCAATGATATAAGCCAGACTGTCACCATCGTATAATATCCCTTCCCTGCTGACCATCAGTACGCGATCACCGTCACCATCCACGGCAATCCCGATATCAGCCCCATGCTGCAGAACTGAATCCTGAAGTGCCTCGATATGGGTCGCTCCACATTCGTAATTGATGTTGAAACCATCCGGGCTGGCATGAGTCATTATCACATCAGCTCCCAGCTCATGCATGACATGCCCGGCAATATGGTAGTCCGCACCATTGGCACAATCGACCACGATGCGCATCCCCCGCAAATCGAGCTGATTGGGGAAAGTGCTTTTGCAGAATTCGATATACCTGCCTGCAGCATCTCTGAGACGCTGTACCCTGCCTAATTTAATAGAAGGTGTCGTCTTCACAGGCTGATCCAGTTCGGCCTCGATCTGAAGCTCCATACCGTCTGGTAATTTTGAGCCTTCGGACGAAAAAAACTTGATGCCGTTATCATCAAACGGATTGTGGGAAGCAGAAATGACTGCACCTGCCTGGATACGCAAAGCCCGGACAAGATAAGCTACAGCCGGTGTCGGCAATGGACCGGACAGCAGTACATCCACACCTGCTGCTGAGAAACCAGCTTCCAGTGCAGATTCCAGCATATAGCCCGATATCCGCGTATCTTTACCTATCAGCACCGTCGGTCGTTTATCTGCAGCCAGCTGTCGATCAGAGGCAAGTAACACTTTACCGACAGCGTACCCCAGACGCAGAAAAAAATCCGGGGTGATCGGAAAATCCCCTACCTTCCCGCGAATACCATCCGTACCAAAATATTTTTTCTTCATTTCACTATCTATCGCTTTCCCAATGAATATATCTAATATGTCCCGACCGGGATTTGCAGAATCAACCCATATCCCGCAAACATCATTCACGGCTGCAAGCAGCCGAATATGGTTTGATCGGTAACTTTGGCACAATCATAACCATCCGGAAGTGATTATCATCACAGCCAGGTACTGAGACAGGATTACGGATGTACCAGAAAACCCGGGTAAATACGATTTACTGCTGCAAAAACCGAGAATGCATCGTATGTGGCTTTAACATCATGTACCCGGACGATCCGGGCTCCCTGACCCACTGCCAGCAGCGCTGCAGCCACACTGGCATGGATACGGTTATTTACTTTATTACCCGTAATCGTTCCCAGCATGGATTTACGTGAAAGACCTGCCAGAACGGGAAAATTCATGGAAGCAAGGCAATTCAGCCGCTGCAGCAACGTGCGATTATGCTCGAACGTCTTGCCAAAACCGAAACCAGGGTCGATGACGATACGCTCTCGCTCTATTCCGGCTGATACTGCTGCTGCAATTCGCCGCTCCAGAAATGATATGACTTCGGCAACCACATCGGAATATTGAGGATTACGTTGCATCGTTTCCGGTTTTCCCTGCATATGCATGAGACAAATCATGACTGTGCTGTCTGTAACGACATCTAATGCGTCCGGAGCCTGTAACGCATTGATGTCATTGACGAGATCCACTCCAGCGTCAATTGCGACACGCATGACTTCAGGTTTGGAAGTATCGACGGATACCGGAATATTCATGCTCAGAACAAACTCTATGACAGGCATTATCCGTAACAACTCTTCCTCTGCCCCCACAGATCGACTCCCTGGACGGGTGGATTCTCCTCCAATATCGAGGATGTCAGCCCCTTCCTGAATCAGGCGCCTTGCCTGTTCAATTGCTTTTTCAGTCGTATCGAAATATCCCCCATCGGAAAAGGAATCGGGCGTGACATTGATTACACCCATGATCAGCGGACGATTTTGCTGGAAAATTCTTTGCAGTCTGTTCACTTGGATAAGAAAAATGGCCTGTGCGTCAAAAAAACGTACAGGCCATTGGAAGGAAAATAATGTAGCTTTTAAATTTCGACTTTCTGGGCAGCAGGTGCCTCGGTCGTTGCAGGTTCACCGGTCGGTTGTTTTATTTCATCGACTGCTGAGCCTGCTGAACCTTTATCCTGCCGTGCAGAAGAAGTCGGTGCCTGTGGCGGACGTGGCGGGCGACCCTCCATAATATCCTTGATCTGGTCGCTGTCTATCGTCTCCCACTCAAGCAATGCCTGAGTCATTGCCTCGATTTTATCCTTGTTCTCTTCGATCAGTTTACGTGCAAGCGCATACTGCTCATCGATAATACGGCGAATTTCGGCATCGACCTTCTGCATGGTTGCTTCACTCAGATTTTTGTGTGTAGTAACTGAGCGGCCAAGGAATACTTCACCCTCATTTTCACCATACACCATAGGTCCTAACGTTTCAGACATACCCCATTGTGTCACCATTTTACGGGCAGTATCCGTTGCCCGTTCAAAGTCATTGGAAGCACCGGTAGTCATCTGTTCCATGAATACTTCTTCTGCAATACGGCCACCAAACATAACCGCTATGGTTTGTAATATCTGATCACGATCCATGCTGTAACGATCTTCCGAAGGCAACTGCATGGTGACACCCAATGCACGCCCGCGCGGAATAATCGAAACCTTATGAACCGGATCGGTCTTAGGCAACAGATAAGCTACCACCGCATGCCCGGATTCATGATAGGCGGTATTACGGCGTTCATTCTCCGGCATGACGACGGAACGACGCTCTGCCCCCATCAGAATCTTGTCTTTCGCACGTTCAAAATCATCCATATCGACCAAGCGTTTACCAGCGCGTGCAGCAAACAGCGCAGCCTCGTTGACCAGATTGGCAAGATCAGCCCCTGACATACCAGGTGTACCTCTGGCAAGGATACCGGCTTTAACGTCAGGAGATACTGGGACCTTGCGCATGTGCACCTGCAAGATCTGCTCCCTGCCGCGTATATCCGGCAATGGAACGACGACCTGTCTGTCGAACCGGCCAGGACGTAACAACGCGGGATCAAGTACATCGGGACGGTTGGTAGCAGCAATGACGATCACACCCATATTGCCTTCGAAACCATCCATCTCAACCAGCAGCTGGTTCAAGGTCTGTTCACGTTCATCGTTTCCACCTCCCAGTCCGGCACCACGCTGACGTCCAACCGCATCGATCTCGTCGATGAAGATGATGCAGGGTGCGTGCTTTTTCGCCTGTTCGAACATATCTCTCACTCTGGAAGCGCCTACACCTACGAACATTTCAACGAAATCTGAACCGGAAATACTGAAAAACGGTACTTTCGCTTCACCAGCAATGGCACGAGCGAGCAATGTTTTACCCGTTCCCGGACTGCCGCACATCAAAACACCACGGGGAATACGCCCGCCCAGTTTCTGAAATCTGGAAGGATCTTTCAGGAATTCCACCAGTTCGGCAACCTCTTCCTTGGCTTCTTCGCAACCGGCCACATCCGCGAAAGTTACATTATTGTTCTTATGATCGAGCATCCTCGCTTTGCTTTTCCCGAACGAGAAAGCACCACCATTTCGGCCTCCTCCCTGCATTTGACGCATAAAAAAGATCCAAACGGCAATCAGGAGCAACATCGGAAACCATGAGACCAGTATGCTCATTAACATGGACGGTTCTTCTTCCGGTTTTGCTTCTACCGATATACCTGCTTTCAATAGATCACTTACCAGCCAGGGGTCAGAAGGTGAATGAACGATAAACTGGCGACCATCCGTTTTCGATCCTCGTAAAGTCCGGCCGTCAATTACTACCTTGGCAATCCTACCCTGATGCATTTCACTGATAAATTGTGAATATTCCATAGGAGGCTGCGATGGCTGCCGTGTGGAGAATTGGTTGAATACTGTCATCAGTACCAGAGCAATCACCAGCCAAATAGCCATGTTCTTAATCAGATTATTCATATTAGCTCCTCAATTTTGCTCTTCGACGAAACCGGGTTTATGACACATATATGCGGTTTTTTACAAGATTGTCACCGCAGTCTATCAGATTATTTTTTCCAGTCCCAGCAAATATAGCTCTTTACTGCGATCTCGCGAAGCCTTTGGTTTCCTGATGACAACTTTTGAAAAATCAGCTTGCATCATCTGTCGGAAAGCTTCAAAGTCACTTCCCTGAAAAGCTTTGACAAGGAAATTTTTGCCGGGGTTCAAATGTTCTCGACAAAATATCAAAGCCAACTCCGCCAGATACATACCTTGAGCCTGATCACTGACACGGATGCCAGTAAGATTGGGTGACATATCGGAAATAACAAGATCTGCACGTTTTCCGCCCAGGGCTGTTTCCAGCGTCGTTAGAATTTCATTTTCACGGAAATCCCCTTGAATGAACGTTAAGCCGGGCAATGGCTGCATATCCAGTATATCGAGTGCAAATATCTTTCCTGTTGGTCTAATAAATTCGAGTGCTACTTGTGACCAGCTGCCTGGCGCCGCACCCAGATCGACAACTGTCATTCCTGGTACAAAAAGAGCATCCTGTTCAGCAATCTCTCGCAACTTGTATGCGGCACGCGAGCGATAGCCTTCGTGGTTGGCTTTGCGGACAAAATTATCATTGATATGGGCCTTTATCCAGGCCCTGCTGGTTCTGGCAGATTTCATCAGATAAAAATCAGGTAAAATTCAACTCTTTTAGGAAAGTTTAATGCTTGCACTTGATATGGAGCAGCGCCGTCAACTTGCAGCCAACGCACATCACCTGGATCCGGTAGTCACGATCGGTAAAGATGGTCTGACTGAGAATGTCATCGGCGAACTGGATCGAAGCCTTCTGAAACATGAGCTTATCAAGGTGAAGGTACTCAACGGCAATCAAGATCGAAGAGCTTCCCTCCTGGAGCAAATCTGTTTCTCATTAAATGCGGCCCCTGTCAAACAAATCGGCAGGATCTTGATTATATACCGGATAAATCCTGACAAAAAAATCGCTGGAGCCACGACTTCAGATACCCCCAAATCCGGCCCCAAACGAAAACTCAAACCCCGATCTGCACAATCCGCAAAGAAAACGTATAGAAATAACAGCAGAAAATAGGACTGTATCTTCACCTGTCCACCGAAGCTATAAAAACGAGTAAAATTCACCATAGATCCGAAATCCAACGCCCAAGCCACGTATGACATCCTCTTTTCCAAAGAGTGTTGGGCCTTCTTCCCGGGCAAGTTTCCTAATACCTCATGATCTGGTATAACTCAGCCCAATTCACGTATATGGAGATGTCTATGAGCACAAAACTTGAATTACCGATCCAGGAATTTACTACCCCCTACCCGGTCACGGCTCGTGAAGACAGCTCGATCGATGAATTACTGGATCTCACCAAAAACCTCAAAGTGCGACATATTCCTATCGTATCGGATAGAAAGGTGGTAGGTATCGTCAGCGACCGGGATCTTAAAATTATCTCGGCCTTGAGTACCCGTGAGAAATTTCTGGTCAGGGCTGCCGATCTGATGACACCTGATCCCATAATTTTTCGGGGCAGTACATCCATCGAAGACGTTATTCTGAAGATGTCCGAAAAAAAGATCGGCAGCGTGCTGGTTAGTGACGAACAGGGAAATCTGCAAGGCATATTCACAGTAACCGATGCGCTGGATATTCTGATAGAAATATTGCGAGGCACGAAATGACGAAAGTACGTGATTTGACGACCCCGATGCCGCAAACGATAGGTTTCGACATTTCAGTGGAAAAAGCTCTGGCCATGATGAAAGAATATGCCTGTCATCATCTGCCTGTACTCGATGGCGGAAAACTGGTGGGTGTTCTGAGTGACAGAGATCTTTCAATGGCCTGGCACGGCTCAGGCAACATCAGGGCCGAACATCTCGTCAAGGATCTAATGACTGATACCCCCGTCGTCATCGATCCCTCCGCCGAAATCAGTACAGCCATCCGAACCATGCTGGACAACAGAATCAACAGTCTTATAGTCCGAGCAGAAGAAAATCAGCCGTGGGGCATTCTTACTTCGACAGATCTTCTTCGTTACATCATGGATAGGGCCTGAAAAGAAAACAGCAAACCTCTGCCCTATTTCCCCTCATCTGGTTCCGGATCTACTGGCAGCATAAATTTAGGAGCATATTCTCTTCCCTCATCTTATTACCTATCGCAAATGATACGGATAAAATTTGATATTTCTACCTGGTAACAACCGAAATATATGGCCATATCCGAATGCACTATGAAAAAAAGCCTGTACGGAAATTCCGTACAGGCTCGAAGGGAGGCCAGTTCTAATTATGGCCATCAGAGGGTTTAACGGTTGCGGAAATCCACGCAAAAACTATTATTTATGACGCAGGATTTTCAGAATCGTTCAATAACTCCGGATCCGGCACTTACTCATAAACATAACAGCGATACTCAGGTTGTTATCGGAAATAGTCACAATTCCATACTACAGTGAACGTAACCCTATTATTTTCTGGAAGAAACACGAATAAATCGGCTATATTGCCCATAGCAGTATTCAACCGCTTGAGAATCTTCTGATTTGTGCTATTTAAATTTAAGATAGGCAACCAATTCAGCAAAAGATGCTTGCTGCAGTATGATGAACACACCAGTGCCTGGCAGCAAATTCTTCCTGATCTGTAGCAATTATAATAACGAAAAAGTAATATGAAATCATAGATAAAGATTTCAATGATTCTAGGGCGTGTTGACGTTTCACATAGGTAGCCAGAGGGTCATGCAGGCCATTGCTACTACACTCTCGTAATTGCGTTTGAGTTTGTCGAAGCGTGAGGCCACCGCCCGATAATGCTTCAGACGGGCAAAGGTATTTTCCACCAGATGCCTATCCCGATACAAACCTTTATCCAGATCGGTGTTTCCCTTGACGGAGTTGCGCCTTCTGGGAATGACGGGCCTGGCTCCTTGCGATTCAATGGCTGCTCGGATTTGCTCACTGTCATAGCCC
>OBJA01002275.1_pt1 | contig 11347 bp, 6 predicted proteins | sample 1519751 | NCBI WGS metagenome assembly OBJA01 (sample SAMEA3881238, study PRJEB22517) | soil metagenome | biome: lake sediment; feature: soda lake sediment; material: sediment, water from around vicinity | place: India | collected 2013-12-23 | depth 3 m
AATAGCATTCTTCATTGATTGGCTTATATTATCTGTTATACAAGCAGTCTTAATTGGAATCTTTGTGATACTCAATATTAAGACATTTTCACCCTACACGATGGTACATGCCGTCCTAATCGCAACAAGTATAACAATATGCTTCTTTCTACTAAAGGATATAAACAACGGAATGAGCATAGGAAAACGCATAATGAAAATAAAGATACGATCCGAGGATAATCCGATGCAAGATCCAAACGTCGCTAAGCTTATTATCAGAAATGCGCTTGCAGTTTTATGGCCTATCGAAGCGTTACTCTTGGTTCAAAGAGGCAGTAGGCTGGGTATTACCACAGTCTTATCCTCTCCGGCCAAGGCGTCTTAGTACATATCCTCCAAGTCTTATCGATATACTGGCGAGTATAGTGTTGCTCCACCAGGTGGAAATAATAAGCTCCCCGCTCAGTTAAACGGTATCCATATTCAGTTGGGCTTAATAGTTTAGCTTTTGTGGCCCACTTTGACTCTTGCCCCAAAACATCGTCGAGATCCCTACCGAACAACTCTTTAAAAGTTGACCTGTGTACATCCATGTTGTAGCAACTCCAAAAGAGCCAGTAGAGCTGTCGGCCTCGCTTTTGGAAACCCAACGTCAATGCGGTCGCTTTCTGTCCGTTATTGACAACCTTGATGTACTCTTCAACAGAAAATGTATTGACACTAAAATAATCTTTTCCGAGCGTAGCGGCGCTGGGACCGAAACCGATGAAACTATCCCGTGTTACAGACGAGTATCTTGGACTCCCTTTTTTGGCAAAGGTCCAGACCGACGTTCGTTCATAACCCAAATCCTCCCCCACCCGTGCCAGAGTCTCCAGGAATTCCTTCTTTTGCTCTTTCGCCGCCGGTGGTCTCTGATTCTCTGTATAAGTAAAATCAATAAAAGGATAGGTCGACACTTGAGTCGCCCCGTATGCGCAAGCAGTTCTAAAGTCAGCAATCAAATCCTCCTTAATCTGACCTGGAATACCAAAGATTAAGTCAATGTCTACCGCTCTGAACCCAGCGTTTTTAACCCGTTCCAAACCAGATGAGTAATCCCTGTCGACCCGTCCGAGAGCAGACAAACAGTTTCTATTGAAAGACTGAATACCGATACTCACCATGTCAAATCCAAGCGTTCTTAGCAAACCTATATTCTCTTCAGTTAAGTCATCCGGGTGCAGTTCCATACCGATATTCCCTGATAGATTATGAGAATCTCTAATCGCTTCAAGAATGGCCGGAAAATGCTTCAGCAACAAGGCAGGGGTTCCCCCACCCACGTAAAGACTGATTATATCTGAACGTTCGCCAGCTGGTTTTCCCATCCTAATCTCCTTGACCAATGCATCCACATATCGCTTAGCCAACTCCGCCTCATAAACCACTTTGTAGTATGGACAAAAGGAGCAGATCGTCCGGCAAAATGGGATATGCAGGTACATACCGATATTAGGCAAAGAGTAATCAAAGTCGGGTTTAGTTTTATTTGAGAATGTAAACGGTTGAAACGAACGGCATAAAGCGACCCGTAATAAATGTGTCAGCATAGCGCCACCCCTATCATAAATAACGAAGATATTCCAGCAGAGCTGTAGGCTTAAGAGACTGCAACCCCCAAGTCTCCACAGCGGGAGTGCATCCGCATTTTTGGCAAACTTCCTTATTGTATATCCCTGCTCGGCAGCAGCAGGGACTGAGCTGCCCCTGATTAGCAACGACGCTTCCCCAGACCGGCCGCTCCCAATTGCCTTTCTGAAGCGCCTTCAGTCCAACAAATGAGTTGGTTATTCTTGCCGGATGTCTCCTTTTCAGGCGAATAATCTCACTTATAGCGCGTTCACGTTCATTTTCGTCCAAACTGATCAGACTTTGCTCCAATCCCACATAGGGCGTCATCAGATGCAGAAGAATACCCCGAATGTTCTTCATTCCCAGAATCGACTCCACGTCGTCCCGAAGCGTAGTCAGGTTCAATTTGCTGATAGTAAAGTTGATATAGATACCTTTATGAGCACTTTCTGAGAGATGCCTTACCACGGTTTGATAAAGCTTATCCTTACGCAGTTCATTGTGGGCTTCAGCTGAACCATCCAAACTAACCCAAAGATAATCGGCCTTAGATACCAATGGATATGTCCCATTAGTACACACAACCGCACGAAAAAAGCCTCTTCGTTTGGCATATTCGATCACATCATCCAACCCATAATCTTGGTCGTTCCATAAGAAGGGTTCACCGCCTGTAATTACAAGCATCCTAGCTCCGGTATTGTATAACAGGTCAATATTATGTTTGACCTCCTCAAACCTTAAGTCCGGATAACCTAGGTTAGAGACGATACAATGTTTACAAGTGAGATTACACTTGTCCGTCAAGATGATCGACGACGTTAACGGAATTTGAGTCTTAAAAAATACTCTCTTGATTCCCCACTTCAAATAGAATAACACCTTAACCATAACACTTCACCTCAAGCCGTTCTCTACCCTAATTACTAATGATTCAGTTGCCACTGGCAAAAGTTCAATACTAAGCTTCAAAAAGTTATGTAAATTCTCAGTGAACAATTCTCTATTTTTCTGCATAAACCTTCATAAAATGTGTAGAGTTTCCATACCCTGGGTATGCCTCTCCCCTCTCAACTGTCTTTTCACGATGGATGGTAAACTAATGTTCAATGGCGCTGGTGTATTCACCGGATTAGCCGGTATTAGCGTCAATGTCAAAACTACACAGTATCCCTTGGAATATTTCCGAACATCCAATTCCAATCATAGCCAAATATGAATAAAGAAGAATCCCATGCCATTAAGACATGGGATTCTTCTTTGCGTTTTGTCCTTATTCAATCGGGAAATAAACATCCATATAGACTTTTCCGTCAACCTCAACGACTTCTTCCAGCCAGTATCTCTCGCGATCACGAGAGGTCTTATAACCCTTACTGTCTACCCAAGCCACCAGTTGCTTCCACCCGGCGGGAATCCGCTCAAATGGATTAGCAAACGGGTCGGTGATCCGCAGGATCGCATATTTGCAACCCTCTACCTTCTTAAGCTGAACATCATCCGGGACGTCAACCGCTTGTTCAACCACAACCCAGTACTCGTACCCACGCAGTCCGTTGCTCTGTTCTTCATCGGAGATAGGAACATCAAAACCGAATCGCCTCGCGCCCGCTCCAACTCCCGTTTTCTCCGCCCAGTCGTTTAAGTAGGCTATCATTTCATCTTCTGGGTCCTTACTTATCCTGACGGCGCTTGCCACAGTCATCTCATCTAAGTTCCCGATTCGTACATCACTCAAATAATCCATTGCAATACCTCCATTCATTTGATCAATCATCTCGGCCAAGACTGGCTTAGGGGGTATTGAGTACTTGATGTTCCGGCACTGGCTTGGTATCTGCGCGAACTCCTGCAAAAAAGCCCGGCTAAATGCCCGCTCCGAATTATAACCATAATCCAGCGCAATATCCAATATCCTTTTGCCTTGTAAAACGTCGACCATCGCATGATATAGCCTTCTTTTGCGGACATATTCCATTAACGTAAATCCCACAACCATCCCGAAGATTCGATGAAAATGGTACTTGGAAAAGCCCGCCACTTGCGCGCAGTCATCAATCGTCAATGGCTGCTTCAGATGATCCTCAATGTACTCGATCGTTCTTTGCAGATACTCAATATTCCCCATAATTACCCGCCCCTCGTTGCAACGATTAATTGTATTATAGAACATCTCGCTGACTGCCACAGGACATTTTTTGCGATTATTTCCTCGCCACGATCCCTAACGTCTCTGACCCCTCTTCTAACGCCTCCCCTTTAAGATTCCGATAAACCCCTTCCACCACAAAACCATGCTCCTCCAGCATTTTTGTGATCTCATCTATTCTAAACAACCGGTGGTAGATACGAATCACTCGTACATCGCCGTTTTCATCGATGATCGTGTGTTGTAGTCCTTCGGTCAATGGCTCCTCATACAGATACGAATTGAAGATCTCGATGTAAGAATCCGGCCGCCAGAACCCTCCGTCTTCACAGACCGAAATACTGGTAGAGATAGGAGTATTCTTGTGTTCCGTAAGTAAATCAAAGACAAACATCCCGTTATCTTTCAGCGCACAATGAGTATTTTCCAGCAGCTTGTGTTGTTCATCTGTATTCAAAGCGCAGAAGTCATAATAGATCAGTGTGGCGATATCAAAGGACTCTTTGAACTCAAGCCCAAGGTAGTTCATCTGCAGAAACTTAATCTTGTCATGTCCTGGTTTAATGTTATCGTTAGCGTAACGGATCGACCGCTCCGAGAGATCGACACCGGTAACCCTTGTTCCCGTCTTGGCAAACTCTCGCACATAAAGCCCAGGGCCGCAACCAAGATCAATGACTGTTTTCATTTCATCCATGCCAGTTATTCGGATAATAAACTTCGCTTCTGCTTCGATCGTCTCCTTCGTTTTGCTGGCGGCCTCCACGTCAGGAGTTAAGTGAAACTTCAGCATCTGAGCGGATATATGCTCGTCGTCCCAGAACTTATCCGTACTCTTGGTGAAGATCTCCGGCCTAGTAATCGAACTCTTAAATGCTTGGAGATTGATTTTGTTATTATCTATGATTTTCACGGTTAATCGCTCCTTTAGCTTAAGTTAGGGTTTTAAGGTAAAGTTTGGGTTTAGTAAGTAACCTTGAGAACAAAAAACGTCTCAGAATTCTGAGACGTTAAACACGAGACCCTCAGAATACTTAAAACAACTCATCAAGAATAAACCATCATAAGATGAACCAAAGGATTATTCTGATTTAATGTTGTTTTAAATATCCGCTCCAACTCATTCAATTGTTACAATGAATCGGACTTAAATCCCCCTCGTCCAAACTTTACCTTACTAATATAATAGCATAATTATTTAGCACAGTAAAGAAAATACAAAAAAAGCAGATCAAGATAAGCCCCACCAGGTTTGCCATCTCCGACTTTTCTATTGTACAGTCTTAATGCCGTAATTCCCTCTCTCGCCAAACCAATACACCAATAAGAATCACTGCATTTTCTAATCCCGCTTAAACTCCTCCAATTCCTTGGCTATCTCTCGATACAAGCCGTCAACCCATGAAAGATTTCGATTCTTTTCACTCTTGATCGACTTCTCCCGCCTTAAATCGTTAGGCGCGATAATTACCTTAACCTTGGAAGCACCAATTCGGGCAATAGTCACAAACAATTCTTCAATAGCTCTGTCGCCAATAGCGATGCAGCCGATTGAGACGGCTTTGCCATGAATGAAGATATCTCCACCCAAGTTTGTTCGGCCATCGGCCTTCGCCATCTCCCGATCGAAGTCATTAGGGTAACTAACCTTCATCGATAGGTGATATGAACTGTTGGGGTTCAAAAAAAGGATCCGGTAAATCCCCTCTGGCACCTGGCAGTCGCCCTCCCGTAGTTTAGGCCCAGCTTGTCCGCTGGCAGCTAAGATCGGATAACTTATAAGATAGCACCAGGTATTGCCTTTTTTCGCCCAAACCTCCAGCACTTTCTCTTCCTTCAAAGCGACCAAGGCTAATCCTTCCTGAGGCGGGAAAGCCATGTCGGCACGCTGATAATACGGTAAGACCCTCTTTTTAACTCCAAGTTCCTTTTCTCGCAAGACATCATCAACACTACGTCCTAAAGCAGTCATAGGAATAAATTCGGTTATGGTTATGAACAGCATTCCAACGACTACTGCAATTTTAAGGTTCATTCAAAGTACCCTCCTCTTCTAAAGATATACTTCTACCCTTCTTTATTCCCATCTGCTTCTGACTTCTACATTTATAAGGGGATATTCCTTTTTTGTCATAATCTCTTCAGACATGTTTTGCCAGAAAATCAGCTTTATACTTTACATTAATAAACAATTCCCAGTATAGATGCAGGGCACTCCAACCGATATTATTATGTAATTTGTCTTTTAGTGTTCACAACAAAACCTTTCAGCATAAGCTTTCGGTATTTCCAAGCATCAAAGTAAAAGTTCATCTAATCCTTAGGGGTAGTATCCAAGTTCATTCTAGTTTGTTATTATAAAAGGTAGAAATAATCACCAGTGTAATCGGGAGTTTTGCAAAACGAATTGAAGGGAGATTTGCAGATGAGGAAAGGGAGTTCGAAATTAGTATTATACTTTTTGATGTTGGTTATTAGTAGTGGAATACTAGTTTTTCAAAGCAATCCCGTCTATGCAACAAGTTATGATACAGAATTGATTATTAATGGAGGCGCGGAGACCGGAGATTTTTCGGGTTGGACGCCTCCCGACGGCGGGGGGTTTGTTGTAATGGACCCTGTTTTTGAGGGACTTACACCTAGCCCTAACGGAGGGTATGTATTTGATTTTTATTTCGGGGCTCCCGGCACTGCGTCCATTAGTCAAACTATTGATATTTCGGATTTAAGCCAAGACATTGATTCCGAAAATGTCAGCTTTACACTAACTGGTTACCTGAGGAAAATAACAAATACGGGTTCCACCAATGCTTTAAAAATCGAGTTATTAGGTTCGAGTAATAATCTACTGAACTCACACCAAGAGCCCGGAACTAATAACGCTGAACAATGGGAACATAAAATCATTATGGATACAATATCAACAGGAACACGTAGTTTGAGGATAACTCTTGAAGGTAATATAACTGCAGAAGGCGCGTCTTTCGACTATATTGATTTTGACGGCATTTCGTTAGTTCTATCCAAAATTGACTCCACACCCCCAGCTGCACCGGTGATCACCCGTATTTATAATGACTATGGCCCATCCGACTTGGACGGAATTACCAAAGATCAGACCTTAATGTTTGAAGGAACCGCCGAAGCCAATAGCACGGTGGAAGTGTTTATTAATGCCGTATCCATTGGAACGACAACTACAGACGCCTCTGGTGACTGGAGTTATGACCATAGAGGGACATCTTTGTCCCCGGGTACATATGCCATTACTGCTACCGCCACCGATGCTTTTGGGAATAAAAGCGGATTATCCAGTAGCTTTAGCGTTACAATTGATGTAACTGCTCCGGTGCCTCCAGTCATTGCAAGCATTTCAAATGATACCGGCGTTTCGAGTAATGACCGCATAACCAATGACACGACGTTGGTTTTTAGCGGGACGGCTGAACCCAATAGCTACGTTGAATTGTTTGACGATATGTATAACTCGCTCGGATTAACCCAAGCCGACGGCAACGGGGATTGGTATCTTGATCTTACAGGCTCTCCACTCTCTGAGGGTAACTATAGCTTCATTGCCCGCGCAACAGATATCGCTGGAAATCAAAGCGATCTATCTGGTACATTTACAGTAACAATGGACCTGACAGCGCCATCCGGTTATAGCCTTAGCGTTGACCAAAGTCTTATTAATTCTACCAATGGCACATCCTTCTTGTTCGATCTGTCTGGAGCCGAAGTTGGAGCAACTTACAATTACTCTATAAACAGTAGTGGCGGAGGAACTCCTGTGTTCGGCATCGGAACCATTGCTTCAGTACATGAACAGTTTGGTATTGATATTAGTGAATTAAACGATGGAACCCTTACGCTCAGTGTTAAATTAACTGATATAGCTGGCAATGCGGGAATAGTCGAAACGAATACCACGATTAAGGATACGACAGCGCCATCCGGTTATAGTATCAGCTTTGATAATGATGCGATGAATGGGACTGAGCCTTCATCAATCTCTTTCACCTTCGCCGGAGCTGAAGTTGGAGCAACTTACAATTACACGATAAGCAGCAGCGGCGGTGGAACGAACGTAGTCGGCAGCGGAACCATTGCTGCAGCAACTGACCAAATAAACGGTATTGATGTGAGTGGACTTGGCGACGGAACCCTTACTCTCAGTGTCACTTTAACGGATAGCGCCGACAATACCGGATGGGCTGCAACGGATACCGCGACTAAAGATACGGTTTTACCCGGTATTAATGCCCTTACAAACAACGATGCTGACAACTTAGTCAAAGCCGGAGATACGGTCACGATCACAGCGGAATTCAGCGAAGCGATGGCTGGTACTCCAACGATTACCATTTCAAACGGCGACGTAGCCGGGGCGGCAATGACCAACAGTGGTGACTCAAGAACATGGACCTTTGACTGGTTAGTGCCTGCCGGAGATAATACAACAGCAACGGCAAGCGTCACTGGCACTGATATTGCAGGGAACGCTTACCCCGGCGGAGATAGCATCAGTTTCACCATCCAGTCTTCCAACGCTGACCTCAATGGGCTGTTGGTTAGCCATGGAAGCTTAAGTCCGATATTTGCCAGCGGGACGACAAGTTATAATCTGAGTGTTAATAATGAAACCACCAGTATTACTGTCACTCCAACGGCAGCCCAAGCCGACGCAACCATTACAGTGAACGGGGTCCGTGTAGCGAGCGGGAATGCCTCAAACCCCATTAATCTAGACGTGGGCAATAATACGGTTACCATTTCAGTCACCGCTCAAGACGGCACGACAACGAAGGCGTATACCATGACAGTCAATCGAGCCTTATCTAATAACGCCAATCTAAGTAGTTTAGGAATCAGCAGCGGTTCCTTAAGTCCAACATTCAACAGTGGCGTCATTAACTACAACGTGAGTGTGGTCAACACTGTAACAAGCGTTACAGTAACACCGACAACAGCCGAAGCGAATGCGACGATTACAGTGAACGGCACCCCGGTGGCAAGTGGTCATGCATCGAACCCTATTAGTCTAAGTGTCGGTAATAACACCATAACAATCACAGTCACCGCTCAGGATGGGGTAACAATGACCACCTATACAATCACAGTCAATAGGACCTTGTCCGGCAATGCGGACCTCCGCGAATTAGTGATGAGCGCGGGACCATTAAGTCCGACTTTTGCCAGCGAAACGACAAGCTACAATACGAGCGTGGCAAATGACGTCACCAGCATTACCGCCACTCCAACAGTAGACGAAGCCCATGCGACGGTTACGGTGAACGGAACCCCCGTCATTAGCGGCGCCGCGTCAAATCCGGTTAACCTGAATGTGGGGAACAATACGATCACGATTACTGTCACCGCTCAGAGCGGAACAACCAAGACTTATACAGTTATTGTAAATCGAGGCTTATCCACCAACGCGAATTTAAGCGAATTAACGATCAGCGATGTAACCCTAAGTCCGGCGTTTGCCAGTGGAACGACAAGCTATACCGCGAGCGTAGTCAACAGCGTCACCAGCATCACGGTCATCCCGACGGTGGAGCAGGCAAACGCAACGGTTACTGTCAACGGTACTGCGGTTACCAGCGGCAACGCTTCAGGCGCTATCAACCTGAGCGTGGGCGACAATACGATCCCGGTGATCGTCACCGCTCAAGACGGAACCACCACGAAAACATATACGATTACAGTAAACCGAGCTCCGTCCAGCAATGCCAATCTGAACGGATTAACAGTCAGCAGCGGACCTTTGAGTCCGGCGTTTGCCAGTGGAACGACAAGTTACAATGCAAGCGTGGCAAACAGCGTCACCAGTATAACTATCACCCCGACGGCGGCCGAGGCGAACGCAACGGTTACTGTTAATGGAACCGCTGTAACGAACGGCAACGCCTCAAGCGCCATCAACCTGAACGTCGGAGATAACACGATTACGGTTACAGTCACTGCCCAAGACGGGACAACCATCAAGACATATACTATTACAGTCAATCGCGCTCTCTCAAGCAACGCTAACCTAGGAGGTCTAACAGTAAGCAGTGGCTCGTTAAATCCGGTATTCGCTCCAGAAACCATCGACTACTCTGTCAGGGTCGCAAGTGACATCGCAAAGTTTACGGTCACGCCAACCGCGGCCGAGGACAACGCCACATTCACCGTCAATGAAATATCCGTGGCAAACGGAGAAGCCTCCCAAGAGATCGACCTTGTACCAGGAGATAACGAGCTAACGATCCTCGTTACAGCTCAAGACGGAACCACGCAGAAAACTTACACTTTGACTGTGAATCGGGCGGTACCGGACCTGAAGACAACCATTACCCGTTCGGGAGACCTGGTTCAGGGTAAGGTTGGTCTAGATTACCAGGTCGATGTGAGCAATATCGGAACGGGTTCCAGTAACGGTCAGGTGTCCGTAAACATTAATATACCGTCTGGCCTAACTGTAACATCCATTACCGGTGATGGTTGGACGATCACGTCAGCTAACTCAGGGGCAACAGTAAGAACAAAGGCAATCAAGAGTATGACAGCCTCCTCTTCTTACACAGCGACCCGTGACGATGCATTAGAACCTGGAGCTAGTTATCCGCCAATTATCGTGACAGTCGATGTAGATAAAAATGCGCCAACTGAGGTTTCTCTTTCAAGCGATGTCTCCGGCGGCGGCGAGGTGGATTCGGGCAATAACGTCGCAGAAGACCCAGCTCCAGTTGATACAGACTTAACTGGCCCGACAGTTAACTTTATCCAACCATTAAACGGTGATGAAGTGAATATCAGCACCGGATCCATGGTAATAGTTGAGATCACAGACAACGGCTCAGGCGTAAACAAGCAAAGCATTGAGCTTCAACTTGATAATGGAGCATGGATCAGTCCAACCGCATTTACAAACAATAGAATGTATCTCCTGCTCAATACCTCGTTAAGTAAAGGCGAGCATACCATATCGATTAGAGCGGCGGATAATTACGGCAATGAAACCATTGAGACCATTACCTTCACCTGGGACAATTACCGACGCGGTTTCGGATTCGGCCGGTTCAGATTTTAGGGGCGTGCGAGACCAACAACGAATTGTGAGACGCATTTTCCAAGCTAAAAGATATGGAGGTTTTGCCGATGAGATCATATACCACACTTCTTACCGCGTTGATTACCTTATCCATTATATTCACAGGTTGCGGCCGCGGCAGTGGTTCCACTGGCTATGAGACGGAAAAAGATGAGATAGCTCAAACCCTCAGCAGTTATGAAGCAGCTGTAGAGGCTTACGATGTCCAGGGAATGTTGGCAGCGTTCGATGAAACCCAGTTTTCTCTGACAATTAAAGAAGGCAACACAGAGTACACCAAAACCTATTCAGAGCTGGAAACAGAACTAAATGATGACATGGCAAATCAGACCCAATGGCGCTTGCCCGTCGCTGAAGGCGGTAACGGGTATGTGCTGGATATGGTCTTAGGGCCGTACACCTTCTCCGATATGTCCGCTAGTGGTGGATTTGCAGCCCAGACATTCCAGATCATCGAAAGCTCTGTTGATCCACAACTTGGCCCCTTGGAGACTGACAACGGT
>OBJA01002276.1_pt1 | contig 11341 bp, 6 predicted proteins | sample 1519751 | NCBI WGS metagenome assembly OBJA01 (sample SAMEA3881238, study PRJEB22517) | soil metagenome | biome: lake sediment; feature: soda lake sediment; material: sediment, water from around vicinity | place: India | collected 2013-12-23 | depth 3 m
TTTTTCCGTCGCTTTATGGTGAAGGTTATGAAGCCATTAATTCTTGCCTTGAAGGTGACCTTGCCTACTTGTTTGACAATTCGGTATTTTACGTGCTGAAAGACCAGTTTTGGGCCGTCCTGGTAATATTGGCGGCTGTGGTGCTTTTGAAAATTATTGCTACCTCTGTTACCTTTGGAAGCGGCGGCGTTGGCGGCATTTTTGCCCCCACTTTGTTTATGGGCGCCAATGCCGGCATGTTGTTTGCTCACCTGGTCAACCAAATTGGTATCAAACAGCTTCATGTCAATAACTTTGCGCTGATTGGCATGTCGGGGCTGATCGCCGGCGTCTTACATGCGCCGTTGACGGGTATTTTCCTGATCGCCGACATTTCCGGCGGTTACAAACTGTTTGTGCCGCTGATGATTACCGCTACTTTTGCTTACCTGACTGTCAAGGCATTCACGCCTAATTCGGTTTACCACATTCAGTTAGCCAAGCGTAAAGAACTCATGACCCACGATAAAGATTTGTACGTGATCAGGATGATGGAAGTGAAAAAATTATTGGAAACCGATTTTGAAGTCCTGCGCCCCGATGCGACACTTGGCGACTTGACTAAAGCCATTTCGAGGGCACACCGGAATTTGTTTCCCATTGTTGACGAAGAAGGATATTTAAAAGGAATGGTGAAAATGGACGATATCAGGCACCTGATTTTCAGGCAGGAACTGTACGACAAGCTGCATGTCAGCCATTTGATGTACCTGCCCGAACATTTTATTTCAACAGAAGATTCGATGGAACAGGTGATCGCGAAGTTTGAATCGAGCGGACGTTACAACTTGGCTGTCATTGATAAAGGCAAATACATCGGCTTTATTTCACGGGCTCGTGTTTTTTCAAACTACCGAAAAACAATGGCTGATTTTTCGCATGACTGAATGAATTGATCACTGGTGATAGTAATTGGAAAACACATATGAATTTATGTACTCATGTACTTATGCACTTGACGTAAAAAAATGAAAAACAACAAATGGAACCTGCTGGTTGGCCAGTTTTCAGGAGATAAAAAAATATACTGGATTAGCTTTATTGTGGGGATTGTCAGCGGAATTGCGGCGCTGGTGCTGAAAAATCTCATTCATTTTATAGGCGACGGCCTGGTTGGCCACTTTAAGGTAACCAATGAAAATTACCTGTACCTGGCTTTTCCTTTAATCGGTATTTTGATCACTGTTTTGATTGTTCGTTATTTGATCAAAGATGACATCAGTCACGGCGTGTCGAAAATATTGGCTTCCATCGCCGGCAAAAAAGGCGAAATTAAAGCACACAACTCTTTTTCATCGATGATTACCAGTAGTTTTACCATCGGTTTTGGCGGTTCTGTTGGGGCTGAAGCCCCGGTGGTGCTGACCGGCGCGTCCATCGGCTCTAACCTGGGCCGGTTTTTCAAACTAGGCCAAGCCGATGTTATGCTGATGATTGGCTGCGGGGCGACCGGCGCCATTGCCGGTATTTTTAAAGCTCCCATTGCAGGCATCGTTTTCACCCTCGAAGTGCTGATGCTCGATCTCACAATGGCGTCGTTGGTTCCGCTGCTTATTTCGGGAATTACCGCAGCTGTCATTGCCACTTATTTTATGGGCGACGCCGTTCTGTTTCATTTCAACATTGTGAATGCTTTCGAAGCGACCCATTTCCCGTTTTACATTCTTCTCGGGGTATTCATCGGGCTGCTTTCGCTTTATTTTACCCGCGTGGCCATGTCGGTTGAAAAAAAAATGAAAAAGATCAAAAGCCAAACCGGGAAACTCCTGTTCGGCGGGATTAGCCTGGGGTTGCTCATTTTTATTTTTCCGCCGCTTTGGGGTGAAGGTTATCCATCCATCAATAAAGTATTTAATGGGCTTGGATCCGATTTGTTGGACAACTCGCTTTTTTACGGCTTTCGCGACAATCCCTGGTTCTTTGTCGGCTTTTTGCTGTTGTTGCTTTTTTTCAAAGTGATTGCCATGTCGGTAACCACCGGGAGCGGAGGTATTGGCGGTATTTTTGCACCCACCCTGTTTGTAGGGGCCATTGGCGGTTACTTTTTGGCTTTTTTTATGAATCTCGCTTTTGGCATGCATTTGCCGAACGACAATTTTGCGCTGGCTGGTATGGGCGCCATGATGGCCGGTGTGATGCACGCCCCTTTGCTAGGCATTTTTCTGACTGCCGAAATCACCGGTGGCTACGAGCTTTTTTTCCCTTTGATCATTTCGGCGCTGGCTGCTTACATTACCATCATGCGTTTTGAGCCACATTCCATTTACACCAAACGCCTGGCCGAGGAGGGCAAGTTGGTTACGCATCATAAAGACAAGGCGGTGCTCCATTTTATGCAGGTGGCCGAACTGATCGAAACTGACTTTGAAGTGCTTTCGCCCGATGCGACACTGGGTGATTTGGTACAGGCGATTTCCCGCTCGCGCCGCGACCTTTTTCCGGTGGTCGACCGAAATGGGATGTTAAAAGGAATGGTCAAAATGAATGATATTCGGGATATTATTTTCAACCAGGAACTTTATGAAACTGTGCATGTGAAGGACCTGATGTACATGCCCGAACACTACATTTCGCCACAAGATTCTATGCATGTGGTGGCCGAAAAGTTTGAAAGCAGCGGCCGGTTTAACCTCGCCGTGATGGACAATGGCAAATACATCGGTTTTATTTCCCGTGCCAATGTTTTTTCAATCTACCGCTCAACCGTCCGCACTTTTTCGCATGACTGAGCTGTTCACCGGCTTTTGAGAAAATTGAGAATTTCCATTACTTTTGAAATTTATTTCTTGGGCCCCAGCAAAATTGAATACACAAACTGATTATACCGACAGAACCTTGGTTGGGCAATTACGCAACAATGATCAACAGGCGTTTAAATTGCTTTTCGAAAAATATGGCGCAAGGCTGTACCAGTTTTCTTTAAAATATTTGCGAGACAAAGAAGATGCGGAAGATCTGCTCAATGAAGTGTTTTTGAAAATTTGGGAAAAGCGGCATGATATCAAATCCAATACTTCTTTTCAATCCTATTTATTCACAATTGCTTATAATGATATCTGCAAACGATTTTTGCGAAAAAGCAGGGAGGAAAAATACATTCAGATTTTTGCAGAAAAATATATTCTTGCCCCAACGCAAAATGAAGAACAGGTGGACTACCAGCAATTGGTTCAAAAAATGAATGAAATTGTGGACCAGTTGCCTCCGCGGCGAAAAGAAATTTTTAACCTCAGCTACAAAAAAGAATTAAAAAATTCGGAAATAGCAATAAAATTGGATGTCAGTGAACAGTTTGTGAAAAACCAATTGTCGGTTTCCCGAAGGTTTATCATCAGCAAGTTCAAGGAAGACAGCCAGTTTGCCGGAATTTTACTGTTGTTCTTATTTGCTGGTTAATCTTAGCTGTTAAACTGCAAGGTGGCCAAAGAAAAGGCAAACCACAGATTTCTCAGATATACACAGATTTACAATCTGTGTGAATCGGTTTACTCTGTGGTAAAAACAATCCTTGTGGGTGTGATAAAAAATATTTGCTTTCTGAGGTGTACCTTTTCCATATGAGATGCTATTACTTGAAAAAGGATGCAAATTCATGGCAATCGACAAAAAGCATATAGAGAATATTTTCGGGCAAAAATTCAGCCTGAAAGACCAAAAAATGGTGCAGGAATATTTTGCCGACGAGCACCTCAAAGAAGAAGCAAAACATTTCATCAATAGCCAATGGGAGCAATTCAAGGAAAGCCCGGAACTGAAGACAGACCTGGACCAAGTCTACTATAAACTTTTCTATTCAATCAACCAGGAAAAAATTAATAAACCAAAAGGCAGAAGCCTGTTCTTGCGGATTTCGCAGGTTGCCGCAGTTTTAGTTGCTGGCCTGTTGATCGCTGCCAGTATCTATTTTTCCGACAGGGGCAATCCCATCGAAAATAACCAGTTAGTCAAATTTGTTTCCCACGGCGGTTTCAGGAACCAGTTCAGCCTTCCCGACGGTACAACAGGTTGGCTGGGTCACGGCTCCACGCTGGAATATCAATTGGGAAGCGATAACCAGCGGGTTGTTTCGCTCGACGGTTTGGCTTTTTTTGATGTGGCGCACAGCGAAAAGCAGCCTTTCCTGGTAAAGACTCCCGCTAATCTTGCCATTAAAGTTTTTGGGACGCGATTCAATGTAAGCGCTTATTCTGCTGATAAATCCTGCGAGATCATACTTGAATCAGGCAGGGTCGGGCTGGCGTTTCAGAATGGTAAAACCGAGGAAATGCATCCCGACGAACGTATTTTTTATGATGCCGAAAAAAGGACGGTCGAGCGGTCAGTAGTCAATGTGGCTGATTACCTGGCGTGGAAAGAGGGACGCCTGGTGCTGAATGATGTTCCGCTGGAAGAATGCTGTGTAAAAATCAGCCGCTTTTACAATGTTGAAATCGAACTGCAAACCGAAAACATGCAGAATCAGCAGGTACGTTTGCTGCTCGAAGACGAAACACTCGAAGAAGCATTAAACCTGCTTTGTTTGATTTTACCGGTTGAATATAAGGTAGAAGGCCGTATTGCGATGGGCGATGACCGTTATTCGAAGAAAAAAATAATCATCAAAAATAAGTAGCCTATGATTTAAAGTAGAACGGAAAAAAAGCAGGAAAGCATTGCCGTGCCTTCCTGCCAATAAGTAAAGTCCAATGGTGTTTATTAAACTTACTAATTTTCAAATTTATGAAAAAAAATCACAAGTCTAAGGCAGTGGTTTATGGTGCCTTAAAAAAAACTTTTTTAATTATGCGAATAACGACAGTTCTCTTTCTGGTTTGTTTGATGCAGACATTTGCGCTGGAGTCCTATACGCAAACTTCCAGGATTTCTATTTCCTTTCAGGACATGAAACTTGAAAAGATTTTACTCGAAATCGAAAACCAGTCGAGGTACCGGTTTGCATACAACAAAAACGAAATCAATGTGGACAAATCTTATTCAGTCAATCTTCAAAATTCAGAAATTGATGCGGTACTGAAAGGATTGTTTGAGGACACTGACATCAGTTATACAGTTGTTGACCGTCAAATTGTGCTTTCCAAAGGAGCTGCCTTCCAAAACCAGCCCAAAACGGTTTCCGGTAAAGTTACCGACTCATCCGGGTCACCACTTCCCGGCGTTACGGTGGTGGTAAAAGGTACCACCCAGGGAACAATCACCGATGATGTCGGAAATTACACCATCGCAAATATTCCGGTTGATGGAGCGTTGATGTTTTCGTTTGTTGGGATGAAGACGCAAGAGATTTCGGTATCAGGGAAGGCAAGTATTAATGTTATTTTGGCTGAAGATGCCATTGGGCTGGAGGAAGTGGTGGCTGTAGGATACGGCACGATGAAGAAGAGCGATTTAACAGGCTCTGTTTCTTCTGTAAACGCCCAGGAAATTAACGCTATCCCTTCTTCAAATGTGCTTCAGTCATTAACTGGTCGTATAGCCGGTGTAAATATTTCACAGAATACTGGAGCTCCTGGTTCAGCTATGAGCATCAAAATCAGAGGAATTAACTCCATCCAAGGCGGTAATGAACCACTGTATGTGATAGATGGTTTTCCAACGAACCAAACAATGCTTTTATCACTAAACAATTCAGATATTGAAAGCATTGAAGTATTAAAAGATGCGTCATCCACTGCAATTTATGGATCGAGAGGCGCCAATGGAGTAGTGTTAATTACTACAAAACAGGGCAAAATAAAAAAGACTCAAGTAGATGTTGAAACAAGCTATGGTGTTCAAACCTTGCGAAAGAAACTGGACTTGATGAATGCCACAGAATATGCGATGCTGACTAATGAAACCCTGATAAATGGGAAACTGGCTCCATATTTTTCGCAGGAAATGATTGATAATTTAGGGGAAGGATTCGACTGGCAAGATGAACTATTTCGTACAGCACCAGAAAAAAAGATTTCTGTGAACCTGAATGGAGGGAACGAAAAAACGCAGTTTTCTCTCGGCGGAAGTATTTTCGGACAGGAAGGTATTATCCGGAGAAGTGACTACAACCGGTATTCGTTAGTATTAAATCTCAACCATGCATTGAGCGAAAAGCTAAGCATCAATGTTTCCAGTAAACTAAGTTATGTCGATACCAACCGAAAAGATGGCGGGGGTGGCAATCGTGGAAGTAGTCTTATTGGAGGTATTCTGTCCGGGCCGCCAACTTTAACACCATATAACGAAGATGGAACGTACAGAGAACTAAAAACAGCTTATCCTTTTATCTCTAATTCGATCAGCAACCCGATCAATTCGTTAAATGAAGCAAGCTCAAACAGGAAAGAGAACAAAATCTTAATAAATGCTTCTGTTATTTATAAACCTGTTTCCGAATTAACCATTAAAATAGCAGGGGGAATTGCCGACAACGATGCGATAAGCAACTCTTATCTGACAAATAAATCTCTGGGCGGATACAGTTCTGCAAGTATGGGTGCAAGTAGATACCGAAGCTTGCTGAATGAGAATACCATTAGTTACGACAAAACTTTCAACCAAAAACATAAATTATCTATGGTTGCAGGGGTGACCTATCAGGACTTTGTGAATTTATCTCTTAGCGGGAGCGGTACGGGATATATAAGCGATGTGGCTGAGAACTACGATCTTCGAGCTGCCATAACGCCTGGTATCCCCCAGTCCTCATATTCAAAATCTAGTTTGATTTCTGGATTAGCCCGTTTGAATTATATCTACAACGACAAATATTTGGCAACTCTGTCCTTTCGTGGAGACGGCGCTTCTCAGTACAGCAATGGCGACAAATGGGGCTTTTTTCCTTCCGGTGCTTTAGCATGGCGGGTTTCAAACGAGGATTTTTTCAAAAGTGTAACTCACATCTCTAACCTGAAGCTACGGGCTTCATGGGGGGTTGCAGGAAATCAGGCAATCGGGGCATATACTACACTGAATACGCTTAGCTCGGGGAACAGTGTTTTTGGCGATGGATTGCATGTTACTTACGCCCCCGGCACACGTTTGCCCCAAGACCTGAAATGGGAATCAACAGTTACCCGAAATGTTGGGATTGACTTGGGCCTATTCTCAAATAAGATTAATCTGACAGCTGATTATTACGTAAAAAATACAAAGGATTTACTTAATACAGTGGGATTACCGCTTTCAATGGGATACACCTCTACTATTAGAAACATTGGAGAAATGCAAAATAAGGGATTTGAGTTTAGCGTTGATGCCATTCCTTTTAAGGGTAACTTCAATTGGGACCTGAATTTCAATATCTCATTCAACCAAAATATGATTAAGAAACTATATAATAATCAGGATATTTTGGGAGGAAGTATTGATGTGAACCTGGTACAAGACTATGTCAATATTCTGCGCGAGGGACAACCTGTTGGACGTTTCTGGGGATATATTGAAGATGGTTATACTGAAAATGGACAAATAAAATTTGCCGACCTTGATGGAGATACGCAAATAACGCTGAAAGATAAAACTTTTATCGGCGATCCAAATCCGGATTTTATATACGGATTACAATCAAACATGAACTACAAAAACATTGAATTAACATTTTTTATTCAGGGTAGTTACGGGAACGATATTTTCAATGTCAGTTCGATAAATAGCACATTGGATTATGGTATTGGGTTAAATATGCCGAGAGAGGTATATCTCAATCACTGGACTCCGGAAAATGTTAATGCTAAGTTTCCAATTCCCAAAGTAAGCACAAACGTAAAAGCTTCAGACCGATTTGTCGAAGACGGATCTTACGTTCGTTTGAAAAATATTGAATTGGCTTATTATATGAATATAAAGAAGATGGGGATAGATCAATTTCGCGTTTATGTGAGCGGGCAGAATCTATTAACTATCACCGATTATTCATGGTGGGACCCCGAAGTGAATTCATTGGGAAGTTCAATTAGTCAGGGAATCGACTATTATACTTACCCAACTGCAAAAGTAATTTCACTGGGTATTCAGGCCCGGTTTTAATCGATTTTCAAAATGGAGTTAAATACTAAATATTTTTAAAATGGAAAAATCTATTCTTTTATATCATATCAACCTGTTGCTGGAAAAGATTCTTTGGAGAAGACATTTCCGCTCCAGTCTATTTGTGTCGTTTATCTTTCTAATTGTGGGGGCTTCCTGCAACGACATAATTGAGGAAAACCCAAAAATGATTGCTGAAGAAACATTTTACAACACTTTTCAGGAAGTTGAAACTGCAGTGAACGCCATTTATACTCCTTTGCGACAGGATCCCCAAAATGGAGGATTAGGCGTGAACAGCGTACTCGGCGAATTTACGTATGGTCGTGGAAGCTGGGCAGCGCTAAATGATTATCAGGGCTTAAACGACACATGGATTACCCGTATTTCCGGCTGGTGGCAAACAATGTACCTCAGTATTCGAAATGCAAACCTTGTAATTAAAAATGTTCCCGCAGCCAATTCTTTAAGTTCGGCAGATATCAACAAGTTTGTTGCTGAAGCAAAATTCCTTAGGGCATTTGCATATTTTCATCTTGTAAAGAACTGGGGAGGGGTGCCTCTTCGTACTGAGACCAATATCATGGAAATCAATGTAAAGAAAAGTACTGCAGCTGAGATTTATGCTTTAATAACGAGTGACTTGATTGATGCGGAATCCAATCTGCCAGACGTCCCACGCCTAATTGGTACTCCTTCAAAATGGGCGGCAAAGACCCTACTTGCCGATGTATATCTTTTTCAGGAAATGTATGATAAAGCAAGTCTGAAAGCAGAGGAGGTAATCGCGTCAAACAAATATGCTTTGGTTCCTGTAAGTACAACCGATGATTTTCAGAAGATTTTTGGGCCAAAAGTAGTTACTTCCTCTGAAGAAATTTTTTATCTCAGGTACTCGCATGATACAAACCAAGGAAATACATGGCCAGGGTTAATGAATCATCCGGGAACTGGGTTATATGGAAAAAGTGGAGTTTATGGGGTTTATGGACTTTCAACAAACCTTGCATATAAAAACTGGGACAACAACGACCTCCGTAAAGGACAGTGGTATCCCTTCAATATTGGCGTTGGTGCAAATTCTCTTTTATCGAAAAAACTTATTGATCCTGAAACGCCAGCGTTGAATGGGGGCGCTAATTCCATTACATGGTATCGATATGCCGATGTCCTTATGATTTACGCTGAAGCTGCGGGCCGGCTCAACAATGGACCAACGCCTGAAGCAATGGAAGCATTGAATAAAGTCCATCGACGAGCTTATGGCTACGTTCCGGCAACCGCTTCTCCTGTCGATTACAATTTGACTGATTATAACCTGGCCACATTTTTAAACCTTGTTTTGCAGGAACGAGGTTATGAATTTGATTTGGAAGGAAAGAGGTGGTCTGATTTGAAACGTATGGGGAAAGCAGAAGAAATCATTCTGGCGATAAAAGGAAAAACTGTAACTCAGAAAAATTATTTATGGCCTATCCCTGTTAATGAGTTCAACTTCAATGAAGCATTAGACCCGATCAAAGATCAGAATCCCGGGTACTAGAAAAAATACTGAGTTTAAAATTGGCATTATTAGGCCAGTCAAATTGTAAAATCTGACTGGCCTAATAAAAAATTGTATTAAAAATTTAAATATGAAGATTAATAGAAAAGAATTTATAAAGTCTGCTTCAGTGGGACTGGCAGGTGCGGCAGTTCTAAGTAATCTGCCATCTTTGGGAAATAACAGAAAGGCATTTAGTTCTCAGAAAGATAGGCTTAACACATTTCACGAACAGGCACGAGACATACCGATTGTTGATGATACCGACGTTGTTGTGTGCGGAGGCGGACCCGCAGGCATTGCAGCAGCTCTTGCAGCAGCTCGCACAGGGGCGACCGTTCGCTTGTTTGAAGTTCATGGGTGTTTAGGTGGTGTTTGGACATCAGGTATGCTTGCCTGGTTATTTGATTTTGACAAACCCGGCATTACGAATGAACTAACATTGGAATTAACCCGACGAGGGGCTCGCAGAGGTACGAATCCGAAACAATATGTCTATGAAATTGAAGAAATGAAATTGCTTCTGGAGGAAAAGTGTGTAGAAGCTGGAGTTAAATTTCAACTATTTACCCGCGTGGTTGGCGCATATACTGACGATAATAGACGACTCACAACCATCATTACAGAATCAAAGTCGGGAAGACAGGCATGGAAAGCAAAAGCTTTTGTTGACGCAACTGGCGATGGTGATCTGGGGGCTTTGGCTGGTAATAGATGGGATTATGGTTATAAGGATACGGGTATCACACAACCAATGACATATATGTCTTTAATTTCAGTCACAAATGCGAAAGAGCTAAATGAATTTATCTCTTTTTATGAAGGAGATGGCGAACATCGAAGAAAACATACCGCTTTTTTTAATGAAATCAATAGAGCAGGGTTAACGCCGTCTTACGGACATCCAACACTTTTTCAGATCAGAGATAATTTAATTGCTCTTATGATTAATCATGAATATGGTGTTAAATCATTTGATGCAGCTCAGGTAACTGCTGCCACTGTTAGTGGAAGAGCGGAAGTGAACAAAGTTGTCAGAGCTTTAAGGGCTCTGGGAGGTAGGTGGGAAGGGATCCAATTGGTCGCTTCTTGTGAACAGATTGGAGTAAGAGAAGGACGAAGAATACATGGTCATTACACAGTCACTGAATCAGATCTAATACAGGGAGTAAGACATAAAGATGGAATTGCGCATGTTACATTTGGAATTGACATACATGCAGCCACTTTAAACCAAAATCAGAAACAAACAATCAGCAACACTACTACCAAGGGTTTAAAGGCAAAGCCTTATGATATTCCGGTTCGTGCTCTTATCGCAAAAGATGTAGATGGTTTGTTAATGGCTGGGCGGTGTATTAGCGGTGATTTTATTGCACATGCCAGCTATAGAGTAACTGGGAATGCGGTTGCAATGGGACAAGCCGCCGGGATTGTTGGTGCTTTAAGTGCGCATCAAAATAAGTTGCCTCATCAAATAAGTTGGGAAGAGATCAAAGTTGCTCTCGCCGAACTTTACTAAGTCTCTGCAAAACCAGGTAATTTCTTGCCATCCGGTAAGTGAAACTTAGTGTGACTAAGAGATAGAGCCGATGGCTACCTTTCACCAGGACGGGATCAGTGCCCGTCATTTTTTGAATCCTGTAAATGATACCATAATATACTAACAAACTGTGGGTTTATTGTGATGACTATTTATCTCATTCAACCCAAAAACTCCTCCGCCTTTTGAAGAGCCAGATCGAAACTTGGTAA
>OBJA01002277.1_pt1 | contig 11330 bp, 14 predicted proteins | sample 1519751 | NCBI WGS metagenome assembly OBJA01 (sample SAMEA3881238, study PRJEB22517) | soil metagenome | biome: lake sediment; feature: soda lake sediment; material: sediment, water from around vicinity | place: India | collected 2013-12-23 | depth 3 m
TTAGCTTTCTTTTCATAAACTCTACTTTTAAATTAAACACTATTATAGTATAATATTCTTATTCTAATCAATAGCCTGAAAGGGGTTTTAACTAACAATAAAGATTGATTATCAAATAATTAACACGAAAACACCTCTCTTTCTATAGAGACTCTACAACTCTATATGCTACTCCCTACATTAATTTAACATTTTTACAGTTATGTATACTTCGCAAATATAAATCATTTATTTTAATTACGTGGTTTTTTGCACTTTTTTTTTAAAAAAAACGTCATACTGAAATTTCCACCCCTATTTTTGATACATTTCATTAAAATTTCTCTGAACATTGCAACAAAATCGACTGCGAAATTTTAACAAATTCAGGTATAATAACCCTACAATCTTTAATGGTGCAAATATACACCTTCAAAAAACATTATGCAAACAAAAACTGAAAATTCCTTTATTTTTGTCGCATATTAAAGAAATCAATGTAAAAAAGACAAAAATAATCCATTTAAAAAAAGAAAAAATACAAAAAAAGGTGACCTAAATAGCCACCCTTTCTTACTTCATATCTGAAAAATATTATTCCTCTATTCCCAGTAATTCTACATCGAAGATGAGATTGGAAAATGGTTTGATGGTACCGCGATCCTGTGCGCCGTAAGCCAGATCATAAGGGATATACAATCTCCATTTCGATCCTACGGGCATCAGCTTCAACGCTTCGGTCCAGCCGGCGATCACATGGGTTACACCAAATGTGGCGGGCTCCCCTCTGTCTACACTGCTCTCAAATACCGTACCGTCAATCAATGTGCCGTGATAATGGACTTTCACGCGATCGGTATCGGTGGGGGTAGGCCCGTTGCCTTCACGAAGAACTTCATATTGAAGTCCGCTGGCAAGCGTAACAACACCTTCCCTCTTGGCATTCTCGGCCAGATAAGCATCTCCTTCGGTAATGGCATCAGCATACTGTACTTTTAGATTTTCTTCCTGGCGGGCTTGCTCAGCTTCCTGCGCCTTCTCGATCTCTCTTTGCACCAATGCATTGGCTTCCATTGTATTGATTGCCAATTGCTGGTTTTTCAACACGGAGATCAATCCGGCCATAATCTGGTCGTTATTCACCTTTTGCGTGGAGTCATTTCCAAAAAGCATCGAATTGAATTGCGGAAGCATCTGCTGGGAAAACTGCACACCGATGCTTAACCCGTTAGCATAAGGGGATTTTTCTTCAAGATTCATTGCAGTCTTTAACCCTTTGATAAATTCATTGAGCCGGGGGGCATTGATCTTGTTTACTGAATCGATCTTTGCAGCCATCTCTTTTTGCAATGCTCCTCTCTGGATGGAATCGGCGGCAGCGATCCTCATCTGATAATCATACTCGATATTGGAGGTACTTTGCAACACTCCGCTTTGTTCAAGGAATTGTACCAATCCCTGTTCGGCCATACTCACACCATAGGCATAAGAGACACTGTCCACAGAATTTTTCAGGGATGTCTTCGGAGTAGACGCCCCTCCACAGGATACCATCAACACTGCCAAAACAGTCATTGCACTGAATGTGCCTAAAATTGTTTTCTTCATTTTCTTCTATATATTAAATAATGTGTTTATATCGTCATTCTTTGTACCCGAAAAGTGTTCTGCTCGGCGACCTACTCTATCCCCAACAGTTCTACATCGAAGATGAGAGCGGAATTAGGCTCAATGGAATTTCCCGCGCCCTGTGCGCCGTAAGCAAGTCCGGAAGGGATATACAATCTCCATTTCGCCCCTACGGACATCAACTGGAGCGCTTCGACCCATCCTTTGATCACCTGGTTTACACCGAAAACGGCTGGTTGACCTCTCTGTACGGAACTGTCAAAGACCTGACCGTTCAACAAAGTGCCGTGATAGTGGCATTTTACCTTGTCGGTAGCTTTGGGTTTAGCTCCGTGCCCTTCCTGAAGGATCTCATATTGTAATCCGCTGGGAAGCGTAACTACACCCTCTTTTTTCCGGTTTTCTTCCAGAAATGCTTCTCCCTCTTTCAGGTTATTCTCCAGCATCTCGTCCTGTCTCTTACTGAAATAGTCCTGAATGACCTGATTGGCCTCCTGCGGGCTCATAGAGGGGACGGTATTATTCATGATCTCCGTAAAGGCTTTTACAAATGATTCCACATCTATCTGCTTTAACCCTGAATTCATCAGATTCGAAGCCATACTCATTCCCAACGCGTAACTTAGTTTGTCCATCTAACTTCTTCCTTTTTGATTTTAATTCGCAAAAGTACGATTTTAATATGAAATAATTATCAAAAGAGTATTTTATTCATTGATAATTTGAGTTTCTATGATTTCTATCAATCTTTTTACCGGTTCAAAATATAGAGAAACTCTTTTTTCATTAAAATCAAAAAGGTCATCATAATCACCTTTTTGCCTCCATGAAAAAAGTTGAGAGAACATTTTCCCATATTCTTCGGGGATTATGCCGGTTTTTATAAAGTGTATTGAGAAAAGAATCTTAACGCCACTATGTGTTACCGGCGCATAATCAGATTTCAGCAACAAAGCAGAAACAGCATAATAAGTGGCATAATATAAACGATTTATCACAGAATTCCATCTATCATTTTCGGCTAATATCTGAGCATCTAAATATGTATCCTTTGCTCTTTGAAGTCGGTACAATATTAAATCGGTTTTGGTCGCACTCATTTTATTTTTATTCCTTCACGGTTAATATTGTTATACAATGGCGAGTGTATATAGTTTTTTTTCCAATTGTAAGTAGTATAAATCAAAGGAGAGATTGCTTGTCCCGTTTGTAACTCTATCTCATAAAAATCATTCATAATTTTTCGCTCTTTATTAAAGGACAAAAAGATGGAATTCACTAACATCAAAATATCCCAATCCGACTCTTCATGGGCATCTCCTCTCGCGCGGGAACCATATAGATATAACTCCGAATCGGGATATTTTTCGTTCACCATCCCAACAATCGTTTCTATAAAACTACCGTTCAAATTCATCAAATCCACGTAAGTCATAATCAATTAATATTCAACCGTTACCTCGCAAAAGTACGATTTTAATATGAAATAATTCTGATTTTAAGGAGAAAAAACTATATTTGAAGGAAAAAGAAAGTCTTATGCAAAAGAAACTGGTCGTACTTACAGGAGCCGGCATGAGTGCAGAGAGCGGGATTGCTACTTTCCGGGATTCGGGAGGTTTATGGGAGCAATACCCGGTGGAACAGGTGGCTACGCCCGAAGGGTTTGAAGCGAACCCCGAATTAGTATTGAATTTCTACAATATACGCCGCCGTGAACTGATGAAGGCCAGGCCCAACGCAGGGCATTATGAACTGGCCGAAATGGAAAAAGACTTCGAGGTGCACATTATCACACAAAACATCGACAACCTGCACGAGCAGGCCGGCAGCACAAGAGTACTGCATCTGCATGGCGAACTGATGAAAGCGCGTTCCACCGGGGATGATTCGCTTGTCTACGATATCGACCCGGAACATATCAATATGCATTTGGGAGACACCTGCGAGAAAGGTTTTCAGTTACGCCCGCACATTGTCTGGTTCGGCGAGGCAGTTCCCATGATCTATGAGGCCGAAAAGATTTGCGGGCAGGCCGATATCTTCGTCATCATCGGCACCTCCATGAATGTGTATCCGGCAGCCGGGCTGCTCAACGACGTTAGAAGGAACGTTCCGGTATATTTAATTGACCCCAAGGATGTGCACACAAATCGTTACGATATCCATCATATTCAAAAAGGAGCTTCGGAAGGAGTCAAAGAATTACAACGGTTAGTGCATGTTTAATTTGATAGAAGACAATGCATATAGAAAGATCGGCCTGAATAACTCCTATTCGAAAAGCTCCGAATGACTGCCCAATCTAATAAGTTTGATGATTTTTTCTTCTTCGAATGTCAACCAGATCAGGAGTAAATCACTTTCAATGTGACATTCCCAATAACCCTTATAAGCACCTTTGAGTTTATGAGGTCTAAACTCTTTGGGAATCGCTATTCCTTGCTCCAATAATTTCAGCAAATTGAAAATTTCCTCGACTTTAGCCGGGTTTGATTTAATTCTCTTGAAATCTTTTTTGAACTGATTGGTATAGCGCAATTCGAACATTAGTCTAGACTTTTAGAAAAACTCTCTATACTATGTAATTCAATTTTGCCCAATTCTTTACCCTCTTCAGCCTCTCTCATTGCCCGGCGTGTTACAGCACTCGGTCTCCTTTCCAAGCTATCATACAACAAACATTCGACATAATTGCTCAAACTTCTATTTTCTTTTTTTGCCTCACTTTTTAACCGATCCAAAAGTTGTTCGTTTAACCGAAAAGCTGTTTGTTTTTTCCGTTTTATTGACTCAATCTTCATATGATAATTTTACTTACTTATCAAAAAACTTACAATCACCTATAATAAAACCACTTATAATATATCACCATAAACACATCATACATTGTTACACATAAAAGCACATTGTATAACAAAAATAGTAAAGAATAATTATCTCACAAAATAAATCCACTGACAGATTGCGTAAAACAGGTTTTAGCGCTATCAAAAAAGATTACAAATCGATTTTAATTTTTCGATAGTCACGCTTTTTTTGTAATTTCGCTTTTTAAATAAGAAGAAGATTTGTGGGAAAAAAGATAGCAGAAACACCGATGATGAAGCAGTACGTCGAGATAAAGACACAACATCCCGACGCTATTTTGCTGTTTCGTGTAGGTGATTTTTATGAGACATTTTCGGATGACGCCATCGTGGCAGCTGAAATACTGGGTATCACACTTACACGAAGGGCAAATGGTACGGCGCAGTTCGTGGAACTGGCCGGTTTTCCGCACCATGCTCTGGATACCTACCTGCCAAAACTGGTGCGTGCCGGCAAACGTGTGGCTATCTGCGACCAACTGGAAGATCCGAAGATGACCAAAAAACTGGTGAAACGGGGAATCACCGAATTAGTCACGCCGGGCGTATCTATCAATGATAATATACTGAACCATAAAGAGAATAATTTCCTCTGCGCGATGCAGATGGAAAAGGGCAACCGGTTCGGAATTGCTTTCCTCGATATCTCTACCGGTGAATTTCTCACTGCCGAAGGAACAGGCGACGATATCGACAAACTTCTCTCCAACTTCTCTCCGAAAGAGATCCTCATTGAACGGGGTAACAAAAAAAAGTTTGAAGAGGCCTTCGGTTCCCAATGGTTTCTTTTTGAACTGGACGATTGGATCTTTACCGAAAACAGCGCCCGTGACAGGTTACTTTCCCATTTTCAGATAAAGAACCTGAAAGGTTTCGGCGTAGAGCAACTCACACGGGGGATCATCGCTTCAGGCGCTATACTCCATTACTTAGACATCACACAGCACAAGCATATCGGCCATATAACCTCCCTGTTGCGCATCGAAGAAGAGCGTTTCGTACGGCTCGACAGATTTACTATACGCAATCTGGAACTTATTAATCCTCTCAATGAAGGGGGAAAAAGCCTGCTCGAAGTGCTCGATAAGACCATCTCTCCCATGGGCTCGCGCCTGCTTCGCCGATGGATGGTCTTCCCCCTGAAAGAAGGCCAACCGATCGAGACCCGCCTGAACGTGGTAGAACATTTTTTCCGGGAGCCGGAGTTGAAAAAGCTGCTTGAACAGCAACTCTCCCTGATAGGCGACCTGGAACGGATCATTTCCAAAGCCGCCACGGGAAGGATCAGCCCGAGAGAGGTGGCACAGCTGAGAGTAGCTCTCACGGCGATCGAACCGATTCAGGAGGCTTTTCTCTCATCCGACAACCAAAGTATCGCGGAGATGGGCAAGCAACTCGATCCCTGCCTCATGATCCGGGATCGTATTGAGAAAGAGATCGTGCCCGATCCGCCTACATTACTGCATAAAGGCGGATATATAAGGAAGGGAGTGGATAAAGAGTTGGACGAACTGCGCCAGATAGCCTATTCCGGCAAAGATTATCTGATGCAGATACAGCAACGCGAGAGCGAAAGAACCGGCATTCCCTCACTGAAAGTAGCTTTTAACAACGTATTCGGCTATTATATCGAAGTACGCAACGCACACAAAGACAAAGTCCCGGCAGACTGGATACGCAAGCAGACCCTGGTGAATGCCGAACGGTATATCACCGAAGAATTGAAAGAATATGAAGAGAAGATATTAGGAGCGGAAGAGAAAATCATCACGCTGGAAAACCGCATTTACTTCTCATTGGTGGAAAGCCTGCTTGCATATATCCCCGCCATCCAGACCAACGCCAATATAATTGCCCGGGTCGACTGCCTCCTCTCTTTTGCCAACGTGGCGCAGGAGAACAAATATATCCGGCCGACGATCAACGATTCTGAAATCATCGACATAAAGAACGGCCGCCATCCGGTGATCGAAAAACAACTTCCTCCCGGTGAACCGTTTATCGCCAACGACCTGTATCTGGACAGCAACACACAGCAAATTATCATCATTACTGGTCCCAATATGGCAGGTAAATCAGCACTCCTGCGCCAAATTGCACTCATCACCCTGATGGCACAGATCGGCAGCTTTGTGCCGGCCGACTCGGCAAAGATAGGATTAGTAGATAAGATATTTACCCGGGTAGGTGCATCAGACAACATCTCGCTCGGAGAATCCACTTTTATGGTAGAGATGAACGAAGCGGCCAATATCCTGAATAACCTGTCGGACCGCAGCCTTATCCTTTTTGATGAACTGGGACGCGGCACAAGCACCTACGACGGTATTTCCATCGCCTGGGCAATAGTGGAATATATACACGAAAATCCGAAAGCGCGTGCCAAAACACTCTTCGCTACGCATTATCACGAACTGAACGAAATGGAGAAATCGTTCAAACGTATCAGGAACTACAATGTGGCGATAAAGGAGATCGAGAACAAAGTGATCTTCCTGCGTAAACTGGTGCCGGGTGGAAGCGAACACAGTTTCGGTATTCATGTAGCGAAAATGGCCGGTATACCGCAAAGCATCACCAAACGCGCGGATGCGATCCTCGCCCAGATGGAGTCCTCCAACCGGAAAGAGATGATCAAGAAGCCCATTCAGGATTTCGTGGAAAAACGGGAAGGATACCAACTGAGCTTTTTCCAATTGGACGATCCGATCCTCAGCCAGGTGCGCGATGAAATCATCAACCTCGATGTAAACAATTTAACCCCTATCGAAGCGTTGAATAAGCTGAACGAGATCAAGAAAATTGTGAAAGGGAAATAAATCTCCTTATATACACTGTCCCCGAATGGACCATCCGGCGGCATATCAAGAAAAAACCATCCAAAGAGATGATGTACAACGAAAACAAATTGAACGAAACAGAACGTACCGGACGTATCGAGGTCATTTGCGGCTCGATGTTCTCCGGTAAAACCGAAGAACTGTTGCGCAGATTACGCCGTGCCCAGTTTGCCCGGCAAACGGTGGAAATCTTCAAACCTTCCATCGATACCCGCTATTCCGAAGAGGAGGTGGTCTCGCACGATAAAAACGCTATCCTCTCCACCCCTGTGGAACATTCCAGTAACATCTTACTACTCTCGTCGGGAGCAGAAGTGATTGGGATAGATGAAGCGCAGTTCTTCGACATGGGATTGGTGAATGTATGCCAGGAACTGGCCGACCAGGGGATTAGGGTGATTGTGGCCGGACTCGACATGGATTTCAAACGTGTTCCCTTCGGCCCGATGCCCGCATTATGCGCCATTGCCGACGATGTGGTAAAAGTACATGCCATTTGTCTGCAGTGCGGCAACCTGGCCAATTACTCTCACCGGTTGGTGAAAAACGACAAACAGGTGATGCTGGGTGAGACCGACGAATACCAGCCTCTCTGCAGGAAATGCTATTTGAAAGAGGTGAAAAAGTGATGAGGTGGTTAGGTGGGGAAGGATGATATATAAAACGTACTCAGAACAGCCCTATGGTCAGAAGGATAATCTTCAATTACAATATCACTGAATTTCCCGGATTCTCCTACGATTTGTGAGCGGCTCAGGGAAATGTTTCCCCCCCAATAGAATACAAAATCAATCCGGTCCGGCACCTCCCGGTAGTGCTCGGTTTCAGGAAGTGTAGTCCATGTATGGCCTGGATTTTCCACTTCATTAGGGTATAAAGTCCGGTAAGAGTCTTTCATATCGACCTGTAACTGAAAATTTTTCGTTGCAGGCCATTCGACTTTCATTTTACACAAATTTGCCTTTGCCGCATTTTCCGTCCAGTCCAACCAGGACGGCTCATTAAAATCTCCGGTAAGAAAAATCGGACAATTATCATTTTGAGCCTCTTTTATCTCCCTGACGATAAGCGTCACCTCTTCTCCCCTGGTACGCCAGGCCGATTCTATCGCTTCTGAAGCCGTCGAGAGCAACGGGCCTCCACAATATTCTATCCCATTCAGCTGATAGGGTTCATACGGACAGTAGTACAGGTGAACATTAAACATCCACACAAATTGATTTTCTCCCGTTTGTATTTTGACCCCTTTTCCCGAAGCCGATGTTTCTACAATAGGAAATTTACTGATTATGGTAGCGCTGTTATCGGAAACATGCGAATACCATCCCAAACTATCTGCAATAGCGACGGCCGTATTCGAACCTTTACGTGTAGCCTCTTGTATTCCCACAATATGAGCGCCACTCTTAACAATCACTTCCGCAGTCTTTTCAATGGAATTGCCGCCTCCCACCCAGATATTAAAACTCATCACCTGTAATTCATAAAATCTCTTCTGAGTACAGGAACAACAGATAAAAAGAAAACCCAACAAGTACACATGTAAACGCATCATATTTTTTTGAATTTACGAGAGTGGCTGTTGCTGCCACTCTCTATATTAATCATTACTTCTTGAGTAACCACATTAAATCATTCCGGTCGTCTGAGCTGTTGAACCAGAAATTAGAATTCAACAAAAAAGACTTGATTCACTTGAGATAGATGTGGTAACAACCTATATCAGTCCAAACGAATTTCTGACATTGGATCCCAAAATACTTTCCTCCAGTTTTTTATTCTGTTATTCTCTATTGTTACGCCTTCCGATTCTAACAATTCCCGCATTGTACCAGGAGTTTTGAAGGCATCTTTGCCGGAGAGTTCCCCTTGACTGTTTACGACCCTGTGTGCCGGGATATTTTGAACGGTGCTGTCCGCTAAGGCTCTGCCCACCATCCGGGAATGGGATGGGTAGCCTATGGAACGGGCTATTGCTCCATAGCTGGTAGCTCTACCTTTGGGCATCATGTTGACGATTTCAAACACGAGCTCTCTGAATTCTTTTATATCAGGTTTGCCTTCCGATTTCATTTTAACGACAGATTTCATACGATAATATTTATTTTTAACACTATGGTCGTATGGAACCAGCACGATTAGTCAATGTAACGATTTATCGATTTGTGGATTGTAATTATCAAATCGGCACATCATCACATTATTAAATCGACTTTTATGCTCGTTTCAAAATGTAAAGATATACAAATTAATAACAGTCTTATCCGGATTATTGGCACAATAATCTGAATGATACTGCAAATATTTTTCCCGTGAAAAGCTACAGAAAAACTCAGGAAAAATGACACTTTTTAAAAGGACAGCAAACAATTTGGATGATTATTTTGTTATCTCCCTATACAAACCTAAACGTATGAATCCGGCGGAATAAGAAGTAAAGAGTAAAGAATGGGGGCTTTTTATTTTCAAATGATCTGGCCCAAAAGGTTTATACACCTTAACGTAAATACCCCATACATATTAACACAAAAATAAACTATCGTATGAAACTAAAAAAACTATTTTTCGCAGCACTTCTCATGACAGCATTTGCGACTACACTGAATGCACAACAGTACAACACCTCCCTTGGTGTGAGATTAGGATATGACAGCGGCATAACGCTGAAACATTTCTTTGCTCCCGCATCGGCAGGTGAGTTTATTCTGGCGGTATCACCTAATTATTTCCAGTTGACCGGGTTGTACGAATATCAACAACCGATTCCCGGAGCGCCCGGTTTGGATTGGTATGTGGGCCTTGGCGCACATATCGGAGGTATACACAAAGACAAGAACCGGTACAGCAGCTCTTTTCTGCTGGGAGCTGACCTGATTGGAGGTATCGAGTATGTTTTTCCCCAGGCACCCTTTAATATCTCCCTGGATTGGAAGCCGTCGTTTAATTTCACCAACAGCTACAATGACTATTGGTTTAGCGGGTTTGCGCTCAGCTTACGCTATACATTCAGATAACTTAGACAGGGATCTTCATTTACGACCGCTCTCAAACGAGGGCGGTTTTTTTATTAAAAATGGATGGTTAAATATGATCTTTAATTACGTCTCGACGACAGCAGAAGGATTATAAGACAGACTTTTATTACCTATTTCATTGGTTAAACGTTCATTTTCTATCTTTAGTCTCTCGTTTTTGGCTGATAATTCCTTGATCTCACCGATAAGTTTATCCAAAACCAACTCCGGGATATTATTATCATTTGAATCATTAAGCATCTCACCTGTGCCTAAAATCAACCACATTGGATTTAAATCCGGACAATTTTCTATTATCTGCATGAGAACACCCTCCCCTATGTCCGAAAGCCTTGCATGCATCTTACTTATATAACCGTTCGAAACGCCAATCATCCTCTCAAATTCTGCCGGTCTCAATCCCTTCTCATTTATATATTGATATATTCTTTGAATTATTTTCATGAAAAACTAGAAAATTGTCCCGATAAATTTGTTTAATTAGAAAATTGTCTATTACTTTGCGTGGAGTTTCAATTTGAAAAACGCTATAAAGATATAGAAAAATTTTCACATATAACAAAAATGGGAAATACTATCATAAAAGTTGACTATTCGGTACGGAAGGAGATCATGAAAATACTCAATGTAACATATCCTACCGTTCGGAAGGCGCTAAATGGTGAAACAGATACGGAATTATCAAAAAAAATCAGGCAAACGGCAATTGCGAAAGGGGGTGTCGAATTGAAAATTATCGATAAATAAAGCCAAAGTTATACTAATCAACTGGATATAACGCCCTATCCATCCGTATGTCAGGACCTAAAAGCAGCATGTTAGCCGTATTGATCGCGGTCATTAAAAGTATTCGTGTAATTAAAGCATTTTTAAAAAAGAAATGTATGAACGGCGCTAAACTCAAAAATGACAAAAAAAAGGAGGTACGCAAATATTTGCTTACGGATGTGGAATCCTGCACATTTACATTCACAAAC
>OBJA01002278.1_pt1 | contig 11326 bp, 10 predicted proteins | sample 1519751 | NCBI WGS metagenome assembly OBJA01 (sample SAMEA3881238, study PRJEB22517) | soil metagenome | biome: lake sediment; feature: soda lake sediment; material: sediment, water from around vicinity | place: India | collected 2013-12-23 | depth 3 m
CCTTTCTCAGTGCGGGCGGCAGATATTTCCGAATCCCGTTTATGTCCACTTGCCAGAATCATTCGCAAGCGGTTGCACCGACGAGGTGTGTACACTGGTATTCGATGTGTTTTCTCTCTGGAACCGGTGGATACTGCTCAAGTTTCTCAGCTTGATACAGAGGAGAGTTTTGAGCGTGGACGCCCGAGACCCTCATTGGGAAGTATCTCCTTTATGCCAGGAATATTCGGGCTAATTGTTGCGCAGGAAGCAATGAAACTGCTGTTAGACAACAAAATGGAAGTAAATCTTTCGTCCGCTACAGATCTTGTTTTTCCTGAGCCGGCCTGAGTAATTTCCCAAATGATTCTGCCGGCACCGGGGGGCTGTAGAGGTATCCCTGTACCTGCTCGCATCCGTGCTCAAGGAGGTATTGTGCCTGTTCCGGGAGCTCTACACCTTCAGCAATCACCTTAAGTTTGAGGCTGTGGGAGAGTGCAATTATTGCCAGAACAATAGCTGCATCATTGGAGTCGGTTTGAATGTCAGAAACAAATGACCGATCTATCTTCATGGTGTCAATAGGGAACTTTTTAAGATAGCTCAGTGATGAGTAGCCGGTTCCGAAATCGTCAATGGCTATATGAATTCCCATTGATTTGAGTTCGTGCAGTGTTCTGAGAGTTAGCTCAGGATTTTTCATGCCGAGGCTTTCGGTTATCTCGAGTTCAAGGAAATCCGGGTGCAGCCCGGTATCCTGCAGCGCTTTACTGACAGTTGAAACGAGGTCCTGTTGCTGGAACTGCCGAGCTGAGAGATTAACAGAGATGTGAAAGTGTTTATCAAGAGTTTCCTGCCATACTTTGGCTTGTTTACAGGCGGTACGCAGAACCCACTCTCCCAACGGAAGGATAAGACCTGTTTCCTCGGCAAGCGGAATAAATTGTGCAGGAGATATCATACCCAATTCAGGGTGTTTCCATCTGACAAGAGCTTCGGCACCTGCAATTCTTCCTGTTGCCAGATCAACCAGTGGTTGATAATACACCACGAATTCATTACTTTTAAGTGCTTTCCTGAGATTGTGCTCGAGCGTGAGTTGCTCAAAAGCTTTAGCATTCATGGTTGGCATATAATGCTGGTAATTATTGATACCCATTTCTTTAGCACGATTCATAGCAGCTTCAGCATTCTTGAGCAGCATCTCAAGTCCTTCACCATCAGTCGGAAAGATGCTGATTCCAACGCTTGCTGTTACGTACAGTTCATGATCCAGAAGTTTGAAGGGTAATGAGCAGACACTTAGAATCCGTTTTGCGACTCGAGCAGCATCCTGAGGCTGCGCAATCTCTTCAAGAACAATCGCAAATTCATCATCGCCAAGTCTGAACAGTGCATCGACATCGCGAATACATGATTTGAGCCGTTCACTCATTGTTTGTAGAAGAGTATCACCGGCAGAGTAGCCCAGGGTGTCATTTATCACTTTGAAACGATTCAGGTCAAGCAGAAGAATCGCCATAAATTGCTGGTTACGCTTTGCATGATTAACCATGAACGAGAGCCGGTCATGGAGCAACATGCGGTTGGGAAGACCGGTTAGTGTATCGTAGTAGGCATGGTTTCTGATCTGTATATTTTTGTTAATATAGCGTGTAATATCGGTAAACAGACCCACATAGTTCGAGATAGTCTTATTTGTATCGGTAATCGGTATGATAGTGAGCCATTGAGGATAAATCTCACCGTTCCTGCGACGGTTCCATATCTCTCCCTGCCATTTGCCCTCCTGCTCTATAGTGTAAAAGATGTTTCTGTAAAAATCTGCTTCATGGCGGTTTGATTTCAGAACAGAGGGCCTTTTCCCGATGACATCATCGGATGTGTATCCTGTAATTGTTGTAAAACCAGGATTTACTTTTAGTATTTCCTGAGCCGCATTGGTAACAACAATACCTTCGGACGCATTTAAAAAAATAGCTTCCTCTAGGAGAGGAGAGGGCATTTTTTCTGAAACGACACTTTTTTTGACCAGATCCTTTAATTCAGTACTGATCCGCTCTATTTCATTTGCAAGTTGCTTTTTTGTTTTTCGTATTGTCTGCATAAGAAAAAATGGGACGTAAAATGATGAACTAAAGGTGATTATATCATAGACGGTAAAAATGATTCAAGCTGAAATGTGTTTTGCCGGTCAAAACCAAAATTTGCCTTCCAGCACTGATACCCCCCAAGCAAATTTTACCTACTGCTCAAGGAAAAAAGATCCATCTCATATCGGTATATGGCGCACTCTTCTTTAGGGGAAAAGAGCTTATTTTTGTAAGTAGCTTAAGTCGTGTCGTATAAATGCGGAAAAAACAAATTGTTAGAAGGCGCTTCTCATGAAGTCCGGAAAGAATACCAAACACACATTTAATGGCATAAATGTTGCATACCTTTCTTGCGGAAACCGGAAATGGTCATGAAGGGAACAATTATGCTTCGGGATGTACTGTTTAAAAATACCAATCTTCCAGTAATCAGTCGGGCTATGGATGCGGCGATGCTTCGGAGCAGAGTCATTTCCAATAACATCGCCAACGTGAACACTCCAGGATATCGCAGGGTAGAGGTTTCATTCGAGGAGCAACTGCGCAATGCCCTTGACAGGACTCGTCTTAAAGGAGCCAAAACGGCTTCGCAGCATATGGATCTGGGAAAGATGAATCTTTCTGATGTTAACGCCAAAGCGTATCATCCCTACGATCCAACCCTTCCCAGTGGTGTCAATAACGTTGACATAGACATGGAAATGGCAAAATTGGCAGAAAATCAGTTACAATTTAATTACGCGGTGAAGTTTGGTCAGGGAGTTTTCAGAAAAATCAATGCTGCAATTCAGGGTAAGCCTCTGCAGCAATAACCTAAGGTGAGGTGCGGAATATGCCGATGTCAGGAGTATTTTCAGGTCTGAATATAAGCGCTTCAGGAATGCGCGCCCAGCGTATCCGTCAGAATGCGATCTCTTCCAATCTTGCCAATGCAGAGACGACACGTACCGATAAGGGTGGACCATATCGCAGGCAATTTGCTGTTTTTGAAGCAGATTGTGCAAACAGAGATGTCAGACTGCTTAACAGGGAGCCTGCTCTTACCGGAAATATCACAAACAGAAATCATCTGGCGGTTCCACCGGAGAATTTTCCACGTGATGAGCGCTTTTTCGGAAATGGTGTCAGTGTGACAGAGATTCGCGAGGATTCACGGCCACCACGGATGGTGTACGATCCTGCGCATCCGGATGCAGATGAGCTGGGGTATGTAGCGATGCCCAATATTAATATTGTAGAGGAGATGACGGATATGATAGCTGCGACACGGGCCTATGAGGCGAATGTTACAGCTTTTAATGCACTTAAAAGCATGTACTCACAAGCTCTGCAGTTATAGGGGAGACATAGAAGGTGAATACACAGGGAGTAGGCAGTAGAGATGCATGGGCGCAGTTTGTACGTCTGGCACAGGAAGCGCGTACAAGGAATCAGGGGCTTTCAGCTGGAGTTGCAAAACATTCAGCTGCGCAGCCTACCGGCATACAGGGAACTTTTTCTCTGCCGCCAGCACGAGGTGTTTCTTTTGCTACCGGAGAACCAAAAGTAAAGGCAAAGGTCGTAGGCGGTTTATTTGACGCATATGCGTAAGTGTGGTAAACTATAAAAAATCTGATGAAAAATCATGAACATATTATCAGGCAAAAATAAAAGGAGCAGGTACCATGAATCAGATCAACTCCATTGGCCCGTTGCAATCAGGCAATCCGATCGAAAAAGGTCAGGGAGTCCAACCGCAGAAGGGTGGTCCATCATTTAAGGATACCATGAAGAGTTTCCTCAGTGATGTCAATGAAATGCAGAAAAACGCCGGTGAATCGATCCAGAAGATGGTAGCAGGGGAGATCAATGATGTGCATCAGGTTATGACATCAATGGAGGAAGCGAATGTGGCTTTTAATATGATGATGGAGATTCGCAACAAGGTGATGGACGCCTATCAGGAGATCATGCGTATCAGGCTGTGAAATGTGTCCGTCTCACAAGGAAGCACCCAAAGAACAGCGCAATACTAAGGAGAGGGGATCATGTCGGAATTTTTCAAGCAACTTATAGCACAGCTTGCTGCAGTCTGGAACAAGCTTTCGTTTCAGCAAAGAATGGTAACAACCGCCCTGGTTGCATTTACCGTTTTGGGGATGGCAGGGCTTTTGGTGTGGTCTTCCGGTGGAGCACGGGGTGATTCCGGTTATAAGGTTCTTTATTCTGATCTTGAACTGGATGAGGCTGCAACCATTACCGAGCAGCTTCAGAAAGGCAATTACAAGTACAAGCTTGAAAACAATGGACGCACCATTACGATTGAAGCAAAAAAGATCTATGAAGTTCGCATGTCCCTTGCACGGGAAGGTCTTCCCCGGAAACGAGGCCTGGGGTATGAGCTCTTTGATAAAGCCAATTTGGGCATGACCGATTATGTGCAGAAACTCAATGCACGACGGGCACTGGAGGGAGAGCTGCAGCGGACAATCGAAGGACTGGAAGAGGTAAAGAGTGTGCGCGTGCACATCGTGGTTCCGGAACCGACCATTTTTCTAGACAATCAAAAGGATGCAAAGGCATCTGTGGTTGTTAAATGTGTTGCCGGTCGGGATTTGTCAAAAGATAAAATTAGAGGAATAACTCACCTTGTTTCATCGAGCGTTGATGGTTTGAAGCCAGCCAACATATCGGTCATTGATTACAGTGGCAGATTGCTTTCAAGCCCGTTCAGTGCTGATGAAAGTGCGATTACCAGTTCACAAAACATGGAGCTCCAGCAGAATGTCGAGCGGTATCTTGAAAATAAAGCCAATCATATGCTGGAGAATGTTCTGGGGCCATCTAAGGCTTTTGTGAAGATCGCCTGTGATCTGGATTTCGATAAAGTAGAAAAAACAATGGAAAAGTATGATCCGGAAAGCCGAGTCATACGATCTGAAGAGCGGATTGATGAGAATACAAAAAATGCGCCCGATGGGGATAATCAGCGGGAGCGGTCATTGACCAATTATGAAATCGACAAAACCGTGCAGCATATTGTTCAGGAGATAGGTAATGTCAAGCGAATCACCATTTCAGTTGCAGTTGACGGGAGGTACGAGCTGGACAAGGCTGGTACTGCCACGTATGTCGCCCGAACAGCAGAAGAACTTCAGAATATCGAAGATATAATAAAAAATGCGGTTGGCTATGATCTAACCCGCGGTGACCAGATCACTGTATCGGGTGTTAAATTTGATAATGAATACCTCAAAAAAGAGCAGCAGGAGATGCGTTCAAGGGAGCAGATGGAATTCTGGATAACCATTGCCAAATACAGCCTCTTCTTTTTCATTGCAGTCCTGTTTTTGCTGTTCCTGAGGTATCTGGCAAAGACCATAGCGGATGCTATGAATCCGCCAGTTCCAGTTCTGGAGCAGTTCGGTATAGAGGAACCTGTGCAGGAGGAAGTTTCTGAGGAGGTGCGCAGGAGCTCAGAGATCCTTGAGCGAGTCGAGATGCTGACCCGTGAAGAACCGGTCAATATCGCATCGATAATACGGCAGTGGCTCTCAGAGCCGGTGGCAACAGCAAAAAGGAAAAAATAAAACATCCATGCGCTTGAAAGTGCATGCATTGAGTTATATAATATGCTCCAGAATGCGATTGTTAGTGGGGAAATCGCACGAATCTTAACAGATCTGGAATAAACGTATGCCGGCCACCGAAAAAGACAAGGGAAAAACCGGTTTTTATCGTGAAACATACGATAACGGTAAAAAGGGCAGTGATAAGCCAGCGCGACGAATCGATATATCCGGTTTAGCCGGACCGACAAAGGCTGCAATTGTCATGGTTGCACTTGGCTCATCTGCCTCATCGCAGATTTTTAAAAACCTCGATGAAGCCGAGGTTGAACGACTGTCAACTGAGATCGCCAAACTCGAAAACGTTTCTCCTGATATTCGTGAAGCGGTTCTGGAAGAGTTCCATAATATCGCCATGGCGCACCAGTACGTTACCCAGGGGGGTATAGACTATGCACGTGAGATTCTGGAATCAGCTCTGGGTCCACGGAAGGCCAAAGAGATTCTGGAGAAAGTGCAGCAGACTATCCGTACAACCGGGTTCAATCTGCTGGAAAATATCGACCCTAAGCAGATCGTCAATTTTATCCAAAAGGAGCATCCGCAGACGATTGCACTGTTGCTTGCTCATATGGAACCCAAAAATGCAGCTCCAATCATTTCCGCATTACCTCAGGAACTCCAGGTCGATGTTGCAACCCGCATCGCAACGATGGAGAGCATATCACCTGAGACGCTCGATCAGGTTGAAGAAGTTCTGGTTAGTCAAATTAAATCCCTCTTCGGTGGTGATGTCTCCGAGATTGGCGGTGTCAAAGCGGTTGCAGAGATGCTCAACAGCGTCGATCGTGGAGCCGAAAAAAATATCCTGGGCAATCTGGAACGGGAGAACCCGGAACTGGCAACGGAAATCAAGAATCTCATGTTTGTGTTCGAAGATGTGCTGCTTCTGGACGATCGTTCGATGCAGCGGGTGCTCAAAGAGGTCGATACAAAGGATTTGTCAATGGCTTTGAAGGGGGCATCCGAAGAGCTTCAGGAGAAATTCTTCCGCAACATGTCTTCACGGGCGGCAGAAATGATAAAAGAAGACATGGAATTTATGGGACCGATCCGGCTCAAGGATGTGGAGGAGGTACAGCAGCGGATCGTGGATGTTGTGCGTCGTCTGGAAGAGGATGGCGAGATTATTATCAGTGGTCGTGGTGGGGAAGAGGACATTGTTGTCTGAGAAGAGCTGATGAATGAGCGAACAATTATCACCTGAAAATGTCTCATCGTTTATCGACCAGATTCTTGAGGCAAAAGATCCTGCAACCGTTGGTCTGCGTAAAATTTTGCGCAAAAAAGCCGACCAGAAAGAGGAGTTCCCGCTTCATGGCGTCTCGATGGAGCAGTTTGAGGCTCCGGGAAATAAATCAAAAATACTTACCGATGAAGAACAGCGGATTCTCCAGCTCGAAAAGAAAGTGATCGCACTCACCGCTCAGGTACAGAAGCAGCAGGAACAGGCAAGAAATGCAGTTCAGATCGCTTTCTCTCAGGGTAAAGCTGAAGGGATTAAGGAGGGAAAAAGTCAGGGGCTGGCAGATGCTTCAGCTGTATATGAGAAAAAGGTAGACGAATTACAACTATCGGTTTCAACAGTTCTCCAAAGAATCGAAGAATCAAAGAAAACGATCTTCAGTAATGCAGACCATATTCTGTTGCAGCTCTGCACCAGGATAGCAAAAAAGATTCTCTCAAGTGAAATATCGATACGACAGGATGTGATCCTTGCAGTACTGAAAAAAGCCCTTACCTATGTTGCAGATCGGGAAAGACTGGTTATTCGGGTTTCGCCAGGAGATCTGGAAACCGTATCGGGAAGAAAAGATTTCTGGATTCCAGTTGCAGAGCGTCTTAAAGACATCATTATTGAAGCGGATGAGCGAATCGAGCGAGGTGGGTGTATTGTGGAATCCAATTCCGGGGTTGTGGATGCCCGCCTGGGGGTACAATTCGGGGAGCTGACAGAACTGATTGAAAACGTATGGGAAAACATTAATCAATCGGCCCTGAATTCTCAGCATGACATAATCGACAATGAAATATAATTGACTTTGGTTTTATGTTTTGCCAATCCAGTTATTCTGTACTTATGTATGAATATTGAATATCGAATTAAACCCTATCTGCATGCCATAGCCAATGCTGAACCGGTAAAGGTGCATGGAAAAATAACAGAAGTAATAGGTCTTCTGATAGAGTCAACCGGACCGGCTGCATCGGTAGGTGATGTTTGTCATGTGGAAAAAAATGGCAGGATGGTGGGGAGAGCTGAAGTCGTTGGATTCCGTAGGGACCGTACGCTACTTATGCCGCTTGGACCAATAGAGGGGATTCACCCAGGACTTGATGTCGTCGGCACGAAACGTCCCCTCATGGTTGGGGTCGGGCAATCGCTGCTGGGACGGGTTCTTGATGGATTAGGTAATCCTCTTGATGGATTGGGACAGGTAAAGGCCGAACGAAATCGCTCTGTATTTTCAGTCATTCCAAATCCACTTACCAGAAAAAGAATTTCAGAACCATTTCAGACTGGCATCCGTACCATTGACTCGCTGATATCCATTGGAAAAGGGCAGCGGGTGGGAATTTTTGCCGGAAGTGGTGTAGGTAAGAGTGTGTTGATGGGGATGATGGCCCGCAACTGCAGGTCAGATGTAAATGTGATTGCTTTGATCGGGGAACGGGGGCGCGAGGTACGGGAGTTCATTGAACGGGATCTTGGGGAAGAGGGGTTGGCGCGTTCCGTTGTGATTGTGGCAACTTCCGATCAGCCTGCTCTGATTCGTCTAAAGGGGGCAATGATTGCTGCAGCAATAGCCGAGTACTTTCGTGACCTGGGTAAAGATGTGCTGTTTTTGGTTGATTCCGTTACCCGTCTTGCAACTGCTCAGCGGGAGATCGGCCTGGCTATAGGAGAACCTCCTGCGACCAAAGGATTCACTCCCTCTGTATTTTCTATGCTGCCGCAGTTCCTGGAGCGAGCAGGAACATCTGATCGGGGGACGATCACCGGATTATTCACGGTACTGGTTGAGGGTGATGATATGGATGAGCCTATCGCTGATGCTGCACGAAGTATTCTGGATGGACATATCGTACTTTCGCGTAAATTAGCACATCGAAATCATTTTCCGGCAATCGATGTTCTTCAGAGTATATCTCGCTGCATGCCTGAGGTGGTAAAAAGTGAGCATCTCAATATTGCTGGAACAGTGAAAGATTACCTTGCAGCATACCATGAAAATGAAGACTTGATTCAGATAGGAGCGTATGCTGCCGGAAGCAGTGAGCGGGTGGATAAAGCAATCAGGTTGCATGAACCACTCAGGTCTTTTCTGCGCCAGGGAAGAACAGAGAAAAATTCTTTTGAAGAGAGTTGTACAAAACTGAAGGAATTGACAAAAGTTCTGGGAGCTACTAAATGAAACGGTTTACGTTTCCTCTGCAGGCATTACTTGAGATGCGGCAGAGAAAAGAGGAAAAGATAGAGTTGCAACTCGCAGAGAAAAACCGCTCTGTATTTGAAGCTCAACAGGAACTGACCAAAATCCATGATACATTGAAGGAGCTCCAAAGCTCCGAAAAGGAAAAGCGCGAACACGCCAACAGTGTGCAACTGCTGCGATATTCGGTTGCATATCGGTTTAAACTGAAACAGGACCTGCTTCTTGCAGGTCGCAGGATTGAAGATCTAAAAGCTGAGGCTGTAAAAATCCAGAAGCTGCTTGTAATAGCAACACAGGATCGCCGGGCAATCGAGTTAGTCAAAGAACGCAGATTTCAGGAGTGGAAAAAAGAATATCTGACACGGGAGCAGAATTACGTCGATGACATTTCTCAGCAAGGCTTTATTCGTAGTAAAAAGAATGAAACCGGCAGTACGCACTGATCTCATTTTTACTTTTCTGATCCTGTTGAGTTCATTTTCTCTGAACGCAGGAACATATACCCGTTCCTCATTTATGGATCGATACTCTGATCTTCACCTGGACACAAGCAACAGTATCTCCGTGGGTATCGAACGGTATGAAACGATAAAGCTCTTCGGCGATGCCATTGCCGGGATCCCTGATCCTTCCTACTATTCAGATGTAACTGCCGGAGCACTAGATACCTTTGATCTATTTTATGTCGATACGGTGGCACATGGGGTATACCGCTCCAGAATTCTTCTTACCAGTACAGGGCATGCGCCGGTTGCCCCATCAACACGGTTCTGTGATATATCAACACCTCAGGACTGTTATCTTCATGCAGACAGGGGTGAGCATGGATTTTTGGTATCTTTTGTTCAGAAAGTGACCGGAACGAAACGGTTATTGCGATTGCATAATGGTACGAAGAGTCTGGATATTGATTCAACACAGCTCAATGCGTGGCTGTTCCCATCACAATGCAAGATGGTCGGAGATACCTTTTTGGTGGTTAACAGTACAGAGATGCAGAAGGTAACGCTCAGGAAAATATACTCCAGGGGAGATGTTCTGAATGTATGTGGAAGTGTTGTTGTAACTGCAGATACCAGTCTTGGCAAACTTATGAATACCTCTGTAGCTTATGATAAAAATGGTACGATTCTGGTTACCTGTACACGGGGTAAGCCCTTTGAGCAGAAAAAGATTGTCTACACATTTTTCAGCAGGGATCTACAGCCCGGACCAGAAGACGTTCTCAATGAAATCGCAGCTGATAATGCTTATTCGTACTATGATGATGCAGCGGTTACTGCATACGGAAATGGCCGATTCGCGGTTGTAACCTGGAACAGCTCTGGAATCCAGCTCTACCGCCTGGAACTCGAAGGTGGAATCGTAAACACAACAATGAGCCAGATAGCCTCTGGAGTCGGTTTGCGCTATTGTGCTGCAGCTTCCAATCAAAAATTTCTTCTTGTTGCTTTCAAGGGTAAGGTTAACGGCAACAGTATTCCTGGTGTCAATGGGATACGCTTTCCCATTGACGGAGGTACACTGGGTGAAGGAGAACCCTTTTTATTGAGCGATCAATCAAGTCCTGACAGTACCATTGACAGGTACAGTACTGCGATTAATTGTGCAATTGATACTTCAGGCAGTTTTGCTGTTACCTGGCGCTCTATGAGTACTGTCTCTGCATCTGCGTGGGGATACCGGGGAATCAGGTATCGGGATGGATCATATGTGTCTCCTGTAGAATTGATTGATGGCTCTGAGGGTGACTCGGTGCAATTCTATACTCCGACCGTTACTGTTGCGAACCAGGGGCCATGGAATCTGGAGAACTCTATCCGTACTGGAATCACTGCAGCGCAATGTGAAGTCGCGCATTGGTTTTCTCTCTCTGACACGACTGTACTCAAGGCAAACCGGTCTGATCATCGCTATTTCCAGTTTCGCATAGGGATGAGCCGTGCAAGTGGATTCAATGTCGATTCCATAACAACACCCCTGATCTCATCAATCAGCATTCCCTATAATTTTCAGCCTTCATTTATGACTCTTGACTCTGTTTGTATAGGAGACCAATGCACCGCATTTGCGTTTAATGCCACGGTCACAATCCTTTCCCGAAAGGATTCATTAAAGATATACACCGCAGTGCGTGATCCGGATTTAGGTGAACTGATCAGAGTGCGGGGGAGCTGGCCAATTCAAAGCGTTGTAAAAGCCCTGAATT
>OBJA01002279.1_pt1 | contig 11325 bp, 13 predicted proteins | sample 1519751 | NCBI WGS metagenome assembly OBJA01 (sample SAMEA3881238, study PRJEB22517) | soil metagenome | biome: lake sediment; feature: soda lake sediment; material: sediment, water from around vicinity | place: India | collected 2013-12-23 | depth 3 m
CAGGTCTGGAACGTCTGGCGGTCCACCAGCGGCCGGTGCTTGCCGGGATAGACCTCGCCGCGCACCGGATGGCGCGCGTAGCCCCTGAGCACCGCCATCTCGCGCGGAAAGTCGCGGCCGGTCACGCGCCGCATCACCGGAGCGAACTCCAACGTCCCGTAGCAGAACAGCCGGTCCATGCGCGGACGCGTTCTCAGTAGCGCCCGGAGCCGGCGCGGAAGACACCCAGCGCAAGCAAAAGCCAGGCGATGATGAAGGCGAGGCCACCGATCGGCGTGATCATGCCCAGCCCGGCCCCGAGCAGACTCATAGCGTACAGGCTGCCCGAGAAGAACAGCATGCCGAGGAGCATGAACCATCCCGCCCAGGCGATCGTCCGGACGCGTGGAAAGCGTTCGGCGAGCAGACCGACCGCGAGCAGGCCGAGGGCGTGATAGAAGTGGTACTCGACGGCCGTGGAATAGGCCGAGAGCAGTGCGGGATCGAGCTTGCCCCGCAGCCCGTGCGCGCCGAAGGCGCCGGCGACGACGGCCAGCGCCGCGGCGAGCGCGCCGCACACGAGAAGGATTCTTGCAGTCGTGGCCATGGCCCGATGTTGTATGAATCGGGAAAGGCGCGCAAGGGCAGGTTTCAAGGAGAGTCCGGATGCGTCCGCGGGATGACTTCACCAGGGAATCGCGCTACCTTAACAGGCGCCCGCTGGGGAGTGCATTGCGCCGATGGAAACCGCATCCTGGATAGAAGCATTCACCGCCGAATGGTCCGCCATCGCTGCGCAGACCGTCGCCTACCTGCCCCGCCTGCTCCTCGCCATGGGCGTACTCGTGGCCGGCTGGCTCGCGGCCAGGCTGGTGCGCACCGCCAGCGTGCGCCTGCTGCTCGGTCTCGATCACCTGTGGCTGAAGCTCATCGCGCGCAGGGGTCTGGAGCGCCTGCAGCCGCAGTTCCCGCCGGCGCGCATCGCCGGCGAGATCCTGTTCTGGTTCGTCGTGCTGTTCTCGGCGGCGGCCGCAGCGACCATCCTCGGGCTGGACATCTTCGTCTCCTGGCTCTCGGCGATCGCCACCTACATCCCGATCCTGCTCACCGGCCTGCTCATCATCCTCGCCGGCGTCATCATCAGCGCGCTGATGCGCGACCTCACCGCGACCACCGCGGCGCGCACCGGCATCGGCAAGGCGGACCTGCTCGGCAGGCTGGTCCAGGTCATGATCCTGATCATGGCCACGGCCATCGGCGTCGAGCAGATGGGCATCGACATGTCGTTCCTGTCCGTCATCACCGGCGTGGCGCTGGCGACGACGCTCGGCGGCGCGGCCCTCGCCTTCGGCCTCGGAGCGCGCAGCTACATGAGCAACATCATCGCCGGCCACCAGTTGCGCAGCCTCTATCAGGCCGGAGACCGCCTGCGCCTGCGCAACTTCGAGGGCACCATCATCGAGCTGACGCCGACCAAGGTGATCCTCGGCACCGAGGACGACGGCCGCGTCATCATACCCGCCAGGCTGTTCGAGGAAGAGATCGCCGAGCTGCAGGGGCGCGCGGACGTTGAGAACCGATAACCGTCTGACGCGCGCCTACATCGAATCGTATCCGGCGGACGCGGCGCGCTCGCTGGAGCGGCTGCCGCCCGAAGTCGCCGCGCCGCTGCTGGGCGAGCTCGATACCGCCCTCGGCGCCGCCATGCTGCGCCGCATGGTGTCTGGCGCCGCCGCGGCCTGCCTGGCGCACTGCCCCGCCGCCCGCACCGCCGCCCTGCTCAAGGCATTGCCGGTCGCCGTGGCCGCCCGCATCCTCGCGGCGCAGCCTCCCGGAGACATGCCTTGGCCGCCGCAGCTCGAAGGGCTGCAGGCGCGTCCCGCGCGCCATCCCGAAGATACCGTCGGCCATCACATGCAGGGCGCAGGCTTCGTGCTGCCGGACGATATCACCGTGGCTGAGGCGCTGCGGCGGGCGCGCCGCCGCGACGTGGAACTGGACTGCGAGACATACGTCGTAGACCGCAGCGGCGCGCTGCGCGGCCAGGTATATGCGGCGGCGCTGTTGCGCGCCGCGCCGGCCGAACCGCTGCGTCGCCTGGTGAGACCGGCGCCCACGGCCCTGCCCGCACGCACGCTGCTGGACGCCGCGCGCACCCATCCGGCCTGGGACACGCAGCGCCGCCTGCCGGTGGTGGACGAGCGCGGCATCCTGCTCGGCGCCGTCCCGTACAAGGCGGTGCGGGACAGCGCCCCGGTCGTACGGACCGAACCGCCCGGCGCGCACGCCATCGACACCGCAATGGAAGTGATCGGCCTGTACTGGACGGCACTGGCCGCGACCACCGACGCCCTGCTCTCGAACGCCGGACGGAGGAACGGCCGCGATGCATGACGCCGCGCACGCGGTCGCCGCGCTCAACCAGGACTACCTCAGGCTCTACCCCGGCGAAGCGGTACAGGCGCTGTCGGGGATGCCGGCGCGCGAGGTCGCCGAGATCCTGCAGCGCCAGCCGCTCGCGCGCGCGATAGCGATCTGGCAGCAGCTCCCGGTCAACGCCGCGGCGGCGGCGCTGGCCGCGCTGGACGAAGCGCTCGCCCGCCTCCTGCTCGCCGGCGCCGACGCCGTGAAGACCGCCCGCGCCATCGCCGTCCTCGCCGATGGAGAGGCCGAACGCCTGCGGCAGCTGATCGCCGCGCCGCGCCTGCGCGAGCTGGACCAGCTGATGCGCTATCCCGCCGACAGCGCGGGCGGTCTCATGGACATCAACTTCCCCATGCTGCGCGGCGAGATGACGGCGCAGGAGGCGATGAACCGCCTGCGCCGGCGCAAGTCCCGCGCCGCCCAGCAGTTCTACTTCACCACCGGCACGCCGCTGCGCCTGTGCCGCCTGGAGCTGCAGGACCTCGCCCTGGCCGAACCGCGCGCGCCCCTGAGCGAGATCGCCCGCGGCGCGCCGGCGGCGGTGCAGCCGACTTCGCGCCTGGAGGAAGTGGTCGAGCAGTTCGAACGCCACAAGCTCGCCGAACTGCCCGTGCTCGACGTCCACGGCGACCTGATCGGCGTGATCCACTACGACGCGCTGGTGAACGCCGTCAAGGACGACAGCAGCGCCGACATCCTCATCATGGTGGGCGCGAGCCGCGAGGAAAGGGCGCTCTCCAGCGTCGGCCTGGCGGTGCGCAAGCGCCTGCCATGGCTCCACGTCAACCTGGTCACGGCCTTCCTCGCCGCCTCGGTGGTCAGCCTGTTCGAGTCCACCATCGCCCAGTTCACCGCGCTGGCGGTGCTGATGCCCCTGGTCGCGGGCGAGGCGGGGAACACCGGCGCGCAGGCGCTCGCGGTGACGATGCGCGGGCTGGCCATGCGCGAGATCAGCACCAGTCACTGGTGGCGGGTAACGCGCAAGGAGATCGGAGCCGCCGCCATCAACGGCGCCGTCATCTCCCTGGTCACCGCGGCCGGGGTCTTTCTGTGGAGCGGTTCGCTCGGCCTCTGCCTGGTCACCGCCTGCGCCATGCTCATCGCCATGATCACGGCGGTGCTGTCGGGCACCACCGTCCCGGTGGTGCTCTCGGCCCTGGGGCAGGACCCGGCGCAGGCCTCGTCGATCTTCCTGACCATGATCACGGACGTCATCGCCTTCCTGACCTTCCTCGGCATCGCCACCCTGCTCGCCAGCACCCTGTGATCAGAGAAGCCTTGCGAAAAAGGCTTACATTCAACACCTTGTATCCAGGCGCGGCGGCGCCACTGTCTTTCCCTCCCGTCACGCTCTTATAATGATTCCAGCGGCCTCGACCCGGCGACGCGCGTCGAGACCCCGCTTCACGCGCCGCATCCGCCGGCGCGGCAGGACAGGAGGGCACACCATGCGCCGTCTCTCGATCATCCGTTCCTGGCCGTCCCTCTGCATCGTCATCGCCGCACTGTGGACCGCACCACTCTCCGCCCGTGAGCTGCACGCACCGATCGACGACATGATCGCCGTCGAGCTGCTCACCGTCGGCGTCAACACCCTGACCGGCGCGCCCGTGGTCGTGCTGCGCGAACCGGAATCCGGCGACACCATTCCGGTGGTGATCGGCTCGCCCGAGGCGCAGGCGATCCTCATGGCCCTGCACGAGATCCAGGTCCCGCGGCCGATGACGCACGACCTCATCTCCGGCATCCTCTCCGCCTCGGGCATGCGGCTGGAGCGCGTGCTCATCGACGCGCTGGTCGAGGGCACGTATCACGGCGCGCTGGAACTGCGCTCCGCGAACGGCGATGGCAATGGCGATGCGCCGGTGTACGTGGATGCGCGCCCCAGCGACAGCCTCGCCATCGCCGTGCGCGAAAAGGCGGCGATCTTCATGGCGCCGACCGTGCTGGAGGCGGCGAGACAGCTGGACATGGAGGACGGCGACGGCCTGGGCGTGACGGCGCTGGGCATGAGCGTGATCGCCGTCACCCGCGCCCTGCGCGAGAGCCTCGGCCTCGACGACCGCAACGGCGTGCTGGTGAGCCGCTCGGCCGGCGCGGCGGCGGCCGCGGGCGTGCCTCCCGGCGCGCTGATCCTGAGCGTCAACGGGCGCACACCCGCTTCGCCGGAAGAATTCCTGACACTGGTGGAGGACACGCCGCCCGACAGCGACGTGCAGATCGTCTACTGGCTGGACGGCGTGGAACGGGAAGTCGCGCTGCCGCAGGGGCCCGGCGACGCCGGGACCGTGCGCCAGACGCAGCCCAAGCTGCGGGTCTGACAGAGCCGGCGCCTTCGCGGCGCAGCAGCGGCGCGACGTCGGGATCGCCCGGACCGTCCGCCGCCTCAGGCGACCTTCAGCGTTTCCAGCACTCCCTTGAGCACGTCCCGCCTGGCCTTGAGGCGCTCCCGGAAATCCTGCCGGTCCGTATTCGCGATCTCGTAGCTCAGATCCGAGAGGACGCTCTCCAGGGTTTCACTCAACGTCGACGTCTGCACTTCACTCAGTTCCAGATGCATCGACCTTCTCCTCTCCGTCCGCCTGCCGGACATCGAGTCCGGAGGACTGACATCGAAGGTATAAGGTTCACCCCGTCCGCGCAAGCCGGGGCCGGTACTGCTACGGGATGAAACGGATGCCGACGCGCAGGCGGGCGGCGCCGGTGGACGACGCCGCGTCGTGGAGACGCTGCGATCGTCGGACGCTACGAAGCCGCCTTACGGGGACGCGGGTGGGCGTGCAGCACGCGCACAAGCTGGTTGCGGTTCTGCAGCACGTCGGCCAGCGTGTACCGGTCCCATACGCCGGTGAACGCCGCCAGGGCCTCGCGCACCACGCCCTTCAGGGAGCACATCTGGCTTATGGGGCAGGTATTGCGCTCCTTGTCCATGCACTCCACCAGGTCGAAGCCCCCTTCCGTGGAGCGTATCACCTGCCCCAGGTTGATCTCCTCGGCGGGACGCGCCAGGCGCAGGCCGCCGCCCTTGCCGCGCGTGGTATGCACGAAGCCGGCGCCGGCGAGGTGGTGCACGACCTTGACCAGATGATTGCGGGAGATGCCGTAGCTCTCCGCGATCTCGCTGATGGTCACGGTCTCCTCGCGATGGGTGCCGAGATAGATCAGCACACGAAGCGAGTAGTCGGTGTAGAGCGTAAGCTGCATGGCGTCGCGCGTCAGACTCTCAAGCAGTGCGATAAAAGTCCCGATCGGGCCTTGACACGAAATACGGGACGTCCGTATAGTTTAACATGCATTGGAAATACATTTTATACGCCCAATAACATGTATAATAAATGCAACTTATAATTACAAGCCTTTGGAGCAGAAAAGGTTTCGCCGAATCGGCCATCGAGAGGAGAATCCCATGAGGTGCCGTCATACATCTTCGCCCCCGGCGTGGCGCTATCGATTCCTGTCCGCACTGCTCGTCGCGCTCATCGCCATCTTCCAGTTCGCGCATGCCGCGGCGGCGGAACGTGAGTTCGAGCTCACCATCGAGGAACGCGTGGTCGACGTGGTGCCGGGGCTGCGCTATCAGGTCTTCGCCTTCAACGGGCAGGTGCCCGGCCCCCTGCTCCACGTGGAGGAAGGCGACGACGTCACCGTCCATGTTACCAACAATACCGCGCTGCCGCACACCATCCACTGGCACGGCATCTACCAGCGCGACAACTGGCGCAACGACGGGGTTCCGGGCGTCACGCAGAAGGCCATCGAGCCCGGCGAGACCTATACCTATCGCTTCAAGGCCGACAAGGTCGGCACCCTCTGGTATCACTGTCACGTCAACGTCGCCGAGCACGTCGGCCTGCGCGGCATGTGGGGCCCGCTGATCGTCGCGCCCAAGAAGCCGAGCAAGCTGGAGCGGCGCGTGACCAAGGACGCCATCATCATGCTCAGCTCCTGGGATTCGGTCTACGCCGACAAGCCGGGCCAGGGCGGCGGTCCCCTCGATACCCCGAACTACTTCTCGATGAACGGCCGCTCGTTCCCCAACACCCAGCCCATCCGCATCGAGAAGGGCGACGTGCTGCGCATCCGCTTCGTCGGCGCCGGCAGCGAGTTCCACTCCATGCACCTGCACGGCCACGACATGCTGGTGACGCACAAGGACGGCACCGCGCTGCCGCATCCCTACTACGTCGACACCCTGCCGATCGGGCCGGGCGAGCGCTACGACGTCATCGTCGAGATGGACAACCCCGGCCTGTTCATGATGCACGACCACGTCGACCCGCACGTGACCAACAACGGCCAGGACCATGGCGGACCGATGACCGTCATCGAATACAAGGAAGTGGAAGCGGACGACTGGTACCACTGGAAGGACATCGCTTACGACGCCGACTTCTTCTACAGCGAATCGATGAAGGCCGGCTACGGCATCCATAACCAGGAAGGCTTCAAGGGCGAAGCGGTGTCCACGCGCGGCGAGCGCCGCCGCAGCGCCGGCGGAGCCGGAGGGCATCGACATGACTAGCATCCACACGCAACGCCTCCTGCCCGCGCTCGCCCTCCTGATCGCCGGCGCCTTGCAGACGGCGGCCGCCGACGGCATGTCCCTGCTGGAGCGCGACTGCGCCGCCTGCCACAACCTGACCGGCCCCGCGCCCACCACGCTGCAGGCGCTGTGGGACCGCCGCGGGCCCGACCTGTTCTACGCCGGCAACAAGTACCGGGGCGAGTGGCTGGAGGAGTGGCTGCAGAATCCGGTCCGCGTCCGGCCGGCCGGCATGTACTACGGCAGCCACGTCCGCCGCGGCGATGCCCGGGACGAGATCGACGAGCGTACGTTCGAGGACCATCCGGCGCTGGACGCCGCCGCCGCGGCGCAGGCGACCGCGGCGCTGATGTCGCTGCGGGCCAATTCGCACCTGGTCACCGAAGGAGAGTACCAGTCCGGCTCTATCTCCCTGTCCTCGGGCGAGATGCTGTTCGACAAGTTCCGCGGCTGCATGGGCTGTCACGAGATCGAGCCCGGCTACGGCGGGCTGTCCGGCCCCGAGGTCTACACCGCGGCGCGGCGCCTGCAGGCGGACTACATGATCAGCTACATGCGCGACCCGCAGGCCTGGGACCCGCGCACCTTCATGCCCAACAAGCGTCTCAGCGACAACGACCTGCAGAGGCTCGTGCACTACCTGCGCGCCCTCGCCGAGGAGGACGGACAATGAAGACATACGCACTGGCCGCGGTTCTCGCATCCGCGCTGCTGCCGCTGGCCCCGTCCGCGGCGCTGTCCGCCGAGAGCGGCGAGGCCCTCTACAAGACCTATTGCTCGCAGTGCCACGGCATGAAGGGCGACGGCATGGGCGTGAACGTGCGCGACATGTCGGTCCAGCCGCGCGACCACACTGACGCCGCGGCGATGTCGGGGCGCTCGGACGAGATCCTGTTCCAGGCCGTCAAGGGCGGCGGGCAGGCGATCAACAAATCCGTGCTGATGCCGCCCTGGGAAGGCGTGCTGAGCGACGAGGAGATCCAGCGCCTGGTCGAGTACATGCGCGTCCTGTGCCAGTGCCGGCACGGCGCCGGTTAGCCGGGCGGCTCGCACCCGGTTCGAATTTCGTCAACCACAGAGAGAGGAGCAATACCATGAAAGAAAAGCGGTTCGCGGGCGCACTGGCCCATGCACTGGGCTTCGCGGCGGCGCTGGCGCTGGCCGGCCCGGTGTCGGCCGAAGTGGTGAAGGTCACCATGGAGGCGAAGGAGCACGACATCGTCATCGACAACAAGGGCACCAAGTATCCGGGCTGGACCTTCGGCGACCACATGCCGGGACCGGTCGTGCGCGTCAAGCAGGGCGACATCGTCGAGTTCACCCTGGTCAACCCCAAGTCCAACAAGAACTCGCATTCGATGGACTTCCACGCCGCGGTGGTCGACGTGCTCGACGAGTTCGGACCGGTCAAGCCGGGCGAGAGCAAGACCTTCCGCTTCGAGGCGAAGTATCCCGGCGTGTTCATGTATCACTGCGGCGCCGACCCCATGCACCAGCACATCGCGCGCGGCATGTTCGGCATCGTGATCGTCGACCCGAAGGAAGGCTTCTCGGAGCGCTTCCCCAAGCCCGATCGTGAGTACGTGCTGATCCAGTCGCAGTTCTTCCCCGACGCCGAAGACCACCACGCCATCATGGACAACACCGGCTGGACCAACTCGCTGATCAACGGCAAGGTGTTCCACTACGACCCCGTCCATGACCCGAACGCGTCCCTGGTGCTGGAGTCGAAGCCGGGCGAGCTGGTGCGCATCCACTACGTGAACGCCAACGTCAACCTGCCGGCCGCCATCCATCCCATCGCCGGCATCTGGGAGCGCGTCTATCCGAACGGCAATCCGAAGAACGTGGTGTACGGCATGGCCACCTATCAGCTCGGAGTGTCGGAGGCGGCGTCGATGGATATCGTGTCGCCGGCCAACCGTTCGACCAACAACGCCATCGTCGATCACACCATGGGAGCGGCGATGCGCGGCGCGATCACGGTGCTGATGAACAAGCCCGACGCCGATCCGAAGCTGGGCAAGGGTGACAACATTCTGCTGCGTTGAGTGCGGGCACTGCCCGCTTCAAGGGGGGGGAATTTATCCCCCCCCTTTTTTGATCCTATGGACCACGCGCGGAACCGACCGCCGCATCCCGCAACCCTCTCCACCCGCTGAACGCGGACGCAGCCGTCGGACTAGAGATGGCGCGCCATGAACTCGTCCGGAACGTCACCGCTCTTTCTCGCCGCGATGGCGTAGTAATACAGGGGCTCGCCCTCGATCGACAATCGGTGCCGGTAGCGCTCCAGGTGATAGATATCGAGATGCCTGGAGAAGATCAGCTCGCGGATCATGGTGGAGAAGCCGCTGTCGTCCTTCTCGTCGAGGAACGATTCCTTGATGTTGAAGGCCACCCACCCCTGGGGATGGATCATATTCAGCGCTTCCATGAACGCCTTGGGCGGAATGTCGCCGAAACCGAGGGCTGCCACGGTCGTCAGGCAGTTCAGCGCCCAGGACGCCAGCTCCTCCCGCTCGTCATTCTTCAGCCCGCAGAAATCCGTTACGTAGTAGGCGTCGTACAGATGCGGCCGATCGCGCTCGGTGGCGGCCAGGGCTTCGGGAATGATGTCGACGCCGACCAGGCGCGACACGCCGTAGTCCTTGAGGGCCTCGCCCATGAGGCCGTTGCCCGCGCCCAGATCGAGCACGCGCAGCCCCGTGAACGGTTCCATGGTCTGATCGACGGCGGACTTCAGGATCTCGGCGACCTTGACCGGCGAGTTGCACTTCAGCCGGTCATAGAACACCTGCTCGTAGAGACCGGGCTCTCGGTAGATCCGGTCGTAGTCGTGGAAACGAACTTTGGTCTTGCCGCCCTCGGCGTCGACCAGATAGAAGTAGACCTCGTCCTGGGCGAGCCGGTGCGCCTCGGCCTGCGGGAATTGTATCCGGTGTCTCTTGTGCTGCATGCTCCTCCTCGCGGGCGACGCCCCGCGTGCAACCCGCCCGTCCGGCGGTCGCCCGGTTACCGGGCGGACGGGTATGCCGTTTACCTCCGGTCCTGCTTGCCCAGCGCGCTCTCCAGCGCCCGCTTGAGCTTGTCCAGCGCGCCGTCGATCGCCTGCGGCAGGGTGTCCGCCTGGTGGCTCACGGCGATCGGCTGCAGGCCGGCGGGACGCGCCTCCAGCAGGCAGCGCTTATCGTCGTCTCCCGCCTTGTGGCTGTTCTCGTCGCTGAGATGGACCTCCACACGCGTAACGCGATCGCTGAAGCGATCCAGGGCGTCGGACACCATGGTCCTGACGCGTTCCGCCAGGTCCTCGCCCTGGATGTTCTTGTCCGTGTTGACCTGCACCTGCATACCTTCCTCCCGTGCGGATTTGTGCGAAAAACACCTTTACTAGCGGGTCATTATACTTGCATTCGGCGCGAATCGCCGCACGCGGCGCAAGCCATCCGGCATCTGCCGCGCCTGAAGGCGTTCCGGAGAGCCGCGCCGGGAAGCATCCGATCCGCCTCCGCTACGTGGCTCCCCCATTCCCCCCGGTCCACCCGCGACGGCTATACTGGAGGCGTCGCACATGACCGCGCACGCGGCTGGCGCCGACCGGCGCGCGCCGCGGCTGCGGGAGCGGTGCGTATGCGTATCCGTACGCCTGGCTGAGGGACATGGGCGAAGACGTCGAAAAGGACCACTTCCGCAAGCAGGACTTCAGCGCCTTCGCGAAGCGTCTGCGCGATGAGACCGACGTCGTCGCCGGGCTGTTCACGAACGGAGCCTTCGCCGATGACGGCTACGTCGCCGGCTTCGAGCTGGAGGCGTGGCTGATCGACCCCGACTTCGACCCCTGCCCGGTGAACGAACCTTTCCTGCTCGACCTCGCCGGCGAACCGGTGGTGGCGGAGCTCGCGCGCTTCAACTTCGAGGTCAACGGCCGCCCCCAAGCCGTGCGGGGCAGGGCCCTGGATGCGCTGCACCGCGACCTGCTCTCCACCTGGCGGCTGTGCGAGCGGCGGGCGGGAGAGCACGGCGCCGGCGTGATGATGATCGGCATCCTGCCCACGGTGCGGGAGGACGACCTGGTGCTCGCCAACATGTCCGGCAGGACGAGGTTCAGGGCGCTCAACGAACAGATCATGCGGCTGCGCCGCGGCAAGCCGCTGCGCCTGGAGATCCACGGCCGCGAGGAGCTCGCGGTCGAGCACCGCGACGTCATGCTCGAATCGGCGACCACCTCCTTTCAGATCCACCTGCAGACGCCGCCGGACAAGGCGGTGCGGGTCTACAACGCGGCCCTGATCCTGTCGGCGCCGATGACCGCGCTCGCGGCCAACGCGCCGTTCCTGTTCGGCCGCGACCTCTGGGACGAGACGCGCATCACCGTCTTC
>OBJA01002280.1_pt1 | contig 11323 bp, 7 predicted proteins | sample 1519751 | NCBI WGS metagenome assembly OBJA01 (sample SAMEA3881238, study PRJEB22517) | soil metagenome | biome: lake sediment; feature: soda lake sediment; material: sediment, water from around vicinity | place: India | collected 2013-12-23 | depth 3 m
CCGTGGCGGCGCGCACCAGGCCGGGGCGCTGGGGCGGGCCGCCGGCCAGGGCATAGAGGCGGTAGTGCGGCGCGGTGCGGGTCTGCTCCAGCAGGAAGCCGCCGCGTTCGGTGAGCTGGTGGTTCAGTGGCAGGCCCGAGAGATGGGCGCCGCACACGGCCAGGGCCAGGGTGCCCGCGGGGGCGTCCGGGCCCGGGGCGGGCGCGGGGGGCAGCGGCAGGCCCGTGGCCCCGAGGGGGAGCGCCTGGCTGTGGTGGAAGCGCTCGGCCAGCGCCAGCAGCGACGCATCGGCGAAGGCCGGCGCGCACAGGGTGATGCCGAAGGGCCGACCGGCCTCGGTCATGCCCGCCGGCACCGCCACGGCCGCGAGGTCCAGCAGGTTCATGAAATTGGTGTAGTAGCCGAGGTTGGCGTTGAGGCGGACGGGGTCGGCCTCCACCTCGTCGAGGCGATAGTGCGTACCGGCCGTGGGCGTGACGATGCAATCCAGGTGCGGCCACACCGCGTCCGCCAGGCGCCGGCAGGCGGCCAGCCGGTACTGGGCCTTGAAGGCGTCGGCGGCGCCGGCCGCGGCGCCGGGTGCGATGATGGCGCGGGTAACGGGGTGCAGGCTGTCAGGCTGTTCCTTGAGGAAGTCCTCGATGGCCACGTAGCGTTCCGTCACCCAGGGGCCTTCGTAGAGCAGGCGCGCCGCCGCCAGGAAGGGCTCGAAATCGATCTCGACGCGCGTGCCGCCCAGCTGCTCCAGGCGTTTGAGTGCGGCGCTGAACCGGCGCGCGTATTCCCCGTCACCGAAGAACTGCAGCTGGTCGGCGCGCGGCACGCCGAAGCGGAAGGCCGCCGCCGAGAAGGCCGGAATGGCGACCGGTTGCGGGCGCGCGTAGGCATCCTCGGCATCGAAGGTCGCGGCGACCTCGAACACCCGGCGCGCATCGGCGCAGTCCAGCGCAAAGATCGACACGCAATCGAGTGACCGGCAGGCCGGCACCACGCCGCTGGTGCTGAGCAGGCCGCGGCTGGGCTTGATGCCCACCAGGTTGTTGAAGGCGGCGGGCACGCGCCCGGACCCGGCGGTGTCGGTGCCCAGCGCGAAGCTCACTTGCCCCATGGCCACCGCCAGGGCCGAACCGGAACTGGAACCGCCGGCGATGTAATCGGGATCGAAGCTGTTGTTCGCGGCGCCATAGGGCGAGCGCGTGCCCACCAGTCCGGTGGCGAACTGGTCCAGGTTCGTCTTGCCGATAGGGATGGCACCGGCCGCGATCAGGCGCGCCACCACGAAGGCGTGTTCGTCGGGCAGGTAGGCATAGTCGGGACAGGCGGCCGTGGTGGGTAGACCGACGAGGTCGATGTTGTCCTTGATGGCGAAGGGCACCCCATACAGGGGCAGCGCCGCCGGCGGTTGTCCCTCCAGGGCGGCGAGGTAAGGCTCCAGCTGCTCCGCGTCCAGCAGGCTGATCCAGGCATGGTGGTCCGGCTGCGATGCGATGCGTGCCTGTACCAGGGCGATGAGTTCCCGGGGTGTGAAGCGGCCTTCGCGATAGGAAGCGGCGAGGGCGGCGAGGTCGAGGCTTTGGTTGGTATCGATCATGGTTGAGTCGTTTGCTACCTGTTCAATGGATACGTCATTCCCGCGGAGGCGGGAATCCAGTGCCTCGAAGACATGGATGACTCGCTACGCTCGCCCTTCGGGCCGCCCCTACGGGCGTTCAACGCGCTGCGCGCTTTTGTCCCGCCTGCGCGGGAATGACGGGAGCGGACATCACCGGTCAGGCCTGCGCCGGCATGATGAGAAACGGTCAGCTGGAACAATTCTTGCTGTTCACTGTGACTGTCATGAGCGTGAATTGGCTTCAGGAATCCATCGATCGTCAGCGCACGGGCCTGTCCGCGCGGCTCGGGCACCCACTCGCCTGTCTTGCCGAACGCTGCGCAGAGTCCTGGGATGTCCCCGGTCACGTGAACCGCGTGCTCATGGAGGGGATGGGTGATGTTTCGCCCTGTCATTTGCTGTATGCCATCGATGCCAACGGTCGGCAGCTGAGCGCCAACATCGGCACCGCCCTGCTGGACATCACGGCCTGCGGTCAGAACCTCGCCAACCGGCCCTACCTGGTGGGAGCGGTGCCGGAGACGGGTTTCCTGCTCTCCGAGGTGTATGTCAGCCGCGTGACCGCGCGGCCCTGCGTCACGGCGGTGCAGGCGGTCACCCGAATGGGGCAGGTGATGGGTTACCTGGCCGCCGATTTCGCCCTGCGCGATCTGCCTCAACTCGAACAGCTTGCTCGCGGGGCCGAAGGCACGCGCCAGATCAAGGGCGACCCTTCCATCCGCGAGACCGTCTTCAACCAGCAACGCACCGAGAGCGAGATGGACCGGAGCATGCCGGAACTCATCGCCATCATGGACGAGCTGCTCGGCGAGCGTGGCGTATTTCATGCCAAGCTGCATTTCTCCAGCTCGCGCGCCACCCTGTGGCTGACGGAGGATCCGTACCGCTACCGCCTGCATGTTTTGAAGGAAATCATCGATCCCTCGGTGTGCTTCGCCTATCCCCTGCGGCCCTATTCCGACATGGCGGTGGTGGCCCGCGAACACATCGGTTCCGTATTCACGCGCTTTGCGCTGCTGCGCAACCTCGACGAGATGTTCTACCTGCGTTCCGGATCCCTGAATCTCATCAACGGCCTGGTGGGTCTCACCTTCTCCTGTGACGGTACCTACTACCTGCCGGTGGAGGATTTCCTCGCCAGGGACGAGCGGTTCTGGCAGGGTGTCTGATGGAAAGGGTCGGCTGTGGTATCCCGGCATCACGGCAGCTCCAGGATCACCAGCGCCTGCCCCGCCTTCACCGGGCTGCCCTGGCTGCACAATATCTCCCGCACCACACCGCCTTCGTCGGCCTCCACGGCGATCTCCATCTTCATGGCCTCGACGATCACCAGCTCGGTGCCCGGCTCGATCCGGTCGCCGACCTTGACGGGGATCTCCCACACACTGCCGCTCACGGACGAGGCCACGGCCAGGCAGCCAGCGGGGATGTCCAGCAGGGCATCGCCGCCGGGTACTTCCGGCTCGTCGGCCTCGTAGTGGGCCTGGCCGCTGGCCTGCCAGCGCTCGCGCTCGGCGTCGAAGGCGGCCTGCTGGCGCTGCTTGAAGGCGGTGATGCCCTCGGCCTGCTCCTGCAGGAAACGACGGTAGTCGCGCAGCTTGAGGGTGGTGGGCTCGATGCGCAGCTGGAAACTGCCGGCGATGAAGTCCTCGCGCAGTTGCAGCAGTTCCGCCTCGCCCACGGGATAGAAACGGATCTGGTCGAAGAAGCGCAGCAGCCACTGCCTGCCCTTGGTGAAGTCGCGTGTCTGGCGGTAGCGGTTCCACATCTGCACCGTGCGCCCCACGAACTGGTAGCCGCCCGGCCCTTCCATGCCGTACACGCACAGGTAGGCGCCGCCGATGCCGACGGCGTTCTCCGGGGTCCAGGTGCGCGCCGGGTTGTACTTGGTGGTCACCAGGCGGTGGCGCGGGTCCAGCGGCGTGGCCACCGGCGCGCCCAGGTAGACATCGCCCAGGCCCATCACCAGGTAACACGCCTGGAACAGGATGTCCTGCACCTGCTCGATGGAGTCGAGGCCGTTGATGCGGCGGATGAACTCGATGTTGCTCGGGCACCAGGGCGCGTCCGGGCGCACCGACTGCATGTATTTCTCGATGGCGAGGCGGGTCGCGGCATCGTCCCAGGACAGCGGCAGGTGCACGATGCGGCTCGGTACCTCCATGTCATCGATGGCGGGCAGCTCGGCTTCCGCCGCCAGCAACAGCGCCAGCAGCTGCACCTGGGTGAGCACGCGGCTGTCGTACTGCAGTTGCAGGGAGCGGATGCCCGGGGTCAGGTCGGTGATGCCTTCGATGGCCTGCGCCTGCAGCCAGGTCATCAGCGCATGGACGCGAAAACGCAGGTCGAGGTCCAGCACCGGCGGGCCGTATTCCACCAGCAGGTGGCGGTCGCCGGCCTGGCGGTAGCAGACGGCGGGCGCCGCATCCGTACCTTCCTGGTGGTGCAGGATGGGACTGGCCTCCACACCCGGTACCCACGCCTGACCCCGACCGTCATGCCGGCGAAGGCCGGCATCCAGGGGTGTGTGGAGCGGTGCACCGGACGCGTAGTCACCCTCGAGCAATGCAATGGCCCCATCCTGGATCTCCTCCAGGCGGTTGGCCTCAGCGACGGTGATGCACCGGAAACGCAGCGTGTCGCCCGGGCGCAGCTGCCCCATCTTCCACAGGTCCGCCTGCACGATGGTGGCCGGACACACGAAGCCTCCCAGGCTGGGCCCGTCGGGCCCGAGCATCACCGGCATGTCGCCGGTGAAGTCGATGCTGCCGATGGCGTAGGCATTGTCGTGGATGTTGGAGGGATGCAGGCCGGCCTCGCCGCCGTCGCTGCGCGCCCACCGCGGCTTGGGGCCGATGAGGCGCACGCCGGTGCGGCTGGAGTTGTAGTGCACCTCCCAGTCGGTGGCGAAGAAGGTTGCGATGTCCTGATCGGTGAAGAAGTCGGGCGCGCCGTGGGGGCCGTAGAGCACGCGCAGCTCCCAGTGGTGCGCATAGCGCGGGATCAGTTGCTGCGGAATGGCGGCACAGCCTGCATCCAGTTGCGCGGGCCCGTGCAGGCGCAGCACATCGCCCACGCGCAGGGTGCGTCCGCCGTGGCCACCGAACTGGCCGAGGGTGAAGGTGCTCTTGCTGCCCATGTAGTCGGGCACGTCGAAGCCGCCCTTCACCGCCAGGTAGGCGCGGCTGCCAGAGCCCTGGATATCGCGCAGGCGCAGGGTGGCGCCGGCGGGCACGGCCACGGGTTGCCACGACGCGATGGGCGCGCCATCCAGGGTCGCCTGCATGGCCGCCCCGGTCAGCGCGATGACGGTGTCGGTGTGGAAACGCAGGGTGGGGCCGTTGACGGTGAGTTCCAGTGCCGCCGTGCCTTCCGGGTTGCCCAGCGCCCGGTTGGCGAGCCGGAAGGCCAGCGCGTCCATGGGCCCGGAGGGCGGCACGCCGATGCTCCAGTAGCCGGTGCGGCCGGGCCAGTCCTGGATCATGGATTGGGTGCCGGGCGCCAACACCTCGACGGTGTGGGGCCGGTAGGCGAAACCGTCCAGGTAGCGGGTGAACTGTTCGCCCTGTGCGTAGACCGCATCGGCCAGCACCTGGCGCAGGTAGGCCAGGTTGGTCTCGATGCCGTGCAGTGCGGTGCGGTCCAGGGCTGCAAGCAGTTGCGTGCGGGCCTGCTCGCGATCCTCCGCATGGGCGATGACCTTGGCCACCATGGGATCGTAGCAGGCGGGGATGTCGGTGCCCGTCTCCACCCAGGTATCGACGCGCACATCGGCAGGAAAGCGCACCTCGGTCAGCAGGCCAGGCGCAGGCTGGAACTGCTTGCCCGGGTCCTCGGCATAGAGACGCACCTGGATGGCGTGGCCGCTGGGCTTGTGGGCGTAGTGCTCGAGGAAGCCGGTCTCGCCGGCAGCGACGCGCACCATCCATTCCACCAGGTCCACACCCGTGACGGCCTCGGTGACGCCGTGCTCCACCTGCAGGCGGGTATTCACCTCCAGGAAATAGAAGGCGCCGCTGTCGGCATCGTAGACGTATTCCACCGTGCCGGCGGAACGGTAGTGCACCGCCGCGCCCAGCCGCACCGCGGCGGCCATTAGCTGCTCGCGCTGCGCCGCGCTGAGTCCCGGCGCCGGCGTCTCCTCGATCACCTTCTGGTTGCGACGCTGCACCGAGCAGTCGCGCTCGCCCAGCGCCACCACCTTTCCATTGCCGTCGCCGAAGATCTGCACCTCGATGTGGCGTGCGCGCTCGACGTACTTCTCGATAAAGATGCCGCCCTGGCTGAAGTTATTGCGCGCCAGCCGCTCCACGGAGTGGAAGGCATCCACCAGATCCTGCTCCTGCCAGCACAGTTGCATGCCGATGCCGCCACCGCCGGCGGTGCTCTTCAGCATCACCGGGTAGCCGATGCGCGCGGCCTCCATGCGCGCCTGGTCGAGGTCGGCCAGCAGGCCGGTGCCGGGCAGCAGCGGCACGGCATTGTGCTGCGCCAGCTCGCGCGCCGTGTGCTTGAGGCCGAAGTCGCGCATCTGCTGCGCGGTGGGGCCGATGAAGGCGATGCCCTCCGCCTCGCAGGCGGTGGCGAATTCGGCGTTCTCGCTCAGAAAACCATAGCCGGGGTGGATGGCTTGCGCCCCGGTGTCGTGCGCCACCGCGAGGATGCGCTTGCCGTCGAGGTAGCTCTGCGCGGCCGGCGCGGGACCGATGCAGATTGCTTCATCGGCCTGACGCACATGCAGGGAATGGCGGTCGGCCTCCGAGTAGACGGCCACCGAGGCGATGCCCATCTTGCGCAGGGTGCGGATGATGCGGCAGGCAATGGCGCCACGGTTGGCGATTAATACTTTGGTAAACATTTATGGATGGCCTTTATCAACCGAGTATTCCGAAATCTTTGTCATTTCCGCCCATACACTCACTAACGTCATTCCCGCGTAGGCGGGAATCCATGTCCTTTAGAAAACCTGGATTCCCGCCTACGCGGGAATGACGAGTACAACTGCTGCAGGTAGACGAGTACAACTGCTGCAGGTAGACGAGTACAACTGCTGCAGGTAGACGAATGCAACTGCTGCAGGTGAACGAATGGGGTCGTTTCGGAGCAATGTAAGCACCATGACGATTTATGTATCCCACACCAGCACCTCCACCGGCGTCGGGTTGTAGGCGTTGCAGGGATTGTTCAGCTGCGGACAGTTGGAGATGAGGATCAGCACGTCCATCTCGGCGCGCAGTTCCACGTAGCGCCCCGCCGCCGAGATGCCATCGGCGAAGCTCAGGCCGCCCTCGGGCGTCACCGGCACGTTCATGAAGAAGTTGATGTTGCTGGCCAGGTCGCGCTTGCCCATCCCCTGGTCGTGTTCCGCCAGGGCCAGCAGAAAGCTGTCGCGGCAGCTGTGCATGTGGCGCTTGTCCAGGGCATAGCGGGTGGTGTTGCTTTCCGCCGAGCAGGCGCCGCCCAGGGTGTCATGGCGGCCGCAGGTGTCGGCGACGATGGTCAGCATGGGGTTGCCGGCGTTGGACAGCAGGCGCGTGCCGGTGGTGAGGTAGATATTGCCCTGGCCGACGATGGTGGCGTTGGCGTCGTAGCGCTCCTCGTGGTCGCTGGCGCTGTAGAACAGCGTGTCCACGGCCTGGTTGCCATCCAGGTCGAGGATGCGCACCACCTGGCCCTTGTGGATGCGCTTCATGAAGGGCTCGCCGGCCGGCACGATGGCGCGGAACGCGGCCTGGTCGGGTTGCAGGGGGCTTTCGGTCAGCGTCATATGGATTTCCTCGTCAGGCATCATCAGATCGCCTGGCACCTGTAGGAGCGGCGCCAGCCGCGAAAAGGTTGTTGCGGGTGCCGGCCAGTATCGCGGCTTGCGCCGCTCCTACAGGTGAAATTTTGCAATGATTGGGTTCACTATTCATCAGACGTACAGCCGCTCGGTGTTGATGAAGGCGCGGGTGTTCTGCTCGCAGTGCAGGCGGCAGGGGTCATCGGCGGGGGCGGTGCCGGAGCGCCAGGCCTCCAGTTTCACGGGACGGCGCGGGTAGCTGGGGGAGGGGTCGAGGGGATGCGGGCAGGTGGCCAGCACCAGCAGGCAGTCCATCTCGAAGCGCAGCTCCACCTGGTCGCCAGCCTTCGAGTTGCCGGGCACGAAGGCCAGGTTGCCATCGGCATCCACGGCCACCTTGCTGAACAGGTTGAGATTGGACACCAGGTCCGGCCGGCCGAGGCCGTACTTGCCCAGTTCATTGACCAGGCTGTCATACCCGTTGCGATGATAATCGTTGCGGTATTCCTGGTAGCGTGCCTCGCCATAGCGGGCCCTGACCTGCGCGGCGGTTGACACGCCGCCGATGCTGTCGTGCCAGCCGCAGCTGTCGCCGGTGACCGAGCACAGCACCCGGCCCATGTCCGAGTGGCAGACATGGCCCGCGGTGAGGAAGGCGGTGTGCTGGGTCTTGAGGGTGTCGGCCATGTTGTAGCGCTCCAGCAGGTTCTCCTGGTTGTAGAGCAGCAGGGACACGTTGGCGCCGCCTTCCAGGTCGGTGAAGCGCAGACTGACGCCGCGGCGCAGCACGCCGGACCAGTGGGCGCCGCCGGGCACGGTCTCGTCCCAGAGCAGGCGCGCGCTGTCCCTGAGCACCGGGGTGGACGGGGTCATGGGTTGTTCTCCTCTTGTTGCAGGGTTCTCGTCTCCGGAAGTGGGTGCACCGGCGGCAGCAGCGCCGCACTCAGGTGCAGCTTGCCGGTGATGACGCCGCGGCAGGTGAGCAGGGCATCGGCGATGACCTGCAGCTGGCGCGCAGGGCCCTGCACCAGCATCACCTCCAGGGTGTGGGCATCCATCAGGTGCACGTGCAGGGAACTGATCACCTCGCTCAGGTGCCGGTGCTGGATGTCGGTGAGCTGCTTCTGCAGGCCGGGTGTAGCATGGTTATAGACCAGGGTGATGGTGCCCGCCATGACATTCTCGCCCAGCTCGCGGCGGTGCTCCGCCAGTTGCTGGTTGATCATGTCGGCGATGGCCTGGGAGCGGCTGTCGAAACCGCGCCCGCTGACCATGGCGTCGAGCTGGCGCAGCAGCGGCTCTGGCAGCGACACGCTGATGCGGCTGACCGGGGTTTTCAGTACCGCGGACATCAAAACACGCTCTCCACTTCGTCGTCCACCGACACCATGCGCACCATGTTGAGCCGATCGCCGCTGTCCTCGGTGGTTGCCGGGGGGTGGATGAGTTCCTCCAGGCGCTTGCGCGTGGCGAGGAACTCGGGGGACAGCAGCTGCCCCGGCTCGCGCGGTTGCGGTACCGGCACCTCGATCAGCTCCTGCACCTCACCGGGGTGGGCCTTCAGCACCAGGATGCGGTCGGCCAGGTAGATGGCCTCGTCCAGGTCGTGGGTGATGAACAGCACGGTGATGTCGATGTTCTTCCAGATCTCCATCAGGTGCGATTGCATGCGCGAGCGGGTCTGGGCGTCGAGGGCGCCGAAGGGCTCGTCCATGAGCAGGATGCGCGGCTGGTTGGCCAGCGCGCGGGCGATGGCTACGCGCTGCTTCATGCCGCCGGACAGCTGGTGCGGATAGTGGTTGGCGAAGCGGGACAGGCCCACCAGGTCGATCCACTGCAGGGCCTCTTCCTCCGCGGCCATGCGCCCGCGCCCCGCGCAGCTCAGGCCGAACATGACGTTCTTCTTCACCGTCAGCCAGGGAAACAGGGTATAGCCCTGGAACACCATGCCGCGGTCCGGTCCGGGGCCGTGCACCTCGCGGCCGTCGAGCAGCATCTGGCCGCGGGTCGGGCTCTCCAGGCCGGCAAGGATGCGGATCAGGGTGGACTTGCCGCAACCCGAAGGTCCGATCACGCATACGAACTCGCGCCGGTGGGTCTGGAAGTTGATGTCCTGCAGCGCGGTGACGGTGCCGTCGCGGCTCTCGAATTCCTTGTAGAGATTCTTCACCTCCAGCAGCACCGGGCGCTGCTTCAGGCGCGTGAAGCGCTCGCGCACGGCGTCCGACTGTTCGAGATAGCTGGGCAGTTCCAGGTGCTGCATGGTGGGTTCCTAGGCCGTGGCTTCCTGGCGCTGCCAGGGAAAGGCGCGCTTGCCGAGCTGCGCCAGGATCAGGTCCGTGGTCAGCCCGATGATGCCGATGATGAGGATGGCGGCGAACACGTTGTCGAAGTTCTTGTAGCGCGCCTGCTGGGTGATGAACCAGGTGATGCCGGAACTGGTGCCGATCATCTCGGCCACGATCAGGTAGGTCCAGGCCCAGCCGAGCAGGATGCGCAGGTCCTTGTACAGGTCGGTGGCGATGCCGGGGATGACCACGCGGAACAGCAGGGCCGGGCGCGAGGCGCCCAGGGTCTGCGCCGCCTCCAGCAGCGCCGGGTCCAGCTTGCGCGTGGTGTTGGACACCACCAGCACCTGCTGGAAGAAGGTGCCGATGAAGATGATGGCGATCTTGGGCGCCTCGTGGATGCCGAGGATGGCCACCGCCAGGGCGCCGAAGGCGGGCGCCGGCAGGTAGCGGAAGAATTCCACGAAGGGCGCGAACAGGCGGTTGAACACATCGAAGGTGCCGCACAGTATGCCGAGCGGCACGCCGATGAGCGACGAGATCAGGAAACCCCAGAAGATCACCTGGACGCTGCTCCACAGGCTCTGGTGCAGCCAGGGTTCGTTGCGCCGCAGGGGCTCGGTGGTGAATGCGGTGTAGAGTGCCGTCGCCACCTGGTGTGGCGCCGGCAGGTACACGGGATTGGCCGGCCGTCCCTGCGGCAGCGCCCGCCCGGCCGCCTCCATGGCGGCCATCTCCTTCGCGAAGGTCTCGCGATCCACCAGGCTGCCGACCTGGAAGTAGCTTACCGCGCCCGGGTTCTGGATCTCCACCATGGGGTGCCAGATCCAGGGCACGTAGCTGAACAGCGACCAGATCAGCAACGGCAGGACGAAGCTCATGATGCCGAGCACAAAGCGCGGCCGGGGGCGCAGTTCCTTGCGTACGGCGAACCATTGCATCGAGTTCATCCTGGGTTCCTGTCTGGATTCCCGCCTACGCGGGAATGACGAAGTGCTTTGCATATCGATTCCTGTCACTTCGTCATCCCCCGCGTCCACTTTCGTCATCCCCGCGTCCGCCTTCGTCATCCCTGAGTCTGGCTTCGTGATTCCCGTACCCACCTTCGTCATTCCCGCGAAGGCGGGGATCCAGGTTTTTCTCTGTATCAGGATTCCCGCCTTCGCGGGAATGACGGAGTAGGCTACGGTAGTGGCAACACATCACGAAAAGGACTGCGGTAAACGATACGACCTTTCTACAACTCGTCCGCCAGCGAGGTATCGATGTACCCCTCCACCGGCTGCGGCTGGTCATACACCTTGTTGGCCACATTGAAGTCGTCGGAGATCTGTGTGGAGCCGTACAGGGAGCCGAAGCCCTCGCCCTTCTTCATATAGGCCTTGGCCTCTTCCAGGGTGAGGAGGCGGGTGCCGTCCACGAAGGTCTCGTACTCAGCCGGGCTGAGGCCGACACGGGAGGCCATGATGGTGATGGCGTCGTCACGGGTCGCGGGGTCGTTGAGGTAATCCACCACCCGGTACCAGACCTTCATCACCTTCTTCCAGTCGTCACGGCGCGCGGACAGGCTCTGCGGCGTGGCCACGTAGACGTCGTAGATCAGGCCGGGCTGGTCGGCGCTGGTGTACAGGGCCTTGGCGC
>OBJA01002281.1_pt1 | contig 11323 bp, 11 predicted proteins | sample 1519751 | NCBI WGS metagenome assembly OBJA01 (sample SAMEA3881238, study PRJEB22517) | soil metagenome | biome: lake sediment; feature: soda lake sediment; material: sediment, water from around vicinity | place: India | collected 2013-12-23 | depth 3 m
ACAAATATGACACAAATCCACAGTGCTTAATTTAATTATAACAATAGAAAGAAAGGAAGCTATACTCTAACTATTATTACAGTTCTGAGTATACAAGATCAATTATGAAAGACTATGGAAAACTATATTTAAAAGTATTCTTTATCATTGGAATTGTATCACTTCTTTTAGCTTTTATGGTCGCTAGAAGAACAGATTATACATATCCATTTATCCGTGTTCAAGTAGGTGTTTTTGTTCTTTCAGCTTTCGTTACATGTGCAATTGGGTTGTTTCAACTTGAAAAAGGCATCAGCTTAATAAATATTATTTTAGGTTATGTTGTTCTTATACCAGCGATATTTTTGCTCAGATTAATATATGGAAGATACTTATTTAGATTCAGCAGTCTCATTTATATCATCATGGTCGTTGTCGGAATTATCTATGGATGTGCTGTATACGTTGTAGCTAAAAAATATAAGAAAGAAGTAGATGAACTTAATCAGTTGATAGAAAAAAATCAAGAAGATCATAAAATATAATGATAGTGGAGGTCATATCATGGAGATAAGAAAACTTAATGATAACACACTAAAAGAGGCAGTTAAACTAAAGATTTACTCTTGGACAGAAGAATTGGCAGGCGTTGCATATAATCATCTTAACTTTGATGAAGAGTATACGTTTTGGCGTGATTGGAGTCATACTGCAGAAGAAAATCAGGATGTTAGATTTCTTTTTGGCATGTTTGATCAACATCGTTTAATAGGTGCTATTTTTACGAGTTATGCAGAAGTTTTTGATCACCATAACGCCATTGAGATCAATGGTTTATGGGTTGATGAAACATATCGAAATCAAAAGGTTTCACTTAAACTCATTCATCATGTTCTAAAATTATATGAACCATATAAAAAAGAAGTCGTTATCGTATATAATCACAAGTTATCACCATCTAATCGATATTATTATCATTTAGGGGGTAAAGTGATGCGAAGTGAGTACCAAATGGATGGGAAACTATTTGTTGATATTTTTCACTATGAATATAACACGCTTTATGAGTTGATAAAAAGTCATCTTGCTAAAATATAAGATATGATTATTATAGAATAAAGAGTCTATCATCAAGAAAAGTAAACATCAACTTGAAACATCACTTTGACTATGCTATGATAGGTATGTCGATTACATGAAAAGGACTTGATATATATGATGGTGTTCGCTGCAGGAGCTAGTTCAGCTAGCTTTTATGAAGTTGTTTTTTTATTAAGTATTACAATGATTTTAGGCTTGTTTGCTGGTCGTTTTTTTGAGAAGCTTCGCATTCCCAATTTGACAGCTTATATAATCATTGGTCTAGTTTTAGGTGGCGTCTTATTTTTATTTGGATATGGATATATTTTAAGCGCTTTTGAAATCATTATTAATATAGGAATTGGATTTATAGCTTTTAGTATTGGTTTAGAACTAAATTTTAAAAAGATTAAAAAGCGAACTCGAGAAGTGATTATCATCACACTCTTTCAAGCAATTTTTGCTTTTAGTTTAGTATTTATTGCGTTATTTTTATTCTTACTACCTCTACATATAGCGCTGTTAATTGGTTCACTTGCTATTGCAACTGAACCAGGACCAATCTTACTGATTACAAAGAAAATGCAATCTAGAGGACCATTAACAGATACACTTGTACCACTTCATGGAGTTGAAGACTCCGTTACAATTATGCTCTTTGGAATGACCCTAGCTTATGCGACTTCAGTAGAACAAGGATCAAAATTTGGTTTAATTGAAATATTAACAGGCCCTGTTTTGGAAATTATTTTTTCAATCTTAATAGGGTTAGTTATTGGTTATATACTCGTTCGTATAATTCGTTATTTAAAATATGAAGACCTTGAAAAAGATTTAGTGATACTAATCTCGACGATTGTAGCTGTATTAGCATCGATTGCAATTGCTAATCATGGCATAGTCATTTTCCACATACATGTTCATCTGTCACCCATCTTACTTCCAATGGCAACCGGTATTTTCTTCTCTAACATGTCCACAGATTTAGCCAAGCATGAAACAGAACGAATTATGGATTTATTTTCTGCCCCTATTTTGATCATTTTCTTCACTGTTTTAGGTGCTGAAATTGTACTGCTAATTGCTGAGTCATATGACACGATTAATCTTGCACTAATCTTAATTGTATCTGCAACTTATGTCATCATGCGCTTTTTCGGTAAAATTGGTGGATCATATTTAGGCGGAAAAGTTGCTAAGTCAAACCGAACAGTGAGAAGATACTTAGGTTTTTGCTTATTACCGCAGGCACAAGCTGCAATCGGTTTAGCATTTTTCGCAAGAAGTGCTCTTTCAACAACAAATTATGGAACGATGATTTTAATAGTTATCATGACATCAACACTAGTTAATGCAATTGTAGGACCTTTTGGTGTTAGATATGCCCTCTTAAAATGCCATGGATTCGATGGCAACTCATGTAACATCTTATATTTATCAAATCGTGATCCTCAAGCGCATCAAATGCATTAAATTTAAGGAGCTTAATAATGATTCATTTAAAAGATGTAACAAAGGACAATGTATTTAAAGTAATTGAGTTATCAAAAACATTAGATGAAACTCAACAAAAAAGTGTTGCACCTAATGTTTTATCAATTGCACAAGCGTATGTCAATCAAGATCGTGCTTGGCCACAAGTCATTTATTTGGATGAGGAGATCATCGGATTTGTGATGCTTGCATTAAAAGATGAAGATATTCCAGAAGTTGATCAACCATCTTATTATTTATGGCGTTTCATGATGGCTAAATCGCATCAATCAAAAGGTTATGGCAAGCAAGTGCTCGATTTGATTTATAAAAAGTGTCAAGAAGATCAAGTCCGATATCTATACACTTCATGTACGATGCATAGTCCCATGCCATATCAATTTTATACAAAGTATGGATTTGTTGATACACATGAGATGGACGATGAAGAAGAAATACTAAAGTTAGAAATTAAATAAGAATATCATTTTAAATAATAGGATAAAGGGCAACTCATTTGAGTAGCCCTTTATCTATATATCAACAAAGCTCATCATCAAATGATGTTCTTTGTTAGAAACAATTAAGACCATACAATACAAACGAATATTTTTGAAAAGTAATTGACATTTCTATATATATTATAGGATGTTGTATCTTACTAACATCATCATACATCCTTTATCTTGAAAATACAAGATGACTTTTATAGGAAGCCTATTTCACTGATATTTATATGTCTAATTATCACGAAAAATTATAAACAAAATGTATTTTATTTATCCTTTTTATAGATAATAATTTATAAAACGTTTTCATCAAAATCTGTTATAACTTTCCTATGAAATCGCCAATGATTCATATATAATGACATTGCTTAACACACGAGCAACTTAATCATTTTAGGAGGTCTTTTTATGACTTATTGGAGAAGTTTTAAAGAAGGAAAATGGAATTCGTCAGTCGATGTGCGCGACTTTATCGATAAAAACTATACTGAGTATAAAGGTAATTCATCATTTTTAGTATCAGCTACGAAAGATACTTTAAAGCTAAATCAAATGGTGTTAGATTTACTTAAAGAAGAAAAAGTCAAAGGTGGTGTTATTGAACTTGATACTGATGTTGTCGCATCGATGACATCACATGGTGCTGGTTATCTAAACAAAGATATCGAAAAAATTGTTGGTCTTCAAACAGATAAACCTTTTAAACGTGCTTTTCACCCATATGGCGGTATTGGAGTTGCTACTAAAGCAGCAGAGGCTTATGGTTACCATATTAATGATGACTTAAAGCATGTATTTACTGAATATCGAAAAACACACAATCAAGGTGTTTTTGATGTTTACAGTTTAGATATTCGTAAAGCGAGACGATCAGGTATTATTACAGGTCTACCAGATGGATATGGAAGAGGTAGGATTATTGGCGATTATCGTCGTGTAGCACTTTATGGTGTGGACTATTTAATCGAAGAGAAAAAAACAAGTAAAACACGTTATAGTTTTCCGATGAATGAAGAAAACATTCGATTAAGAGAAGAAATTCAAGAACAAATCAACGCACTTCAAGATTTGAAAAAATTAGGGTCTATCTATGGATTTGACATATCAAGACCTGCATCAAATGCTAAAGAAGCTATTCAATGGTTATATTTTGCTTATCTAGCTGCAACAAAAGAACAAAATGGTGCAGCAATGAGCTTAGGACGCACAGCTACCTTTTTAGATATTTATATTGAAAGAGACTTAAGAGAAAAAACAATCACCGAAACAGAAGTTCAAGAGTTAATTGATCAGTTCATTATGAAGTTAAGAATGATTAGATTCGCTAGAACACCTGAATATAATGAACTATTTACAGGAGATCCTACATGGGTTACTGAATCACTTGCTGGTATGAATCATGATGGACGCTCATGGGTGACAAAAAATACGTTTAGATACTTACAAACGCTTTATAATTTAGGAACTTCTGCAGAACCTAATTTAACTGTGTTGTGGAGCGATGATTTACCAGAAAACTTTAAAAAGTATTGTGCTAAAGTATCCATTGATACTTCATCGATTCAATACGAGAATGACGATCAAATGCGACCAGCACATACAGATGATTATGCAATCGCATGTTGCGTGTCTCCAATGGCATTAGGAAAAGAAATGCAGTTTTTTGGAGCAAGAGCCAATCTTGCTAAAGCATTACTCTATGCACTTAATGATGGAAAAGATGAGATTACAGGTGATCAAGTAAGTGCTAAGATAGGAAGCATTCAAACTGAATATTTAGATTTTGATGATGTCATGGAAAAGTTTGATCAAACACTTGAATGGCTAGCAAAAACATATGTTAGTGCGCTTAATATCATTCATTATATGCATGATAAATATGCTTATGAACGCATCCAAATGGCGTTACATGATGCTGAAGTCGTTCGCCATTTTGCAACAGGTATAGCAGGATTATCGGTTGTAGCTGACTCGCTATCAGCAATCAAATATGCAAAAGTAAAACCTATTTATAATGATAACCATTTAATGGTTGACTTTGAAACTAAAGGTGAATTCCCATTTTATGGAAATAATGATAATCGAGTAGATCAACTTGCTGTTCATATTGTTGAACTTTTTATGGACAAAATTAGAAAACAATACACCTATAGAAATTCAGTACCAACCATGAGTGTTTTAACGATTACATCAAATGTTGTTTACGGTAAAAAAACAGGAAACACACCGGATGGAAGACGCTATGGAGAAGCATTTGCTCCAGGAGCGAATCCTATGCATGGTAGAGATCATTCAGGTGCACTGAAATCGTTATTATCAGTTTCAAAAATTCCTTGCGAAAGTTGTCAAGATGGTATCTCAAATACATTTACACTCATTCCACATGCTCTTGGTAAAGGTAGTCAAATTGAAGTATCAGATTCGTTTGTTTATGAAACAGATATCAAAGTTGAAAACCTTGTCGATATTTTAGATGGTTACTTTAACAGTGGTGGATATCACCTAAATGTCAATATCTTTCATCGTGAAACATTAATTGATGCTTATGATCATCCTGAAAAATACCCCAATCTAACCATACGTGTGTCGGGTTATGCAGTTAACTTTTCCAACTTAACGAATGAACAAAAGAAAGAAGTTATAAGTAGAACATTCCATGAATCCGTCTAAAGAAATATTTGCAAATGTCCATTCAATAGAGACTTTTGGTACATTTGATGGTCCTGGTGTAAGGTTTGTTTTATTTTTGCAAGGATGTCCATTTCAATGTAAATATTGTCATAATCGAGATACATGGAGTACAGAATTAAACAAAAGAATGACAGTAGATGATGTTTTAAACCAGTATGATTTGTATAAACACTTTTATAAAAAAGGTGGACTTACTGTTAGTGGTGGAGAACCACTGATGCAAATCCATTTTTTGATTGAACTTTTTAAACGAGCTAAAGAGAAGCAGATACATACATGCTTAGATACATCAGGTGGAACCTATCACATCAAAAATGATGCATTGTTACAAGAGTTAATCACATACACTGATCTAGTTTTACTTGATATCAAGCATATTGATGAGCAAAAGCATGTTGAACTCACGAAAAATGCTAACCAACATGTTTTAGCTTTTGCAAAGTTACTGGATTTAAGCAAAGTAAAAGTGGTCATTAGACATGTCCTAGTGCCTACGATAACTGATCATATAGATGATTTACATAAACTAAGAAAATTTCTAGACACGCTTTCTAATGTTGTTCAAATAGATATTTTACCTTATCATAAAGCAGGTATAAATAAATGGAATGCTTTAGGTTATACTTATGAACTTAGTCACATCAACGAGCCAACAAAAGATGAAATTAATATTGTAGAACACATTTTGAAAGATGGTTATCAATACGCAAAACATCTCATATAATGAGGTGTTTTTTTTTAAAAAATTGTAAATACATATTAAATATGATAGTATGAAATAAAACAACGATAAAAATTTAATGAGAAAGGAAAGTATATGCCAAAAACAACATGGTATCAAAAGCGCGAAGGGAAAGCAGAACACATAGTTTATTTAGATAAAAAAGCTAAAGAATTAGATAAAATGCTTCATCACGAAAAAACAATGATTATTAGAGGAGCAGCTGGTAAAAAAATACCATTAGGAGGACGTGTCAAAAGTGGGGATATTCTCTACTATGTTGAGACAGGATCAAGTTTACTTATAACACACAAAGCAGTTGTTAAAGATGTTTTTGAAACTGAGAAGATGAGTGAAGAAGAGTCTAAAATGATGGTTGATACATATCAAAATAAGCTTCAACTCTCAAAAGAACAATTAAAAAGATGGGCAGGAAAAAAATGCCTTTGTTTGATTGAGGTTTATCCTCCAGAAGAAATTGAGCCATTTAGCTATATACGTGAGAAGAATATGGATGATTGGATTATTGTTGATGATATTAACCATGTAAAAAGCGTATAAAAATCTTGTAATGAATCGATATAATGAAAAAACAGACTAGGGGAAAGTCTGTTTTTTCGTTAAAAATGGGAAGAGAAAATTTTAAGATTTATTTCCAAAGACTTTTTGCCAATCAGCCATAAAGTCTCTAATGCCATTATCAGTTAATGGATGGTGTAATGCTAATTTAAAAATAGGATATGGTACCGTAGCAATATGTGCACCAGCAAGCATTGCATCTTGAAAGTGTTTTGGATATTTAATACTTGCAGCAATGATTTCTGTTTGAATACCATAAGTGTCATATACTTCTCTAATTTGTCTAACAACATCAGTACCATCTGTTAAAATATCTTCTAGTCGTCCAATAAATGGACTCACATAAGTAGCACCTGCACGAGCAGCAAGAAGCGCTTGAGATACGTTAAAAATTAGAGTAACATTTGTTTTAATACCCTCTTTGGTAAGTTGGTGAACAGCTTTTAAACCTTCACCAGTCATGGGTATTTTTACAACCATATTTTTGTGCATTTTAGCAATTTCGCGGCCTTCTTTAACCATGTTTTCTGCGTCTAAACTTATAACTTCTCCACTAATAGGTCCGTCAACAAGTTTTAAGATTTCAAAAATCACTTCTTTAAAATCTTTACCTTCACGTGCGATTAAAGTTGGATTTGTTGTCACACCGCAAATAACGCCAAGATCAGCAATCTCTTTGATGTGATCAACATTTGCTGAATCAATAAATAGTTTCATTTAAATTCTCCTTATCATAATCTATTTAAATTCTAAATAAACTTAGAAAATGTAGATTTATTAACCATGGAACCGGTTCAATTTCAATTATACCAAAAGAAATCACGATTGTCTATCCCTTAGAACAACAATATTTTTTTTGTGAAATCTTTTATATAATAAAACAAAATTTGTCTATTTAATTTACTTGACATTATATAAAACTAATCGATATAATCACACTATCAGACTTGGGTTATCTCATTTAAATCAACATTCAGGAGGATTGTCATGACATTCAAACCGATTCAAAAAATGGTTTTATCATCTTTTTTCTTAGCACTAGCTTTCGTACTTCCTTTTTTAACAGCAGGAGATCCAACATTAGGTAACATCTACTTACCCATGCACATCCCCATTTTATTATGTGGTTATTTTTGCGGATGGAAATATGGTCTTATGACTGGTCTTATCGCACCCATCTTTAGAAGTTTACTTATTGGAATGCCCCCTATGTTTCCTATTGCTGTATCGATGAGTTTCGAACTCGGTGCATTTGGATTTTTAACTGGATTCTTACATCAATTATTACCACATAATAAAATTAAGTTTTTATATGTTTCACTTATAGGTGCGATGATTGGTGGACGTTTTGTAGCTGGTGTAGCTAATACTATTTTATATAGCGTTTCAGATCGACCATATGGCTTTGAAGCATTTGTAACAGCATCATTTGTTGTTGCCCTTCCGGGAATTATCATTCAACTTGCTATGATTCCCATTTTAGTTAATCGCATTGAGATTGCACAACAAAGATAAAAAATACCCAACATTAATTGAACCGGTTCCATAAAATCACGAAAAACGCTTGCATTTTAGTAAAATGATGTTAAAATGTAGTTAAACACAATCAGCCAGGTGTGATAACTAAATGTTAAATATGTGAGCATATATTTTTTTACAAATAAATGGAACCGGTTCCAATTAGGGAGAGAAACATGAAGAAAATTTATCTTAATTTAAAAAGATTTGATATACCAAAAGAACTTGACGGAATCAACAATTTAGCTCCTATTAATCATTGGGCAGACACAATAATTTCATATATAGATCAAATGAAACACCGTGAGATTACTGTTTTTTTACCAGAAATGCATTTAATTCAAGCAAAGAATGCGTCAACTTATGTGAAAATTGGCGCACAATCTATACATTATCGTGATGTTGAAAAAGGTAAAAATTTTGGAGCCTTCACAACACATCGAACTGCGTCTTCTTTAAAAGCAATCAACGTCGATGATGTCATCATTGGTCACCTAGAAGAACGCATAAGTCTCGAAGAACTCAATGAGATGTCAAAAGGAAAGCTGGATCCTAATGTCATTTTAAACATGAAATTAAAATTAGCTTCAAAACATAAAATGAATATCCTTTATTGTATTGGAGAAAAAGCAAATGAACAAGATATCAAATATGATATTTTAAAACATCAACTTGATATTGGCTTAGAAGGTGTTGATTTATCTAAAGTAACCATTGCTTATGAACCCGTATGGGCAATAGGTGTTGGAAAAACACCACCAACCAAAGCATATATCAAAGATATAGTCACATACATTAAATCATTATATGATGTTCCTGTCGTTTATGGTGGAGGTTTGAAACTAGAAAATGCAAGCATGCTAGGCAGTATAAAAGAACTTGATGGTGGTTTGATTGCACTCACTCGTTTTGGTCAAGATTTCGGGTTCTACTTAAGTGATTTTAATGATATAGTAGAAGCATATCTTAAGGAGGAAATCATATGAAATTAACATTCGAATATGGCAAAGGTTTTATCGATGCTGAGTTGCCTGATCATTTAACCGATGTTTTTATTCCAGGTGAAACTGTTTTAGATCCACCAATATTAAAAAATATATATGAAGCAACTAAAGAATCGATTTTAAACCCTATTGGTATAAAACCTATACATGAACAAGTAGCAAAAGGTAGTAAAGTTTGTATCGTCTTTCCAGATCGTGTAAAAGGTGGTTTTCAAGCTGATTCTCATCGTAAAGTGAGCATTAAAATCATCATTGATGAGTGTTTAAAAGCAGGTGTTTTAAAAAAAGATATTAAACTCATTTGTAGTAATGGGTTACACCGCAAAAACACAGAAGAAGAAATTCGTTCAATTTTAGGTGATCAAATTTTTGATGACTTTCATCCAAGTGGTCAAATTGTCAATCATGACAGTGAAGATCATCAAAATATGATTGATTTAGGTTATGAACCAGAATATAACGCACATGTCATCATGAATAAAGAAGTTTTTGATGCTGATTTATCATTCTTCATTGGACATACACTCGGCAATCCATATGGAGGGTATAGTGGAGGATATAAGCATTGTGCTACAGGTGTCACTAACTGGGAATGCATTTCTGCTCACCACACACCAGCAGTTATGCATAAAAAAGATTTTGTTCCTGTATCCACATCTTCAACCATGCGTAGAAAATTTGATGCAATTGGTGAACATATGGAAAAAATGATAGGTAGGAAATTTTTTACATGTGATGCAGTGCTTGATTCCAAACAAAGACAAATTGCAGTTTTTTCAGGTGCAGCTGATGTCATTCAACCTTTATCATGGGAAATTGCTGATAAAAGAACTTATGTTCATTGGGCAGAAAAAAAGTATGATGTGATGGTAATTGGACTACCACAAATGTTTCATTATGGTAATGGTATGGGAACTAATCCATTGTTAATCATGCAAGCAATATCAGCACAAATTGTTAGACATAAGCGTGTTTTATCAAAACATCCAGTGATTATTGCTGCATCAGTTTGTAACGGATTTTTCAATGATGAAGAATTTCCGGCTTATCGTGAAATCTATGACATTTTTCAAAAAGAAGGTAATAATATCTTACCTAATGTTGAAAAATACGCAAAAAAACTCGTAGAAAATAAAGACTATATTGATAAATATCGTCATCATTATGGATATCATCCTTATCACGGTTTTTCCATGATTAGTAGTGCACATATTGCTGAAATGCATGCTCAAGCAGTCTATATAGTGGGTGCTGAACATCCAGGATATGCACGAGGCATGGGTCTTAAGACACGTGCAACAATTGAAGAAGCGCTTCAAGATGCGAAAAAATACGTAGGAGAAAATCCTAATATATTAGCAATGCCAAAAGCATTTACTTTATCAAGCGTACATTTGTGTATGAAAAAAGAAGCGTAAGGGAGATGTATATGGAACCCTTAATCATTAAATCGAATAAATTCAAGTTTAGCGTCTTTAAAGATAAAGAAGAAGCCTTTAAACATATGGCTAATGATATGATTGATCTGATTGTGGAAAACAATAAGTTAAACAAAAATACACTCATGATTGTACCTGTTGGACCTATTGGACAATATACGTATTTTGTTGATACAGTTATCCATAAAGAAATCTCACTTAAACAAGTTACATTCATCAACATGGATGAATACATGATAGATCAAAAGCACCCACTTGATAAAAGTCACACATTAAGCTTTAGAAAATTCATGGAGGATAACGTATATTCAAGAATACCTAATCACTTAA
>OBJA01002282.1_pt1 | contig 11314 bp, 9 predicted proteins | sample 1519751 | NCBI WGS metagenome assembly OBJA01 (sample SAMEA3881238, study PRJEB22517) | soil metagenome | biome: lake sediment; feature: soda lake sediment; material: sediment, water from around vicinity | place: India | collected 2013-12-23 | depth 3 m
CTTGTCGTTCACTCTCTGACGAAATACATGACCGGCAATGGCACGGTCACCGGCGGCGCGATCATCGACTCGGGCAAGTTCAACTGGTCAGCCTCGGATAAATTCCCCTCCCTCTCGGCGCCTGAGCCGGCCTATCACGGCCTGAAATTCCACGAGACCTTCGGCCCGGCCGCCTTCACCTTCCATGGCATCGCCATCGGCCTGCGCGATCTTGGCATGACCATGAACCCGCAGGGCGCCCACTATACTCTGATGGGCATCGAAACCCTCTCGCTGCGGATGGAAAAGCATATCGCCAATGCCCAGAAGATCGCCGAATGGCTGGAAAAGCACCCCGCCGTTGCCAGCGTCACCTATCCGGGCCTTGCCTCCTCGCCTTATCGCGAGCGCGCCAAACGCATCACCCCCAAAGGCCCCGGCGCCCTCTTCACGGTTCAGCTGAAAGGCGGCTACGAAGCCTGCACGAAGTTTGTCGCGGCGCTGAAACTCTTCAGCCATGTGGCAAACCTTGGCGACGCGCGCAGCCTCGTCATCCACTCGGCCTCCACCACGCACCGTCAGCTGACGGATGAACAGAAAGTCGCGGCCGGCGCCGCGCCGGATGTGGTTCGCCTCTCCATCGGCATCGAAGGCACCGAAGACCTGATCGCAGACCTTGACCAGGCCCTGAACGCGGCAGGCTGAGCCTCTTCCTGCGGAGGGCGGCCTATCCGGGCCGCCCCACCCGCTCGATCAGCGCCTTGGCCGCGGCCGGGTTGCGCTCCTTGGCTCCGGCAATGAAGAAAGCGAATACCTCGCGCTTCTTTGCCCAGCCCTTCAGTGTCTTCGCCCAGGCGTCCAGTTCGGCAGGCGGGTAGCCGGTCTCAAGCTCGCTGCGCGTCTGCTGCAGGCGGGCATAGGCGAAGTCTGCCGTTTCGATGTCCGGCATCGGCCAGTCCGGATCATCGGCGAATACCACGGCGCAGCCATGCTGGCGCATAAGATCCGTGAACGCCTCATTCCGGAAGGTGTCATTGCGCACCTCGATGGCATGGCACAGGTGCACGCCTTTATGCTCGGGCGGCAGGCAGGAACAGAAAGCCCCAAAATAGTCGCCGTCAAACTTGCGCGTTTCGGGAAACTGCCAGTTGATCGCGCCGAGCTTCTCGCCCATCGCCGTCACACCGCCCTCAATGAACATGCCGACAGAGCTGCGCATGTCCTCCACAGTCTTGCGGATCGTGGTCGCCCGGTGCGCCTTCACGGTGAAGCGGAAATCTTCGGGCACTTCTTCCGCCCACTTTGCAAATGTCGCCTCGCTCTGGCCGCGATAAAAGGTCGAATTGATCTCAATGGCCGTTACCTGCCTGCTCGCATAGGCGAGCTCTCCCGCCTTCTTCACCTCCGGCGGATAGAATGTCTCCCGCCAGGGCTCATAATTCCACCCGCCAATACCGGCACGAATGGGATGGGGCATGGAGCTCTCCTGCTATCCTACTAGTCCGCAGACCAATCTTCGTGACCATGGCGGATGCGCAGGATCAACGCCACTTCTTCCCTGATCTCATAAAGGATCACATGTGATCCAAATAGCCGAACGCGGACCGGACGATCAAGCTCATTTCTGACAGGGCTGGCGAGCGGATATTCGGCAATAAAACGGAATGCTTCCGCCATTTCTGTGGCATACTTCTGAGCTTGTTGCACACCAAACAGACGGATGCCATTACGGTTTATGGCCGCGATATCAGCCTCCGCCTCTCGGGAGAAATCGATGTTCAAGACTGGGCGGCTTTCCAGGCATCCTGCATCACTTGGTCAATGGACTTGCCTGAGAAGCCGCTCGCATACGCCTCCTCAATCCTCTCGTTCAGCGCCGCGATCTTCTCCTGCTTGATCTGCTCGCGGCGGATGAGGTCGCGGATCAAGTCGGAGGAATTGGCGTATTTGCCATCGGCAGATTGCGCCTCGACCCAGGCTTTCATCTGATCAGGCAGAGAAATGTTCATCGTGGCCATGGCGGGGCTCCTCTTAACGTGCAGCCAAGTTAATGGCAAACTTTGCCAAAAACAAGATAGAGGGCGGGAATCAAAAAGGGCGGCCGTGGGGCCGCCCTTTTTATTTCAGATCAGGTATCCAGGAAGCTTCGCAGCTTCCTCGACCGGCTCGGATGCTTCAGCTTCCGCAAAGCCTTCGCCTCGATCTGGCGGATACGTTCGCGGGTCACGCTGAACTGCTGGCCGACTTCTTCCAGCGTGTGGTCGGTATTCATGCCGATGCCGAAGCGCATCCGCAGAACGCGTTCCTCACGCGGGGTGAGCGAGGCGAGCACGCGGGTCGTCGTCTCGCGCAGGTTCGATTGGATGGCCGCGTCCACCGGAAGCAGCGCCATCTTGTCCTCGATGAAGTCGCCGAGGTTTGAATCCTCGTCGTCCCCGATCGGGGTCTCCAGCGAAATCGGCTCTTTCGCGATCTTCAGAACCTTACGGATCTTCTCCAGCGGCAGGCCCAGCTTTTCGGCCAGTTCTTCCGGGGTCGGCTCGCGGCCGATCTCGTGCAGCATCTGGCGGCTGGTGCGGACGATCTTGTTGATCGTCTCGATCATGTGCACCGGGATGCGGATGGTCCGCGCCTGGTCGGCGATGGCGCGCGTGATCGCCTGCCGCACCCACCAGGTGGCATAGGTCGAGAATTTGTAGCCGCGCCGGTATTCGAACTTGTCGACCGCTTTCATCAGGCCGATATTGCCCTCCTGGATCAGATCCAGGAACTGAAGGCCACGATTGGTATATTTCTTGGCAATTGAGATCACGAGGCGGAGGTTGGCTTCCACCATCTCCTTCTTCGCGATGCGGGCCTCGCGTTCGCCCTTCTGCACGGTCTGCACGATGCGGCGGAAGTCGTCGATCGGAATACCGATCTCCTGCGCGATTTCGGAAATCTCGTCGCGCACTTCCTGGACTTCTTCGCCCTTGCCATCGACGAGGCGTTTCCACTTCGCCGAAATCTCGCGCACACGCTCGGCCCAGTCCGGCTCAAGCTCGCTGCCGATATAGTTCTGCAGGAACTCCTTACGCGGAACACCGTGTGCATCGGCCAGACGCATCAGCTTGCCTTCCAGGCCCATCAGCTTCTTGTTGATGGCGTAGAGCTGTTCGACGAGGGCTTCGATACGGGCATTGTTGATGTGGATCGTCTTGAGATTTTCCACGATCGCCAGCGACAGCTCGTCATATTCGAGCTGCGCCTTGGGCGTCAGGTCCTTGCCTTCTATCCGGCGGGTCAGCAGGCGGTCCTGAAGCTTGCGGAAACGGCTGAAGGCTTCGGCGATCTCGTCGAGCTTGGCGAGCACGCCTTCGCGCAGCTCCCCTTCCATCGCCGACATCGACATCGCAACCGCGTCGTCTTCTTCTTCCTCTTCCTGCTGCTGCTGGCGCAGACGCTCGGCCTCAACCTCGTCCACCTCTTCGGCAGAGCGGCGCTTGCCCTTGGCGGGAACCGGCTCGGGCGCCTTTTCCTCGATCACCTTGGGCTCGGGCGGCGGATTTTCCGCGCCATAGGTCGCTTCCAGGTCAATCAGGTCCCGCAGCAGGATGCGCTCATTCATGAGCTCATCGCGCCACACCATCATGGCCTCAAAGGTCAGCGGGCTTTCGCAGAGGCCGCGGATCATGGCGTCGCGGCCGGCCTCGATGCGCTTGGCAATCGCAATCTCACCCTCACGGGAGAGAAGCTCCACCGCGCCCATCTCGCGCAAATACATCCGCACGGGATCGTCGGTCCGGTCGCTGCCACGGGCATTGCCCTTCTTGGCGACGACTTTCTTGTCCTCGATCTTGGTGAGCGCCTTGCCCTGCTCCTCGGCCTCTTCCTCGGTCTCGACGACCGCGATGCCCATTTCCGAGATCTGGGACATCACGTCCTCGATCTGGTCAGAGCTCATGTCAGAGTCCGGCAGCAGCTGGTTGATCTCGTCATGGGTGATGAAGCCGCGCTTCTGGGCGCGCTTCAGAACCTTTTTGACGTCTGTGGCGTTAAAATCGACCAGACCACTTTCGTTGTCCTTGTCGTCTTCGCCCTCGCCGTCGCCGGCAGTGTTCTTTTTCTTCTTGGTGGCTGTCGCCATATCTCAGCTATCTCCCGTCCGGTCCGGCAGCCTCTGCAGGGCCGCCATGCCAGTGCCTCTCGCCTTACCGCTCAGCTATCGCTGCGTTTACTGGATGCCTCGTTCATACGGACCTTTAGAGCCTGTCGTTCAGCAACCTTTTGTAGCTGCCTCCGCCATTCTTGCGGGGACAGCGTAGGGTCCGCGCTCGCACTATCCGTGCCAAAGCCCGTCTCCTGGTCGCTGGAACGCCGCATCGCCACATATTGCTCCAGAGCGATTAGCCATTCCCGAGCCTCGGACCCATTGGTCGCTATCTGAGGCGTTACGGGATAATCTTTGAGCAAGCCGGCAGCACGTATGTTCCCAGAATTCGCTAGATGGGCGGTGATTGTCCCGCGGTCAATGGGGATTCCGTCATTTGCCAGGTCAAGAACTGCATCGCGCAGGCGAACGACATCCGCATCGGCGAATGCACATTGGGCAAGCATCTCCGCCCCAATGGCCAGAAGGCCCGGATTATCGATGGCGCGAAGCACCAGGCTCAGCCCGCCAATCTTCTCCCGCGCGCCCTGCTTGAGCACTTCCTGGGCGGGCTCGCCTTCGGAGAGAATCTGTGCCGAACCGGGCCGTCCCGGCTTTCCGGGGCGTTTCTGGTAATTCGCCGCGCGCTTGGCCTCGCGCAGCTGCCAGAGATAATCCCGCAGGCGCGATTTCAGATCCCGCTCATAGGCCGCTTTCACCCCCGCATGGCGAATATGCCCGCACGCCGCCATCAGCCGCGCCTCCAGCCCCGCCTGCCGCTCGGGCGTATCCAGCGGCTCGGCATCCCGCTCGCGCCGCCACAGCAGCTCCGACATCGGCAGGCGCGCGGCAAGCTGCTCGGCCATTGCCCCCGCCCCCTTCGCGCGGATCAGATCGTCAGGGTCCATCCCGTCCGGCAGCAGCACGAAGAACACAGACCGCCCCGGCTCGGCAAAGGGCAACGCCCGGTCGAGCGCGCGATAGGCGGCGCCAAGGCCTGCCCGGTCGCCATCAAAACACATCACCGGCTCGGGCCCTGCCCGCCAGATCAGCTGCAACTGATCTTCGGTCAGCGCCGTGCCCAGCGGGGCAACGGCATTGCCAAACCCCGCCTCGCAGAGGGCGATAACGTCCATATAGCCCTCAGCCACGATCAGCCCGCCGCCTTCGCCATGGCCAAGCGCCTCGCGCGCCGCCTTGTAGCGATAGAGCACGGTCGATTTGTGAAAGAGCGGGGTGTCGCCGGAATTGAGATATTTCGGCTTGGCATCGGGCTGCAGCGCACGGCCGCCAAAGGCGATGATCCCGCCGCGCGCATCGGGAATGGGAAACATCAGGCGCCCGCGGAACATGTCATAGGGCTCGCCGCCCCGGTCGCTTTCCTTGATGATGCCCGCTTCCAGCAGCTCGCTGTCTGTAAAGCCCTTTTCGTGCAGATGCGCCCGTGTCCGCCGCCAGTCGTCGGGGGCATAGCCCAGCCGGTATTTGCTCCAGCTTGAAGCGCTGAGTCCCCTGCCCTCCAGATAGGCGCGCGCGCCGCTGCCCTCAGGCGCACGCAGCCGCTCCTCGAAAAACTCCGCCGCCGCCTCGCACGCCGCCTGCAGCCGCTTGCGGTGGTCATATTCCTCTGCCGCTGCCGGGCTCGCCTTGGGCAGCGCCATCCCCGCCTCTTCAGCCAGCTTCTCCACCGCTTCCATGAAGGAGAGCCGCTCGGTCTCCATCACGAAATTGATCACATCCCCGCCCATGCCGGAGGAGAAGCATTTGAAGATGCGCTTCTGGTCGTTGACATAGAAGCTTGGCGTCTTCTCGGCGGTGAACGGGGACAGCCCCACCCACTCCTTGCCCTTCTTGGTCAGCTTCACCTTGCGCCCGATCACATCCGAAGGCCGGATGCGGGCCTTCAGCTCCTCGACGAAGCCATCAGGAATGCGAATGGGGGGAGCAGATGACATAAAGGCCAGAATACCATCTTTGTTCGTCGCCGGGCACCGGAGATTGGCATCCGCCCACAAAATACAACACCCAAAAGAAAAGGGCCCCGCCTTGCGGCAGGGCCCTCCTGGTTCAACGGGGCAGGACGTATCTTACTCCCAGCGATACATCGGCGCTTCGTCGAACTCGCTCTGATCGATGTCCAGGATCACATCGCCTTCGCCGTCACCTTCAGCAACGCGGATGGCGTTGGCCGGCACCACGAACTGGTCGGTGGAGGCCAGGCTCGGCGAAATCACGGCATAGCGCAGTTCACCGGAGTTGGTGAGGATCAGGTCGGTGATGCGGACATCATCCTCGCGGAAGGAAACCGGGGTCGTGGCGCCCATGATTTCCGAAGCCAGGCGGTAGTCATTCATGCCGTCCTGTTCGAAGGCGGGAAGCGTTTCGATGGTTTCTTCGGCAATCTGAACCAGCACTTCAGGCTCCTGATCGGCCGGCGCCGTCACGGTCGCAGTGTTGAAGGCAATCTGGCGCAGCTCACCGCCGACGCCGGCAACGCCGCCATCACGGATCAGGATCACAGGCGAAGCGCCATCTTCACCGAGGTAAACATCGGCAACCGTCGCGATTTCTTCGTCAGCACCATTGCGCACCGATGCGCCGATCAGGTCGGAAGCTTCCATCTCGCCCTGAGCAAGGCGGTATTCTGCGCGAACCGAATCCAGATCGGTGCGCTCATTCACGCTGGCGGTGTCCATGGTCTGGTCGTCATACTCGACAACCTGCGGACCGCGGGTTTCGTAGCCATTGGTGGCGGCCGGGCCTTCAGCCGGCGAACATGCGGCTGCACCAAGCAGCAGGACAGAGGCACTGGCAGTAGCAAGAAGGGTCTTCATGGGATTGTCCTTTCGATGGGGGTAGATGTCCCACCAACGGACCCTGCGAAGAGTTGTTCCGCCACATTGCCGACTTTTCAGACTCAGGGCGGAAATGGGGCGAGGCCGCCCTCGCCCGCCGCTCAGCCCTTGCTGAGCGCGGTGCGCACGGCCTTACCCGCGCTGGCCGCCTCGATCTGGCCCGGATAGCGCGATTTCAGCTCAGTCACGCAGCGGCCCAGGTCCTTCAGCTTGGCCGCGCCCAGATCCTCAACCACCTGCCGCACGGCAATATCCAGCGCCTTGCCCGACAGCGGCTGGGGCAGGAAAGCCTTGATGATCTCGACTTCCTCGCGTTCGCGGATAGCATCGGCGATGCGGCCTTCCTCTTCATGCTCGCTGGCGGCTTCCTCGCGCTGGGCCACCATCGTCAGCAGCACGCGCTGCACATCGGCGTCCGGGCAGCCTTCGCCCTCGCCCCGCCCGCGCGCGCAGACATCCCTGTCCCGGATGGCGCATTCCACCAGACGCAGCGTACTCAGCCGCATCTCGCTCTGCGTCCGGGCAGATTCGTCCTTGAGTGCTTGAAGGATGCGGGACTTGAGTCCCATACAGGCAGTCATATCTTCACGGCCCATGCCGGTCCTATGCCTTTCTACACCCCGCGACAAACGCCTTGCTTGACGGTGCGGAGAGTCAGCCCCAATAAGCGGCCGAGTTTTAGCCAGACCGGTTAAAACGGCGTCAACCAGCAAGGCCAGCGGCGAGAGGTATATCTTCCATGAGCAGGAATCAAGATATGGACTCAGCCACCGGTGCCTTGGCCCTTGAAGATGGTACGATTTTCGCGGGTTTCGGGGCCGGGGCGACGGGTATCAAGGTGGGGGAGCTGTGCTTCAACACGGCGATTACAGGGTATCAGGAAATCCTGACAGACCCCTCCTACGCCTCGCAGATCATCCTTTTCACCTTCCCCCACATCGGAAATGTCGGCGCAAATGCTGACGATCAGGAAGAATCCACCGCTGCTGCGGCCGACGCGGCCCGCGGCGCCATCTTCCGCGAGCCGATCACCGCGCCGTCCAACTGGCGCGCCACCGATGATTTCGGCGGCTGGCTGGCAAAGCGCGGCATCATCGGCCTTTCCGGCGTCGATACGCGCGCGCTGACCAAGCGCATCCGCGAAAAAGGCATGCCCAAGGCGGCCATCTGCCACAAGCCAGATGGAAATATCGACTTTGCCGCCCTCGTGGAGCTGGCGAAAAGCTGGGAAGGCCTCGACGGGGCAGACCTTGCTGATGTCGTTGACCAGGACGCTGCCTACGAAAACACCGACGGCCTCTGGAAGCCGCAGACCGGCCACGACAAGCTCAGCAATGCCGAGTTCCATGTCGTCGTGGTCGATTTCGGCGTGAAGAAGAACATCCTGCGCAACCTTGCCAATGCCGGCGCCCGCGCAACGGTCGTCAATGGCGACGCGACTGCCGAAGACATTCTCGCCCTGAAACCCGATGGCGTTGTTTTCTCCAACGGCCCCGGCGACCCGGCCGCGACCTATGAGCGCTCCGGCACGATGATCAGAGCCATCGTCGCTTCCGGCCTGCCGATCCTCGGCATCTGCCTGGGCCACCAGCTGCTCGGCCTGGCGCTCGGCGCGAAGACCAAGAAAATGGCGCAGGGCCATCACGGCGCAAACCATCCCGTGAAGGATCTCACTACCGGCAAGGTCGAGATCGTCTCGATGAACCACGGCTTCACCGTTGACCCCGAGACCCTGCCCGCTGGCGTCGAAGAAAGCCACCGCTCCCTCTTCGACGGCACCAATTCGGGCCTCTCGGTCACCGGCAAGCCGATCATCTCGGTCCAGCACCACCCCGAAGCTTCGCCAGGCCCGCAAGACAGTTTCTACCTGTTCGACCGCTTCGCCGGCCTGATGCGGGGCCATCGCGGCAAATAGCAAAAGGCCGCCCGCGGGCGGCCTTCTTCTTAACGCGGACAGCCAAAGTACGACGGCCCCAGGCTTCAGCCTGCGAGCAGCCGCGAGCGATTAAACCAGCGTCGCCTCGGTCTTCGCCCGAACTTCGTCTTCCGTCACGCCCGGCGCCAGTTCGAGCAGCTTCAGCCCGCCCGGCACCACATCCATCACGCAGAGATCGGTGATGATCCGGTCCACCACGCCCTTGCCCGTCAGCGGCAGGGTGCATGCCTTCAGCACCTTGCTCTCGCCGGCCTTGTTGGCGTGGTCCATCACGACCACCACGCGGCCAACGCCCGCCACCAGGTCCATCGCCCCGCCCATGCCCTTGACCAGCTTGCCGGGGATCATCCAATTGGCAAGGTTGCCATTTTCGGCCACTTCCATCGCGCCGAGGATCGCCATGGCAATCTTCCCGCCACGGATCATCGCAAAGGAAGTCGCGCTGTCGAAATAGGCCGTCTGCGGCAGCTCGGTAATCGTCTGCTTGCCGGCATTGATCAGGTCGGGGTCTTCCTCGCCCTCGAAGGGAAACGGCCCCATGCCCAGCATGCCGTTCTCGGACTGAAGCGTCACATTCACGCCAGCCGGAATATGGTTCGCCACCAGCGTCGGAATCCCGATGCCGAGGTTCACATACATCCCGTCCTTCAGCTCCTGCGCGGCCCGCGCCGCCATATCATCGCGTGTCCAGGGCATCAGCTTGCCTCCCGCTTGCGCACAGTGCGCTGCTCAATCCGCTTCTCGTGTTTACCCTGGACCAGCCGGTGCACATAAATGCCCGGCAGGTGGATCGCGTCGGCATCAAGCTGCCCCGGCTCCACGATCTCCTCCACTTCCATCACGCACACCTTCCCGCAGGTCGCCGCGGGCTGGTTGAAGTTGCGTGCCGTCTTGCGGAAGATGGCGTTGCCCGTGGTGTCCGCCTTCCAGGCTTTGACGATCGCAAGGTCAGCGAAGATCCCCTCTTCGAGGATATAGGTCTGCCCGCCGAACTCCTTGTGTTCCTTGCCCTCGGCAATCACGGTGCCCACGCCAGTCTTGGTGTAGAAGCCCGGAATGCCCGCGCCCCCTGCCCGCATCCGCTCGGCAAGCGTCCCCTGCGGGTTGAACTCCAGCTCCAGCTCGCCGGAAAGATACTGCCGCATGAACTCGGCATTCTCGCCCACATAAGAGCTCATCATCTTCTTCACCTGCCGGCTCTCCAGCAGCACACCAAGGCCAAAGCCATCCACGCCCGCATTGTTGGAGGCCACGGTCAAATTCTTCACGCCGCTGTCGCGGATCGCCGCGATGCAGAGCTCGGGAATCCCGCAGAGGCCAAAGCCGCCCGCCGCGATCAGCATCCCGTCATGCAGCAGGCCGTCCAGGGCCTCGGCTGCCGAATTGTAAACCTTGTTTGCCATCCGGCCCGTCACTCCCTTGTGCCTGCCCGCGCGGGGGAATGCCCCGGCGCTGCCAAACCCTATCATGATTTCCGGCGCCCTGAATGCCTCAGGCCGCGCCAGATTTCAACACCTGTTGAAAAGCGGATCAGACCGCTTCAACCGTCTGCTCGATCGCCCCGAAGATCGAATGCCCGCTCGTGTCGCACATCTCGATACGCACGGTGTCTCCCGGCTTCATAAACGGCGTTTTCGCCGCTCCGTCCGCGATGGTCTCGATCATGCGGATTTCCGCGATGCAGGAATAGCCCAGCCCGCCCTCTGCCACGGGCCTCCCCGCCCCGCCGTCGGCGCCCTTGTTCGATACCGTGCCCGACCCGATGATCGAGCCGGCAACCAGCGCGCGGGTTTTCGCGGCATGGGCGACAAGGCGCGGCAGGCTGAACGTGGCGTCCACACCCGCATTCGCCCGGCCGAAGGGCTTGCCGTTCAGGTCCACCCGCAGGGGGAGATGGACGAGGCCATCCCTCCAAGCATCGCCCAGCTCATCGGGCGTGACAGCGACGGGAGAAAAGGCGCTGGCGGGCTTTGCCTGGAAGAAGCCGAAGCCCTTGGCGAGTTCACCCGGGATGAGGCCGCGCAGGGAGACATCATTACAGATCATCACGAGGCGGATGAGTTTGGCCGCGTCTGCCTCGCTGACGCCCATGGGCACATCATCGGTGATGACGGCGATCTCCCCTTCCATATCGCAGCCCCAGGCTACGTCTTTGAGAGGAATAGCGTCGCGCGGGCCGAGGAAGCCATCGGAGCCGCCCTGATACATCAGCGGATCGGAATAGAAACTCTCGGGCACCTTGTCGCCCCGCGCCGCGCGGACGAGTTCGACATGGTTGATATAGGCAGAGCCGTCCGCCCACTGATAGGCGCGCGGCAGCGGGCTCATCGCGTCATGTTCATGGAAGCGGAACGTCGGCACAGAGCCCAGCTCCACCTGCTCGGCCAGCATGGCCAGCTGCGGCGCATAGATCTC
>OBJA01002283.1_pt1 | contig 11298 bp, 8 predicted proteins | sample 1519751 | NCBI WGS metagenome assembly OBJA01 (sample SAMEA3881238, study PRJEB22517) | soil metagenome | biome: lake sediment; feature: soda lake sediment; material: sediment, water from around vicinity | place: India | collected 2013-12-23 | depth 3 m
GGGTGACGCTTCCCGCAAAATGCTGCAGCGTATTTACGGAACGGCTTTTGCCAAAAAGTCAGACCTGGAAAATTATCTTAAGCTATTAGAAGAAGCGGCTAAAAGGGATCATCGCAAACTTGGCAAAGATTTGGATCTCTTCTCTGTTGATGAGGAAGTTGGCGGCGGACTAATTCTTTGGCACCCAAAAGGAGCCCGGATTCGCCACCAGATCGAGACGTTTTGGCGGGAGGAGCACTATAAGAACGGTTATGAGCTTGTTTATTCGCCAAACATTGGCAAGGGACAACTCTGGGAAACCAGCGGCCACCTAGGATTCTATCGCGAGAATATGTATTCTGCGATGGAAGTTGACGGTCAGGAGTACTTCGTCAAGCCCATGAACTGTCCTTTTCATATTGCTATCTATCGTAATCGGGGCCGTTCATATAGGGAGCTTCCTTTCCGTTGGGCAGAGCTTGGTACAGTTTACCGTTATGAAAAAAGTGGTGTTCTTCATGGGCTTCTGCGAGTTCGAGGGTTCACTCAAGACGACGCCCATATTATCTGTCGACCGGACCAGATGCCCGATGAGATCGACCGTGTCTTAAGCTTTTGCTTATACATCTTGCGTGCCTTTGGTTTCGAGGAATTCAAAGTTTACTTGGCTACTCGACCGGAGGATTCTGTCGGAGAAGAAGAGCATTGGCAAGCAGCTACTGAAGCCCTACGTAAAGCGGTGGAAAAGGCGGAGCTTCCCTACGAGGTTGACGAAGGGGGAGGTGCTTTCTATGGCCCTAAGATTGACATTAAGATCAAGGACGCTTTAGGTCGTGAGTGGCAGTGTTCCACCATTCAATTTGACTTTAACCTGCCAGAAAGGTTTGGGCTAACCTATAAAGGCAGTGATAGCGCTGATCATCGTCCATATATGATCCACCGAGCTCTTCTGGGCTCTTTGGAGCGGTTTTTTGGCGTATTGGTTGAGCACTATGAAGGTGCGTTCCCGCTTTGGTTGGCACCCACCCAGGCGCTGATTCTCCCAGTTTTACAGGATAATACCGAATATGCCAGGCAGGTTCAAGACCGTATGCGGGCAGCCGGTATCCGTGCTGAAATGGATGTTCGCAATGAAAAGATTGGATATCGAATTCGTGAGGCGCAGTTACAGAAGGTTCCGTATATGATCGTAGTCGGTGAGAAAGAAGCAACCAGTGGTCAAGTAGCAGTTCGTAGCCGTAAAGAAGGAGACCTGGGTTCAAAATCTCAAGAGGAGCTTATTGAAAGGTTGCTTCAAGAGGTTAAGGAGCGCAGATAATAATTATTCATTAATAATGAAATAGACACCTGAAAATGGTCTGTTTCATTCCAATAAAGGAAACCAATACTACAATAAAACGCCTTTAAGCTAGTAATACTTGCTTAAAGGTGTTTTTGTCATATAATACGGGAACACGAAAGTACGGAATAGAGATTAGTGTTAATTTTTGTATTGGAAACTTTAAACGTCATATGTTCATAACATATTAGACTGAGTGCGAATAAGCGTTTAGCTGGATGTAGCTTGGCAATATTTTGGGGGACGGAATATTATTTTTACACAATGAATATCAAGAAGAAGGAAAAAAGAGTTGTGTGTTTAATAATAAACTTCATAATTTGACTCCTTTCCTGTTTTCTGTTTGGATCCAATATCTTTTGGATATGACCCATAGGTCAAAATAACCAAATATAACGAGGAGGGGCGTTTATGTTCAAAGGTAAATTTCTTACTCTGGGACTTGTAACCTTGATGGTGACCGCTTTGGTAGTTGGTTGTGGGCAGAGCGATACTATTAAATTAGGCGCTATTCAACCTATTAGCGGTCAGATCTCCGCCTATGGAACTCAGACCCGTGACGCCATTATGATGGCAGTAGAGGAGATCAACGCCAATGGTGGAGTGCTCGGCAAAAAACTAGAGATGATCGTGGAAGATGACGAAGCCAGTCCTGACAAGACGAAGAATGCCTTCAAGAAACTAGTAGCAAAAGACAAGGTCATTGGGTTGGTCGGCGCGTTAACAAGTAAATGCTCTTTAGCTATTACTCAGGAAGCCCAAGTGAAGAAGGTAGTCATGATCACACCTTCATCCACCAACGATACAGTGACAGACGCCGGCGACTACATCTTCCGAGCTTGCTATAATGACTCCTTCCAAGGACAAGTCTGTGCGCAATTCGCTTATGAAACATTAAAGGGCAGGAAAGCTGCGATTATATATGATGTTACCAATGACTATTCAAAGGGCTTAACGACTAACTTCAAAGAGAAGTTTGAGTCGCTTGGAGGCACTGTTGTAGTGGCCGAGTCATACAGCACAGGCGATAAGGATTTCAATGCGCAGTTAACCAAGATTAAAGCCGCAAGACCCGATGTGCTCTTTATCCCAGACTACTACAGTACTGTCTCGCTTATTGCGAAACAAGTTCGGAATCAAGGCTTGACAATTCCAATGGTCGGCGCGGATGGTTGGGATGAGATTACCAACAACGCTGGTGATGAAGTTTTGGATTGCTATTACAGTAATCACTATTCGCCAGATGCGAATGATCCGGAAGTCACTAAATTTGTAGCGAAATATGAAGAGAAATTCAAAATCACACCAAATGCATTAGCTGCATTAGGTTACGATGCCACTTATATCTTGGCCGAAGCTATTGAACGGGCCGGTTCAACAGACCCAGAGGAGATTAAAGCGGCAATGACGGAGACCGATAAGAAATTCGTTACAGGTAACATCACTTTTAATGAGATGCGTAACCCTGTTAAGTCAGCTGTTATGTTAAAGATCGTAAAGGGCGAAGGCGGGAAACTAGTTACTGAGTATGCAGGTACCGTAAATCCTTAAAGAAGTGTTTATAACTTAATCACTGAAAGAGGCTGTCCCAAAAGGCAGCCTCTATTCATAAAAGCGGGGAGAAGAACAGAGAGTATTGTTCTTTAAATGATATTGGTATGAAACAGACGCCTTCCGGCGATTCATTATTAGGCAGATTAAATAAATACTACCATTAGATTTAAGAAGGATATATGGTGAGAACCACTAACTATATAATAGACGTCTGAGGCGTTATCACAACGGATTATTTTCATCATGATCTACTGCAGCGAGCTACGAGTTAACGAGGTGGAAAAGATGGGGCTTTTAGAGGAGATCTTGCAACAGACCGTTAACGGTGTTTCTTTGGGGAGTATCTATGCCTTAATCGCTTTAGGATATACCATGATCTATGGTATTGTTAAATTGATAAATTTTGCCCATGGGGATGTACTGATGCTAGGTGCTTTTGCTGGCTTTTTCACATTGTCTGTTTTTGGCGTAACATGGGTCTCTTTTATTGTCGCTATGCTCGTCTCGATAGCGGCGTGTGCGGTAATAGGAACTCTCATTGAACGGACATGCTATAAGCCTTTAAGAAATGCTCCCCGGATCAATGCGTTGATTACTGCGATAGGCGTCTCATTATTCTTAGAGAACGGCGCTAGGGTTTTTCCGCCAATCGGACCAAACCCAAAACAGTTTCCTACTCTACCGTTGAAGGTGTTCGATCGCATCGATCTTCTAGGGACTCAGATACAACTGCCATTTCAAGTAAGTAGCGTTCAGATCATCGTATTTTTAGTCTCGATCGGATTAATGTTTTTATTAAATTATATCGTTAACCATACAAAGAATGGCAAGGCGATGCGTGCTGTCTCTTATGACCGGGGAGCTGCTTATTTAATGGGGATTAATGTTAATAAAATAATTTCTTTCACATTTGCCTTAGGAGCTGGGTTGGCAGCAGCAGCAGGTATTCTCTTTGCCAGTGCATACCCTCAGGTTGAGCCTTACATGGGTATCATGCCTGGGTTGAAGGCCTTTGTTGCCGCAGTTCTTGGTGGAATTGGCAATATACCCGGTGCTATGCTCGGCGGTTTTATTATGGGGATTGCTGAGACATATACCAAAGGTTTTATCTCATCACAATTGGCTGATGCGATCGCATTTGGCATACTCATTATTATCCTGGTCGTGAAGCCTTCAGGAATTCTTGGACAGAATGTCAGCGAGAAGGTGTAGGTGAATTAGATGGCTAAACCCAAGATAATAAAGAACGTTGCTTTGCTGATCTTAATCATACTGGGAATTTCTGCGTTGATTCGTTTAGGCGTTATTGATGAGTATACGGCTCAGATTCTAACATTAGCTGGTATCAATGTTATTGTGGCTTTGAGCTTAAACCTTATCTCTGGGTTTACCGGACAATTAGCTCTGGGGCATGCTGGCTTTATGGCCATAGGGGCGTATACAACCGCAGTTCTGGTAATGAGATTTCCGGTTTTTATGTTGCAAGACGGCTCATTGGCTAATCTGTTCCGTATCTTTATTGCCGTCGTACTTGGTGGAGTTGTTACATCAATATTTGGTTTATTCATTGGCCTTCCGACCCTTCGCTTGCGCGGGGATTATCTCGCTATTGTTACCTTAGGTTTTGGTGAGATAATCCGTGTTGTTATGGTTAACCTTGAACAGATAACTGGGGGCGCCGCTGGATTGAAAGGAATTCCCTCTTTTAGTAGTGATATGTTATGGTCGCCAACTGTCTCATTTGTCTGGGTTATTGGCTTTATGGTTCTTGTTATCTTTTTAATCAGGAACCTAATTAATTCTTCTCACGGACGCGCTATGATCTCAATTCGCGAGGATGAGATTGCCGCCAATTCCATGGGTATTAATGTATTTTACTATAAAATGTTCTCATTCACACTGTCTACCTTCATTGCGGGCATCGGTGGTGGGCTTTACGCCTTGTTTTTCGGCTATCTTAACCCCACGATGTTTAATTTCCTAAAGTCTGTTGATTTCGTCATTATTGTGGTACTTGGAGGAATGGGCAGTATCACCGGAACGATCATATCTGGATTTGTTATCACTTATCTGCCGGAATTTCTACGTTTCCTTCAGGATTATCGTTTGGTAATTTACCCGGTGGTTTTAATCTTTATTATGATGATGAACAACAAGGGAATCTCATTAGTCAAGTGGCTGAAAGAAGTTTGGACATTTACGATAAGAAGAACAATACAATCTCCGACCCAATCAGGAAATAAAGGAGGGTCGAGATGATGGCGGTCTTAGAAGCAAAAGATACATCGATGTTTTTCGGCGGGTTAAAAGCGGTAGTTGACTTTAATTTACGGCTAGAAGAAGGGGAACTTGTCGGTCTTATTGGACCAAATGGCGCTGGGAAGACCACTGTTTTTAATATGTTGACTGGGGTCTATCAACCAACTCAGGGGCAGATCTTGTTATCGGCAAAAGGAAATGCCCCAGATAAACTTACTAACATTGTGGGAAAGAAACCATATCAGATAACACAGATGGGTATGGCTCGTACTTTCCAGAATATCAGGTTGTTTAAAGACCTCTCTGTACTCGATAACGTTAGGATCGCTTACCATTTCAACATTCGTTATAATGGATGGCAATCGGTTTTCCGCTCTCCCAAGTTTTATTTTGAGGAGCAAAGGATCTCTGACAATGCCATGGAACTATTAGAGATCTTCAGTATCGAAGGTAAGAGCCAAGAGCTGGCAAAGAATTTACCTTATGGTGAGCAACGGAAACTAGAGATTGCGCGTGCCATGGCTACGAATCCTAAAATACTACTTCTTGATGAACCAGCAGCAGGAATGAACCCGCAAGAAACCCAGGAACTAATGAGACTAATTCAGTTTATCAGAAAGCAGTTTGAGATGACCTTACTCTTAATTGAACATGATATGAACCTGGTTATGGGTATCTGTGAACGTATTGTGGTGCTAGATTACGGTATGACCATTGCAGAAGGAACTCCGAAGAAAGTCAGTCAGGATCCTCGAGTTATCAAAGCATATCTTGGGGAGGAGGTTGTTTCGGGTGCTTAAGGTTACTGGACTTAATGTTTATTACGGAACAATCCATGCCTTGCATGATATATCATTTTCAGTCGAAGAGGGACAAATTGTAACTTTAATTGGAGCCAATGGTTCAGGAAAAACAACTACCTTACATTCTATCTCTGGTTTAATTCCAGCTAAATCCGGACAAATCGAATTCATGGGACGATTTATTCAAGGGGTCCCTCCGAATAAGATTGTTGAGCATGGTTTGGCTCAGGTGCCGGAAGGGCGACGGATTTTTGCTACGCTTACTGTAATGGAGAATCTAGAGATGGGGGCATATGCTCGAAAAGACAAAGAGAACATCAAAATTGATTTGGAGAGGGTTTTTACTAGGTTTCCGAGACTTAAAGAACGTTTAAAACAAGTCGCTGGTACTTTAAGTGGTGGGGAACAACAAATGTTGGCTATGGGCCGTACACTAATGTCTCGTCCCCGGATGATACTTATGGATGAACCTTCTATGGGACTTGCCCCTTTGTTGGTGAAGGAGATCTTCTCGATTATTCAGGAGATCAATCAACAAGGGACCACCATTCTTTTGGTGGAGCAAAATGCTCATATGGCTCTATCAATTGCTAATATGGCATATGTTTTAGAGACCGGAAGAATTGTTCTGGAAGGTTCGGCAAAGGATTTGGCACAGAATGAGCAAGTTAAAAAGGCCTATTTAGGCGGTTAAAAGTAATGATTTGGGCCTAACAAAAAGTTTTTCCCTTTCTTTCCTTAAAGGAGGTTTTATGTAGCTAACGAATAAGATCTTCACTAAGTTATCTAGCAATTAGGGAGGAACATCGGGGCATGCGAAAAAACACTATTATTATCGGGGTCTGTCTCTTTGTCGCAGTCTTAATTCTTTCCACTTTAACCCCAAGCACAAAGAGACGTACTACTTTTAAGCAGCAGTTTAAATTGACGAGACAAAATGTAATCCAGCCGGAACTGACTGAGTCCGAAAAACTCACAGACGAGCAGAATGGCGATTCTAGTCAGGAGGGCTTAGAACAGGCTCTCAATACCGAATCGGAGGGTGAATCGAAGCAGTCTGAACAAGCGGCTCTGTCTGTTTCCCTGCAACGGCCAACACCGGAGAATCCAGCTGTAATCTCTGTGCCAATTCCATCGGAGGTTAAGGGTGTATATACAACAGGGTGGATCGCTGGATCTACTAAGTTTTTTCCTCGGTTACTAAAGTTCATCGATGAGACAGAGGTTAATTCTCTTGTGGTTGATGTGAAAGACGATACGGGCACCCTAAGCTATAAAAGTAATCTGCCTCTTGCTGTTGAAATTAAGGCTGACGTGAAAAAGATATCGGATATGATCGGTTTGATGGGTACCCTTCGGGATCACAATATTTATCCTATCGCACGTGTTGTTGTATTTAAAGATCCACATTTGGCTGAAGCGCGCCCTGATCTAGCAGTGAAGAACAAGAATGGCGGTCTATGGACCGACAATAAAGGGTTAAAGTGGGTAGATCCCCATAGTCGGGAAGTTTGGCAATATACACTGGATGTGGCGGAGGAAGCTGTGGCTTTAGGATTTAAGGAGATTCAATTCGACTATGTCCGCTTTGTAAGTGACGGTAAGATCTCTGAATGTGTCTACCCATTCGCCAATGGACTGTCCAAAGAGGATGTAATTAAAGAGTTTTTATTATATGCCAAATCAAGATTGGATAGATACGGGGTTATCATTTCCGCTGATACTTTTGGATTGACCTGTTCGGTCGATGATGACCTGGGTATAGGACAAAAACTAGAGAAGATCGGTAGTGTGGTGGATGTACTTTCACCGATGGTCTATCCGTCGCACTACTATAAAGGTACGTATGGAATAGCCAACCCTGACAGAGCACCATACGAGACAATTGCTCAGAGTATGAAGGATGCCCAGAGAAAGCTGGAGGGAATACCAGTTAAATTGCGCCCGTGGCTTCAGGACTTTAACCTGGGAAGCGAATACGGACGGGAAGAATTGATGGCTCAGATTAAAGCTTTGAATGATGCAGGAATTAAAGATTGGTTGTTTTGGAATCCAAGCTGTCGCTATGACAGCAGCAAGTATAATAGCAAATAAAGTTTTCGAAAGATACAATATGAGGCTGTCTTATCACATTATAAGGCGGCCTCTTCGTCTTAATTCGTGTTCGTTTTGACAGGTTCATTTAAAACTTGTATAATCGTGGTAATCATGTGAAAGTGCTGGTAGCTGCAGTGGTTAATATGTCTTCAATCTGGAGGATACATAATGAAAAGATGGCTTGGGTTTATACTAGCCTTCCTATTTATTATCTCAAATATTGGGCTTGCCCACACAACAACAGAGCATAAATTAGCGATCTTCTTTATTAATCATGTTAGTTGGCAAGATATAGAACGAACAAAAGCACCCAATATAAGCCGGTTGGCAAAACAAGGGGCTACTGGTCTTTTAAATGTCAAGAATTACAGTGGCTATTTGTCATCTAGTTCATATATGACAATGGGGATGTCAAATAGAACCAGAATGGATAATCGTTCTGTGGCTGCTTACGATGTTGAAGAGTTTGTGCCCGGGCTTCCTGGTATAACTGGTGGACAGTTTTATCATCAGCTAACGAAGAATACCATACCGACGCAGGGTATTGTTGTACCGGAGATCTCGCGTTATCGAAGGATGGCTAAAGATATAGATATTGAAGCAAAACCAGGTGCGCTCGGGCAAAGCTTACTTGATAATGGATTAAATGTGGCGGTTTTTGGTAATGCGGATATTCCAGGGGAACTCCATCGGGAAGTGGCGCTTTTTATCATGGATGCTTTTGGTCGGGTTCCCGCTGGAAGTATAGGAAAAAGGATGGTTCGTACAGATACTAGAATGCCTTTGGGTTATACAACTGATTATGAAGGGATTTACCATAGGATTATCGCTGCTAAAGACCAGATTCATGTACTTGTAGTTGAGACTGGTGACACTTCTCGTTTGGAATATGGGAGTGATCTGTTCGACCCTAATATTCTATTGGAAGAGAGAAGGAAAGCAATTAAACGTGCGGATTCTTTTATTGGGGATGTTATCAAGGGGTTTAACCCTAACTACGTGCTAATCTTGGGAGCAAATCCAAACAGGAGTATGATAAAGTCTGGAAATACAGGACTAGTACCTATCATATTAGATGGAGTTGGACAAGGGCTTCTGACTTCCGAATCGACTCGACGTATTGGGTTTATTACAAGCTTAGACCTCACAGCGACTATCGCGGATTTGATGAAAATTACTGCGCCCAAGGGTAAAGGGTTTCCGGTAACCGTTAAACCTTTTGATTATAGTGTACAATATCTTCTGAACCAGCAAGATTTCTATCAAAACCTACGCAACGTACGATACAATATTACTGATAGTTTAGTTATTCTTCTCTTCACTGGAGTTTTACTAGGGTTACTTGGCCTTTGGCAGGGGTTAACGCCAAAATTAACCGGATTTTACCTACTTCTGGTCAATACAATGCTTCTAATCCCTATTGGTCTGATTGCCGGAGGGGTTGTAGGTTATAAACAATTGTGGTTGCCGATGGCGGTTGCGTTCTTCTTCTCCATGATTTTGGCGGGTGTTCTAAAGATAAGTTCACATCTTCGTGCAATGACAATCATAACACTGGCTGTCCCTGTTTTATTGTTATTTGACGTATTTACTGGCGCTCAATGGATGATGCGCTCAGCTATGGGGTCCGATGTAATTGCAGGTGGCCGTTTTTACGGAATGGGGAACGACCTGATGGGGGTGGTATTAGGCTCATTGACGATTGGAATGGGGCTTTTAGGACAAGCTTATCCAGGTTCTCGCTCTCACCTTAATTGGGCGGCTCCGCTTTTACTGCTGTTGGCTGTAATTGGAATTGGCTTTCCTAAGTTTGGCGCTAATGTGGGTGGGTTAATTACTGCGCTCATGACGATGTTTATTACAGTCATTGTTCTTTTTGGTATACGGCTATCGGTTAAAAAAATGATTGGTATAATTACAGGAGTTGTCGTTGTGGTCTTAATCGTAGCTGGTTTGGATGCTTGTTTAAATCCACAACCAACACATGCGGGGCGTGCGATTATTACTTTGGTTAATCAAGGTGGACTAGGATTTACACAGATTGTCAGACAGAAGCTTCGGATCTTAATCTCCACCATTAACCGTTCAACATGGACATGGTTATTTGCTTTAGAATTAGGAGCATTTGCTATTATTAAACTCTGTTTTCGTGATTTCTTTGCCATGCTCAAGCAGGAGTATCCATTCTGGCACAAGATGTTGCTACCGACAGGAACGGCATGTCTGTTTGCTTTCCTTGTCAATGATACTGGCATCATACCGGCAGCGCTAATTATGGCTTATTATTGGTTGGCAGCTTTTGGACTTTACTTTGGGCGTTCAGGAGAAATAGCCATAGATTCAAATATGGGTATTATGGATAAAAAACATCAAACCTTGCAGGAATTTTACGTTGGAAAGTAGAAAAAAGAGGCACAGAAATAGGGAGGTAGATCAAGGGATGGAAAAACCGAGCCTAGGCGCAATTCAAGCAGAACTACTCCAAATGGGACAGATTGTTCAACAAACTGTTAGAAAATCCATTCAATCCCTGAAAGACCATGATGAGAAAATGGCGTTAGAGATTATTAACCAAGATGATATCGTTGACAACCTTTTAGTCGTAATGGAGGAGAAGGTTGCTCTGGCTTTGTCGGAAAATCCGACACCCCATGACCTTCGGTGCTTGTTATCTATCTTAAAGATCGCAAATAATCTTGAACGGGTGGCTGATTATGCTACAAATATCTCTGAGATAGTTTTAGAGTTTAAGGATGAACAACATATTAAACCCTTGGTTCATATACCCCATTTATCCCGCATTGCCTTGAATATGTTGGATGTATCTTTGCAAGCATTTGTTGATATGAACAGCGATTTGGCCGAGGCAGTCTGCAAGAAAGACGAAGAGGCTGATAATCTTTATGAAGAGATTCATCGAGAACTGGTTGGAATGATGAACGAAGCAGATAGCCGAACAGTTCGGCAAGCTTTACACTTCTTGTTAGTTGCCAGATACTTAGAGAGAATTGCGGATCACGCTACGAATATTGGGGAAGAAACGATTTATACGGCAACTGGAAAACGTGTCCAATACTGATATTTATATTCTATGATCATGCTTTTACGATCTATATTAAAAAGAGGCTGTCCCAAATGTGAACCGCTCCCTGTCAAGTAGACAATGAAAAAAGAAAAACGTCATCACTGGACTCCGTCAAGAGCGGGGTCCAGTTTTTTATGCAGCGTTTTCGAGTAACTGGCGATAGGTCATCGGGGCCAGTTTAT
>OBJA01002284.1_pt1 | contig 11298 bp, 9 predicted proteins | sample 1519751 | NCBI WGS metagenome assembly OBJA01 (sample SAMEA3881238, study PRJEB22517) | soil metagenome | biome: lake sediment; feature: soda lake sediment; material: sediment, water from around vicinity | place: India | collected 2013-12-23 | depth 3 m
AAAAAAGAAATTTGAACTGGAACGCATCCTGAACAAAAAACCCGACATTGAGATTAACCTGGTACAGCATGAATACTATGCAAGCGGCAAGGATGCGGTCGACGAGCAGGGCAGGCCCATGTATACTGCCTTCAATGGAAAACTTTTTCGTTACATCGAAGAACCCATTGTGGGAAAACCTGGCGATTATGTACGGATCAACTTTTTGAATGTAGGGCCTAACCTGGTATCTACGTTTCATATCGTGGGTATCGTATGGGACTATGCCTACTGGCAGGGGAATCCCGAAAACCGGTTCACCGGAGGGCAGTCTGTTACTGCAGGGCCATCCGATTCCTGGACCATCGAATTCCGGTTGCCTCCCGATGAAGGCAGTTACCTGATGCTCTCCCATGCAGTTGGTTCAACCGACAGGGGCGCACTTGGACTCCTCGTGTGCGATGCCGGGGCAGAACGATCCCAGACCATTCTTGCCGACGGCATTGCCTATTCCGAAGAGGAAATGGAAGAATTCAGAAGTCAGGCCTTACGGACAATTACTCCTTTCGGTCTGGGATCTGATGATGTTGAAGTTCCGGTAGTATATAAAGAGGATACCAAAGAAGTAACCGTGCGGATTATCGGAAACTCCTTTTACCCAAAAGTGGTACAGGTTGCTCCGGGAACCACCGTTAAATGGATTAATGAAGATGTGTTTACCTTTATGGAGGGTGAATTCTCCGGCATCCATAATGTTGTTGTCAGAGATGGCCCCGAAATCTTTTACTCAGATCTTATGGCTCATGCCGAAAGCTTTGAAAAAACAATGGATAAAGTGGGTGAGTATACCTATATATGCACCCCGCATCCTTATATGGAAGGGAAGGTTATTGTAAGTGGTGCCCCGGCAGAAAAACAGGCTAAGGTTTACTCGTCTGCCATACCTGCAGACACCACCTTTTATCACTGGAGCATTCTGGTACTGGCTGCGCTGGCATTGGTGGTATCTATTTATACCCTTGCACGCAAGACTGAACTGCTGGCCCGTTAGAAGACAAGAAATTTATATTACAAGGACTTTATGCCAGGAAATCATTACGAGATTGTATAAATACCCTGAACACTTTTCTTTAATAATGCAGAATTCCTGTTTTCAGGTACTCTGCATTTATTTTTATTTTTCTAATCCCGGTTCGTAAAGGTTTGCGTTAAGCTATTCACTGTGCCGTTTAAATATGAATTTTTATATAGCAGTAGCAGCTGAAAATCAGAATGTTGAATAATTACCCGATGGGTAAATATTCTACATTTTTATTAAACTTAGTTCAGGCCGTTCAATGCATGCGTTTACGCGTATCGAATGGGGAATTTATCACCCATCACCTTGAATCGTACCTGGTGAAAACCATTGCCCGTTAAATGACAAAACAGGCTGTTATTGTTTGTGTTAGTTGTTATATGTAATTCTGAATGTTTTTTTTGGCACAATTTTTTTACGACATTCTTTGTCAAATCTGTTAAAGAATGCAATTACGCCGGCAATCAAAACTTCTAATTGCAATTTTTACTGTTCGTTTTTCAAAATCAAAAGAGGATATCCTCCTGGTATACTTACATAGATTTATTCAGGGATCAAAATAAAAAATAAGGAGGTAATTATGACAACACAAACAAGTACGACAACTCTTAATGGGGTTAATGTAGAACAATTGACAGAGACTATAAATCATATTAAAGAGCAGCCTGAATTGGCTAAATTCAAATTCCGCGCTAAAAACGAATGGATTGACGGGGCACAATCACGAACAACCATTCATGGTTTTTACGGGGCAGGGCAGGAACACCGGACGGAAGGTGAACCATTTATAATGGAAGGCGATGAGCCGCATGTGTTACTTGGTGAAGACAAGGCACCCAATGCAGTGGAAAGTGTGCTGCATGCACTGGCCTCATGTATCGGTGTAGGTTTTATCTACAATGCTGCTGCCCAGAACATAAAAGTGGACAAACTGGAAATGAATCTTGAAGGAGAAATTGATTTGCATGGATTTCTGGGATTGTCAGACAGCAGGAGGCCTGGGTACAATAATATCAGGTTGAGCTACAAGGTTAAATCTGACGCTTCTGAAGAAAAACTGAAGGAATTGTGCAGTTATGTTCAGAAGACATCGCCTGTTCTGGATATTATAAAAAACCCGGTACCTGTTAGCATTTCCATGGAGCGAAATGGGTAACATCGGCAAGTAAATTCAAAAAACAAAACCCCGAATAACTGCCGTTAAATTCATAAAGCCGGCGCGAAAATGTCAGAGGTATTGCTTCACCTGGATCAGTTGGAGAACCGGTACATTTCGCGCCGTGCTTTTGTTTCAGCCTGGCTGCAATTGTAAAAACACAAGCAGATAAGAAGCAGAGACCCCAGGGAGCCGGATTTTCCAGATCCTACATTTATTGGTTCTTACAGCATTATACTGTGTTCTCATAATAAAGAAATTGCAGGAAGCCGGATTTGCCAATCCCGGCTTTTGAGGAGGCACTAAAATACATCCGGCCTTTCAATTTCACACATCATTGCAGCGTGTTTAACGCCCCCTTGAAAAAATCAAGATTTCAATTTTTTAGCGGAGAGAAACTTCCTTACGATAACCGTTTTAAAATTCTTTCTGGAAAACATTTGCTTTTTTAATAATTAGTATTAGTTTTAAACCTGAAAAACTAAATTCAAAATGTTATTTAAAAACCCAATAAACATTTTTTTGCCTTGTGTTTAATAAACATTAAAAGTTAATCCAGTAAAAAATCATTATCTAATCATTTAAACTATACCTATGGCACTGTTAAACATTATTCCGGTATTAATTATTATTTTATTCTATCTGGCCCTGTTATTTGGTATCTTCTACCTTATATACAGGTGGGTAACAAAATTTCTTTTTCTGAAACAGGAGCACAATGAGTTGTTGAAGGAAATCGTAAAAAAAATGGATAACAGGTAAACGAATCTGGCATATTTTCTGGTGTAGAGGTAAGGGTGAGAATGGGAAGGAGGGTGTACGACCTGATACCGGGAAACGACATTAAGAGTTATTGAAATTTTAAAGATGGATATACCTGCCTGAAAGGAATTATACTAAACACAAAACCAATACCATGCAACAAAACCAGACCTTACGTGAGCCGGTACAAATACCCGGTGAATTACAACTAAGCAACGATGAACTGCTCAGACAACTCATCCGGAATTCATTTGACATTATTGTATTGATCGATGCGGATGGCATTCAGAGATACGTCAGCGACGCGTGTGAGAAGATTCTGGGATACAAACCCGAAGAACTCACCGGTGTTCCGGTAATCGAAGCCATGATTCACCCCGATGACCGGGAAAAAACAATGCAGGGACTGCGCAATATTATCAACAACAAGGGCTCGGGGGGCACCCAATACCGCCACCGGCATAAAGACGGAGGCTGGGTATATCTTGAAACCTTTGGTACCAATCAGCTTAATAATCCGGAGGTACAGGCCGTCATCCTGAATGTACGCGATATATCCAACCGTAAGCAAATGGAACAGGCATTGATTCAGAGTGAAGCCCGCCTTGAACAGCTGAATGCGGCTAAGGACAAGTTTTTTTCGATTATCGCCCACGACTTAAAAAGCCCTTTTTACAGTATTTTGGGATTCAGTGAGTTGCTTTTAGAACAGGTACAGGCAAGGAATTATGAGGGTGTGGAGAGTTTTGCCGAAGGGATTCACCATTCGGCAAAACGTACGTATGAATTGTTAAATAACCTGCTTGACTGGTCCTGTTCCCAGACCGGACGTATGAAATTTTCACCGAAAGATCAGAATCTGGTGAAAGTGATTTTTGATTTACAGCGGTTAATGGAGACTGCTGCAAGGCAAAAAAGGATATTTCTGCATTACGATTTACCTCCTGTACTCAATGTTTTTGCCGATACAAACATGCTATCGGCTGTGTTGCGAAATTTGATTTCAAACGGAATAAAATTTACCCATCCGGGTGGTGGCATAAAAGTAAGTGCCTGCAGGATCACCGACGGGGTAAAAGTTTCGGTGACCGATAACGGCATGGGAATTTCCGAAGAAGCATTGAACAAACTGTTTAAAATCGAAAACAGTTTTTCAACCCTGGGTACCTACAAAGAACCGGGGACCGGACTGGGGTTATTACTCTGCAGGGAATTCATTGAGAAACATGGCGGAAGAATTGGTGTAGAAAGTGAAGTGGGGGTGGGAAGTACCTTCTGGTTCTTTATTCCCGATGCACCTGCCAATGCCAGAGAGGTACCTCCTGTATCAGAAGAAAATATTTAAGGGCTGTATTGAAATTCCGGGAGTGGAATTATTAATTGAACAGCGTTCACCCCTCCATTGCCGAATCCTGTTTTTGGAATCGGTTCAACTGCCTTTTTAAACCATACATTCTCCATGTTCAATTGAATTTAATCAGTCGCAGGTATGTCGAATGTATGGTTATGAAAACAGGACGAAAGGCTTGTTCAGCCTGGATCCAGGGTGTGTTTTTTAGTGTTTATTGCCCGGTTGGCAACAACAGCAATCAGATGAACCATTTTAATTGCTGTTGTTGGGTTATTTCTGATCCGACCGGGCAGGAATTTATGCACCGTTTTACCTGCTCATTATTTTTACGCTCAGCCCTTTTTGTTCCGACCAGCCTTCACGATCGGTGAGGCTGATGAAGAAGTGGTAATCTCCCTCGTCGTATGGCCCCTGGGTATTGCCTTCCGGAATTGTAATATCCACAACAGCCTGGTAGTGGTTAAGCCCTTCGGCCAGGGTAAAATTCTGAAGGTACATAAATGGATTTTCAGGTTCTCTTTCGGGCATGGGTTCGCATATTTCTGTCTCGGTCGAATGCTCGTGGTGGTCGAAATCTTCATGAATTTCGATGATGAACGATCCCAGAGCCTGGTTATCGGTAAAGACGGCCCTGAATGTAAATGTTTCGCCCAGCCACAGCGTGTCGCAATTCTGTGGGAAGGCTCCATCGGCTGAGAGGTCGATTACCGGTTTTTCCTGATCTGTTTCTTCCTTGTTGCAGGCTGTAAACAGAAGGGCTGTTAAAACCAGTAGGGTGAGTGCTTTTTTCATTATTTTACATTTTTAATTGATATTGTTTACTTATTTGTTTACTTATTCGATTTATTTCGTTGCTTGTTTGGTTATCCCAATGGAATGGTTATTCCCAGCACAAAATTTCTCCCCGGTTCGGGGACATTTATCAGCCGGTAATAGCTGGTGTGGCTGAAATGTTTTTTATTCAGCAGGTTTTGTACCTGAAATGAAAATTTTAGAGGCTGGTTTATAATGTTCAGCTCCGTTCCCGCTGCAAAATTTACAACAGTGTATCCAGGAGTTTTTTCTTCCGGAGGAACGATCCGGTTTTGTGCCGCCACCCGTTTTACATCGGCCGATGCAAATGAATTCCGCATAAATATTCCATGTTGCCTGATATATTTCAGGTTAAACAATGCGGAGGCTGGTGGCGAAAACGGCAGGGTAAACCCCTTTTTACTTCCCGATAACTGCTCCGACCAGATGTAATTCAGGATCAGGCCTGACTTTAGTTGGGGGAGAATATTGTAGTGGGAATGGAGTTCCCCGCCCACTCGGAATACCTTATTTTGTGTATAGTTAAAAATCTGGTTGCCATTTCCATAAAGGTGATCGTGTTCAAAGCCCGGGTTCAGGTAGATGTAGTTTGGAAAATAGTTTGCGAACGGGGTAATGCCTGCCGCAAACCGGCGGGTATGGAATTCAAGCCCGGCATCCAGCTGGTAGGATATCTCGGGCGATAAACCGGGGTTTCCAGTTTCATAACTGAACCTGTGGTAGTTTACCCCATTGGCGGCCAGTTCTTTTGCAATGGGCATTCGAAAACTTTTTCCGGCATTCATTTTAAACGACAGATTATCGGTATTGAAATTATACCCGGCGCTCCAGGTAAGGCTTTTAAAATGACGGGCCAGTTCAGGTGCCCGCTGAAGAAGACTGTCGGTGATGCCGCCCTCATGCTCTACCGGTGTGGTGAACCAGTCGGAATAGCTCTTGGTCAGAAGGCTCCCGAGGTCGTAACGAATTCCTGCCTGCAGGGTGCTCCGGTTGGAAACAGAGTAGCGGACCAGCAGGAAACTACCGGCATTCAGTTGTCGAAAGGCCGGCAAAATAAATCCCCTGCCATCGATTGCATTGTCCTGGTATTCGGCATTGACACCGGCAGAAATTTGGGCATCGGGACTTATCCCGAAGCCTGTCATGAAATTTGCCGAGTACACCGATTTTTTAAACTGCCGTTCCAGGGTTTCGGGAAAACCCAGCCCCGCGGGAACGGTTGCCGGCATATAGCCATGGCGGGTGTAAGGGCTCCATTCCTTACGGTTGTTGTGTTGAAAGCCCAGTTCTGTTTTCAAATAAAAGGCTTTTTTTTGGGTTGAAAGCCTTCCGGTAATCTTAAAGTGATTTACATCCTGGTAAGGCATGTTGATGTCACGGTCCGATTTATCGTGCAGCGCTGTATCTACCCGTCGGGGTTCAAGTCCGTGGGTATTGGCAAAAAAACCTTGTGTTGATTGCACGTTGCTTATAAACAGCCTTGCTGATGTTCCATTGTTTTGAAACCCTGCCGAAAAGTGCATGTTTTTTTCCTGCCCTGCCGTGTTTCGCAGGCGTCGTTCATACAGGGGCGCCCGGTAGGAGTATATGTCGATGCTGTCGGTTGGTACCCGGTAGTCGGCATAATCGAGCAGGGTACCGCGGAATGTGAAGTATAATTTTTCCTTCCTGCCAAAAATTTGTGCAGAGCTACCCAATAGGTTGTTGTTTGATTTGGCTATCAGATCAATATTTCCTCCCCACATGTGTTTCTGGGGGATTTCAACCTGTTTCAGATCAATGACCCCGCCTATGGCGTCGGACCCGTACATGAGCGATGCAGGTCCTTTTATGACTTCGATGCGGTCGTATGCGAACTGGTCGACTTCAAGCCAGTGGTCGCTGCCCCATTGCTGCGCCTCATGCTTAATGCCATTTTCAATAACAACTACCCTGTTAAATCCCAGCCCGCGGATCACCGGCTTTGATTGTCCTGCTCCAATATTCATGGCACTCACTCCGGGAAGCCTTTCCAGTGATTGCATCAGGCTGTTTCCCAGGTTTTGTTTCAGGAATTCATTGTTCACAACCTCCACGTTCAACGATTCTTCACGATTGCGTTTTTCGGCATAATTGTCGGCCACTATTACTTCCTGCAGGGTCTGCATTTTCTCTATAAGCTTGATTTTTAATTCATAGTTTTCACGCAGGAAAACCGTGCGCCGGTATTGTTGAAATCCTACAAATGAAACCTCGACCGTATAGTTTGCTTCAGGCAGGTCACTTATGAAAAACCGGCCGTCGTTTCCGCTTACGGCCCGCCTGTTACCGGGTGATACTTGTACGTAAGCACCCGGAAGTGGATTGTTGTCCCGGTCGGTTATTGTACCCGAAAGGCTATACGTTTCCTGGGCATCCGCTGAGCCGCTTATCAGAAAACCCTGGACGATAAGTGTGGTGAGCAGTATGAGGAACCTCAGATTCATTGACATTGATCGCACAGTCCTTTAATTATAATTTCTGTTTCCTGCACCAGGTACTCCCCGGGAACCCCTGATAAATCAACCGGAAGCGGTTCCAGGCACTTTATACCATCGCACGAAGTACAATAAAAGTGTGCATGATAAACCGGGTTGGTTACCGGATTGCCTATGCCATACTTCACCAGCTGGTTATTTACCACGATTTTATGCAGGATGTGGTTTTGCTGAAGAATTTTAAACGACCGGTAAAACGTGGTACGGTCAAAATTTCCGGCCAACCTGTTGCGTATTTCATTTTCAGAAAGAGGTTGTCCCGCCTCATTGAGAACTGAAATAATGCCTTCACGGCATCCCGTTCTTTTAAGGTTGTGTTCATGCAATACTTTTTCCGGTTTCATTGTTATTTTATTTCTGTGAATGCAACAACATCTCAAATGCAACAATGTTGCAAATATGAGCATATTTTTTTTTTAAGTCTTAAAAAGGGAAGCAAAAATGCCAGTCAAGCAGATGTTGCTGGAGATTTTGAACCGTATACATCCTGCCAATCAAAGCTTTCGGCTAAAAGAATACCTCCCAGCAATTTTCTTCTGTCGGAAAGGGAAGGGTCGTAGAAAACCGAGCTGCTTATAATTTCCCAGCCAGGTAATTTGGTGATGTCGGGTGCCTGCTTTTTTTCGATGGTTTTTGAAAAGTTTCTTTCCACATGGTTCAGGAAATAGGTAACCGATCCTCTGATAGCAGCTAACGCGTTTTTCATTTTTTCACCTTCCTTGCTGTTCAGCAGGATGCTTAATGCTTCATCGAGAGTAACCAGGTTCAGGCTTAATGATCCGGGGATTTCGCTGTTGGCATAATTCTGAAGTACCGGGTAAGCCTGCAAATTGATGGCGTGGCGTTCAATTTTCTCCTGAAGCGATGCCAGATTCTGCCTCGAGAAAGCTGTATCCTGGTTTAGAAGCCGGTAAACCATTTCTTCGGGAGTCTTTCCCAGGTTTCGTATGGAGAGTGCCAGTGCACGTTTGTGGATGACCGCTGAAGAAACAGAGACCAGGTAGGTCAGGGAAGTTGTAAAGAAAATAAAACCATAGAAGGAAAAAACGCTTGTCAGAAGTTCAAAGGCAACGGTAGTCGGTGAAAAGTTTCCAATGCCAAGGGTTGAAAGGGTATAGCCCGTATAATAAAGCCGTTCCCAGTTGTTTGCCATCCTGCCATTATCGTTTACAATCGCCCCGGGATCTGCACTGAAAACCAGGTACAGGCCAATCCAGATAAGTACCATCCATACCAGCAGAACCGACATGTTAACCACCATTCCGCTAAGTTTGTAAGTGCCTCTGCCGAACCATTTCACGCAAAGCTGCAAGCTTTTGTGGCTGACGAATGTCACAAACCGGGTTATAAATGCTGCTCCACCTCCCGACAATGTTGTGAAAAAGAAGTCGAACATAGCAACGAGCAGCAAAAGAATGCCTGAAATCAGATAAATGCTTTCCATCTGGTTGAATGATCCATGAATTTGTGCCTTTTTTTATTTAGTGCACCTGGTTAAATCAACACCTTTTTCTTTTAAATGTTTATTTTGTTTGAACGCAAATTTTCCAGTGAAGGGGTGACAATCCCGGATAGCTTTTCTGCAAAAGCCGATTTATTTGCAAGGTTTCTTGTTTTCCGGTTGTTGAGGTTATATTTGTACCATGCTAATTTTTACATACGATGGATCATTTGAAGGAATGCTTACCTGTATTTTCGAAGGGTATAATCACAAACGCTTTCCCGATGCCATTTATGTCGGGGGAAAACAGCCGCATGATATGTTTTCTGAAACGTTCCAGGTGAAAGCAGATTCCCGAAAGGCAGAACGTGTATGGAATGGAATCAGGCAAAAGCTTACTGCAAAAAACAAGCAGTTGCTCTATTATGCATTTTTGTCGGAAGCCGAGGACATGGAAATGAAAATAGTGCGGTTTGCCAAAAGATTATTCGAAGAAAAGCTAAGCATTGAAACCGATCTGGGTGATCCTGATGTGCTTGAGGTGGTTCAGTATGCCCGAAAGGTTAAGAAGGAAGCCATGCACCTGATGCAGTTTGTTCGGTTTCAGCAGACAAAAGAGGGGCTTTACTTTTGTGGCATCGATCCTCGCTATGATGTGCTTCCGCTTGTACTTGGCCATTTCCGCAGCCGTTTTGCCGACCAGCAGTGGTTGTTGTACGATATGAAGCGCAATTACGGTGCTTTTTACAACAAAAAGTCGGTGGAAGAGGTGGAACTTACGAGCAGTGAAATCAATAAAAATACCGGCCGGGTAAGTGAAAACGTATTGAGCGAAGGCGATGCCTTTTACCAGGCACTTTGGAAATCGTACTTCGATCACATCAGCATCAAGGAGAGGAAGAATCTTCGCCTGCAGCGCCAGCATATGCCCCGGAGGTTCTGGAAATACCTCACCGAAAAACAATGATTCGGCATATCCTGAATTAACAATCCGATTGATCGTAACAAACCTCTGACGGAGCAGCATAGGATATAATTTATCAGGTTGATCGTTGGCGCAGTTTTTAATGCAGTGTCAAAAAAATTTCAGGTTCCGGGAGGCTGGAGTGTTGGAATGGCGCAATTCCACACATTAAAACGCTTAACGGTTTATTATTGGAAGAACATAAAAAAAAATAAACCTGACAGATTTCCGAAATCTGTCAGGTTCAGTATTAAAAAAATAATGGAATTTAGTTTTCTTCTTTTTTGGTTTGTGGCAGCAACAGATTCAGAATGATACCCACAAGGGCTGCCAGTCCGATTCCTGCAAGCGAAAAGGTTCCGTATTGTATAATCGCTCCGCCAATGCCAATAGTCAGGACTATTGAAACAATTACCTGGTTACGGGTTTCGGCCATATTGGTTTTCGATTCCACGAGCGATTTGATGCCGATTGAGGCAATCATACCAAACAGAAGCAGCATAATACCTCCCAGTACTGCTGTTGGAATTGTTTTCAGGAAGCCGCTTATTTTACCCACAAAGGCAAACAGAATTGCTGTAATGGCTGCAATGCGGAGTACAAACGGATTTGTAATTTTTGTAAGGGTGATGGCCCCTGTCACTTCTGAATAGGTGGTGTTGGGTACCCCGCCAAAGAATCCTGCTACGGCTGTGGCCACTCCGTCGCCCAGCAATGTCCGGTGCAGCCCGGGCTTTTCAATGAAGTTTTTGTTGCATACACCACCTATGGCATACATATCCCCCACATGCTCAATGATAGGGGCAATGGCTACCGGTATCATGTACAATATGGCCTGCCAGTGAAACCGGGGTAATGTAAATTCAGGAATCATAATCCAGGTTGCCTCCTTAATGGCACTGTAATCTACTTTCCCCCACACAGCGGCAGCCAGGTATCCCACAATAATGGCAATGAAAATAGGAATCAGCTTGGCCATGCCTTTTCCCCAGATAACAACAATGATTGCAGTAAACAACGAAATTACTGCCAGTGCCCAGTCCGATTTAGCCATGTCAACGGCAGTTGAGGCAAGCGACAACCCAATAATTATAATTACCGGGCCTACCACTACTGCCGGGAAAAGCCGTTCGATAAATTTTATGCCACGGGCTTTTACGAGTGCTGAAACAACGCTGTAGACAATACCCACCACTATAATGCCCGAAAGCGTACCGGGCCAGCCATACAGGCGGGTG
>OBJA01002285.1_pt1 | contig 11297 bp, 7 predicted proteins | sample 1519751 | NCBI WGS metagenome assembly OBJA01 (sample SAMEA3881238, study PRJEB22517) | soil metagenome | biome: lake sediment; feature: soda lake sediment; material: sediment, water from around vicinity | place: India | collected 2013-12-23 | depth 3 m
GCAGCATGGGGATGATCATCAGCCAGATCAGCACCGCCACCGGCAGGTTGACCTGCGCCACCTCCATGGCGCCGATGGCCTGGAACACCCCGCTGAAGAAATGCCCCAGGCCGATCCCCACAAGAATGCACAACAGCACCCACAGGGTCAGGTAGCGTTCGAACAGGCTCATGTGCGTGCCGGCGGCGCGTTTTGCGGTGACTTCACATTGTGCGGTCATACGATAATCCTAAGGAAACTCAGATTACTGCCCTTTCCGTCATTCCCGCGAAGGCGGGAATCCAGGTGTTTCAGAAACATGGATTCCCGCCTTCGCGGGAATGACGGGAAGGCACCTGAATGACGGTAAGGCACCTGTAGGAGCGGGCTCTGCCCGCGAATGTTCGCGGCCAAGGCCGCTCCTACACATCCGCCAGCTTCATGCCATTACGCGGCAGCTTCATGGCCAGCAGTGCCGACAGCAGCACGAAGGCCGTCGACACCCACAGGCAGCCGACCAGGCCCTGGGTCTGGTACACCCAGCCCGACAGCACCGTGCCCAGCAGCCGGCCGCCGGCGTTGGCCATGTAGTAGAAGCCGACGTTCATGGACACCCGCTCGCGGTCGGCCCAGGCCACCACCAGGTAGGAATGCACGGCGGAATTGATGGCGAACAGGGCGCCGAAGGCGATCAGGCCGACGATCAGCACCGCCTCCACCGCCCGGTCCTGCATCAGGCCGATGGCAATGGCCGCCGGCAGCAGGGCGAGCAGGAAGGCCCAGGTCTGCGCCGTGCCGCCGTCGGGCCCGGCGCCGCCATGGCTGCGGCGCAGCAGCCGCGGCGCGCTCGCCTGCACGATGCCGTAGCCGATGATCCACACCGCCAGGAAACCACCCACCTGGCTGAAGGACCAGCCCAGCACCGAGTAGAGGAACACCGGCAGGCCCACCACGAACCAGACATCGCGCGCGCCGAACAGGAAGAAGCGCGCCGCCGACAGCCAGTTGAGCGCCGAGCTGCGTGAGAACACCTGGGTGAATTTGGGCTTGGCCTTCATCTTCCCCAGGCCGCCCGGCAGCAGCACCAGGGTGACAAGCAGCACCAGCAGCAACATGGCCGCCAGCAGCAACAGGGCGCCGCGGAAGCCCACCAGTTGCAGCAGCAGGCCGCCGAGGAAGTAGCCGATGCCCTTCAAGGCATTTTTCGAACCGGTGAGCAGCGAGATCCAGCGGAACAGCTGCGATTCCGCGCCCGCCTCGGGCACCAGGGTCTTGATGCTGGCCTTGGCGGACATCTTGTTCAGGTCCTTGGCAATGCCCGACAGGGCCTGGGCCAGCATCACGTAGGCCACCGTCAGCCAGGCGTCGGGTACGGTGAGCATCATCAGGGCGAATACCTGCAGCCCCATGCCGATCTGCATGGTGAGGTTCAGCCCGATGCGCGCCCCCAGCCAGCCGCCCACCAGGTTGGTGACGATGCCGAAGAACTCGTAGAACAGGAACAGCATGGCCACTTCGAAGGGCGAGTAGCCGAGCAGGTGGAAATACAGCACCACCAGCATGCGGATGGCGCCGTCGGTGAGGGTGAAGGCCCAGTAGCCGCCGGTGACGATGAGGTAGTTGCGCAGGGAGGTGTTCATACGGGGTTAATGGCCACGGAAGCACACGGAAAAACACGGAAATAAATGGGGGGTGCTGGTCGATGCCTGGACGTGCGAGGATACCGGACAAGGACGGGCTGTGCGTGGATGGCCGTTGGAATTGCAGGGACATATGCAATGCCCCGCCATTCGCGACCAATCTCCCTCCGATGCAGGCGTATTACACCGGGGCCGGACGTTATATTTTCATTTTTCCGTGTTTTTCCGTGTGCTTCCGTGGCCATAATCATCACATCCGCCGCGCCATCTCCGCGGCCAGTTCCATCATGCGGTTCACGTAGCCCCATTCGTTGTCGTACCAGGCCAGCACCTTCACCTGGGTGTCGTCGATCACCATGGTCGACAGGGCATCGACGATGGAGGAGCGCGGGTCGTTGGTGTAGTCGACGGACACCAGCGGCCGTTCCTCGTAGCCGAGGATGCCCTGCAGCGGCCCCGCGGCGGCGGCGCGGAACAGGGCGTTCACCTCCTCCACCGTGGTCTCGCGCGCGGCCTCGAACACGAAGTCGGTGAGCGAGGCATTGAGCAGGGGCACGCGCACCGCCAGGCCGTTCAGCTTGCCGGCAAGTTCCGGGAAGATCCTGGTGATGGCCTTGGCGGAGCCGGTGCTGGTGGGGATCAGCGACTGGCCGCAGGCGCGCGCCCGGCGCAGGTCCTTGTGGCCGGCGTCGATGATGGTCTGGGTGTTGGTGATGTCGTGGATGGTGGTCATGGTGCCGTGGCGGATGCCGATGCCCTCGTGCATCACCTTGACCACCGGCGCCAGGCAATTGGTGGTGCAGGAAGCCGCTGTCACGATGTGGTGGGTCGCGGGATCGTACTGGTCGTGGTTGATGCCATACACGATGTTCAGCGCCGGCTCCGGCACCGGTGCCGACACCAGCACCTTCTTCACACCCTGGTCGAAATAGGGCTGCAGGGCCGCCGCGGTCTTGAACTTGCCGGTGCAGTCGATGACGAGATCGATATCGCGCCAGTCCAGGGCGGCGGGGTCGCGCTCCCGGCTGTAGCGGATGGCCTTGCCGTCGACGCGAAGTTCATCGTCACCCGCCTGGATGTCCCGTGCCCAACGGCCGTGCACCGAGTCGAATTCCAGCAGGTGCGCCAGGCAGGCGGCATCGCCGGCAATCTCGTTGACCTGCACGATCTCGTACTCGTCCCGGTCCCAACCGGCGCGGAAACCCAGGCGGCCCATGCGGCCGAAGCCGTTGATGGCGACGCGGATGGTCATGTATGCAGCTCCTTTTCGCTTTACTTGTCGTCATTCCCGCGAAGGCGGGAATCCAGGTACTCAGAAACATGGATTCCCGCCTTCGCGGGAATGACGGGTATGTTTCGCCGGAATGACGGATCGATCAACTTTCCTGCCGACTCCCACGCCGCAATGACGTTGGCTTATCCCATCAGGCGCAACAGGCCTTGTCCGGACGGTTCGCCATGGACCGCAGTGTGCGCAAGTCGGCCACGAAGGGCTCTGCCCTGCGATTGGCCGCGGCGGTCCGCGCCAGCACCTCGGCCATCCAGACGGGCAGGCGCGGGTGGATGCGGTAGTGGATCCACTGCCCCTCGCGCCGGTCCAGCACCAGCCCCGCCGTGCGCAGCAGGCCCAGGTGGCGGGAGATCTTCGGTTGTATCTCCGCCAGGGCGTGGGTCAGCTCGCAGACGCACAGCTCGCCCTCCCGCGCCAGCAGCATCAGCACCCGCAGGCGGGTGGGGTCGGCCAGGGCCTTGAAGAAATCGTCGGTCGCCAGGGTCATGGGCGGATTATATACGTTTTTTCGTATATGTGGTTACGCAAATATTACGGGCGCGAAAAAAGGGGTTGGGTTACCCCAGCCCCTTTCGGCCCGGCAGATTTCGGATGCAGGCACCTGTAGGAGCGGCCTCTGGCCGCGAAGGGTGGTGCCACTCAGGTTCGCGGGCGCAGCCCGCTCCTACAGGTGGTGTTATTTTCCGGCACCGCCCTACACCGTCACCGGTGCCGGTTCTTCCCGCATGGCGGCATGGTCCCGTGCCAGCAGCAGGTACACCGCCGGCACCACGTACAGGGTGAACAGGGTGCCGATGCTGAGGCCGGTGGCCACCACCAGGCCGATGTCGAAACGGCTCACGGCGCCGGGGCCGCTGGCGGTGAGCAGCGGCACCATGGCCACCACCAGCGCCAGGGTGGTCATGATGATGGGCCGCAGGCGGATGCGGGCGGCCTCCTCGACGGCCTCGCGCTTGGAACGGCCTTCACGGACCTGCAACTGGTTGGCGAATTCCACGATCAGGATGCCGTTCTTGGCGATGATGCCGATCAGGGTGATCAGCCCCACCTGGGTGTAGATGTTCACCGTCGCCAGGCCCAGGGTCAGGAAGATGAGCGCACCGGCGATGGACATGGGCACGGACACCAGGATGATGATGGGATCCCGCCAGCTCTCGAACTGGGCCGCCAGCACCAGGTAGATGACCAGGATGGACATGAAGAAGGTGAGAATCAGCGCGCTGCCCTGCTGGGCGAACTGGCGCGAACCCCCGGTGTAGTCCCAGGTGAAGCCCTGCGGGAAGCTGGCGCGCGCGGTCTCCTCCAGGAAGCCGAGGGCCTCGCCCAGGGGCACGCCCGGCGCCATCACGCCCTGCACCGTCACCGAGTTGAGCTGCTGGAACTGGGTGCGCTGGCTGGGCTCCACCGAGTCTTCGAAGCGCACCAGGGTGGACAGGGGCACCTGGCCGCCATGGCCGGTGGCAATGTAGTAGTCGTCGAGCATCTCCTTGCTGAGGCGGAAATCCCGCGACACCTGCGGGATGACCTTGTAGCTGCGGCCCTCCAGGCTGAAGCGGTTGACATAGCCAGAGCCCAGCAGGGTGGACAGGCTGGTGCCGATGTCGCGCATGGAGATCCCCAGGTCGCCGGCGCGGTTGCGGTCGATGAGGATGGTGGTCATGGGCCGCGAGAACTCCACGGTCTTCATCAGGAACATGAACTTCCCGCTCTGCATGCCCGCGCCGATGAGGCCGTCGGAGACCGCGTCGAGGCGGCCGTAGTCGGCATCGGTGACGATCACGAACTGCACCGGCAGGCCGCCGCCGGACCCCGGCAGGCTGGGACGCGGGAAGATGGCGGTCTGGAAGCCGGCGATCTGGTCCAGCTTCTGCTGCAGCTCCGGCTGCACCTGCATCTGCGAGCGCGTGCGCTCCGAGGGCGGTGGCATCTTGAAGCCGCCGAACACCGTGCTGGTGTCGCGGCCGAAACCGAGCAGGAAGAAGCTCTCGTGGTATTCGGGTATGGACGCGAAGGCCTCGTGGATCTGGCTGGCGTAGACGCGGTTGTAGTCCAGGGTCGCCGTCTGCGGCGCGCGCGCCTGGAAGAACAGGATGCTCTGATCCTCGGTGGGCGCCAGCTCCGAGGGCGTGGTGACGAACATGAAATAGATGCTCACCAGGATGGTGGCGGCGAACACCATGGTCACTGGCACGTAGTTCAGGCTGCCGTGCAGGGAACGCTGGTAGCGGTCCGAGAGGCGGGTGAAGAAGCGTTCCACCAGCTGCTCGAAACGGCCCTGCTGGCCATGGGGCTTGAGCACCTTGCCCGACAGCATGGGCGACAGGGTGAGCGCCACCACGCCGGAGATGAGCACGGCGCCGGCCAGGGCGAAGGCGAACTCGGTGAACAGGGTGCCGACCAGGCCGCCCATGAAGCCGATGGGGGCATACACCGCCACCAGGGTGGTGGTCATGGCGATGATGGGCAGGGCCAGCTCGCGCGCGCCGTCGAGCGCGGCCTGCATGCGCGACTTGCCCATCTCGATGTGGCGGTGCACGTTCTCCACCACGATGATGGCGTCGTCCACCACCAGGCCGATGGCCAGCACCATGGCCAGCAGGGTCAGCATGTTGATGGAGAAACCCAGCAGCAGCATGATGAAGGCGCCGCCGATCAGGGACAGGGGCACAGCCACCGCCGGGATCATGGCGGCGCGGATGGACCCCAGGGACAGGAAGATGATCACCAGCACGATGACCACCGCCTCGCCGATGGTGAAGAACACCTCGCGGATGGAGTCCTCGATGAACACGCTGGCATCGTAGGGGATGTGGCCGTTGAGGCCGGAGGGCATCTGGCTGCGCAGCTCCGGCATCAGCTCACGCACTGCCTGCGCCACGGTCAGCGGGTTGGCCCCCGGCGCCGGCTCGATGCCGATGAAGATCGCCTGCTGGTCCTTGTACTGGTTGAGGGAATCGTAGTCCTCGGACCCCAGTTCGATGGTGGCGACATCCTCCAGGCGCACCAGAGTGCCGTTGCCGGCGCGTACCACCAGCTGGCGGAAGTCCGCCTCGGTGCTGATGTCGGTGTCGGCACGCAGGTCGGTGATGACGTAGGCGCCCTTGGTCTGCCCCACCCCGGCCAGGTAGTTGTTGGCCTGCAGCACCTGCAGCACCTGGTTGGGCGTGACCTCCAGCGCGGCCATGCGGCGCGGATCGAGCCAGATGCGCATGGCGAAGGTGCGGTTGCCGATCAGCCCGGCCTTGGCCACGCCAGGCACCGCCTGCAGCTTGGGCTGCACCACGCGCAACAGGTAGTCGGTGATCTGCGAGGGCTGCATGGTCTCGCTGTAGAAGGCCATGTACATGAGCGCGGTGGTATCCCCGGTGGTGGAGGTGATGACCGGGTCCTCCGCCTCCGCCGGCAGCACGTTGCGCTGGCTGGCCACCTTGGCCTGGATCTCCGCCACCGCGGCATTGGGGTCGTAGTTCAGCTCCATGTGCACCTCGATGGTGGAGCTGCCCTGGGTGCTGCGGGAGGTGATGTAGTCGATGCCGTCGGCCTCGGCGATCGCCTGTTGCAAGGGGGTGGTGATGAAGCCCTTCACCAGCTCGCTGCTGGCGCCGGGGTAGCTGGTGCTGACGGTGACCACGGTATTCTGGGTCTCCGGGTACTGGCGCAGCTCCAGCAGGGCGATGGAGCGTAGGCCCACCACCAGGATCAACAGGCTGACCACGCTGGCCAGCACCGGGCGGTTGACGAAGAGGTCGGTGAATTTCATTACTCGCCCACCTGGCCGTCCAGCTCGCCGGAGTTGTCGATGGTCACCGGCATGTCATTGCGCAGCTTGTTGTGGCCGGCGGTCACCACCTGCTCACCCTCCGCCAGGCCCTCGAGGACCTCGGCGCGGCCCTCGCGCACCTCGCCGGTGACGATCTGGCGGCGCTGCACGAACAGGCCGCCCTCGCGCTCCCCGATCACGAACACCGAGTCGCCGTAGGGGTTGTAGCTGATGGCGTGCTCGGCGATGGTGAGCACCCGGTCACGGGCCGGCAGCAGGGTGGTCACCTCGGCGAACATGCCGGTGCGCAGTCGTTCGTCGGCATTGGGCAGGGTGGCGCGCACGGGCACGCTGCGGGTGGCCGCGTCGATGCGCGGGCTGATGGCGCTGATGGTGCCGCTGAAGCGCTCGCCCGGCCAGGCCTGCACCCGCACCTCCACCGCCTGACCGATGGCCAGCTCGTTCAGGTGGCGTTCCGGCAGGCTGAAGTCCGCGTAGATGGGATCCAGGCTCTGCAGGGACACGAGCCGGTCGCCGGGTGCCACGAACTGGCCCATATCCACCTGGCGGATGCCGAGCTGGCCGCCGAAGGGCGCGCGGATGTTCTTGAGGTCGATGCGCGCCTGTTGCGAAGCGACGCGTGCGCTGGCGCTGTCGAGGTTGGCGCGCGCCTGGTCGTACTCGGAGCGGGAGATGGTCCTGTCGGCCAGCAGTCGCTGGGCGCGCTCGAACTGGATCTCCGCCAGGCGCCGTTCCGCCTGCAGGCCGGCCAGCTCGGCCCGGTCCACGGCATCGTCCAGGCTCACCAGCGGCGCGCCCGCCTCCACCCGCGCCCCGGATTCGAAATGGATGGCGCGCACATGGCCGGCGATCTCGCTGGCCACGAACACGCCCTGGGTGGCCACCAGGCTGCCCACGGCACGCAGGCCCGGCTGCCAGCGATCGGTGCGCACGGCCTCGGCGGCGATGACCGCCGGCGGCATGGCCCCGCCCATGCCCGCCATTTTCTGCATCTGCAGGTACTTCCAGCCGAAGATTCCGCCGAACAACAGCAACAGGGCGACCAGGACGATGAGCAGGCGTTTGAACACGGGCGTTCCTCGCGGTGGCAAATAGAGCAGGGATCCGGCGCGGTGGCCGCAGCCGAAGTGCGGATTGTGGCGTAAATGGACTGGACCGTCCAGTCCATACACGGGATAATGCCCCGCACCTGTATTACACCCCACCCGTAGGAGCCCGGTCCCCCGGGCGAAGGTCGCCGCGGTCGGCAGAACCCCATCGCCCGGGGGACCGGGCTCCTACGGGGGAGGCGGAAACGTCATCGAACCCAGAGGTACCAGCGTGTCCCAGACCCCCGCCTTCTGTCCCACCCCCGGCCTGTCCGACAAGCAGCGCGCCATCATCGAGGCCGCCACCCGCATCTTCCTGGCCGTGGGCTACCGCGCCGCCAGCATGGACGCCATCGCCCGCGAGGCCGGGGTCTCCAAGCAGACCATCTACAACCACTACGGCAACAAGGAGGCCCTGTTCAGCGACGTCATCACCCAGCATTGCCAGGACGTGCTGCTGTCACGGCTGGAGACGGAACAGGCCCGCCACGACGTGGAGGCCACCCTGCGCGGCTTCGCCCGCACCCTGCTGGACATCGTACTGCAACCCTCGGTGCTGGCCCTGCACCGGCTGATCGTGGCCGAGAGCGCGCGCTTCCCCGAGGTGGGCGAGATCTACTACCGGGTCGGCCCCGAGCGTGGCAACCGCCGCCTGGCGGACTACCTCGATAAACAATGTGCAATGCAGCACCTCTCCATTGATAATACCTACCTGGCCGCCCAGCAGTTCACCGGTGCGCTCATCGGTTCGCTGCGCACCCAGGCCCTGGTCCTGAACCAGGCCATCCCGGAGGCGGAAATCGATGCGGTAGTCGAGCACACCGTGGCCTGCTTCATGGCCCTGCACGGCGGGAAGGGATGAAATACGATTTCGAACAATTCCAGGGCCAGGTGCGCGACCTGGTCGATCGTCGCGAGGCGGACCAGGTGCGCGAGATCCTCGATCTCATGCGCATCCAGGACATTGCCGCCATCTGCATGCAACTGCGCGACGAGGACCTGCCCTGGGTGTTCGCCCAACTGGCGCCGGGACGGCGCGTGGACGTGTTCTCCTACCTGGAGCCGAGCTACCAGTATCGGCTCGCCACCCGCCTGCCCCAGGAGGAGGCGCGCGAGATCCTCCAGCGCCTGGTGCCCGACGACCTCACCGCCCTGCTCGAGGACCTGCCCAAGGACGAGGTGCGGCGCCTGCTGCGCCTGCTGCCCTACCGCACCATCCGCCGCGCCCTCACCCTGCTCGGCTATCCGCCCGGCAGCGTCGGCCGCCTCATGTCGCCGCTGTTCGTGGCGGTGCGTCCCGAGTGGACGGTGGGCGAAGCCCTGGACTATATCCGCGCCCAGAGCGAGCAGGACGTCACCGTCAGCATGGTGTTCGTCACCGACGAGGATGAACGCCTGCAGGGCATGATCCCCCTCAAGCACTTCGTGTTCGGTGCGCCGCAGGATCATATCAACAGCCTGCAGGGTGTGCCGCTGGCCTCCATCCGCACCGACGTGCCCCAGGTCGAAGCCATCCGCATGATGAAGCACTATGACCTGGAAGTGCTGCCGGTGGTGGACAACGAGAACACCCTGGTGGGCATCGTCACCATCGACGACGCCCTCGATGCCGCGGAAGAGGAAACCACCGAGGACTTCCACAAGATGGGCTCGGTGGGCATCGGCCTGAGCCTGCGCGACGCCAGGCCGGGCGTACTCTACCGCAAGCGCGTGGGCTGGCTGCTGGCCCTGGTCGTGATCAACCTCATCGGTGGCGGCGTCATCGCCTGGTTCGAGGAGACCATCAACGCCCTGGTGGTACTGGTGTTCTTCCTGCCGCTGGTGATCGCCAGCGGCGGCAACGCCGGGGCCCAGGCGGCGACGCTCATGGTGCGCGCCCTGGCCATCGGTGACGTGCAATCACGGGACTGGATCAAGCTGTGGACCAAGGAGTTCGCCGTGGCCTCGGCACTGGGCGTCACCATGGCGCTGGCCGTGTCGCTGCTGGGCTACTGGCGCGGCGGCCTGGGCGTGGCCCTGCTCATCGCCATCGCCCTGGTGCTGATCGTGGTGGTGGGCAGCCTCATCGGCCTGCTGCTGCCCATCCTGCTCACGCGCATGCGCATGGACCCGGCCTCGGCCAGCGTGCCGCTGGTGACCTCCATCGCCGACGTGGCCGGCATCATCATCTATTTCACCCTGGCGGCAGTGTTGCTCAACCTGCCGGTACATTCGGCCTGACGGATCATCATGGGCGCAACGGCACAGGACACCGAACAGCAGCTGGAACAGGGCCACGGCATCGCGGCCCTGCTGGCAGCCATCGACCAGGCGGCGCTGGACGGCTGGCTCGCCGAACGCGCCGACCAGGACGTGGCCGCCGCCCTCGACAGCCTCGATGACCCCGCTTCCCTGGTGCTGATGCTGCGCCTGCCCGACGAGCGCATGCCCAATGTCTTTTCGCACCTGACCACCGAACACCAGGCGCGACTGCTGGAACGGCTCAGCCCCATGGAAAAGGCCCGCCTGGTGGGGGAGCTGTCCTACGACGACGCCGCGGCGCTGATCGACGAACTGGAGGAGCCCCACAGCGAGGAGATCATCGAACTCCTGGAGCCCCAGGACCGCCAGGTCATCGAGACCCTGCTCTCCTACCCCGAGGACAGCGTCGGCCGCCTGATGACGCCGGAATACCTGGCGGTGCGCCCGGCCTGGACGGCGAGCCAGAGCCTGGAGTACATCCGCCGCCACCGCGAGGAAGGCGAGACCATCAACCATGTGTTCGTCACCGACCGCGACGGCCACCTGCAGGGTGTCGTGAGCCTCAAGCACCTGCTGCTGGCACGTCCCTACAGCAAGGTCGAGACGCTGATGGGCGACGAGGTGGTGAAGATCGATGTCAACGCCCACCGCGAGGATGCCGCCCACCTGACGCGCCGCTACGACATCGAGGCACTGCCGGTGGTGAACAGCGAGAACCAGCTGCTCGGGGTGGTCACCGTCGACGACGTGTTCGACATGATGGAAGAGGAAAGCACCGAGGACTTCCACAAGCTGGGTTCCGTGGCACCCCTGGCGCTGAGCCTGATGGAGGCTTCGCCCAGCCTGCTGTACCGCAAGCGCGTCGGCTGGCTGGTGATCCTGGTGCTGGTGAACATCATCAGCGGCGGCGCCATCGCCTTCTACGAGACGGCCATCGAGACCGTGGTGGCACTGGTGTTCTTTCTGCCCCTGGTCATCGCCAGCGGTGGCAACGCCGGCGCCCAGTCCGCCACCCTGATGGTGCGTGCCCTGGCCACCGGCGACGTGCAGACCAAGGACTGGCTGCGCCTGTGGGGCAAGGAGTTCTCCGTGTCCGCCGCCCTCGGCCTGACCATGGGCGCCGCGGTCTGGTGGGCCGGGGCCTGGCTCGGCGGCAACGAGGTGGGCACCACCATCGCCCTGGCCATGCTGCTGGTGGTGCTGTTCGGCAGCATGCTTGGCATGATCATGCCCTTCCTGCTGGCGCGCCTGGACCTGGACCCGGCCACCGCCAGCGC
>OBJA01002286.1_pt1 | contig 11297 bp, 10 predicted proteins | sample 1519751 | NCBI WGS metagenome assembly OBJA01 (sample SAMEA3881238, study PRJEB22517) | soil metagenome | biome: lake sediment; feature: soda lake sediment; material: sediment, water from around vicinity | place: India | collected 2013-12-23 | depth 3 m
CGCCACGACCATCACGTATCCGATCGACTTCTTTCCCGGCTGAGAGGCCGGGGCGAGGTTCAGGTGCCGACCATGCGCGGCGGTTCCCGGTCGGCGTCGATCGCCAGGCCGGCGGGCAGCCTGATGTCCACGCCGATGGGCAGGTGATCCGAGACCGGATGCTGCAGCACGCGCACGTCGTCGATGCCGATCGAGGGCGAGACCAGCACGTGGTCGATGCTGCGGTTCGGCCGCCAGCTGGGGAAGGTCGGCATGTGTCCGTCGGGGCGGCACAGCTCCGCGCAGTCGAGCAGCAGCCGCATCTCGTCGCTGCCCGGGTGGCAGTTGAAGTCGCCCATCACCACCACGTGGCGGTGGCGGTTGACCAGCCGCGCGATGTAGAGGATCTGCCGCATGCGCGCGCGCTTGCCGAGGCCGAGGTGGACCATCAGCAGCACCAGCGGGTTGGCGCTGTCGCCGTAGTGGACCTCGATCAGGCCGCGGCCCGGGATCAGGCCCGGCAGCCGGTGCTCGACGATGTCGGTGGGCGCGAACCGGCTCAGCAGGCCGTTGCTGTGCTGCGCGAACTTGCCCAGGTTGCGGTTGGTCTGGCAGTACCAGTGCGGAAAGCCGCCGCGCTGGGCGAGGAACTCGATCTGGTTGACGAACAGGCTGCGGAAGCTGCCCGCGTCCACCTCCTGCAGGGCGACCACGTCGAAGGCGTTCACCAGCCGCGCGATGCTGTCCAGGTTGTCCAGGCTCTGCGCGTGCGGCAGGACGTGCTTCCAGCTGTGGGTCAGGTAGTGGCGGTAGCGCCGGCAGGCTATCCCGATCTGGACGTTGTAGGTGACGAGCCTGAGACGATGGCCCTGGCCGTCGTCCCCGGCCCGGGCGGAGCGATGGAACGGGTCGGCTGCCGCCGGCTTGTATCGTATGCTCATATCGGACAGACCATTTCGCCCAGCTTGGCGGTCAGCTTGAGGTTCTCGCTGTAGTCGACCGGACAGTCGATGACGCTGACCGTATTATCGGCCAGGGCGCGTCTGAGTACAGGCAATAAATCCTCAGCGTTCTCGATCCGGTAGCCCTTGGCGCCGAAGGACTCCGCGTACTTGACGAAGTCCGGATTGGTGAAGCGCACGTTGGCGCTGCGGCCGTAGCCCTGCATCTGTTTCCATTCTATCAGACCGTAGCCGCTGTCATTCCAGATCAGGACGACGAAGGCCAGGCCCAGCCGCATGGCCGTCTCGATTTCCTGCGAATTCATCATGAAGCCGGCGTCGCCGGTCACCGCGACGACCGCGCGGCCGGGGAAGGCGAGCCGGGCGGCAATGGCGCCGGGGACGGCGATGCCCATGCTGGCGAAGCCGTTGGAGATGATGCAGGTGTTCGGGTGCTCGCAGCGGAACATCCGCGCCATCCACAGCTTGTGCGCGCCGACGTCGCAGATGACGATGTCCTCCAGGTCCATCGCGGTGCGCAGGTCCCAGATGATCTTCTGCGGCTTGAGGGGGCTGCCCCGGTCCTCGCTGTGCTGGTTCATCTCCTCGATCAGCGCCTGGCGCAGCGGCCGCAGGCGATGGCCGGGGTGCGGCGTCGCCAGCTCGGCGATGCGCTCCAGGCCGTGCTTGATGTCGCCGACCACGCCGGCTTCCACGCAGTAGCTGGCGTCCACCTCGGCGGGGGTCGAGGCGATGTGGATGATCCGGCGGTCCCGCGTCGGGTGCCACAGGTAGGGGTGGTATTCGACCAGGTCGTAGCCGACGCAGATGATGACGTCGGCGTGGTCGAAGCCGCCGTTGACGTAGTCCCTGGACTGCAGGCCCGCGGTGCCCAGCGCCATGGGATGGCCGAAGGGGATCACGCCCTTGGCCATGAAGGTATTGGCGACCGGGATGTTGAGACGGTCCGCGAAGGCCTGCAGCTGCGTCCAGGCGCGCGCGCGGATCACGCCGTTGCCGGCGAGGATCATCGGGTTGCGCGCCTCGCTGATGAGCCGCGCCGCGCGCTGCACGCTCTCCTCCGCGGGCTCCGGCGGCAGCGGGTGGGAGACCGGCAGCGGCCCCTCGCTGACCTCCATCGAGGCGATGTTCTCCGGGAACTCGATGAAGGCCGCGCCCGTGCGCTCCATCTGCGCCTGCTTGAAGGCCTTGCGCACGATCTCGGGGACGTCGTTGGGCGTGAGCAGGCGCGAGGAGTACTTGGTGATGTGCAGGAAGATCGTCTCCAGGTCGAGGACCTGGTGCGACTCCTTGTGCAGGCGGTTGGTCGCGGCCTGGCCGGCGATGGCGACCAGCGGCGCGTGGTCCATGTTGGCGTCGGCGACCGCGGTGATCAGGTTGGTCGCGCCCGGTCCCAGCGTGGACAGGCACACGCCCGCGCGGCCGGTGAGCCGGCCGTAGACGTCGGCCATGAAGCCGGCCCCCTGCTCGTGGCGCACGGTGACGAACTGGATGGACGAGTCCTGGAGCGCGTCCATCAGCGCCAGGTTCTCCTCGCCGGGGATGCCGAAGATGTACTCGACGCCCTCGTTCTCCAGGCACCTGACGAAGAGCTCGGCGGCCTTCATGGGCGGCCCGCCGGATGCGCGGCCGGCGGCCGTCCCGCTGCGTGAGCGCGGCGGCCGTGGTCCCGAGGTGCGCGGACGCGCGCGGCGTGACGCCGCGGCGCGGTCAGTTGAGGGACGCCGCTTCGCGGTCGACCAGGAAATCGACCACGTCGATCAGCGCCTCGAAGGTGCCGGTCATGCCCGGCCCGGTGCGGTACTTGCCGTTGACGACCACCGCTGGCGTGCCGTCTATGCCGTAGCGGCGGGTGAGCTCGCGCGCGCGCGAGACCTTGCTGTTGACGGCGAAGGAGTTGAAGGTGCTGCGGAAGCGCTCGCGGTCGACGCCGTGCTCGGCGAAGAAGTCCGTGAGGGAGGCCTCGGTGTCCAGGCGCAGCTTCTTGTTGTGGATGGCGTCGAACAGCGCCGGGTGGATCTGTTCGAGCACGCCGAGCGCCTCGGCGGTATAGTAGGCGCGCGAGTGGATGGCCCAGCGCTCGTTCAGGATCGCCGGCAGGCGCACGAAGGTGACGTTCTCCGGGCCGCTCAGCAGCCAGCTCTCCACGTAGGGCTGGAAGCGGTGGCAGTGCGGGCAGCCGTACCAGAATATCTCGACCACCTCGACGGTGGCGGGATCGGCGGTGGGCTGGGCCGGGAGGATCCTTTCGTAGGCGACGTTCTCCTGGTACTTGACCGGAGCGGCGGCGAACGAAAGCAGCGGCATCAACAGCAGCGCCAGGACGGCGCAAAGGCGGATCGGTCTCATCGTGCTCCTCGGGGGAATCCTGTTTCCTCGGACCGGCGCTCGCCGCCGGAGTTCCGCCGGCCCGCGCCGCCCGCAGACTCAGGGACGAATTATACTTTAAAGATCGCCGAAGGCGGCGATTCGACGGAGATCCGATGAAAGGCCCCAGCAAGGACACCGCGGCTCCCTATCGCCACGCGCACTTCGTGCACGGCACCTCGCACGGCGGCCGCCTGCCTGCGGACAGCGGCCGCGAGGTCGCCTTCGCGGGTCGCTCCAATTCCGGAAAGTCGAGCTCGATCAACACGATCACCGGAAGGAAAGCGCTCGCGCGCACGAGCAGGACGCCGGGGCGTACGCAGCAGATCAACTTCTTCGACCTGGACGGCGAGCGGCGCCTGGTCGACCTGCCCGGCTACGGCTACGCGCGCGTGTCCGAAGAGATGCGCCGCCGCTGGCGGCCGCTGATCGAGGGTTACCTGAACCGGCGGCGCGCGCTGGCCGGCATGATCCTCACCATCGACTGCCGGCGCGAGCCGGACGAGCTGGATGCGATGCTGTTCGACTGGTGCGCGGCCGCGGAGATGCCCCTGCACGTCCTGCTCACCAAGTCCGACAAGCTGTCGCGCAACGCGCGCGCCCAGGCCCTGCTCCGGTGGCGGAAGCATCTGGCGGAAGCGGTCGGACACGGGGCGGTGACGGTGCAGCTCTTTTCCTCCCTGTCCCGCGAGGGCGTGGAGGAGGCGCGGGCGAAACTGGAGGAATGGCTGGATTTCGGGCAAAAAAAAGCCCCAGTGTAGAGAGAGGGAGGGAAAGATCCTGGGGCGAACGAACCCGGCTTGGGGATGCCGGGTATACCACTCCCCGCGTGGGGGATTCGGAAGCGCAAATATTCGTTCTTTGAGACAGGCGCCGCGGCAAAAAGTTCGATCGTTCGCGAATCAGTGCGCCTCGTCCCAGTTCCCGCCCACTCCAATGTCCACCTCCAGGGGGACCGTGAGGGTCTCGGCGGCCCCCGCCATCTCCTCCCGGATGCGCGCCCTGGCCTCGTCCAGGCCGTCCTCCGGCACCTCGAACACCAGTTCGTCGTGGACCTGCATGATCATCCGTATGCCCGGCTGCTCCCGCAGCCAGGCGTCGACGCGCAGCATGGCGCGCTTGATGATGTCGGCCGCGGTCCCCTGCATCGGCGCGTTGATCGCGGCGCGCTCGGCGTACTCGCGGCGCTGGCGGTTGCGCGAGGCGATCTCGGGCAGGTAGAGGCGGCGGCCGAACAGGGTCTCGACGTAGCCGCGCTCCGCCGCCTCGGCGCGCGTGCGGTCCATGAAGCGCTGCACGCCGGGATAGCGCGCGAAATACAGGTCCATGTACCGCTGCGCGGCCTCGCGCGGGACGCCGAGCTGGCGCGACAGCCCGAAGGCCGACATGCCGTAGATCAGACCGAAGTTGATCGCCTTGGCGCTGCGGCGCTGCTCCGCGTCGACCGCGTCGAGCGGCAGGCCGAAGATCTCGGCGGCGGTGGCGCGGTGGATGTCCGCGCCGTCGCGGAAGGCGGCGATGAGGCGCTCGTCGCCGGAGAAATGGGCGAGGATGCGCAGCTCGATCTGCGAGTAGTCCGCGGCCAGCAGGCGCTGGCCGGCGGGCGCGATGAAGGCCTGCCGTATGCGCCGGCCGTAGTCGCTGCGCACGGGGATGTTCTGCAGGTTCGGATTGCTCGACGACAGCCGGCCCGTCGCCGCCACCGCCTGGTGGTAGCAGGTATGCACGCGGCCGGTGCGCGGATTGACCTGCTCGGGCAGGCGGTCGGTATAGGTCGACTTGAGCTTGCTGAGCGCGCGGTGCTCCAGGATCAGGCGCGGCAGGGCGTAGTCGACCGCGAGGTCCTGCAGCACGGATTCGGCCGTGGACGGCTGGCCCTTGGGCGTCTTGCGCGAGGTCGGCAGCTGCAGCTTCTCGAACAGGATCTTCTGGATCTGCTGCGGCGAGCCGAGGTTGAACTCCTCGCCCGCGAGCGTGTACACGTCCTGCTCCAGCGAGCGCAGGCGCTCGCCCAGCTCGGCGCTCTGGCGCGCGAGCATGTCGGCGTCGATCAGCACGCCGTGGCGCTCCATGCGCGCGAGCACTGGCACCAGCGGCATCTCGATCTCCTCGAAGACCCGGCGCGGCCCCGGCTCGGCGGCGAGCAGCGGCCACAGGTGCTGGTGCAGTCGCAGCGTGATGTCGGCGTCCTCGGCGGCGTAGCGCGTCGCGGCGTCCACATCCACGGCGTTGAACGGGATCTGCTTCGCCCCCTTGCCCGCGACCTCCTCGTAGCTCACCGTCTTGTAGCCCAGATACTTCAGCGCCAGCGAGTCCATGTCATGGCGCGTGGCGGTGCTGTTGAGGACGTACGATTCGAGCATGGTGTCGCTCAGGTGCCCGAGGCACCCGATGCCGTAGCGCGCCAGCACGGAGATGTCGTACTTGAGGTTCTGGCCCACCTTGCGCAGCCCATCATCCTCCAGCAGCGGCCTGAGCTTCTCCAGCACCGCCTCGCGCGCCAGCTGCGGCGGCGCGCCCACGCCGTCGTGCGCCAGCGGCACGTAGGCGGCGACGCCGGCCTCGACGGCGAAGGACACGCCAACCAGCTCGGCCTCTAGGGCGTCCAGGCTGGTGGTCTCGGTATCGAAGGAGAAGGTGCCGGCATGGCGCAGCTTCTCCAGCCAGGTGTCGAAGGCCTCGGAGGTGAGGACGCTTTCATAGCACACCTCCGCCGCCGCCAGCGCGTCCGGCGGCGGTGCGATAGATCCCTGCTCCGCGGTGATGATCTCTTCCAGCAGGCGGTTGAACTCCAGCCGCTGATAGAGCTCCTTCAGGCGCGCGGTGTCCGGCGTGGCCCGGCGCAGCCCTTCCGGCGTGCAGTCCAGCGGCACGTCGCAATGGATGGTGGCGAGCCGCTGCCCCAGCGGCAGCAGCTCGCGGTGCTCGCGCAGGCGTTCGCCGACCTTGCCCTTGATGCCGTCCGCCGCCGCGAGGATCCTTTCGATCGAGCCGTATTCGTTCAGCAGCGTCGCGGCGGTCTTCGGCCCGATGCCAGGCACGCCCGGGATGTTGTCGGAGGTATCGCCGATCAGGGCGAGATAGTCGACCATGCACTCGGGCGGCACGCCGAACTTCGCGCGCACGCCGTCCACGTCCAGGCGCTGGCGCGTCATGGTGTTGATCAGCGTCACGTGGCCGTTCACCAGCTGGGCCATGTCCTTGTCGCCGGTGGAGATGAGCACGTCCATGCCCGCGGCGCGCGCGCGCACCGCGAGCGTGCCGATGACGTCGTCGGCCTCCACGCCCTCGATCACTAGACAGGGCAGGCCCAGCGCACCGACAATGGCGTGCAGCGGCTCGACCTGGCTGCGCAGATCGTCGGGCATGGGCGGGCGGTTGCCCTTGTAGGCCTCGTAGATCTCCTCGCGGAAGGTCTTGCCCTTGGCGTCGAAGACGATGGCGATGTGGCTCGGATCGTACTCGCGCAGCAGGGTGCGGAGCATGTTGGTGACGCCGTACACGGCGCCCGTGGCCTCGCCCCGGGAATTGGTGAGCGGCGGAAGTGCGTGGTAGGCGCGGTAGAGATAGGAAGAGCCGTCGACCAGGACCAGTGTCTGCGCGGGGGCATTCATCGGACATGGATTATACTATGAGGCCTAGGGGGCGCGGGGACCGGACGGGCCCGGCGGCCGTAGCGATCGAGCGGGTGCAATGAACGAAACACAGAAGGCGGCTCATCCCAGTCTCAGGCCGGTCGGCGAAGACCTGCTCAACCGCGAGTCGTGGAAGATCTTCCAGATCATGGCCGAGTTCGTCGAAGGCTTCGAGCGCCTGGCGCGCATCAAGCCCTCGGTCAGCATCTTCGGCTCGGCGCGCCTCGGCCCGGAGAACCCCTACTATCACCACGCCGAGGAGATCGCGCGCCTGCTGTCCGACGCCGGCTTCAGCATCGTCAGCGGCGGCGGTCCGGGCATCATGGAGGCGGCCAACAAGGGCGCCTACGCCGGCAAGTCGCCCAGCATCGGCCTCAACATCCAGCTGCCGCAGGAGCAGGTCGCCAACCCGTACCAGAACATCTCGCTGCGCTTCCGCCACTTCTTCTCGCGCAAGGTGATGTTCGTGAAATACGCCTCGGCCTACGTCGTGCTGCCCGGCGGCTTCGGCACGCTGGACGAGCTCGCCGAGATCCTCACCCTGATGCAGACCGAGCGCTCGCGGCGCATCCCCGTTATCCTGGTCGGCAGCGCCTACTGGCGCGGGCTGATCGACTGGTTCCGCAATACCATGCTGGAGGAGGGCGCGATCGCCCAGCGCGACCTCGATCTGTTCGAGCTGATCGACGAGCCGCAGCAGGTCGTCGACGCCATCTTCGCCTTCTACGAGCACCGCGGCTTCGAGCCCTCGGCCGAGGAGCGCGAGGTCCTGCTCGATCTCTGAGGCTGTCATGACACTCGCCCGCACTCTCGCACTGTACGGTTGCCTGCCCGCGCTGACGCTGGCATTGGGGCTTTCCATCGGACCGGTCCATGCCGCCGCGCCGCCCGCCAGCGGGCTGCCGGAGTTCGGCGAGGAGGAGCCCGAGGTCAGGATCATCCAGCGCGACCGCGACGTGATCGAGGAGTACCGCATCCAGGGCCGCCTCTACATGATCCGCGTGGTCCCGCGCCGCGGCGTGCCCTACTACCTGGTCGATACCGACGGCGATGGCAACCTGGAGACGCGCCGCAACGAGATGACCGAGGACCTGCTGGTCCCGAACTGGACGCTGTTTCGCTGGTGATCACCGCGGATGGTATAATCCGCTATCGGATCCGTACCTTACCGTCGCTCGCCCGGTCCCCTTGACGACATGAATATCAGCCTCGACTGGAAGAAGGGCGTGGACCTGTTCTTCACGGACACGGTCCAGCGCCGCACCATCCTCATCGTCCAGCTGCTCCTCCTGGCGCTGCTCGCCGCGACCCTGGCCGGCCTGACTTGGCGGCTGCTGGCGGACGGGCAGGCGCAGGTGGCACCGCCGCCCATGCCCCGCCCCGCCGCGGCGCCGGCCGAGGGTCCGGGCGGCCGCAACTGGAACATCGCCCAGTGGCACCTGTTCGGGGTGAGGCCGCCGCAGGCCAGCGCGCCGCCCGCCGCCGTCGAGGCCCTGCCCGAGACCCGCCTGAACCTGGTCTTGCGCGGGGTCATCGCCGCCAGCGACGGCGAAGGCAGCGGGGCGATCATCGGCGCGCCGAACGGACAGGAGTCCTTCTATGGACTGGAGGCCCGCCTGCCGGGCGGCGCGGTGCTGAGGGAGGTATTCCCCGACCGCGTCGTGCTCGAGCGCAGCGGGCGGCGGGAGACGCTGCGCCTGCCGCGCGAGAGCCTGGAGGGCACCGCCGCGGCGCCTCCCGCGGCAGCGCCCGGCGCCGCGCCGTTCGCCGGTCCCGCCGCGGGCGCTGCGCAGGAGCCGCAGTTCCAGCAGCCGGAGCTGACGCTCGGCCAGTACCGGGAGATCGCCCTGTCCAACCCGCAGCAGCTCGCGGACGTGGTACGGGTCGCGCCCCGCAACGACGGCGGCCGCTTCGTCGGCTACGAAGTGCAGCCCGGCCGCGACCCCGCCCTGCTCGACCGCCTGGGCCTGATGCCGGGCGACGTGGTCACCTCCGTCAACGGCATCGGGCTGGACACGCCCGCCCGCGCGCTCGGCATCCTGCGCAGCCTGACCGGCGCCAACGAGGTCCGGATCGAGGTGCAGCGCAGCGGAGTCCCGCAGACCCTGTTCGTGAACGTCCAGGATTGAGGCCCTTGCCCGCCGGCTTGTCCCTGGCGGGCATTCTGAAATAGAATAGCCGGTCTTTTTGCCCCGCGGCCCGCGCCGCCGGGTCGAGTCATGAGGAATCGCCAATGAAGCCCGAGATACATCCCGAGTACGTCGAGGTCACCGTCACCTGCGGGTGCGGCAGCAGTTTCAAGACGCGGTCGACGGCGGGAAAGCCCCTGCACCTGGACGTCTGCTCGCAGTGCCATCCTTTCTATACCGGCAAGCAGAAGCTCGTAGACACTGCCGGACGCGTGGACAAATTCAGGCAGAAGTACGGCACGCGCAAATAGCGCATCGCCGCGCAGGCATGCGCGACGAGGGATACGAGAGGGCGCGCCGGCGGCGCGCCCTTTTCCGTTCCGGGGGCCGCGCCCGCGTCGGGCTGCTGGCCTTCCTGCTCTGGCTGCCGGCCGGTCCCCTGCATGCCGACTGCCCGCCCGACCGCATCGACGAGCGGGCGGTCGTCGCCCGGGTCCACGACGGCGATACCCTGCGCCTGCGGGACGGCCGCTCGGTCCGTCTCATCGGGATCAACGCGCCGGAGCTGCCGCGCCGGGACGGGAAGGGCGCGCCGGAACCCCACGCCATCGAGGCGCGCGAGGCCCTGCGCGGGATGCTGCCCGAGGGGAGCGAGGTCGCGCTGCGGCTGGACGAGGAGCATCGCGACCGCCATGGCCGCCTGCTGGCCCACCTCTACCTGCCGGCGGGCGGCAGCGTCCAGGCCCGCCTGGTCGAGAATGGCCATGCGCTGGTCATTGCCGTCCCTCCCAATGTATGGAATATCGCCTGCTACCAGGCCGCCGAGGCCCGGGCGCGCGGCGCGGCCGCGGGGATGTGGGCGCTGCCGGACTATCGCCCGACCGACGCGGTGCGCCTGGAGCCGGGCGCCGAGGGTTTCCGCATCATCCGCGGCCATGTGCGCAGGGTCGCCGAGAGCCGCGGGTCCTGGTGGCTGGACCTGGACGGCGGCGTCTCCCTGCGCATCCTCAAGGAAGACCTCGTCCATTTCCGTCACTTCCCCCTGGAGCGCCTGGCCGGGCGCGAGGTCCTGGCGCGCGGCTGGCTGTCGCCGCGGCAGGGCGACCGGCCCGGCGCCGTGATGAGGCTGCGCCACCCCGTGGCGATCGAGCTGGCCGGGCAGGGGCCCTAGAGAGGTTCCGGACCGGGGCCCGCGGGCGGGATTTGCAGAGCCTCGTCCGATGGCGGATAATCGACTGTTCTTTTTACCCCTTTTTGCACTTTCGCCAGAGCTTCTAATGAGCACAGACCGCAAGCAGGCCGCGCTGGACTACCACGCCCAGCCGGCGCCGGGAAAGATCGCCATCGCCATCACCAAGCCCTGCTCGACGCAGGCCGAGCTGGGCCTCGCCTACACGCCGGGCGTCGCCGAGCCGGTGCGCGCTATCGCGCGCGACCCGGAGGAGGCCTACCGCTACACCGCCAAGGGCAACCTGGTCGCAGTGATCACGGACGGCAGCGCGGTGCTCGGCCTGGGTGCGGTCGGCGCGCTGGCGGGCAAGCCGGTGATGGAGGGCAAGGCGGTCCTGTTCAAGCGCTTCGCCGACATCGACGTCTTCGACATCGAGGTCGACGCCCGCACGCCCGAGGAATTCATCGAGACCGTCACGCGCATCGCGCCGACCTTCGGCGGCATCAACCTGGAGGACATCACCGCGCCGCGCTGCTTCGAGATCGAGCAGGCCCTGTGCGCGCGGCTGGACATCCCGGTGTTCCACGACGACCAGCACGGCACCGCGGTGATCACCGCCGCCGGCCTGCTCAACGCGCTGGAGCTGCAGGGCAAGACGCTGGCGCAGGCGCGCATCGTCTGCGTCGGCGCCGGCGCCGCGGGCATCGCCTCGATGCGCCTGCTCGTCGCGCTCGGCGCGCGGCGCGAGCACATCCGCCTGGTCGACCGCGCCGGCGTGATCCACGGCGCGCGCGCGGACCTCAATCCCTACAAGCGCGAGTTCGCGGTGAACGCCGCGGAGCGCACGCTCGACGACGCGATCGAAGGGGCCGACGTGTTCATCGGCCTGTCGGGCCCCAACCTGCTGAGCGCCGCGCAGGTGATGCGCATGGCGCCGCGGCCGATCGTCTTCGCGCTGTCCAATCCCGAGCCGGAGATCGACCCGGCGGTGGCGCTCGCCGCGCGCGACGACCTCATCATGGCCACCGGCCGCTCGGACTATCCGAACCAGGTC
>OBJA01002287.1_pt1 | contig 11297 bp, 14 predicted proteins | sample 1519751 | NCBI WGS metagenome assembly OBJA01 (sample SAMEA3881238, study PRJEB22517) | soil metagenome | biome: lake sediment; feature: soda lake sediment; material: sediment, water from around vicinity | place: India | collected 2013-12-23 | depth 3 m
ATCCTGCTCAATCAATCGTTTAGAATATTCAAGAGTTGCTCCAATTGCATTATATGTTGCATCATAAAGAGCAGTCATACCATCAGGGGTAAGAGGTTTATAATCATTTACATCAATATCTCCCAAATTTTTAAATCCATGAATCTCATAAATTTTTTCATTGAACGTCAGAAGACGAATCAACATATTTTCGGATCGAGGGTTCTTTTTGCAGCTTTCAATGATTGTTTTGATGCATTTGAGAAGTTCATCTGCAAAACCCGAAACGCTTCCTGAAATATCAACAACTATAGTTGCAACTGTATATTCTGTTGCGCCGAGGTCTTCAATACGAACTGCAGAGAATTGAAACCCTCCTGTTCCTGGAATGTTAATAACTTGTTCTTCGTTGTTACCCATCAAACGAGGCATTCTTTATTCCTTTCAAAGTGGGAAGTTTACATTTTCATTATGAGGATCGACTAAAACCTGAAATTGACTTTTGATTATTTTTTCAGAAAATTCATCAAAATCTTCATCAATATAATCATAATCACTAGAAAATAATACCTGATTATAGGAAAGTTTATTTTTTATTTTTTTTGAATTTTCTTTTCTTTTCATATCATTAATTATAAGGGCAACTCCATCTAACATAGTTTCACCTCAAATAGTTTTCGGTTGACGAAACTTTCATTCCCCTCTTTGACATATCCTTAATAAACTGTTCTCCAAATTTTTCAAACCCGGGAACATCGCTGGTTGCATCTTCAAGAAGAACCATCTTTTGAATGTTTTCTTCTCCAAAGTTATCCGCGATATCTCGAACTGTATTTGCGAGACAGTGACTGCGTGCTTCTCCTGCAAGCAGAATAACATCTGCTTTTTGAAGAGTTTCAATAAGACGCATATTGAGTTGAGTATCAGGATCTTGAGGATCAGGAACATCTGCCTGAACTGCAGAATAATGTTCGGTCCAGAAATTACTTCCCTTTGTAACATAATCGACCATTGCAAAATCTTTTTCCCATTCAATCAATGCTTCAAAAAGGGAAGGAGAAACACTTGCACCATTACTACCAATCAAGCAATGGGGGGGCCATACACACAAAGGATATCTTTGATTTTTTTCTAGTGTTTGAACATACTCGGAAGCTCGTTTCTGGAATTGGGGGTTTGTAGTTCTGTATACTCCATTTTTAACATCATCCGCTGTAATAATTGTAAAAGGATTCGGATGTTGACCATTGGAATTCAACCAGAAGATCGGGTGAGCAATATCAACAAGATGATGACTGTCCAATGTAACATGAATATCATCAATTTTATCTTTCAATCGACTAATCATTTTGGCCAGACGCTCCATGTCTTTGTCTGCACCTGGAACATAAAGAGCTCCTTTGGGATCACAAAAATCAACTTGTGGATCAATAATCAACAATTCAATTTTCATCTACATTCTCCTTTTTTGCATTAGTTTCTAGTTGTTTGTTTGTTTGGATGTTTGAAAGAAAACCAATTTGATAATATTGTTTTTTCTTATTTTTATGTTCTGCTTTTTTATTATTAAAATAATCTAAAATAAATGTGATAACATAATATGTAGATATTGTCGTAACTATGGCAATTAAAATACCTTCTATTAGTTTATTCATTAATAAATATTTCCTTTATTTTTATCTGGTTAGTTTATCTGCCTCATGATTTATTTCTCGTGGAACAAATATCAATTTACAATTGTCAATTTGTTTAATGAGTCTTTCAGCTTGACTTTTCAACTCTTTCATGTTTGGATGTTTACATTTCCACAAACCATTTACTTGATTTACAACTAACGAACTATCTCCACTAATAACTATATTATGATATTTTTTATCTACAATTTCTTGAAGTAATCTTATCAATGACTCATATTCAGCTTCATTGTTTGTTCCAAAACCAAGGTCCTTTGAATATGAAAAAACAATTTCATTATTTTTATTTTTAATAAATCCACCAATCTTTTTCAATCCAGGATTTGGTTTTGATGATCCATCGAAAAAAGCTCTATATTCAAATTCATTCATTATTTTATTAATCCTTTATATATAAAATGTTTGCTCTGAAGTAGCAAATTTACACTTATATTTATTTTGTAATTCATAAATATTAGGAGCTGTTACTCCATGATGAACCAAAATCAGTTTAAATAGTATATCTTCTGGATAATAATGTATAATATCATTTATATTTGCATGAACATTAGGAAATTTATTTTCTCCTAAACTACAATCATGAAAAATTATATTAGCTCTTTTAAATATATTAGAATTAGGATTCAAAATATCAGTATCCCCAGTTACAACAAAACATTTATCAAAGTTATCACAATAACCATATGCTGGCATTCCACAATGATTAACTTCAAAATAATCTTGTAAGCTATAATAAAAATCACTGGTTATTTCCCAACAATTTACATCAAACTTAATTTTAGGTTCTGAATAATCAGTTACATTTGGAACCATCTTTGATAAAATACTTTTTAATGGAGCAATATTATTTGGACCTGTTATAATTACTGTTTTTAAACCATAATAAAAGAATCTATAATATATTAATTGTCCAAGACTACCAATATGATCTGGATGATTATGAGTTATAAAAATTTGATTAATATTTTCTAAATCATTTTTATGGTTTGTTAAAAGATAAGGAAATATATTATAACCACAATCTATAAGTATTACTATTCCATTTCTGTAAAGTAAAAATGAAGTATTGTTTGCTAGGGGGTCAGAAAGATTTCCAACCCCCAAAACTTTAACAGAATACATAATTTAGTCCCACCTATCAATTTTATATTTCATCTGTTGACCATTTTTATCAGTCACCCTGATATTCAGATCCCAAATATAATTTGGAACATCTTTGAATATAATACCACATGCTGATGCATCGTTCTTTCCAGAGATCTTTGTTGTTTTGGAATAAGATTCAATCGTTGAACGAACTTCTCTCAGTTCGGGTTTTAGAATTTCAGGGAATAAACACACACCAGGGTCATTGTTATCCTTTGCTTCTGAAATAATAAAGATTAGAAAATTTCCTTCATCATGGTGTTTGCTATTAAACCAATATTGAGGTGCTAATGTAATAGCTGGAACTTCATAATATTGATTATTTTTCAATCCCCATTGATTGGCACTTGAACCATTGTGATATAGATACCATGAAAAAGGATTTCGATTTAATTCTGAATCCCATTTAACAATCGGAGGTGCATATGGATCTTCTGCTGTAACAATAGCAGCATAATTACTATGTGAAGGAGCAAGAATTTCAATCCTGTTTATTTTTGATAAAACAGTTCGTTGAAATTTTGCCCAGGTCATAGTTGTTGAAGGCAAATCTGTTCTTGATTTTGTTGATGTTTTGATGGGTCGTCCTTTTGGTTTGAGATGACCAAAAACACCTTCTCCACTTACAATTTGAATAGAAGGAGACTTCCAAATAGCATCAATTTCATCAAGTCTTGCATACCTTCGTTTCAAAGAATTTTGAATACCCAATTTAATAACGATTTCTTCTGCTCTTTTAATATTGCCTGTTGTAGGAGCAGCTTTTGGTCGTTGATAATTGATGCCTGACATTTTGATTCCAAGAGATTTTGAAATAATTGAAAAATCATCTCCCTTTGCAATATGATCAAGCAATACTCCAACCATTGAAGAATTAATATGACAGAATCCAGTTGGAGCAATAGCACTTTGCAACCAAATAATATTCGATTTAAGGTTAGGTGAAGTATTGATGTATTCTTCTTGAATTTTTGTAAACCAACGAACTCGTTCAAGAAGTTTATCACTACCTACCAATTGTTTTGTTTCAAGAATTTGAATAGCTTGCTCAAGAATAATAGGAGAATAATCTTTAATAGCTGAACTTACCATTCGATAATTTTCATTATATTCAGCTTCAACTTGGTTACTATTTTTAATACGACTGTTGTTAACCATTTGATGTGGAACTGTCAAATGAAGATGATTCCAAATACCAGTAATGGGTGTGCCCAATACTCTGTTACTGGGAATGAAAACTCCAGTAACATTTGCAGAATTTACAATGTTTTGCAATTTTGTAAATGATTTTTTCAAATCTTTTGTTACTGTAATTAGGTTCCATACTACTGATTGTGTTGTACCATCAGGATTAATAAAAACAAGATCCCCATATCTTTCAATAAAATGTTTACATGCTCTGCATGTATAATGTTGACGTTTTCCATTTGATATGGGAATATTACTCAAATATGTTTCATAAAGATTTGTTGCGTCTGTATGAAACAATGGAACTTTTTTATATAGAGATGCTTCAATATAATTATTAAAAGATTGATTAATATCATTTATCATTCTGATGTAATCTCTGTTACTTCCAACTTTCATTTTCTTTTTCCTTTCAATTTTTAAAAATCTGGTAACCACATAATATATCTTTCGTCGCTACCAATTTCTGCTAAGCAATGCCATTGTGTATCGTTTAATTGACCTGTTAAATACTTGTGCCAGTGACCAAAAAACCACATCTTGGGTTTATACATTTCCCATAATCTTGATAATGCTGCATTGGATGGATCATTTGCTTTAAATTCATTATATGGCAATAAAGTTGGCAACAATTCTAATGGACATGTATGTGTAATAAATATATCTACTTTTGTTTTTGGTAAATTAATAAAATCTCTTTGTGCTATCGTTTCTTGTGGAAACCAAGTATGCCCAATTGTTCTCCATGCTTTATCAATTGAAAATGCCCCACCGAAGAACATTATTGTTCTGCCATCAGGTAATGTATATGTACTACCTCTTGGCATGTAGATAACATTTGGTTCAAGTTCATTTGTTGATCTTTGTTCCAAAGAAAAGAAATCTTCGTGATTTCCATCGCACCATCTAATAACAGAACCTTGTGTTTTTATTTCAGATAAAGAATATGCATTATCAAGACGAGGCCAATAACCAAAATCTCCACATGCAAGAACCAGGTCTGGTCTTGTTTTGCTGATAACCTGATTCAACATTTTGAACTCATTATGAACATCACCAATGACTAATATTTTCATTTTGTTTTTACTTTCTTACCTTTCATTTTTATTTTAATTATGCCATTTTTTTTAGGTTTTTCAGATTCTATATAAAAATTATTTTTTCCTGTTTTTTTATCTAGTGCAAACATACCATGAGCTCTATAAAAAGTTACAAAATCTTTACATTTTTCAATGCAGGTTGGTTTAACAATACATTTACTGCACACACATATCTGTGATAATCCTTTGATTTTTAAAATACAGTGTGGTGTTAAACATGCAGTACAAGAATTCATTTAATAATCCTTCTGATCTTCATAATAAGTTTTCCAAGATTATTTTGACCAACGATATCTTGACACTTAGAACAATAACAGTCACCCCAATAATTATCATGCCAATAATTACCTTCAATTATCATTATATCATATGTATTCAATAATAATGATTTAAATGGTTCTTTTGAAAATTTTTGAATTAACAAATTTTTCATAATTGTTAATTTAATTAATTCCCAATTAGGTCTAAGTTTAACTTTTGAACCTAATCTCTTTGCCTTCCCTGCTTGAGATGCAGGTATCATTGAAATCTTTTTTCTAATATTTTGATCTAATGTTTTTGCAGCTTGATATGCATGTTCTAATGTGGGATACTCAATATCTTCAAATATAATAATACATGGATAAAAATTACTGTAAACTTCATACTCATCTTTAAATAAATTTATTTCATTCATTTATATGTTCCTTTCAAAAAATTAAATATCTAAAATTTCAGAACAAATAATTAAAAACAATTTTCTAAAAATTTAATATAAAAAGGAGATATAATAATAAGTCATGAGCGAATATAAATATCCATTTTTAGATGAACAAGGAAAACCAATTTGTCAAATGTGTGGAACATCTTATCATGTTATTGCACCAAGGCATTTGTCAACAAGACACAACATTACATTAGATGAATATAAATTAAGATTTCCAGATGCTCCTTTATCATCAGAACAATTCAGTGCATCATCAACTTTTGGAAAAGAAAAACAATTATTTGTCAAAACAGAACTTGAAAAAATTGAACAAGAATCAAATGACCTTCCAGAAGATAAATCAGAAGATATTGTTCTTGGAGATGAAGTAATAGTTGATGATGAACCAGAGGTTGAAGAATTTAATATAGTTGAAATGATGGTAGATTCAAAACCAGGTGATAGATGTGTAACAGATAAGAATAAAATTTTAGATTTCTTAAGAAGCTTTCATACAAATGTTAGAAAAGATTATCTTATTGAAATTTTTCAAGGTGAGCATTTAAAAGAGCAATACATTACAGATTTTTGTGATCCTATATTTAAAATTGTTATTCAATTCCCAAATACATTTTGGCACAATCGAGAAAAGTATTTTGTACCAAATAAAAAATATAAATTAGAAATGCATGGATGGACAGTTATAGAAATTAATTCAACTGCACCAACATACAATGAAATTGCAAAGGCAATCAAAAACTAGTCATAGAATAATTCTTAGAACAAAATTATGAAAATATTAATTAATTATTATTCAGTTAAAAATAAAAGATACTAATATGTTATGGGACACTTCTAAAATTGAAGTGTCCCTTGTCATTTCTTTAAAAAAAATAAAGTAATAAGTCATTGCTTATCGTTTATTTATATATATAGATGATGATATTATAAATTAATTTTAAAAAACTTACTTATGAATTAATCAAGAACAAATTAAAAATAATATATAGAGTTTATAGAGTTGTTTTTAAAAGGAGATATAAAAAAGAATGGCTAGTTGTATACCTATTCAAACTAGATCAATTGATCCATTTGCTTCAAATAATAGTAATGTTATTAATCGTCTAGTTAGAATTATGACTCAAGGTAATAATGGACTTTTAAATACTAATCATTTAAAATTAACAATTGATAGTACATCAACAATAAACATTTCTCCTGGATATATATGTAAAGATGATGTTTTAATTCATATTTCTGAAAATTTTATAGTTGATTTTAATGATCCACAACATTATTATGGTGAACAAGTTCTACCACAAGAAGGTGGTTTTCATTATATAGTTCTTGTATATACATATTCTAAATCAAGACCTGCTCCAACTGCATCAATTAGCATTCTTAAACCATCAGAGAGAGGTATATTAACAGCTAATCAAGCTGTTATGTTATTAGGTGTTGTAGAGATAGAAACAGCGACACCACATACAATTCAAAATGTATATGAATTTGATCCTAGCATTCCAGATAATAAAAGAAAGTATTTAAAATTATATTCTAGTTTTGAAAGTAATTTACCAACATTTGATAAACTTACAGATCAAGGTAGAATTGTTTATGTAATCTCAGAAAATAAATTTTATTTTGGAAAAGATATAGAGTGGGGTGTATTAGATTTTCAAAGAAATTCATTGACTCTTGGAACAGATACAGAAGGTGTTGAAGTAGGGCATTTGTGTTACATTGGAGCAAATGGTAAAGCATCTTTAGCAAAAGCTGATTCAAGTGATACAGCATGTGAATTTATTGTAACTCATTTAGGAGATGAAGATAATGGTCGAATAGTTGTTCTTGGAATGATTGATGAAAATATTATTCAAGTTGAAACTGGAATAACAATTGATATTGGAAATATTTTATATCTTTCTCAAACAGAAGCTGGTAAAGTTACAAATGTAAAAACTTCTCCATTTACTCAGGTTATTGGCAAAGCTTTATCAAATGGTAATTCCTCAACACCAATTTCAATTTTATTTTCTCCTTGGTTTATTAATACAGGTAACTCTGAAGCATTTGATGAAATTGATACACATGCAAATCTTACAATTGCACATAGCTCAACTCCAGATGCTACTGCAAATAGAATCATATTACGAGATTCATTTGGTCGAGCAAAAGTAGGTGCTCCTAATGATCCAAATGATATAGCTAGAAAGCTAGATGTTGATAATGAAGCAATTGAGCGATCAAATGCTGATTTAGCACATTCAAGTTTGACTAATGCACATAACGCAACATCATCAGCTCTTGCGAATAGAATTATTGTGAGAGATTCATTTGGTCGAGCAAAAATTAATATGCCTGCTGCCCCCGATGATATTGCTCGAAAGCAAGATATTGATAATGAAGCAGCTAATAGATTGAGTGTTGATAATTTATTAACTAATCTTATAAATAATCATATAGCAAGTACTGGAGTACATGGTGCAGCAGTATCAGCAGTAAATAATAGTATAGTAAGTAGAGATAGTTCAGGAAGAATTAAAGCTACACCAGGAATAGATATTGAGGATGTTATTACCATTGGTCAAATACAAGGCTCTTTTATGGGCAGCATCTGGGGTTATAAACCATTCCCTTCTAACTTTTTATTACAATGGGGAAGAATTGCACCGGCTAATAGATGGTCTGAACTTGATTTAGGTATAATTACTTACCCTATGCAATTTAGTAGTGTAGTTTATTTTGTAATTCCTTCATTAATAACAAATGCAACTCCTCAACTCACAGATTCTTTTTTAGGAGTTAGAAATATAACCACTACAGGATTTAATTTATATTCAGGTAGTACAGTAGGAGTAACATATAATTATGGTGCTTACTGGATTGCAGCTGGGACTTATCAATAATTAAAAAGGAGAAAATGAATGTATTATTTCAGTCCAACTACATCTGGATTTTATCATTTTAAATTACATAAAAAAATACCAAATGATGCAATTGAAATTAGTGAAGAAGAATATAATAAATTAATGGATGGGCAATGTGACGGCAAACATATTGTATTTTTAAATGGAAAAATATCTTTACAAGAAAAAATAGAATCATCAGAAGAAATAAAAAATAAAATATATAAAACTCTTGAATATGAAATGAAAAATTATTTATTTGTAATTAAAGGTTATACTGAATCAACTCAAACAAGTTTACAAATAATATCAACCAATACTAAATTTCCAAAAAAAACAAGAGATAATGCTAAAAGAATATTAGAATGGATTATTCAAGATGTATTAAATTATTATTATACAAAGAAAGAAGAGATAATGAATTCAGATAATCCAATTGATGTTAAATGGGATTTCAATGAATGTGAAAAAAATGCTCCACAATTTTCATTAAAAAATCTTTTAAAATAATAAAATAATTATTGTATTTTTAAAGTAAGGAGATGTAATAATATAATGGCAAGCAATATTCCAAGTCAAGAGAGAGTTATAGATCCGTTTGCCTCTTATAATAGCAATACAGTTAATAGATTAACTAGATTAATTTCACAAGGAAATAATGGTCTTTTTAATCCAAACCAAGTAAATATAAATATAACCTCTGTAATAAGTGCTATTGTAAGTCCAGGATATTTAATTAAAGATGATGTTTTAATTCATATCAAAGCTCCACATACTATTAATTTTTCAGATTCAAATCATTATTATAATGAAACTGTTTTACCACAAGAAGGTGGAATTCATTATATAGTTCTTAATTATAAATATGAAAAAAGTAAACCAGCACCAACAGCTTCGATATGTATTTTAAAACCATCAGAGAGACATCTTCTTACAACAGAAACAAATTTAATGTTTTTAAAAGCTGTTTTAGTTGATGTTTTTTCTCCACATGATATATTAGAAGCATATGATTCAGATCCTGATACAGTAACATTTCCTAATTCTAAAAGAGAATATATTAAATCATATGCAAGCTTTGAAATTACATTACCAGATTTTAATTCAATTACTGATATGGGTAGGATTATTTATGTAATTTCAGAAAATAAATTTTATTTTGGTACAGATGAAAGATGGACTGAATTAGAATCTACCGGAGTTCAAATATCTTTAGATACGAGTGGGTTTGGTGTTGCTAAAGGTATGTTATGTTATTATTTTGGTTTGAATCAAGCTCGTCCTGCACAATCTAATAGTTTAAATACACAAGCAGAATTTATTTGTACTGAAGTTGGGGAAATGGGCAGTGGTAGAGTCCAGTTAATGGGTTTGCTTAAAGATGTTCCTGTTCAACCAGGTATATCAGTTTATGATGGAGATATTTTATATTTATCAGCAACTACACCAGGAACAGTAACAAATGAAAAACCTGGTACATATTTTCAAAGAGTAGGTAAAGCATTATCATCAGGTAATTCATCAAATCCTATTGATATGTTTTTTATACCTTATGAAATGAGAACAGGTTCAGGCAGTCTTAGAGGAACAATTGGTTCAAGTAGTTGGACATTAGATGGAAATGATTACTACTTTGATATTGATGTTTCAAATATTAATTTTTCTGGAAATTATACATCTTATATTTGTAATTTTTTCAATACATCAGGAGAACAAATTTTTCCTACAAAAATTGAAGTAAGAAATAGCGGTGATACTCTAAGAGTAGTATTCAATGTTAACAGTTTAGATGTTCATTACATAATAATGTCTTAAAAAAATAATTATAGATTTCAACTGTAAGGGTATAAATAATTTTTTAAATTTTAAAATAAAATTTTTAGAAAGTGAAAATACTTTAAACTAAAAAAGGAGTATTAATCAAAGAAATGACTGATGTAAAATTCGTCAATAACTTTCTTAATGAGATAAGTACAGAAAATGTTAAAAGTGCATTTGATTCGCTTAATTCATTAATAAAAGAATTAGAAGAAAAAAATGACCCAGAACCAGTTGAAATGGAGATTGTAAATTTAAGTTATCAACTTCAAGAAAATTTAAATTTATTACAATCGGCATTACGAAAGTATAAAAATGAACAAAATGTATTAACAGGTAATATTCTAGAATCTTTATATAATAATGATTAAATAAGGATTGAAAATTATTTACTTGGAAAGAAAATTAAAAAAAGAAAATTAGTATGATTAAAATTTTGTAAGTTTAACGTCCCATTGCAAAGGAAATACTAATGAAAAAAACAATATTGGTTGATACAAATTTATTGTTAGATGATTCAAAAATTATTTTTAAATTAGCAAAAAGTTTTGAAAAAATTTTAATACCAACAACTGTTTTAAAAGAACTTGATAAACATAAATACAATCCTGATTTATCATATAGTGCCAGAGAGGCAATAAGATCAATTAGAGAATTTAAAAGAGAATATCCCGAAAAATTAATTTTTCATATTAATGAAAATGATATTGATTCTAACGATTCAAAAATAATAGAAGCTGGAAAACAATACAATGCAACTTTAGCTACAAAAGATATT
>OBJA01002288.1_pt1 | contig 11293 bp, 8 predicted proteins | sample 1519751 | NCBI WGS metagenome assembly OBJA01 (sample SAMEA3881238, study PRJEB22517) | soil metagenome | biome: lake sediment; feature: soda lake sediment; material: sediment, water from around vicinity | place: India | collected 2013-12-23 | depth 3 m
CTGCATGAAGAAGCCCACGGGCCGCCCGACATGCTCGACGCGCGCCTCGGCCAATGCGGCCACCGCCTCGAAATACTGCGGGGCCGCCATGCTCAGCGCAATCCCGACAAGGGTGATGACCAGGCTGACGGTCAGAAGCCGCCACATGGCCCTCAGGCCGTTGGCGACGGTGTAGACGGTCCCGGCCCAGAACAGGGCAAAGAAGTAGAGCGTCAGCCCCACTTCGCGCAATTCCGGCGCGGGGGCGTACACGATCGTCAGCAGCGGCCACGCGACCAGCGCCGCGAACCACAGGAGCATGCTGCGCCGCTGAATGACGGCGCTCGACACGGGGGCCTTCACCAGCAGATAGAGCGCCGTCAGCGCGAAAAGCGCCATGCTCACCACGCCGATCGACACCCCCGCCGCAGGTGCAATGAAACGGAACAGTCCTGTCAGGCTCAGGAGCAGGACGACGGCGAAAAAGTGATCAGGCATAATGGGGATCGCCTTTAGCATGCTTTGAATGGAATACGACCTCTCCAATCATTATCCCCGTCCCTTCCTGAACCACGAACGCTTGAGCCTTGATGCGGAGTACTGAAGGCGTCTGTTGGCGAGCAAGACCCAGACCAGCCATGATGGATAACCACGATAGGCCCGTAAGTAGTGGCGATGGCTTTCCAGAAAACTTCTCTGCATAAGGGGGGACAAACTCGTTCCCGTGGACTGTGCTCCCTTGTGTATTATGCAGCTCTCGGGAATGATATGCGTCTTCATCTGAAGTCTTCTGAACTTCTCGTGGAGTATGAATTCCTCCGCAAACAAAAACGTCGCTTCGTCCAGTAGGCCAGAGATTTCCAAGGTTTCCATTCGCAGCAGCATGCATGACCCCGAGATGACGGCAACCTCCTTGGGTTTTTGAAAGTCATATTCACCAAAATAGTGATGCCTGCGAAACCAGTAATTGTTGCGACGCAGCCTGCCAAGAAAACCGACGCGGAAAAGGTAGTCCCAGAAGTCCGGACGTCTCCTTGCGCATGTGATGTCAATTTCGCCGTTTGGCTTTACGACTTTTGGTCCTGCCATGGCGGCGGTCGAATGTATCTCCAAAAACTCAACCAGTGGTTCCAGAAAGTCTTTGTGAACAAGCGTATCATTGTTTAAAATCAAGGCATACTTGTCGCCAGCGCGTAATGCCCACCGAAGGCCGATATTGTTCCCATAGGCATATCCCTTGTTTTCCGTTGCTTGAATCAGGACGATCGAACAGTCGAGAAACTCGCCGCTTTCCGACTGGAACTGACTCAGTGATACATAGTCGCAGGAGCGACTTGTCAAGCAAGCTGCGATGTGCTCTAGCGAGTCGTTTTTTGAATCGTTGTCGACGACAATAAGCCGGATAGGGCGATAGGTCGCCCCCAGCACCGATTCGATACATTCTACGGTGTCCTGCCAATTCGTGTAGTTCAGCACAACTATCGAGATCGTGTGCGTCATTCATCCTTGCCTGTCTGTACCATTTGTAATTTCGAGATCAACCGCCCGCAATTACGGCGATTGCCCTCGGCGAGAGGAATCGGTGCGCTTTCAAGACATTCAACACAAGGAGTCTTTCCGGCTTCGTCATGACGGCACGAAAGACAACAAGACAATATAAGAGCGAAACGGCAACTCCATATGCAATAAGAGTCCAGAGGTTGTCTATGTTCAGATAGCGCGAGATCCAGAGCACGCAAGCCGCGAAAGCGATGCTGGGAAGGCATCCCTTCCCCAAAGCCAGCCACATCCGAGACGCACTGCAGTTTAACAGACGAGACAGATACAGAACATTGAACAGGGCGCCTTTTCCAAGCACGACAATGGCGGTTGCTATTCCGGCCCCGTAGATTCCCAATCCGGTATACCGAATGAGAATCACGGACAGAATAACGTTTGCGACGCCGGCAGCCAGTGTGACGACAGAGGGCGCACGCAGCTTGTTGAGCCCCTTGAATACCGCAAAAAGAAATCCCAACGAATAGGGAATGCATTGCGACAAGATCAACAAGACCATGAGCTTATACAGCTCCGCAAACTCATCCCCCAGCCATAGCGACAACAGTGGTCTGGAGAAGCCTGCTATGAGAAACACCGGCAACCCGATAATCAAGCCCAGCAGTTTGGTTACTGTGCATATGTGGCCAATCAGGCTGGCGTAGTTTTCTTTGGCCAGCAGTTCCATCACAACCGGCCCAAAAGGCCTCCCAACAGCCACCGCCAGCGATCGTATCAGCACAACCCACTGTACTATAGGCCCATACTGACCTGTCGCTGTGGAGCCGAGCAACATCCCGATTACGATAAGGTCGGCGCTCAGATAAAGCAATGCGCCCAATTCCCATATCATCACGTCGGCGCCCATCCCCAGCAGTTCGCGACAAGCTTTCCAGTTGAAAGCACGATACTCGATCGTCAGTTCGGGCAACATGAACCGGTCCAGAAGCGCCGTGGAGAGAAGGCGAAAAAGAGCGGCCCCCAATGCAGCCAAGCCGACGAACACAAGCGATTCGGAAATATATCGGAAGGCCGCTACAAGCAGCACAACCTGTAGAATTTTGGACAAGACGGAGAAAACGTCTAGCCAGTAGAATTTTTGCAAGAGAAAGCATGATCTTCCATATAAGCTCGTGAAAGCGCTGGCGATCGTCGCCCCCACAACCAGAAGAAACAGCCACGTCACCTGTCGTTCATACTGCGCGGGGACATGAAGCAGACCGCTTAGCAAGGGCGTAAGCGCGATCGCCGCTGCCGTTACGGCCAACGAGATCGCCGCCAACCCCCAAAAACCGCTCGACAGATAGACGTTCGCCCGCCCAATGTCCAATTTGAAGTAAGACAGCGCCACGTAGCGTTCCACGGCGGATGCCAAAACCCTCGTCAACAAGCCCATGTAGGCCATTGCGGAGACAAACAGAGGCACGAAGCCGTAGACCTCCAACCCGAGTCTGCCAATCAGGTAGGGAGTCATCCAGAGAGAGACAGCCGCGCTCGTTGCGAGGAACACCATATTCGAGCAGAAGTTCGGCAGCGCTCCCCTTGTAGCATTTTTTACCGGCAAAGCGTCCGCCTTTGCTTGCGCGCTGCAGTTCTAGCAGCTTCGCACTGCAGCCAAGAAGTGCTCAAAACAGTCCTCGGCCATCTGCGTCGCCTTATTCGATGCACGCTTGACAGCGCAGACATGCTCTCCAAGGCGTCCATAGACATCGTCTATCATCTGTAGGGCCTTGTCCGCTTTTTCGATCCCGTCGACAGACAGCACATAGCCCAAACGATTGAGGTCAAGAAGATCAAGTAGACCTGTCATCTTATGTTCGTAGGCAAGAGATACGAAAGGGATTCCGTTGTTGATAGCGAATACAATGGAATGATAACGCGCGCCAACGACCATCGCAGAACTGCTCACAATGGACTGTTGGACAGCCGAGTCAAGGTCGTCAGAAACGACGACCACGTCATCGCCCAACGCGGATGCCAATCTTTTGAAATAATCATAATCCCGCCTGACAGACGGCTTGCAGGTTTGTGGGATCATTACGACCCGCACGCCCTTTGCCAAGAGATGCTTCAATATTTTTCCATAGAAATGCACAAATGCCGCATCCGTCTGGCCCCGAAAGGCATGATGCCAAGCATTTAGCTCGTTTGGGACAAAGACAACAAACGGCCGTTCCTTAATGAATTCATACTGCTTTGGAATAGTCGAAAGGGGCCTTTCCAGAAAAGCCGTGTCGATGGATCTGACATAGCCGAGGTCATACTGATCGGCATACTCCCAACTCTTTGAATCACGCAGGGAAAGAAAGCAGGCGCTTTTTAGAATGTTGATCGACAGGTCGCGAAAGACAATTTGCAGGTCAGAGGATTCGGGAAACGGGCCTATCGATCTTGAGTAAACAGCGACAGGTTTCTTCAGTTCCATTGCCTTGCTGAGGCTCCAGACCGCAGACCAATTTTGGTAGGGCCCCATGCACACGCCCCCGGGAGCGCATAACACCACGTCAGCCCTTTTAATGGCCGAAACAATTGTCCTTAGAGCTGGACTTATCTTTTCACAGCTTTTCACAAACAATTTGGGCATGAAGAACGATCGATGCGGAAACCTGTGCAAGATGAAATCGCTTTTGTAATCGAGGTATTTTGCGTTATGCACTCTCGGGCCTGAAAATGAATTGATGATCTCTTGCGTTACGCCCTCTTTCCTTCCGGCAAGAAGAACCTCAAGCTCAAAATCTTTATGTTGAGACAGTTTCCCAACGAGCGCACGAAATGCAGCTTCGTCGCCGCGGTTGCCTACAGGCTGATTTAGAATGAGAATTTTCTTCGTCATTTCTTCGCCAACCGTGAAAAAACAGCCCGGTGGATTCTGAGATGCAACTTTGGAAACGCCACGAAAAACCTTTTGTATAAGGGAGACCTATAGATCGAAACCAATCTGCTTATTAGTTTCTTGTTTCCATAATATAACCGCTTCTTCTCCACTGTGCGCTTCTGTGTTGCGTGAAATGTCTCAAGCGAGATAGCCTCATGAACATCAATCAACCCTGCGTTTATCATGTTTTGAAAAGCCTGATGAAAACGCTCATCGTGGATGGCGACTATGGAGCACCCCTCTTTCTCCCGCTCTTTGTATTCTTTCAACCATGGATCGGCAACAACGGCGTCCCCATGAATTCCAAACGTGTCCGTACACTTAAAGCATTTATCAAGGTTATATATGGTGGAGTGAAAGAAATAGAGCCAATCAGAGGAAAGATTGTCAAAAAAGAGCGTCTCGCCATCATTCTTTGTGACCGTCATGCCGCCTGGCCATCCATGCCCTCGATAGCGAAAGGAGGCAACATCGCCGACGGCTATGTTGTGGCGGGCAAGAAAATCGTATGTTGCCTCCTTTGTAAGCTGGCCGGAGCAAACCAATACCATTATGATGCTTTCGATGCGATTTTTCGCGAGTATGTGTCTTATTGCTCTTGCCTCGCACGGCAAGCATGTCACGAAAATCGGCGATCGAATATCTGCAATCTGCCTCCGCAGGAAGTTGGGAAGGTCCACTTCATGATATACAGATCCTGTCTGGCGGTATTCATCAAAGCTGTACGCCAAATAGGGAACGAACAGATCGCTTCCGCTAAATGCGTAACTAACCGTGGAAGCGATCTGTTCAGTTTCGAAGAGATGTTTGATGACTGCGGTGATAACGCCGCCTGAGCTGCCGATATGCCGAACACCATGGTCGGCAGCCGATGCAATGGCCAGAAACAATGGTTGTTTCGCTTCTTTCCTGTCATCCACGGTTACTCTCCAAGGAACTCGGAGGAATGTGTGCTGCGATATTTATCCCTCTGGCTCCTATTCAGGCAGTCCCGCCACCCAGCCGAACTCCGCAGGCTTGCCGCGGGCGTCGAGTCGCCTGCCGCGTTCGTCCACGGCCTCGAGCGAGACGCTCAGGTTGATGGGGACGATGTGGGCGATCTCCGCCTTGAGCTGGGCGATGTGGAACTCTCCGGGGAGCCACGCGCTGGTGGGCGCCCCCCTGAAGCGCAGAATCCAAGAGATGTAGGGGCGGTCTGGATTGGCCAGATGCTGGTGGCTGGGGTCGAGGCGGCCAACAATCGCCAGCCGGTAGTCTTCCGCGAGATCGGCGGTGGGCTGGAGCAGGATGGTGAAGGTGTATTCCCGGGTGCTGGTGGCCTCGACGTCGACGGCGATCAGGTCCAACCCTTCGACCAAGGCGTGGCGGTCGTGCCGTTGCGCGACGGAGGCCCATTTGGCGCGAAACGCAGTCTCGACGGCGTCCGACGGCGTTCCCGCGTCGAGGTATGCGCGGTGCAGCTCGTAGAGCCGGGGCAGGGCGTCGGCGTCGGCGATTTCGGCCGTCAACGCCGACGAATCGTCGTGCGCGGCGGGGGCATCGAGGGGGACAGGCCGTTCCTGCACGACGGGTTCGGGGACAGGGCCGCCGCAGCCGACGGCGAGCGTCAGCATCAGGCCGGAGGCGAGCATTGCCAGTATGAATTCGCCACGAAGCCGAGTCGGTTTCGACCCCATTCGCCTCACTCCTCTGTTGCCCCTGTCACGTTGCGGTTGCGGCGGCCAGAACGCCGGGAAGGCCGTCATGGCAAGAAATGCCGCCCCCCTGCGCGGCGCCCGGATGATCAAGACACAACACGCCCTGCCGACGGGAATGGCCGCACCATCGCTGGCGAGTCAGGGTACCCAAGCATGCCGCATGCTGTCAAGGAGCGCCTTTGCGCTCAGGCTGCGCTGTATCGCCCATGCGGCATTATCGCGACAGCCACGAAAGTAAATACTTGCCGTTTTTGGCAAAACGGAGTATACTGCTTCCATGCGATGCCAGAAGCATGCTTCGGTTCCCCAACAAGCGGATCAGGCCTCCCCACCTTACTGGCCTTTTCCGCTGGCCGATCGCCGATGCACGTTGGCATTGCTCGTGGCGCTCGTCGCTGGCGGCTGCGCCGCCATCGGGGGCGGCGGGCGTCACGCTATTTCAAGCATGCCGCAGGGGTGGCCCCTTGCCGCCCCTCATCGCGTTGTCACCTCAGGGTTTGGGCCGCGTGCCGCCGCCACGGGCGGTCCCGGACGGATGCACCAAGGCATCGACGTGTCCGCGCCCAGGGGCACGCCCGTCTACGCCACGGCCTCAGGCCGGGTCGTCTTCGCGGGCCGCCAAGGCGCCTACGGCAACCTCGTCGTCATTGACCACGGAAACGGTTACGAGACCTTATACGCACACCTTGACCGGATCGGCGTCCGCCGGGGCTGGGCCGTGAGGCGTGGCGAACCCATCGGCCGCGTCGGGCGGACCGGTCGCGCGACCGGCTACCACGTGCATTATGAGATCCGGCGCGACGGCCAGCCGCTCGATCCGGCGCCGTTCATGGGTTCGGCTTCCTGATACAATCCCGCCGCCACGTTGCTCTCCTTGTTTGATTTTGATACAATGTCCTTGGGTTGATTTTTGGGGTGTTGCGATGCGAAACGCAAAAGACAACCAACAATACCGCATTCTGGTGGCGAGCGACGATCCCGCCTATGCCCGGGTCTTGGAAGACCACATTCAGGTGGACGGCTATGACACGGAACGGGCGGCGGATGCGCCGGGGGTGCTGCGCCTGCTGGGGCGGCGGGATTTCGACGTAATCCTGCTGGACCTCGACCTTGCCGAAGGCGTCGATGTGCATTTGGTGTCGTTCGTGCGGCAGCGGTGTCCCGCGGCGCAGTTGATTCTGCTTTTCGACAGCCGGCAGGTGGACAAGGCCATCCAAGGGCTGCGGCAGGGGGCTTTCTTCTACCTGCCCAAGAGTTGTCAGCCGTCCGATGTCGCCCTTGTGGTCAACAAGGCGGTGCGCTCGCTGCGGGCGCAGGCCCGCATCGACCAGTACGAGCAGACGCTCTTCGAGGAAATGGCCGGGGCCACGCCGGCCATGAAACGCGTCATCGAGCTTATCGCCAAGGTGGCCCCGACGGACAGCACGGTGCTGCTGCTGGGCGAGAGCGGCACCGGCAAGGAAGTTGTCGCGAACACCGTCCATCGCCTCAGCCATCGGCGCGACATGCCGTTCATCGCCATCAACTGCGCCGCTCTGCCGGAGCAGTTGCTCGAAAGCGAGATGTTCGGACATGTGAAAGGGGCTTTCACGGGCGCCGACGCGGACAAGCGCGGCCTCTTCGAGGAGGCCGACGGCGGCACCATCTTTCTGGACGAGATCGGCGACATGTCGCCCATCACGCAATCCAAGCTGCTGCGGGTGCTGCAAAGCGGCGAGATTCGCCCGGTTGGGGCGAACGCTTCCCGGCGCGTCGACGTGCGCGTGCTTGCGGCCACCAACGTGGACCTCATCGAGGCGGTGCGGGACAAGCGCTTCCGCGAGGATCTCTATTTCCGGCTCAACGTCATCCAGATACGCATCCCCCCGCTGCGCGAGCGCATGGACGCGCTTCCGATGCTGACGGGGCACTTTATCGAGCGGTATAACGCCAAATACGGCAAACGGATAGGCGGGGGCGATCCCCGCGCGCAGTCCATGCTGCAGAACTACGGTTACCCCGGAAACGTCCGGGAACTCGAAAGCATCGTCGCCCATGCCGTCATCATGGCCGAGGGGAGCGAAATCCGCCCCCAAGACCTGCCCGACTCGGTGCGGCTGGGCGCCGGGGCCCAACTGGCCCTGCCGGATTACGCCGCGAACGCCGTGCCCACGCTGGCCGAAATGGAGGCGCGCCTGATTCAGGCGGCCCTCGATCGCCTGGACGGCAACCAGACCGAGGCCGCCCGCCAGTTGGGCATTTCTCGGTCGACATTGTGGCGAAAAATGAAAGAATACGATATAAGTATACAGGCGTCATGAATATCTCCGATTGAGGCTGTTTCGGCGAAAGGAAGCCGCTGCGCGATGAATGAGAAGCCCCCGCTCCGAGGCGCTCAAGGCGCCCGCCATGTCGGCCTGCTGTTGGTCGAGGAATCGGTCATTACGCAGCAGGAACTCGACCGGGCCCTAGCGGTGCAGCGCGACAAACGGGGCAACCTCGTGGACATCCTCATCACACAGGGCGTGCTCGACTACAAGACCTTCGCGGCGTTTCTGGCGCGGCAGAAGCGCCAGGCCAGCATCGATTTGGGGCGCTACGAACTCCAGCCGGAGGTGGTCGCGCTGATCCCGGCCGCATTCGCGCGTGAACACGAGCTGATCCCCATCGACCGCCTGGGCAGGGTGCTGACCGTGGGCGTGGTGCACCCCGTCGACCCGCCGACCGGGGAGGCGCTGCGCGCCCTGACCGGCCTCGAGATCAAGACCCTGCTGTGCGCGCCGGTGGACGTGCGTGCCGCGATCCAGCGCTACTATGTGACGCCGCCGCACGTGTTGGCCGCCGAGGCTGCGTCCGAGGCGGCCTCGGATCTCGAGAGTCCCATGCGCCTGAACGGCGTCGCCACGCTCCTGCGCAGTCTGGACAGTCTGCCAACCCTGCCCGGCACAGTGCAGCAGGTACGCGAGATGGTCGACGACCCGATGGCCGGCGCCGGCGACATCGCCAAAGTCATCGGCAACGACCCGCCCATCGCGGCCCGGCTGCTCAGCGTCGCGAACTCCGCCGCCTACGGCCTGCGTCACCGGGTGGACACCGTCGGTCTCGCCGTGACGATGCTCGGCTTCAAGGAAACCTACAGCCTGGTGCTGTGCGCGTCGGTGATCGATCTGTTCCGCGATTCCAAATTTTTCGATTTCCGGTCGTTCTGGTTCGAATCGGCCTGCTGCGCCAACATCGCCGCGGCGATCGCGCGGCGCCACGCCAAGGAGAAGCGCCCCGGCATCTTCTCCGCGGGCCTGCTCCACGACATCGGCCGGCTGGCCCTGAGCCAGATCGCTCCCGAACGCTACGGGCTGCTGGAGCGGGGGCTGCGTGGCCCGGCGCTCGCGCAGGCCGAACACGAGACGATCGGCGTGGCCCACACCGAAGCGGGCTATCAGCTCGCGGAACAGTGGGGGCTGCCTGAAGACATCGCCGAGGCCGTCCGTTTTCACCACACGCCGGGCTATGCCGGAGAACACCGGGAACTCGTGGCCATGGTTGCGGTCGCCGACGCGGTCGCCGATGCGCAACGCCCGGACAGCGCCGACCGTCGGCCCAATTTCGCCTCCTGCCAGGAAGCCCTCGACTTCCTCGAATTGACCGGGGAAGACGTCATAAACGTGCTCGCCGAGCATCCGCGCGAGAACATGGATCTGTTCGCCTCGCCGAACTGAAAGCGCCCCCGTCGACGCCGGGAAGGCGGCCGACAGGGGCGCGGATCTTTTTCCTGGCTTCTACCGCAGCACGGGCAGCCCGTCGATCACGCGGTAGTTGCTGACGTAGGTGCGGCGTTCGCCGGGGGCGAGCGGCGTGTGCTCGGGGATGATCTCGAGGTTGGCCTGCTGCCGGTACGGTTCGCCGATGTTGAAGAACATCAGGATTTGGCCGATCGGGTCGCCCTCGAAGTCGTTGAGGATGACCACGTCCTGCTTCTCGCCCAGCGCGACCAGCCAGCGCTCGATGCCCTTGGCGCTCTCCAGGCGGCCCCACGCAGGAACCTCAGGGCGCAGCTCCGCCGTGAGCGCCGTCCACTCGCCGTCCTTCTGCGCCCAGTACGCGGGCTGATGGTCGCCCTGCGTGTAGAACTCGGGGTGGTACTTGAAGTTCGGCGTCCGGGCCGTGCGGGTCGGGTTGAACACGCTCAGCGAGACCGTCAGCGTCCCGTTGGGCATCAGCGTGACCGTCTTGTCGAGCAGCAGCCCGTCCTGCATCTTCGCGCGGAGCGTCGCGGAGACGTCCGAGGTCTCGACGACCTCATATGCATTGGCGATGGCGGATTCGAGGACGCCGGGGGTGCTGACCCATTCCTGCCAGTGGCCGGCGTCCAGCCCGTAGGTCTCGTAGCCGCGCAGCAGCTCGACGTCGCGGTCCTTGTGGCGCCAGCGCAGGATTGAGCCTTCAAGCTCGGGCGCGATCCACACCTCGTTGCGGGCGTCTTCGAGGCGGAGCAGCGAGGACTCCTTGAAGCGCGGCGGGGTCTCGTTGCCGATCTGCTCGTAGAACTCGTCAAAGGGGAAGAAGTCCACGATGCGCTGCACGCCGAGGCGCTTGAGGTTCTCGGCGTACTCTTCGAGCGACAAGCTCGGCGGGCGCTCCAAGGTAATGCGGTCATCGGCAATCGTCACGCGCGGCGGACACGCCAGCGCGGCGTACTGCACCGTCGCGTACACCCGGTCGAGCCGGAACCGCACGTCGTCGGACTCGACCGCCTCGTAGGCGCGCCGGAAGAGCGCTTCGGCCTTCTCGACCGTCTCGTAGTCGAACCACACGCCCGAGTCGAAGCAGCCGATCATGGTGTCTTCCTGCCGGATCCGCTCGGTGATCATCGCGATGTACTCGCGGATGAACGGCGCGACTTCCTGATAGTACAGGTCGATGAACTCGTCCATGACGGCCTCGGCGTCGGCCGTGTGGTCCCACATGAGCTTGTTGAACAGATAGGCGCGCAACTGGGCGAATTCCGCGCCGGAGTCATAGGACCCCTGCGGGAACATGCCGTGCACGTTGTGGTCGGCGTAGACCTGGAAATGGTTTTGCCAGACGTGGAAGTTCGGCACGACGCTCTGGAAGTTGCGGAAGTTGGTGGTGTAGGTCCAGATGTTGAGATGGTCGGCCATTTCGGCCCAGGCCTGGATGTCCTCAAAGAACAGGCGGTTGGCCTTGGAGTCCGGATCGTCGAGGTCGG
>OBJA01002289.1_pt1 | contig 11292 bp, 9 predicted proteins | sample 1519751 | NCBI WGS metagenome assembly OBJA01 (sample SAMEA3881238, study PRJEB22517) | soil metagenome | biome: lake sediment; feature: soda lake sediment; material: sediment, water from around vicinity | place: India | collected 2013-12-23 | depth 3 m
GCTCATGGCTTGATCAGAAGTCCCTTCGACTCTCACAGGAGGAAAAAGAGGAGAGCGCCCGGCAGCGCCGTCTCAGAAAGGAACTGGAATGGGTCAGGTTGTCACAGAAAGCCCGACAGGCTAAAGGAAGGGCTCGGCTCAATGCCTATGAGGAACTGCTCAACCAGGCTACTCCCGATAAGATCACCTCTGCACAGATTGTCATACCACATGGGCAGCGTCTGGGCAATATGGTCATAAAAGCCGATAATGTGACAAAAGCTTATGGCGATAAAATCTTATTCGAAAATCTCACCTTCAATCTTCCCCGGGCCGGCATTGTTGGGGTGATTGGTGCAAATGGGACTGGAAAATCTACTCTGCTGCGAATCATTACCGGTCACGAAAAACCAGATAGCGGTGAACTGAAAATAGGGGAAACCGTGGAGCTCAGTTATGTTGATCAGTCCCGTGATGCACTCGATAACTCCAAAACTGTTTTCGAAGAGATCACCGGAGGACGAGACACGTTGCTGTTAGGAAAAATGGAGATTAACTCGAGAGCGTATGTCGGAAAATTCAACTTTTCAGGTTCAGATCAGCAGAAACTCATTGGTGAACTCTCCGGTGGAGAGCGAAACCGTGTTCATATGGCAAAGCTTTTGCAAACAGGTGGAAATGTGATCCTACTGGATGAGCCCACAAACGACCTCGATGTGGAAACACTGCAAGCTCTGGAGCAGGCTATTTCCGATTTTGAAGGGTGTGCGGTTGTTGTCAGTCATGACAGGTGGTTTCTCGACAGAATCGCAACCCATATACTGGCTTTTGAGGGAGACAGTTCTGTTATATGGCACGAAGGAAACTACGCATCCTATGACGAGAACCGAAAAGAACGCCTTGGAATAACAGCCGAACAACCACATCGGGTTAAGTACAAACCATTACAACGATGATTTATCAGGTAAACCGGCATTTCTATCCCGAACCGATCTCAGGACTTCGTGACTTTTTCATGGCACGGAGTCACGTTTCAGGGATGCATAATAGCTATTCCTTTGTATTTTCCTTACTGAAGAGTAATTTTAAATAAAACAGGTATCAGATCGGGGGTGCTCATGCTCGAAGAAACGATTTCAAGAATAGAGAAAGAGATCAGAGAAAATGAGTCCTTAAGCGAAGAGCGTAGGGATGAATTGCTTGGCCTGGTTCAGAAGCTCAGGGGTGAAATAGCCACCCTTGATGAATCCCACAGGGAGGATGTTCAGAGCATTGCAAAGTATACTGAAACCACTATCGGCGAGGCAGTAAGAAAATCGCGTAATGTGGAGCTCCTGAGGCATTCGCTTGAAGGAATGTCGTTATCGGTACGGCGTTATGAAGTTTCTCATCCAAAGCTTGTTGGCGTGATCAATGCAATTGGGCGTACATTGTATAATCTTGGAATTTAGATACTTTTTGCCAATATTCAGTTACTCTGTTTCAGAATCAGCAAATTAACAGCGGATCCAGACAGATGTATTAAAATTTCACTACAGCAATACACCTGCACAGGCATACTTTTTTAGCCCGACTGCCACGACCGTTATTTATATTCTGCAAATAAATCAGAAGAGGAGAAGAATGCACGATGGAGCATATCGATTATATGGCTGTTGCAGACAAGGTTCTGACGCAGATCCGCAAAGGCGCGTTCCTGACAGTTCAGGCAGGTGATGACCTCAATACAATGACAATCGGCTGGGCATCACTGGGGTTGCTCTGGGCTCGACCAATGATGACCATCATGGTACGTAAATCCCGGTATACTTTCGATCTCATTGAACGTTCCTCGGAATTTACTGTCAGTGTTCCCGAAGGAGATTTTTCAAAAGCACTTGAATTCTGTGGCACAAAATCGGGAAAAACGCATAATAAACTGAAAGAATGCGGACTGGAAATTCTACCTGGTGAGAAAGTACACACCCCGGTAATCAATATCCCTGGTGTTCATTTTGAATGTAAAATTGTTTACAAATCAGCTATAGAACCTGCACTGTTGATTGACTCCTATAAGCATCTCTATCCCAATAAAGACTATCATTCCATCTACTACGGAGAGATCGTTTATAGCTATGAAATTGAAGAAAAGTCGTAGGAGGCAATAGACTAGAACAGCTCCCGTGCTCTGTTTCCAACCGCCCTTCTTCTCAGCTCTGTTATTCTTTGTTCTAAAAATGAATAGAGGCTGGAGAGCTGTGAATCTATTCCAGAATAGCGGGTCTGAAGTCGCTCTGCATCAGGAAGTATCCTCGATTGGATCTCCTGTTGAGTTTCTGTAGTACGTTCCTGAATCTGTCTGTTGATTTCTGCTTGTACCTCCTGTACTTGCTGGGAGAGAAACTGCATGAGGCGGTTGGAAATTGCTGCACCGATATTGCTTGATATTTGAAATGTCAGACTCGTATCAATCATAATCATAGTGCTGGTAATTGTTAACTGATCTATAGAGCGGATAACGGATGCAATGATTTCAATTATCTGATTCTTTTCTTCAGGAGATGATTCAGGAAAGGTAAATGCCAGGTTCTTCCCGGTTAATGAGACTGCTGTCCTGAGAAAATCTCCGGCAAATACCATCTCCCCGGAGATACTTCCTGTTCCGGTGTTAATTTGTAAGGGAAATATATCTAGTTGAGAAATTTGCATGCCCTCAAGAGATATGTTCCTGGCTTCAAGATTTAGATTTTCCGAAGGAATCTGTTCCAGGTAGTTAAGAAAACCTCGCAGGGTGATTGTACCTGTTTCTGCGGGTGTTGCACTGAGCACTGCAGTTGTAATCTCATTGATCACCACCTGGTTAGAGACTATGTTTCTGGCAAGACCTGCAATAGAGGTTTGGAAAAAGCTACCGGAGAGCAGCAAACGCTGAACCCAGAGAGAGGGCCAGTTCCGACTGGGGCTGAATAGGATAGTTTGACCCTGTAGGCGGGGAGGGTTTTCATTTTTAGGAAAAAGAGCCACCACTCTATCGTTATAATAGCGTGCTAAACCTATATAGGCAAGTGCAGATTGAATACCACCGATGAACGTGGGAGCAAAGAATACACGGGTGATTAACCCCTCTGTGAATTCGGGTATTTCTGTCAGCTCGAATATTCGCTCAATATCTCTATCGATAAATTGCGAAATTATGGAGTCATACTGACGTATTTCTGCAATATCTGTTTCCAGTTCACGCCCCAGATTATCAATAGTTCGTCTCAGAGAGTCGAGCTCGGCTCTAATGTTCTGGAGTTGTTGCAATAGCCGGGCAAATTCTTGTGGATTGTCAAAAGATGCGGTACTGATAGTATCGATCTGCACACGAATGCGGGCTAGTGATTGCGAATCTGGGAGCCCTACTATCCGTGAATTCCAGGTTGAGATCGTTTCTCTGAATGCATTCTGAAGAGAATCGACCTTTTCAGGTGTTCTGATCTGTGCTTCCTGAAGCACATTTTCAGCACTCAAATCATCCATGAATGCCAGATTAAGTAAAGGAATAGTTTCCAGTTCTTCTTGCAGATTCAGTTGAATTCGCTCAATAGAGGCAGCAATGTTTCCATCTCTCCCAGCAAGAGCCCCATTAGTGCTTCGACGGGTATTAAAAAGAATACTATCAGTTTGCATATTTTGAATTATGAAACGACTGACCAACAGTGGTTCGAGAGCAAAATTTAGCTCTGCAGGTCCGGTTTCAAACAGGTTATACCATGTATTGAACGGGTTGGTCACTTGAAGCGAATTCCAGCGGAGCCGCGCATTTAAAAGTGACAGATTAACTCCCTCAAACTCCACTCGCGCTCCGACTACAGTGCTACCGGCAGCCTCCAGAGCCCATTCCACTAAAAAATCACGCAAAAGGATCATCAAAGCAAGCAGTGTGATTACAATGGTGGTTAAAAATGCTACTCCTTTTTTTCTCACCTCCATAGCATATCTCCAAATTGTTTTAGCCGAAGATACATCTGGAAGTACAGTGATGAACGAATATAGCGGATCAATTTCCACTGTTGTACCTTTTCATAATACCGTTGCCGATAGGCAATGATACCTCTTTGTATCTGAATAAGTACTGGAAAAAAAAGAATCAGTGAAACCACTAAACTTCCGAGCACAACAGTATTATTGAACCCGGTAAAAGGGATGAAGGGAGTATTATAGAGCCTTATCCAAAATGATCTGATTGGCTGTGGGGCTGTGAGAAGAAAATAGCCTAAATTGTGAAACAAGGGGTCAAACAGGTAAGCAATAAGACGGAAAAAAGCCATGGAAAAAAGGGCTGCAGCAATATTCACATTAAAAATGATGAGAATAAGTACTACAATGAAATTAATTGGCAGGGATGGAGTCAGCCCAATGACCATGCCGAGTGAAAACCCTGCAGCAATGGCTCGGGGAGATATGTTTGAATGAATGATAGAGATAAGTCGTGCAACAAAGTTGACCAGAAACATACATTCATGTAAAATGCAATATTAGTGCCAGAAACGGCTGCATGAAGAAGGAGCGCGAATGTTTATCGAAAGACGATTCTCCGTACAAGGCTCGTCTCATTGAACATCTCCTGAAAGAACTGGATAAAACCGTGAATATAATCTTCTTTAACTCTCATACATTCCTTACCAGAGAAATCAGTAATGCTCTTCGCAAAAAAACAGAACACCAGCTCATTGTTGTTACCATTCCTCAATACCCGCTATCGGCGCAGGTTTCAGTTATTTTCGAAAGACTGAGTCAGTATCTTCCTGCACTGGTAATACTGGTAAACAATGCCGGGTGTGATTATGAGGGAGTGCTTATAGGGAAACTCGCAGCCGCAGACTGTATCATTGCTAACTGGTACCACGATTATCCCTTTTATGAGGAGATTTTCCAGAACCGGATAATGGTGCCGCATCCAAACAGGATCGATTTTGTTTCAGAAGAATCATTTTTACCGGAACTCAAAAAACGCCGCTTTAAATCACATTTTCTTCCACTTGCAACTGATCCAGCATACTTCAATACCGATGGTGAGGTGGAGGTATGCAGGGATGTAGCTTTTGTAGGAAACTCCAGCAGTGAGTTTCTCGACTCCATTATTAACGAGGAAAGCGAAGAAGAGTTGCAGAAGATCCTTTCCTTACAGGTTGACCTGAAGAAACGCTATTATGCAAACCCGCAATTCAATATTCATGAATATCTCGAAAGCAACCCTGAATTGTGGAGAAGAAAAACATCAATCAATGAGCGCAAACTGCTTTTCATTCTGGAATGGTTAATAGGTTATTTCTATCGACGAGATTTTATCAGTGAGGTTGCAAAACGTTATGGGGCACAATTTACCTGCTTTGGCGATCCCTACTGGAATTCCTTCATTGATGTATCACAAGTGTCATCTCAGGCCTGCTATTATACGACTTTATCACATTGTTACCGCTCAAGCAGGATTAACCTCAATATTAACAGAATTCAGATCAGGACCTCATTTACCCAACGCATCTTTGATTGTGCAGCAAGCGGCGCTTTTCTTCTGACCGACCAGAGAGACTGCAACGATCGCTATTTTTGCACATCTGAACCAGATCGTGAACTTGTTCAGTTTAAATCGCTAGAGCACTGTTGTGATCTGATCGATTACTATCTTGCTCATGAAGATGAGCGTGAGCAGATTACTGAAGCTGCACGCAAAAAAGTGCTTAAATATCACACCTATGATAACCGAATCGAGGAGATGCTTACTATGTGCAAAAAAGAGTTGGGTGTGTAACTGATACGGTGTTTTTTAGGGCCTATTTTGCGGGAATTTTGATTTCTGAAGGTATTTTGTCAGTTTTTCTGCAAACTGGTTTAATTGCCACTCAGCCATGTTACGATAAATCCAGCCCGCTTTTTTATTGACTGTAATCTGCTGCTGATACACTACAGTACACCCAGAGTCATTTTCAAAAAAGTAGTATCGTATCGATGCCTTTTTAAGCTGAGGAATAGCAGTCCAGTTATGCTCGAATCGCATCAGATCGATAGTCAGACTGTCCCAACCATGCAGTTCCCTTCTGTATTTCGATAAACCTTGATATAACCACTTATGAAATTTCATCGTTGCAACATGTGAGCAAGTATCAATGCTGGTAAAGTGAATCGAATCTGCAAAATCGCTGAAATATCTGACTGCATCTTTACTGAAAAGGAGTTCTGCTGCATCCTGATTGCTTATCTGTGCATGGAATGTGACCTTGTAGAAATAACCAGTATTGTCTGAGCGAAACTCAGATTGCATTTCTGCCCCAATACTTTCCCCAGTATTTAAAAACAGATAAAGAATAATTCCTACATATAATTTCAGGTATTTCATATGTTTTCCACTAATAAGATGATAATTTTTAACATTCCAAATATACCATGGTGTCAGAGGTACAGGTTTTTGAGCACAATTGAGAAAATGTGAAACAGGGCTGGTATTCTGATTACAGCCTTAGTTATTTGAGGTATTCGACTACTTTTTTGTTATACTTATGCGTCTCATCTTTCTTGCTTTGAACTGCATGAATTACATTATGATTATATAAAAGGTAGGTATCTATTAACCGTGAGGAGCATGTGTGAAATATTGTATCGCATCACTGACACTACTGTCTGGATTCGTTGCTTTTTCTATGGCTGCTGAAATCAGTGGAATTGTAACCGATTCATTGAACGGGGGTGTTCTTCATGGAGCAACAGTTACGCTTAGTAAGTTTGGCTCTTCCGGACGATGGGACTGGAAATGGGATATAATAGGAACAACAACAACCGATGCATCCGGGCGATATCTGTTCTCGAACCTCGACTCAACAGGGAGCTGGGAATCATATCGGGTGAGGGTTGAAAAGGCAGGTTACGTATCTATGAGCACATCCGGGACGGGAATTATGGACACAGAAACCAAAGTAATCGATGTTAAGCTACGGCCACTTAATTCACCCATTCGTTTGGCTCTGAAGCAAAGGAATAAAAGGAAGGTGGAAATTCAGAAGCAGGGCAGGGTAATAGTCTGTTTTGTCGAGACCACCAGGCCGCTATTTTTGCATATTGTAGAATTGGATGGAACGATAGTGCATTCTGCAAGTTTGATCAGGGGATTGAATCGCATTCCAATCAACAAGGTACATACAAAAACTGCAGTCTTGGTAATCAAGGAGGAGAAGGGGGGTGTCTACAGCACAAGACATTTTTCTTTGCAATAACTCCTGACTCCCATTCCCATTCTTTTAGATCCAAACAGAAGCCCCTATTTCTGAAACCTCTTCTCATTATTCTTCTTTGTCCTAATTTCGGGTATGTTTTTTGCAGTTCTAAGCTGCCGAAGAGAGATCTTTGTACCCTCGTGTGGTAATTCAGCTATCTAGCAATGAAGAGAATAAAAAGTGACAGTTCGATAGTTTTCATCAATAAATTCGGCATTGGAAGTAAAACTCCCATGGTAGCAGTTTCTATTATGACTGCTCATGCTATTGCCAGCAGGGGATTACCAATTACCCTTATTATGGAAGGAAACAGGAACGAACAACCTAATGAATTGCTTAAAAATCAGTATGGATTAGATCCGTTGCCACTGTTGACCCTCAAACTGTATCCTCGTCATTTCTGGAAATTCAGGATCACGGCATTGTTTTATATCAGGACCGTGTTCTATATACTTGCGTCCAAACGGAGCTATCGTAAAAATGTCATAATTTCACGAAATACAACCATATTACCCTGGTTATGTCTTCTCAGAGTGTTTGGTTGCAGAGTATTCTTTGAAACACACAGCTATCACGGGAAATGTAATCTGGAGGGCATTCCCCGAAACTCCCGAAGAAGGTTTTTTTCTATAAGTTCACAATATGATCTCATTGAAAGGATATTTTTAAAATTGTGTCATGGGTTGATCTGCATTACTGGTCAGCAGCAGAAACTCTATACAAATGATTTTATCAGAATTCCCATCACTACAGTGCCACTGGGATCTACACCCCCATCGTTAGTCTCCTGCCCGGCGGGGAACTTGAAAAAACATCTTGTTTATGCAGGCAGAGCAGTGCGGTCTGTTGAAGACCGGGTAATATTCCGGGCTATTGCTTCATGCAGAGAACAGGGTGTGTTTTTTTCCTGGATCGGAGTAACACCAGGAGATATTGAGCGATTGAAATCACTTGCGTTTGAATCCGGTGTCTCCGATAGAGTTACGTTTAAAGAGTGGATGCCACACAGTGAAATGAGAAGGTTTTTGCAACAGAATGCAGGAGCTGGACTGGCAGCTTATAAACCACTTTTTATGACTGGGGCGCTTCTCTGTCCAACAAAAATATTCGATTATTTTGCTGCAGGGTTGCCGGTCGTAGCTCCCGATTTGCCTACGATTCAGGAGTACATTGGGGATGGTGAGCAGGGAGTATTATACCGTGCCGGTGACAGTGAATCTCTGGCATCGGCAATATTTAGGATCTTCTCAGATAGGGGGAGATATGTTTCGATGCAAAAAAGCTGCAGAGAGGCAGCTATTACTTACTCATGGGAAAATCGGGCAGCAAAACTCATTCATTTCACCATGAATGCCTGATACAATGCGCTGTTGATTTTTTCGGAATGGTTAGTTTTTGCTTTTCTCGTAATCATCTTTAACACACCGGAAACCGATTGTGTTCAGACGTAACGAAGGATTATACCCGGTTCTTTTACCAGAACGGAGCATCGCAGCCTTTCCATTCCAGCTTCCACCACGTACAACCTTCAATTTCCCATCTGCAGGGCCTTGAGGGTTTTCAGGCGAGGAGTTGCCATAGTAAGCCGCATCGTACCAATCTGAGCACCATTCAGCTACATTCCCATGCATATCGTGTAGTCCCCACCCATTGGGATCATATTGTCCTATCGTCACAGGTCGTGTTCTGAATTGTCCAATCGGTACACCACCATAGGGGTGATTTCCATCAAAATTAGCCTGGGAACTTGAAAGAGTATTACCATAATGGAAATTACTGCTGGTTCCGGCTCTGCAGGCATACTCCCATTCAGCTTCAGTGGGGAGGCGTTTTCCAATTTTTCTACAGTACTCATCTGCTTCAAACCAGGTTACATTATCTGCAGGGCACTTACTACATCCTCTGAAAGCAGATGGATTATTTCCCATCACTCGTTCATAATCCTCTTTTGTAACCTCGTATTTATCCATATAAAAACCTTTTACTGTTACTTTGTGTTTTGGAAGCGCATCAAAGTCTTCAGCGTTGGAAACGATACCCATTTCAAAAGTTCCACCCTGAATCCAGATAATCGATTCATTGAATGCTGCTGTCGAATCAGAAACTGGTCTCACCTGAAGTGGATTCTCCACGCTTTTTTGAATGGTGACCATTTCATCGACCATCTGTGGGATTTTTCCGAGTATCAGTCCGATATCGTTTTCGACACTGGCAGTAACCCGTTTGAGTGTTTTGTCCCTGAGTACATCGACCATCTTCAAAGAAAAAAGATAACTTTGCCCTAATTGGCCGACACTACCCAGAATAAGAAGATCAACTCCTGCCAAAGCACCTATCTTTGAGATGCATGAATCGCTAAAGCATCTCAGTAATGATTCAACGTTCTCTGTCCGAAGCAACTCACGGATGTCATCAAGATAGAGCACTTTGGCATTACTTTTATTCTGATAATGTTCAGCTACGATATCAGATATTTTCTCTACACTTGCATCGTTTTTTTTATCCGACTGTATTGAAAGAATTGCAATGGATGGTTCAGATGATGCTGGTTTTTTTGCAACCGGCTGATCATGCAACCCGGTTATCTCTACGACTGGTTTATCGGGAAAGATTGTAGCCTTGCAACCGGCAAATACGACAGACTTAATCTCTACGCTGGCATGTTTTACCTTCGCCTCACCTCGCTGGACCTGAAGTGTTGTTATGTCTTTTTCTACGTGGATTATGACATCTGCATTATTGAATTGTACTGAAGCTGAGGGGGTCTCAAGAGAATACAGAAGGGTATAACCCGATGATACCGGCATCTGTAGTGATAAATTACCACTCTGCATCATTAGAGACATGCGGATCATTTTATTCACTTTATTTACAATCAAATTATTCAATGTTATTATGCTGTTTTCTTTCAGAGTGATAATTATTGCCGGTTCAAACGTGAACTGAATTTCCGCAGAATCCCGGGTTGCAATCGTATGCCCGGCTTTTATCAGGGTAACATCATTGAGAGAGGTCCAGGATGACTTTTCTTTTGACCAGATCTCAATTATTCCCTTATTGGAAGTAACAGCGAATTGTTGTGGACTGATACTTTCGGCGAATATTGATGAACAGAATAGTATCAGAATGCCAGAGATGAGTAGAAGATTATTTTTCAGAGACATAGCGCGCAGTTTGTGCCAAACTTGGTTAATATGCAAACTGAGCATACCAGTTGGGGCTGGCTGGCATGGACATCTGCACCAAATAATTAAATTATATCATAGGATTGCTGAAAATTAAAGCACTGTTTTATCAAAAATCATAAAAGAGAATAATTACCTGAGGAGGTGAGGAGTGTGTTAATTATTTAGGTCGGGTATTGGGACGGTAGTGGATTTGAATGGCAAATCTACTGTGTATGTATCTGAGGCAATTTCAGCTCCTCCAGGGAGTTACAGACATTGATCACTTTATCAAAGTCGATGAGGTTTATCAGATCGAGAATATCCTCGTTTGCATTCACTATAGCCAGTGTTCCATGCTGCTCTTTGATCATCTCTGCACAGGATATCAGTATTGCAATCGAACGTGTGTAGAGATAAGAATTTTTGGTGAAGGAGAAGGCAAAGTGAAGATTTCCAAGCTGAAGCTGCTGCTCGACAACAAAACGGAGTTCTGTGATATCAGAGTTTATATCAAGATCTTCACTGACCTGTAAAACTTTTACCGCACTGTAATCGGATATTTCAATATGCATCGATGTCCTCAGTCAGTTGTTTTATTGAACTTCATAATATACATAGATGCTGCTCCATGGAGGAGTTTTTGAGCATGAGCCTTGTATAAAACTCTGAACAATTGAAAAACATGAAGATATTGATACTCTCTGCGTATTACCATCAGCTCCGGATTTCGGTCTTCAATAACTATCAAGTTTTGTATTTCATATACCGATAATCAGTAATGAGGTGATAACCTGCATTTAAGGAGCATCGCAATGGGTATTTCAATTAACGGGCCATCTGGAATCGATACGCAGTATATTATCGATTCCCTTGTCGGGCTTGAAAAAAACAAAGTGACTGCCGTTCAGCAGGAGAAA
>OBJA01002290.1_pt1 | contig 11291 bp, 8 predicted proteins | sample 1519751 | NCBI WGS metagenome assembly OBJA01 (sample SAMEA3881238, study PRJEB22517) | soil metagenome | biome: lake sediment; feature: soda lake sediment; material: sediment, water from around vicinity | place: India | collected 2013-12-23 | depth 3 m
TTCACCATATTTTTCATTTCCCGCAGATTTCCGGGCCATGAATAATTCAGAAAAATCTGCTCCACTTCCTTATCAAAGCCAAGGACCGACTTTTCGAGATACCCATTGGCTTCGCTTAAAAAATGATTGGCAAAATACATTAAATCCGACTTCCTTTCTCTCAGAGGAGGCATATTGATCTGAAACTCGTTGAGCCGGTGAAATAAATCATCGCGAAAATCTCCTACCTCCTGTGCCCTGAGTAAATCCTCGTTTGTGGCAGCAACAACACGAATATCAATTGGTATTTCGCGGTTGCTGCCAACGGGTTTTACCATACGTTCCTGCAATACCCTGAGCAGCTGTATTTGAGTATTATAGGAAAGATTTCCTACCTCGTCCAAAAAAATGGTCCCGCCGTTTGCAGCTTCAAAATAGCCTGTCTTATCGGAAATGGCTCCCGTAAATGAGCCTTTAACATGACCAAAAAATTCACTGGCCACCAATTCCGAAGGAATAGCCCCGCAATCAACGGCTACAAAAGGTTTTTTTGATCTTTTACTTTTTTCATGGATAAACCGGGCTGCAAATTCTTTTCCTGTCCCGCTTTCCCCAACAATCAAAACCGACATTGGAGAAGGCGCCACCAACTCCAGAAGCTCTTTCAGCCTCTGTGAAGCTTTACTGTTTCCCTCCAGATATCGTGTAATATCCCAGGCAGCCTGTTGGTTGCCAGGCACTTTTTCATTTTTTTGGCTGAGTGCCTCCTTAACTATGTTTAGCACTTCTTCGGGATTAACCGGCTTTGGCAGGTAATTGAACGCGCCCTTTTTTATTGATTCAATAGCTGTTGAAATATCAGCATACCCGGTCATCATTATAATTTGAGTTTCCGGGGCTTTGTTCTTTATCTGGCGTATGAGTTCCATACCGCTTACATCAGGCATCCGGAGGTCGGTAAATATAACGTCGTAATGGTTCTTGTCAATTATTTTTTTTGCCTCAACCGGTGAGATAACATTTGTAACCGTATAATCATGTTTCTCAAGCAATTTCTTAAGCATCAAACCAAACGTAATATCATCATCAATAATCAGGATTTTTGCCATAAATATGAAAATTCGTGCCGTTTTCAATTATCCATAACAATAATTTTATGATTCGGTTTTAATTAAACACCAATTTTAATAAGCACACTGAAAAAAACAGGTCCAGCAATAGGTTTTAGAGCCAAAGAAATTGCCTTTGAGAGTTTTTCTGTTCCTGAAAAACCGGGGTAAAATAAAATTAAACTGATTCTGCTCCTGGCTAAGTCTTCCTTCTTTAGACATGCCGCCTAAACAAAACCCCCGCCATACTCATATGACAGGGGTTTTTTCGACACGTAACCCTCATTTAAGAAGCAAAAAAGTAACTTAATTTAATGGTCTGTTCTATAAAAAGCCTGTGTTTACTCTTGCTTTGTCTATCGCCAATCTTCATTTATATTATCATCTTCTTTGCCGTTGCTGTTTTCCACCCTTATAAATTCACCGCCTGCATCATAAAATACCGCTAACTTTTCCTGTTCCTTTTCCAATTTGATTTTGTATGACCCATCACTTCCGCGGTAGGCTTCAGCAAGCTTAAAGCTGTTATAGTTGTTTTGTATTGAGGAGACTACTGATTCGGGCAATTCCCCGTGTTTAATCTGATCATTGTATGTTACCGCCAGTTGGTTTTGTTCCTGAGGCGATGCTTCCATTGGCGGGGCATGGCGTTCCACCTCCTGAACCTGGGCAAGTGCGGTATTCGACAGGACCAGAAACAACAAAATCATTGCTGAGAATAAACCAAATTTTCCGGCTCTTGTAAAAAATGAATTTCTCATTTCTGTTATTTAAAATTTTACCTGAAATACCCTGCTTCCATCCTAAGCCAGAAGAACCATGCCAAAAAGCAACTTTAGCGTGTTCTTATGTATTTTATAGAATATCAACAGATTGAACAATTATCGCTGCTCCTCTCACAGGGTTAGTGCTCGTAGAATTACCCACATTACCGTAGAGAATTTCTACAGGTGGATTTTTAAAAATACCTCATTTCAAATTACATGCTGCCGGTTTATGACATCGGGAGGTTGATCTTTATCGGGGGTCGTATCAAAAAGAACCCCTGTCGTACGTATACGACAGGGGTTCAAGAATCTGCTATTTATGATTCACCGTTACCAATCCTGATTGGTATCTTTATTATCGTCATTTACTTTTTCCTCTCTGTAAAAAAGTCCTTCTGAATCGTAATATACTGCTACTTCATCATCCTGATTTTTTACTTTAACTTTATATGAGCCATCGTCTCCACGATAAGCTTGTTCGATATCATGATCGGGATAAATTTCATCGAGTGATGTAGTAACCGATTCAGGGAGTTCATTTTCCTCTATTTCCTCACTGTAATCAACATCACTGGTTCCACGCTGGAATTGTCCCTGTGGCGATGCAGTTCCTTCAGTTCCGGAACGGTCGGATTCAGTTGACTCCCAGTCGCTGCCGGTGCTGCCTTCACTTTGAGTTCCCCAGGTATCCTGTTCCTGGGTTCTCTGGTTTTGCTCCTGTGGATAAGCAGAGCCTTCGGTCTGAGTGGTATCACCCCAGGCTTCAACAGTTCCCTGATTGGTTCCCCGGGTGTCATCTGATTCCCATGCACCTTCATGGGCACCTTGCTCATCGGTTCCCCAGTTTCCGCCTCTGTTTTCAGTTCCTACATCAGAACGATCCTGCTGGATAGTTCTGTCACCAGTTTCAGCTCCCCATTCATTCTGCTGGGTTCCCTGCTGATTTGTCCGGGTATCGGTACCGGTTCCCATTTGATTTTCCTGTTGTGTATTATCGTCAGTTCCCCAGGTACCGCTTCTGTTTTCAGTGCCTAATTCCGACTCATCCTGCCGGGTACCTGTGTTATCGGTGCCTGTTTCCCAGTCATTCTGACGGGTTCCCTGCTGATCGGTGCGGGTATCGGTACCGGTTCCCATCGGGGTTCCCTGCTGGGTGCGGTCATCGGTTCCCCATTGGTCCTGACTTTGCGGGTCATACGTCCGCTGACTTTGTTCCTGGGAAGCAGCTCCCTGCATATCACTCAAATTACGGGCTCTTAGAAAATCGCCTTCCGAATTGTAATAAACTACTGCAACGTCGTCTTCGTTTTTAACTTTTACTTTATATGAATCATCATCTCCACGATGAACTTCCTCGATATCATGAGCGGGATACAATTCATCAAGTGAACTTGTAACCTCCCGTGGAAGATCTCCTTCTTCGATTGTTTCACTGTACTCCACGTCTTCATCGGGATTTTGAGAACGGAATCCTTCATCGGTACGCTGATATTGCTCCTGGGATTGGGCAGCCCCCTCCCTGTTCATATCATCATCCTGGGTATTCCAGGTACCTTCTTGCTGTGTATCAGCATCCCTTTCGGTTTCGGTTCCCCATGAATCCTGACCCTGCTGGGTTCCTTGCTGAGTCCCCTGCTGATTCATATCCTGGTCATCGGTTTGCCATTGACCCTGATCGCCCGATTCCCTTGTCCGCTGGCTCTGATCCTGTGGGAGGGTGCCTTCCTGCTGCAATCCGCTCAAATTCTGGGCCCGTAAAAAGTTGCCCTCAGCGTTGTAATATACTACAGCTTCATCGTCCTCATTTTTTACCTTTACCTTGTATGAATCGTCGTCACCTTTAAATACTTCAGATATTTCATGTGCCGGATACAATTCATCAAGCGAGGAATTTATTTCCTGTGGAAGTTCACTCTTGTCAACCGATTCACTGTAGTCAACACCTTCATCGGGTTCCTGTGAGCCAAATCCCTGAGTAGCCCGCTGGTTCTGTTCCTGAGGCTGGGCTTGTTGCTGATCCGACTGAAAAGTAGTATCCTGAGCGGTGGTATCTTGTTGAGTTTCCTGTATCTGTGCAAATACGGATGTACTCATAAACAGCGTAATTACAGTTAATGCCGTTATTTCAATAATTCTTTTCTTTAATTTTTTCATGATCCTTAAACTTTAAGTGCTACATTTAAATAATTTATTTTTCTCTGTATTCCATAATCGAATAACTGTGCCAAAAGGCCAAAAGCTATCTTCAAACCCTTATAACCGCTTGTGAATAAATAAATTTTGCCAGCATCTTCCGATTAAATTTTATAAAATGCAGGTCGTGGATTACACATTATACTGTAGAGATTTTCTACGGGGTTTTATTGTGTAAATATTCATACTCTGGGTTATAACACGAAAAAACCCTGCCACTTATGCGACAGGGTTTTTGATTTGAACCTGTTTCTAATCTACTGCTGCTTGTTACCAGTCTTTGTCTTGGTCTCTATCTTTGTCATCTTTGTCTTCCTCTTTGACAAAAGTTCCATCTGCATCGTAATAAACAACTGATTTTTCGTCACCATTTTTTACTTTTACTTTGTACGAACTGTCGGTTCCACGATAAACTTTTTCCACATCGTAATCGGGATACATTGTTTCGAGCGATGTTGTAACAGTTGCTGGTAATTCAGATTCTTCAATTTCCTCGTCGTATTCCACTTCACCAAGTTGATTCTGTTCCTGTGGGAATACACCTTCTTCCTGGGTTCTCATATGTTCCCTGCGTTCTTCAGGAAGTGTCTGCTGGTTTTGTTCCTGAGGAAACGTCTGGTATTCTTCCTGTGTACCCATGTTTTCCTGACGCGTATCAGGCACCTGTGCCATCACGGAAGTTGTAAATCCAACCATCATAACCATAGCGATTATTGTCAATACTCTTTTCTTGATACTTTTCATAATTCAAATTTTAAATTCAACATTAAAAGTTATTTGTTTACAATCCCCTGTAAAACCATTAGCGTGCCAAACCCTGATACAGGGATCAACATTAAACTACAACATTGACCTTTAAGAAATTACACCCAAAAAATATTAAATTTTGTAAAATATTTCAGGTCGTGTATTACACAACTTTCTGTAGATATATTCTACGCAAGAAGGCCAGATTATTGAATCGTGCCTGTTACAGATGATTTCAAGTTGAGACAGGTCGCCTGTACCCTTTCCACGAAGCGGGTTTAAAAATGCAGTTCAACAAGGTATCAGTGCTTTTTCAACCAGTGTAAACTCAGTCTTAACACAATATTTATTCAATGTAAACTCAATGTGAATTCAATTAAAATTGAATTTATATTGAATTATCACTGAATTTACATTGAGTTTATATTGAATTAACCAAAAGGAAGACCCCTTTTATCAATGTTTTTTTGAGCGGACCTCTTATCCTTTGGGGAGGGTGGCATTTATAATTGTCAAAATTCAGAAATGGAATTGAACTGCTGAAAACCATCAGAGCACTGTTCAGGAGATTTCCAGGTGGGAATATAAGTAAAAAGGTGAGGTCAGGGTACATTCCGGGAAAATATCACAACCCCTCCTTTACAATTGAAACAAGGGGTTCAATCAGCCGTTCGATTAACCGGCGGTCCTTTGTAATGATTTCAGCTCCACCCTGCATTTCCTGGCTGAAAGGCAGGTCGCGGTTGTAGTTTGTAACCAGCTTGTTTATCAAAACGATTTCAGATGTATAAAATGCTCCCTTTTCTGTATTAACGGGCACTTTCGATATGTTGGAAACACGCCCTTCCACAATCCCGAACTCCATATGGGGATAATTATCGAGCTTGATATTTACCCGTTGTCCCTCCTCAATTTTTCCGGCACCCGCAATTGGGATCACTGCCCGCCCCACAATCTCCTGTTCTTTTTGAGGCACAATCGTAAACACAACATCACCCGCGGAAACAAATTGATTGACACTCCAAAAATTATTAAATGTTACTTCCCCTTCGATTGGTGTTTTAAGCACAAACAACTGTTCCCACGACACAAGCTGATTTACCAGGTTATCGAACCGCTCCTTGAGCGTGGCCAGAAGCTGGCTGCCTGCTTCAGCTTTCATAACCTCCTGTTCCTGGATCTGCTGTTTCAGGTTATTCATTGTAATCTGGGTATTAGCCAGCCCCGACATGGCGTTCTGCCAGGTATACTTTTGCCTGAGCATGGCGGCTTTCGACTTTTCATAATCCACTTCCGACATAATACTTTGCCTGTAGAGGGTGGAATCACGAAAAAACTGGTTGAAAGCCAACTCATAGTCTTGCCTCAGAACTGAGATCTGTTCCCTTGTTCTTTCAAAATAGTTTTGATAATCGGTCACCTGTTTTTGGAGCGACTCCGTACGCTGATTATATGGATTAAAATTGAGAAAGGCCTGGTAGCTTCGCAGCTGGCTTACAAATGAAGATAGATAGGAATGGTATTGCCCCAGGCTGAAATTCTCAGAAAATGAAATTTCGCTGAACCGCTCGGGGGTGGCAAAGTAGTTCCCGATGCTGTCGAGCTGGGCAAGTAACCGGTAGGCATCGTTGTAATTGGCTGAATTTTCAATTATGCCAAGCATATCTCCCGGTTTAACCTGTTGGTTGTTTGAAACGAAAAGCCGGTCGAGCTTGCCTTCCGATTTTGCAACGATTTGAACCGGCGGATTTTGAGAAAGAATTGTAACCCGGGCGCTTATCCTGTCGGGATATTTGTAATAGTAACTGCCCCCCAGCAATACAGCCACTACAAGCAGCATGATAGTAATGCCCCAGCGAATGATCCAGCGGGGAGGAGTTCCTAAAATTTCCTGCACCTCATCGGACCTGATTTCGATGTTTTTATTGATTGCCAAGTTGATAAATGGTTAAAGTGTTAAATGGTTCATTTACTTCTCAATATTTAAGTTTTTCATTTGTGAAATGTATCAAATGCATTATCTCCATTCGAATTTTATCGACAATCATCAACTTCCCAGTTCAAGTTGGTTCTTCACCAAACCGTAATAGGCTTCCTGCCGTGCGGCCAGTTCTTCATGGGTCCCGGTTTCCACAATACGCCCCTTGTCGAGTACGATAATCAGGTCGGCATTCTTAACTGTGCTGAGCCTGTGGGCAACGGTAACAACGGTACGGCCTTCGAAAAATGACAGGAGGTTTTCCATTATTACCTTTTCATTATTGGCGTCCAGGGCATTTGTCGCCTCGTCAAAAAACAGATAGTCCGGATTCTTGTAGACGGCCCGGGCAATAAGGATCCGTTGTTTCTGACCCTGACTGAGGCCGCTGCCCTCCTGCCCTATTTTAGTGTTGTAGCGCAGCGGCAGGCTTTCAATGTATTCACCGATGTTAGCGATGTCCACCGCTTTTTTGAGTTTTTCCCTATCAGGATAATCATCAGCCACTGCGATGTTTCGGGCAATGGTATCTGAAAATATAAATCCGTCCTGCATGACTGCGCCGCAGCGACTGCGCCACATTTCCATGCTGAACTGCGATAGTGGGATACCCCCGATTTCAATGCGCCCTTCGTATGGCGGATAGAATCCCAGCAGCAACTTTACAAGGGTGGTTTTGCCGCTGCCGCTTGCCCCAACAATGGCTGTTATCTTGTTTTGCGGGATAATCAGATCGATGTCGTCGAGCACCCGTGGCGATTTGGGACCTTCGTAATGAAACGACAAATCTTTAATTAATATATCCTTTCTCAAAGGCAATTCATAATTCTTCTGTTCCTCCAACAACTCTTCATTGTCGCGCTGGTGAATTTCACCCAACCGTTCAAGACTGATCTTGGCATCCTGCCCGGCCTGGATAAAACCTATAAACTCATTTATCGGAATGTTCAACTGCCCTATTATATATTGTATGGCCACCATCATCCCAAGGGTCATGCTGCCATCAACAACAGCTTTGGCAGCTATAAAAGAAATCAGGATGTTTTTTACCTGGTTTATAAAAACTGAGCCGGCCTGCTGATTTTGATTCAACATCATGCCCCGTACGCTCACCTTGAACAGCTTTGCCTGTATGCGTTCCCATTCCCACCTTTTCTGCTTTTCACAATTGTTAAGCTTAATTTCCTGCATCCCTGTTATCAGCTGGTAAACATTGCTTTGGTTGGCCGAGGCCACATTGAAGCGTTTGTAGTCGATCTCCTTGCGCTTTTTCAGAAACATCAGAATCCATACTACATACAGGGTGCTGCCTGCATAAAAAACCATCAGTATATTCCAGTCGTAATAGGCCAGTACAAAGCTGTAGATAATAAATATGAATATACCGAACGACATGCTTATCAGATTTCCGGTAAGAAAATTCTGGATACGTTGGTTGTCCTCGATGCGTTGTCTCAGGTCGCCAATCAGTTTGGTATCGAAAAACCGGATCGGAAGCCGCATAAGTTTGATAAGAAAATCGGAAATAAGCGAGATGCTTACCCGCGCACTGGTATGGAGCATTATCCAGCTTCTAATAAAACCCACAGCTGTTTGACTGGCGGTTAATACCAGCTGGGCAATGAGCACCAGAACGATGAAATTCAGGTTATTGGTAGCAATTCCCACATCCACTATGGCCTGCATCAGGAAGGGCAGAATAAGGCTGAGAATGCTGCCCACAAAAAATCCCAGCAGTAACTGAGTTATAAGTTTTTTGTAGGGTTTTAAATAGGAGAACAGGTAACGGAATCCGGTCTTGTTAACTTTTTCACCTTCTTCCACATAAAAATCGGAAGTGGGCTCCAACAATAAGGCAATTCCAGCCGGTTCATCATTTTGCCGTGTGGATGCCCAGAATTTAATAAACTCCTGCTGAGTGTATTTTATCAGGCCATGTGCAGGATCGGAAATGTGGAATTCAAAGCGTGGTCCCTTTTTCTTTACCTTATACAATACCACAAAATGATTCTGAGTCCAGTGAATGATCGAGGGAAGCGGAATATCAACAAGCTGTCCGAGTGTCAATCGCACCCCCTGTGAACGGAAACCCAGTTTTTCGGCCGCATCGCTTATTGTAAGCAACGACACCCCTTCACGGGTTTTCCAGGTCAGCTCACGAAGAGTTTCCAGGTTGTAATGCTTTCCAAAGTATTTTGCTACGATCCGCAGGCATGTTGGGCCGCAGTCCATGGCATCGGGCTGGAGATAGTGTGGAAACTTTGGCATTAGCTTCGTTTTGTGGGCGAAAGATAGAAAAAATTGTCAAACCGTGAAATGTGAAATTGAAAATTGCGAAATTGAAAAATTGTGAAATTGGAATATTAAGAATACTGTGAGAATTTGCCAAAAGAGGATTCGAATATTGAAGGGTTAGAATTGAGACGCAGATTGTTATGAGCGGTTAGGATCTGTTATGATTTAGAAATTGTGAAATTGAATAATGGCTATCAATTTCACAGTTTCACAATTTATCAATTTCACAGTTTTACAATCTTTATTAAAACATTCATATATTTGCATGTGTCAATATTAAAAAGCGATGAAAATAAAAACAAAGAAGCTGGAACTTCAGCCGGAACAAAATAAGCTCAGGGGTTTATTGAAGAACACACAGTTCAGAAGAACAGTTGCAGGGATATTGATCGGAGCAGTTGCCGGGTTTGTTTTCTTCTATTTTTCGGAAGGAATCCATATGGACCGGCTCTCTTCAAAAGATATCGTACAAAGCCTGGTATTGGGAGGGCTGTTTGGATTGTTTGTAACAAACAGTCCTTGTGCCCGCAACCGGTGTTGACGTATACGAATTAAGTTTTTCTTTTAATTGCGGTTCTTCCCGCATCAGGCGACAGTAGCTTTTGATTCGGGCAACTGCAGACAGCCTTCATTTTGCCTCCAGATGGTAATCCTGAAGCAAAAAAAAAATTGTCCCCGAAAACAGAGACAACTTTTTTAGCCTGGCATTAAATCAACAGTTGGAACTATTCAGGAAATATCCAGGATTTACCTTTCGTTTTGCCCGATGGGAAATATCAGTGTATCCAAACCGGTAAAATCACGTATACGGTAATAAAAAAAGAAATGGGACAGCCTGATGTTGCCAAAGTATGGCATGTTGTATATACCCGGTCGCGTGCAGAAAAAAAAGTACATGCTGCCCTGTCCACAAATCAGATTGAAAGCTTTCTCCCCCTTCAAAAACAACTCCGCCAGTGGAACGATCGCAAGCGGTGGGTGGAAGTTCCCCTGCTCACGGGGTACTGTTTTGTGCACATTGGCAGAAAGGAGTACCTCAAGGTACTGCAAACTCCAAATGTATTGTCGTATGTCATGTTTGAAAAAAAACCGGCAGTTGTTCCCGACCGCGATATCGATTACCTGAAACAGATGCTCCGGCAGTCGGACTTTAAAGTATCGGTTTCCTTCGACAGTTATCACCCGGGAGAGAAAGTTGAAATAATAAAGTCGCCCCTTATGGGATTACGCGGTGAACTCATAAAGGCACACGGAAAACAACGGTTCTTTATACGACTTCACAGCATCAACACCATATTTTTTGCCGACATCCCGGCTGAGTTCCTTACAGCTATCCCGACTGTCATTATCTGAACATTCTGTTAAATACATATGCTCAGTAAATTTTTTAATCCGAAAAAAATTTTTTTTACCCCTATGCATTGACATTCAAAATAATATTCGTAATTTTTCATAGCCATTTTGAGTTAAAAATGTTACTCATAATTCATCATTTTTACAGCACATAGTTTATGTACTGAGATCAGCGAAGCTTAATTGAAAATCGTCACCAACACCTTCTCCTGAACTTCTTTTTTCAGGAAAAAAGTTACATGCTCAGCGTCATTATTTCTTCCAGGACCCGAATTAAACTGTTAATTAAGTTTTTTCTCTTTGAGGACAGTTACGGCTACTTGCGAAGCATGGAAAAGGAATTCCATGAATCGTCCAATTCAATCCGTGTTGAATTGAACCGGTTCCTGAAGGCAGGAATGCTCCTGGCAGAATACAGAGGAAAAAAAAGATATTACCACGCCAATCAAAAGCATCCGTTGTACAGGGATTTAAAGAACATTGTACGTACGGCACTTGGGATAAACTACCTGGTTGAAAAATGCATCTGCAAAGTAGGCAACCTGCAGTGTGCATACATCACGGGTAACCTGGCCGAAGGGATCAATTCCGATATCATTGAACTGGCACTGGTTGGTTCCGATCTGGACCGCGAATGCATCGACCGGCTTATAAAACGGACTCAGAAGCTTATCAGCCGAAAAATTATGTACCTTATCTTTACACGGGATCAGTTGGAGTATTTTTTTAAAGACAAGCCCCACCTGCTCATCTGGAAAGCGACCAGGAAGGCAAAGGGCAAGCCTTTCCTTCAGGTAACCGGCTAAGGCTGCCGGAACCCGTCATTCAGTATACAATACATCAACCCGCAAAAAACAAAATCAAAAACAA
>OBJA01002291.1_pt1 | contig 11284 bp, 9 predicted proteins | sample 1519751 | NCBI WGS metagenome assembly OBJA01 (sample SAMEA3881238, study PRJEB22517) | soil metagenome | biome: lake sediment; feature: soda lake sediment; material: sediment, water from around vicinity | place: India | collected 2013-12-23 | depth 3 m
GGCAGCGGCGGCGAGGACACCGCCCCGGCCGCCGACGTGATGATCAACCTCACCGCCGCCGTCCCACCCTTCTTCAGCCGCTTCCCCCGCATCGCCGAGATCGTCGACGCCAGCGACGAAGGACGCCGCGCCGGGCGCGAGCGTTTCCGCTTCTACCGCGAGCAGGGACTCGAACCGCACTCCCACCAGGTGGGCTGAACGCGGGCCGCGGCCGCGCGCTTGGGCTACAATACGGCCCTTGAGCGAACCAACCGCAGCCGAGCACATGGACAAGACCTACGAGCCCCACGACATAGAGAAGCGCTGGTACGACACCTGGGAGGAGCGCGGCTGGTTCCGCCCCTCGGGCGAAGGCGCGCCCTATGCCATCATGATCCCGCCGCCGAACGTCACCGGCACGCTGCACATGGGGCACGCCTTCCAGGACACGCTGATGGACGCCCTCATCCGCTACCACCGCATGCGCGGCCACAACACCCTGTGGCAGGCGGGCACCGACCACGCCGGCATCGCCACCCAGATGGTCGTCGAGCGCCGGCTCGCGGCCGAGGGCCGGACCCGGCACGAGCTGGGCCGCGAGGCCTTCCTCGAAGAGGTGTGGAAGTGGAAAGCGGAGTCCGGCGGCACCATCACGCGGCAACTGCGCCGCCTGGGCGCCTCGCTCGATTGGTCGCGCGAGCGCTTCACCATGGACGAGGGCCTGTCGGAGGTGGTACGCGAGGTCTTCGTCCGCCTCTACGAGGAAGGGCTGATCTACCGCGGCAAGCGCCTGGTCAACTGGGACCCGGTGCTGCACACCGCGCTCTCGGACCTGGAGGTGCTCTCCGCCGAGGAGGACGGCTCGCTGTGGCACATCCGCTATCCGCTGAGCGACGGCTCCGGCCACCTGGTCGTCGCCACCACGCGTCCGGAGACCCTGCTCGGCGACGCCGCCGTGGCCGTGCACCCGGGCGACGAGCGCTACCGGCACCTGATCGGCCAGCAGGTCGAGCTGCCGCTGACCGGCCGGCGCATCCCCGTCATCGCCGACGACTACGTCGACCCCGAGTTCGGCAGCGGCTGCGTGAAGATCACGCCGGCGCACGACTTCAACGACTACGGCGTGTGGCAGCGCCACCGCGACGAGAGCGAGATCGCGGCGCTGCCGCGAGGCGGGCTCATCAACATCTTCACCCCGGACGCGAAGCTCCTGGACGGCGCCGCGCGTCAGACCGCGGCCGGCAAGGACGAAGACACCGATTACGAGCTGATCCCCGAGCGCTTCCGCGGCCTCGACCGCTACGAGGCGCGCAAGCGCATCGTAGCCGAGCTGGAACAGCAGGGCCTGCTGGAGCAGACGCAGCCGCACAAGCTGATGGTCCCGCGCGGCGACCGCTCGAACGCCGTGGTCGAGCCCTATCTGACGGACCAGTGGTACGTGCGCGTGGCGCCGCTCGCAGGGCCCGCGATCGCGGCGGTCGAGAGCGGCGCGGTCCGCTTCGTGCCGGAGAACTGGGCCAAGACCTACTTCGAATGGATGCGCAACATCGAGGACTGGTGCATCAGCCGCCAGATCTGGTGGGGACACCGCATCCCGGCCTGGTACGACGAGCAGGGCAACGTCTACGTTGGGCGCAGCGAGGACGAGATCCGCGCGCAGCACCACCTCGCGCCCGAAGTGCGGCTCGCGCAGGACGAGGACGTGCTCGACACCTGGTTCTCCTCGGCGCTGTGGCCCTTCTCCACCCAGGGCTGGCCCGAGCGCACGCCCGAGATGGACGCCTTTTACCCCGGCAGCGTCCTGGTCACCGGCTTCGACATCATCTTCTTCTGGGTGGCCCGCATGATCATGATGGGCCTGAAGTTCACCGGCGAAGTGCCGTTCCGCGAGGTCTACATCCACGGCCTGGTGCGCGACGCGCACGGGCAGAAGATGTCGAAGTCCAAGGGCAACGTCCTCGACCCGCTCGACCTCATCGACGGCATCGAGCTTGACGCCCTGATCGAGAAGCGCACGCGTGGCCTGATGCAGCCGCAGATGTCGCGGCAGATCGAGGCCGCGACGCGCAAGGAATACCCCGACGGCATCCCCGCTTTCGGCGCCGACGCTCTGCGCTTCACCTTCGCGGCGCTGGCCTCCACGGGCCGTGATATCAAGTTCGACCTCAACCGCATCCAGGGGTACCGCAACTTCTGCAACAAGCTGTGGAATGCGGCGCGGTATGTGCTGATGAATACTGAGGGGCAGGATACCGGGCTCGATGCGAGCCAGCCGGTGGAGCTGGGCATGGCTGAACGGTGGATACGGTCGCGTCTGCAGACGGTCAGTCGTGAGGCGCAGGAGGCGATCGCGCGCTATCGGTTCGATCTCATGGCGCAGTCGATATACGACTTCGTGTGGAATGAGTACTGCGACTGGTATCTGGAGCTGTCCAAGCCCGTGCTCACCGGGGCTAACGTCAGCCCTGCCCTGCAGCGTGGGACGCGGCGCACGCTGGTCGAGGTGCTGGAAACGATACTGCGGCTGGCCCATCCGCTGATTCCATTCATCACCGAAGATATCTGGCAGCGTGTTGCGCCGCTAGCGGGGCACCAGGGTGAAACCGTCATGCTCCAGCTCTATCCCGAGCCGAACGCCGCTCTGCTTGATGAGCAGGCGGTGGCCGAAGCAGGATGGATCATGGAGTTCGTGATGGGGATACGACGCATCCGCAGTGGTATGGATGTCCCGCCTTCGAAGGCGCTGCGCGTTCTGCTGCAACATGGCTCGGAGGCAGACCGGTTGCGCGTAGAGACCAACCGCGCCCTGTTGCTGCGGTTAGCGCGGCTGGAGGATGTGCGCTGGCTGAATGACAGCGAGCAAGCCCCTGAATCCGCTACTGCCCTGCTCGGCGAGATGAAACTGCTGATTCCGCTTGCCGGGCTGATCGATAAAGAGGCCGAGCTGACTCGGCTAGGCAAGGAACTCAGCCGTCTAGCCGGCGATATAGAGCGCAGCGAGGCCAAGCTTGCGAATCGTAACTACGTTGAGCGGGCTCCTGTACATGTCGTCGGAAAGGAGCGCGAGCGGCTGATTGAGTTGCGCGCATCCCATCGAGCACTAGAGGAACAGTTGGTACAGATACGGTCGATATAGCGCCGGAAGCATAAGGGATAGGGAGACGCTAGGCAGAATACAACCTCCCTGCATGCTTACGCTCGCGGATGATGCCGTTCACCGGCAACTCTCCTGTACCCATTTCATCAGAAGGGGGATTAATGGATCCGCGAGCCGGTCGATCAACTCGGCCACATGCATAGCTAAGCCACATTGGAGAAATGCACGCCGAGGTCCGTCTCAGACCGCTGGCGGCATATTGACGATGAATGCGCGAGCCTGGCACGAATCCTGCTTCTTTCTCCTTATCTCAAAGCCTTAACAGGAACATCACGAATGAACGAGATGCTTCGGGGATTCTTGGTGCTATTGCAGGCATTGGCAATTATATTGCCAGCATCCGCATATGCCGCAAACATTTATATTTATGATCCATTGGCTGTAGGTCAAGATGACAATCGACTAAGCAAAGATCTGCTTAATGGCAGCATCATCATTGACGGGCCAATTGAATATGGCGACTACGAAAAGTTCATCGAAGTTGTCGCAGATGCCGGCTCATACAAAGGGCACGTTTTCATCAGTTCGCGCGGCGGGAATGTCGCCGCTGCAATTAGTATTGGGCATCTGATCAGGGCCCTCCGATTCACAACAGAAGTTCCAATGCAGAGCTCGCGGGGTGGAGGACACTGCCTAAGCGATATTCTCTCAGAATGTATCTGTGCAAGCGCGTGCGTGCTCGTTTACCTTGGCGGGGTCGAGCGCGAGGGGAACCTATTGGCGATCCACCGCACCTTTATTCGGCATGACGAATTAGGAGATCTGTCGTTTGGCCAAGCCGAACGTGCAGGGAGGCAGCAGGCGGCCGTAGTCGATCAGTATTTATCGGACATGGGAGCGCCGTCAGCCCTCTCAGAACTGATGCGGTCCATACCGTCGTCCGGAATACAAATTCTTTCAACGGATTTCGTCGAACAGTACCTTCGAAAGCTTCCAGAGATCGAAGAATGGCTAACGGCAAAGTGTGGAAATGAAGATGAAATACTAGAAAAGCGGCGCCTCCAAGGCCTCGAGCCGCATGATGGCGAGTGGTCCGAGCATGTGGCGTGCGTGAAGAACAGCTTGGAATTCGCGCGCGCGGAGGCATTCTACCCAGCTCTCTTGAAGAGCATTGATATCGCCGACCCGAATCTGATGTCTGAGGATCTGCGCGCCTTTGCGGAGAATCGAGAATTCGACTTGCTTGAGATGCTTGGAAAGAATTTGAAGGAGATTACGACTCAGCTCAAATGGGTCGGCTTAGGAAGCCCCAGCCGGCGTACCCCATCTGACATTATCATGAATGGAATGGACAATGGAGGAGTCCGGATATTCATTGCTGGAGAAACAGATACAACCGTCTCTAGTATAGGACTTTCGCTAACGCAGTATACCGGTCCAGTGACAGGGGGCACTATGGCACAAGATATAACACCACAGTGGCTAGGCCACCATTTTGGTCAGCCAATCGACGTTTTTGGATCGCGATGGAATGAGCATCTTATAATTGCCCTATTTTCTCCTCCAGGCGAGAACCTTGCAGCGGTTGCTTTTGTGATGGAGGATACCGGTAAAGTAACATCCCTTCGCCTGTGTCAGTCACGTGCCAGCAGCCACTGCTCTACATTCTTCGACGCATTGCCTTAGCAGTGCCAATATTATGGCCATGAAGAATCAAGCTCATCCGCATGACCAGCAAAGTGGTTAACGAGCCCCTAAGACAGAGCGCTTTTGCCAGTTCCACAAAACTCTTACTGCTTTTGCTTCCCTGCTACACTCTGACCGGCCTTCCTTACTGCCCGAAGCGTAAGGCGATCTAGCCCGATGCTGCGCAGATACTCGGCTAGATTGAACGCATGATTATGCGTCTTTCACCGGACCTTTCTGTTTGTTCACCTTTTTCGCTAGCTTGTGCAGCTTTGCCAGCTTGGGCGAATACACCTCTTGCAGAATGTGGTCAGTCAGCTCGTAGGCGTCCATGACGTCATCAAGCGTTACTTTTGCTCCCCCATCGTGGGTGCCAGCATTGCCCAACCACTTGATAGCCAAAATGAGATCTTTCAGGTGCATAAGCTTAGGTGGCAATAGAGCAATGCGCTGATGAAGACTAATGAATCGCCTTTTACCAGAGACGAGATTGAAGCGTCTGATCTTGAGCTCAGTAAGTAGTGCCTCTATTGCTATCCGTACATTGTTGGAAGCCGCATTTGGCGCGGCGAAGAAAAGAGCGAATGAATCCTCCAATGGTCTGGAGACTGACTCTGGACAGTCCTTTGGAATAGAAAAGATCTTGAGATGTGGTTGAAAAAATTTTGGCCTAAAGTGGTCCTCGTAAACCTGATCTGGCTCACCATTCTCACCTTCGTAGATGCTCCAATCCACAGAGCCAGTACCACTGCTCACAACTACCTCCTTGCATTGGTCGTTTGAACAGACGAGAAGACATGAGTACACATACTCAATCCATTCCGGCTCCCAGGCAACATGCGAGTGATCGCGTGAATCATGTCGTTCCTCGCTGACGAAAGACTCTTTACGGATTCTAAGAGGGGCCTTGCCACAAGTTGGACAAGTCCAATCTGGCGCACTCTTGAGTGTAAAGGGGAACTTCAGCGCTCTTCTGTCCACGTGAGCCTCTATCCAAAACGCATAACTTATCAACAACTTGAGCTTGACGGTAACTGAGCAGAGCGGCATCGGCGTCATCAGAGCCTTTCCACTATATCGTTGACTGCCTCTAACGCCCAATCCCAATACTCTGGCTTAACCTAAACACGATGGCGGCTGATCTAAAAGCTCCCAATCTGCATAGTTGAGAATGGTCAGACACGAGCAAGGATACAACTCCGGTTGTACCTAAATCTCGCATCTCAACTGCACATCCGAAACTCAGCAATTGTTAGCACTCGCCTGCTCATGCTGAGAAACCGGTTTATTCTCGGATTTCCCCTTCCCCTGCGCCCTGGCGCTCCGAGACGCTGCTCTCTTAATGCGCCGCTGCGCATCCTTCACCTTCTCACCATCGATCACCTCGCGCTTGAGGATATGCTTGTTGAGCAGATCTGAAATGCTTTCAGCATCGATCTTTATTTCCGGGAAGTAACGACGCATCTCACGCCTGATGCAGGCAACGACCGGCTCCGAGAGAACGACCTGGGCGACGGTGAACTTGTTGAGAAGCGAAATGTGCTGGTGATAGACGCCCATCGCGTCCGACGTAATCCCCTCCCTACAAAGAAGGAACAGCTTTCGCTGATCGTCTTCGCTCTTCAGATTCACGTCCACAATGCAGAATTCAGAGACTTGCTCATACTCGACCGGCTGCCCGAACTTTATTCTGTAGAGCCTCCATTCGAGCGCATTGGTCAGAACGACCCATTCAATTCCTTCCTGCGCCCCATAATTGATGGCCTGACGAAGATGGTTGTCGTTCAATGCAAGCGCAGCGGCCTTGACCTCTATGAGCACGCGGATCTTGCCATCGATACGGACAGCCAGATCACAGAACGTGCCGCGGATTTGCTGCTCGCTGGTCAGCTCATTGTATTTGTCGTAGCCGAAGATATCTGCAAGCATGTCCTTGACCAGCGTTACCGTATCCGCCTCGGATACGTCTCTGGTCTTATGCGAAAGAGCAACGGCAGTGAGGGCGCGAACGGAATTCGGCCAGCGGTCCGCGACCTTTTTCGGAATCTTGATCATTTGACCTCCCCTGAAAGGTGCGATGAATTCCTTTCTCGCATCAGAACCGATGCCATGCGGGGAACGTTGGCCCGGAAGCGAGGGAAACCCCAATACTCATCTACTTCAGCCAATCGGCCATATATCCATAAAGTTTAGAAAGGATTAAGCACACAAGACCCTTCGTATTAGGAGATTCTGGAGTGCTCCCCAGAAAAACGATGTGTTTCAAACCACAGCCGATGGGCAAATCCCGTACCCCAGTTGGATTTTGACTGCTTGGAGCTTCCTGATCCGGGCAAGACGAGACATGATCTGACCATCCTGAGCAGCCATTCAAATCATTTTATATAACAACGCGTTAATCGCGATTTCTTGCGCGAGCACGGGCAGCGGCATAGGGTTTCACCCGCCCCTGACGATATCACCGCCTATCTCATGACGCTGGCGATCAAAAATGGGATTGGTTCACTATCCGGGTTGGTAGCTGACTTGCGCAGGCGGTGTGCCAAGCGGATGCCGGCGAAGCGTTCAGTTTTGGCTTCCACTATGGCGCGGAAGCTGCTTCGGCCAAGTGCGCGGCGATTGCAGGTAAAGTGCAGATCTCGTTGGTCGCCGCTTCATACAGGCGGCTTCGGGGTACGCCCAGCGACAGGTAGTATGGGCGTGCGGTCAACAGCGGGGCGCTGTCGTAACCACAGCTGACATAGCAACCGGACCAAGGGGTAAACCAATGGATCGGCGGTCACGCGCATAGATCGGATTGAGCTCTCCACCTCCGGTGAGGCACGTAGGCTTGGAGGCAGCATCCGGTCCTGAGCAGAGCTTTCCGTAGCAGGTGGCGCCAAGTTCGGCGGTCGGTGTCGTCCAGAAAGCAGGGGAGACGGTTATTGCCGCACTGGATGACGTGCTGAGCGACGCCAGGCAGGCCGATGCGGGATTGACAGGCCATGGCAGGCAGTCTGGGCAATCTCCGGACGATAGAAGATCGGCCGACGAACTGCGGATGCATCGGAAATCTTCTCGACCCGGGATAAGTGAACCTGACCCCGTTCCTCGACCCCGCTCCTCTGGGTTGCACTCGCACTTGAGTAGGCCGCTAAAAGGTAGCTTGTCTGCGTCCCGGGCTGCGCGCCGTCCCCGTCGAATGTGTCGCATCCTACTGCCGCTCTTTTACCGCATCCCATATCCACAGAAGAGAGATAAGTCCGTGCTACGATATGAGGAGGTAAGCGTAGACGAATTTAGTGGCAACCAAAAAGCTGGAGCATGGTCTAGTGAGCTATAAGAACAGCGATTTAGTGCAACTCCTCTCAAATTTGGATCTGGGGTCCTCAGTGGCTGAGGAAGACACACTCCTGGAAACAGCGCGCATTGAAACCTCTGCATTTAGCGACCTTTTAAATGATCGGGTTGATCTTATACCTGGAACTAAAGGCTCCGGCAAAAGCGCACTTTTTCGAATATTCGTAGATTTCTTACCAAACCATCTATTGGATCAGCGCAAAGTAGTTGTCGCACATGGCGTAGAAGCACCAGGAGATCCCGTGTTTCACGCATTCTCGGAACGGTTTGGGGCATTGAGTGAAGAAGAGTTCGTAAGCTTCTGGTGCATCTACATGGTTTCTCTTGCACATGAGCAGTTTATTAAGTCACCGCGGTATCGTAAATTCCTAAAGGACGCGCAGCCAGAGATTGCGCATTTCAGGCAGGTGTGTTCTGACGCACGAATTCCTGAGATCGTCGCTCCGAAATCGTTGCGTGGCGTTCTGGAGTGGTGTCTAAATGCCCTTCAATCGTGGCGACCCACCGCAAGGTATATTGCCCCGGATGGTAGCGGCACATACGAGTTGGATTTGTTTGGTCAAGTTCAGTCGCCACCAGATGGCAAGGAAACTGAAAGCGCGGTTCCTAGGTACATTAACGACCTGAGCCAAGCTCTGCAGGCAGTATTGGCGAAAAGTAGGTTATCGGTCTGGCTAATGGTGGATAGATTGGATGAAGTGTTTCCGCGAAGATCGGAAACTGAAAGAAGGGCACTACGCGGGCTACTTCGCGCTATGCGTTACTTTTCATCAGCCGCAGTTCGCGTCAAAGTATTTTTAAGAGATGATATGCTCGACCAGATCGTCAGAGGCGGAGAGGGATTTACAGCGTTAACTCACGTGACCGTACGAAAATCAGATACTCTGCGATGGACGGAAGACCAACTCTTAACCCTTATTGTTACGCGCTTTACCGCCAACGCGGCCCTTTCAGCACACCTAGGAGTTGACAGCACTCAGGTGAGCGCCAGTGCGTTATATAGGGAATCTGTTTTCCGGAAGATATTTCCACCGACCGTTTACCGTGGGCCGAAACAAAGCCCAACCATGAGGTGGATTTATAATAGATGTGCCGACGGGAGAGGAGTCGTAACGCCGCGAGATGTACTAGATTTATTAATACGGGCCATACAACGGCAGCAGGATCTCTGTTCTGGAGATCTAGATGGAACATGCGAGCATGTAATCGACTCGCAGGCGCTGCAATACGGATTTATTGAGCTATCAAAGAGAAAACGCCAAACCTATTTGGAGGCAGAGTTCCCGCATCTATGGGTACATATGTCGAAATTTGTGGGCGGACGGACCGACTATAACGCGAGCACACTGAAGAGTCTCCTAGGAAAGGATTGGGCGCGCATTGCAGAACAGCTGGAGGATATTGGCTTTCTCTTTAAGAGAACGCTTCGGGGAGAAGAGGTGTACTCTGTACCGTTCCTATATCGGATGGGAATGGATCTGACACAAGGGTCTGCCGGACGCTCTTAGCGGACCTGCACCTCGGATACTTCAGGAACCGGCAAAGGAAGAGCTGTAGACAGCGAGCTCACGAAGGCATCGATGCACTCGTCCACCACATCAGTGCTCGGATCGTGATGGCCGAAGGCTGTTGAGCGTATTGGGAGCCACGCCGTGACAGCCTGAGAGTGATTAATGGGTATCATTGGGCTAACATCTGAATTCACCGGCCTAGGCGGCTTCTTGCGAAGGCCCGATGGAATGATGGTTAGGAATTTTGTTCCTTCGGTTTCTCATCTTCGACAAACACAACCTTCATTCGCGGAACCTTGCTATACCTATGCAACTCCTCAAGAGCACGAGATGAGTACTTGTTTGCAAGACCTCTAATAATGAACTCTTCTGCGTACTGAATCTCCGGCTCGGTAAACAAGGAGTACCCAATGCAGTGAAGCAGCGAGCTAGTGTATTCGTAGGAAAATTGATATTCGTCCTGTAATCCAACTATCCTTGCTTTTTGAGACCAAGGCCGCTTGTCCATCAGCAGATCTTGGAGTTCCTCAACGCTACTTGACGGCATCATCTTACGGAGTTCTGGATCGGCAAAAAAAACGGTTCAGTGTATCCGTTCGCACCGATTCGAGTTGAGAAAGCCTTTGCAGATAACCTGGGTGTACTGCGCTGGTCAGCAGATGGGCCAAGTAGTCCAGTCCATTAAAATCGGCGCTGTCCAGAAATATTGTAAGCTCTCGATCTAGCTCATCAATTAGGGCGTCGCTTCGATCGATCACCGCGGCGGAATCGGCGGCATCACGCAATTCAGAAAATATTGCCTTTTCCCGATTGATATAACTTTCCAAGAGAGCTTGTTCTTTGCCAAGTTTCTCTAAACACAGCCGGCACTTTTCTACCGCCTTGCTTACGGCGCCGAAATAGATTTTGTGGCCATATTCGGGTTCCTGCGCTAGGAGTGCTGACTGAATCAGCGCTTCAAACAGATACCGAACCGAAGAAATGCGTGACTGAAAACTTTCTTCGACAGCGAAGGCAGCTCTTAGAAGCTCAGAAATGCGTTGCGTGAGATTCTGAACTACAGAGTAGCAAACACTATCTCTCCGAAAGGTTCCGCACGTTACTGGGAGCGCCTTCGCATCCTCCAATATCTTCGCCTTCTGCTGCTCAAGGCGCTCCTTGCAATGACGATCAATAACGTCTCCTCGAATAGCCATGATAGATGATGCCTAACAGTTGATGAAGTGGATGCAGGAGTATCGAAGATAGGCCGATACTGTATAGTGCCGCGCTGTCTAGATCCCCTAGTGCTGCGTGGCTACTACGAACACGCTAGCCATCTTCAAGCCCCTTTTTTACCGATTTGATGTACCTACCAAAGTCCCGATCCTTCTTCCTCCTCTCCGCATGGGACATGCTGTAGAACTCGGACTCCGCCTTGAGCTTCCGGTAGTTCTCAAAGTGCTCCCGGCCGATCCTTCCGGATTGCACGGCCTCGAGCACGGCACAGCCCGGCTCGCCCGTATGGCTGCAATCCCGGTAGCGGCAGCCGGATGCAAGTGCTGCGATGTCCGCATAGCTGCTCCCCATGGCACCTTCCGCGCCGATGATTCCAAACTCACGCATCCCCGGGTTGTCGATGACGAGCGCGCCTCCCTGGAGACGGATCAGCTCACGACGGACGGTCGTATGC
>OBJA01002292.1_pt1 | contig 11281 bp, 8 predicted proteins | sample 1519751 | NCBI WGS metagenome assembly OBJA01 (sample SAMEA3881238, study PRJEB22517) | soil metagenome | biome: lake sediment; feature: soda lake sediment; material: sediment, water from around vicinity | place: India | collected 2013-12-23 | depth 3 m
CGCCACATCAGCTCGTCGGAAACCGACATCAGCTTGCCGAACATCTCCCCCGGCGGTTCGGAAATTCCGACGTAGTTGCCGAGAGACTTCGACATCTTCTGCACGCCGTCCAGCCCTTCCAGTATCGGCATGGTCAGCACCACCTGCGGCGGCTGGCCGTAGGCCTCCTGCAGGTGACGCCCGACGAGCAAGTTGAACTTCTGATCGGTACCGCCCAGCTCTATGTCCGCTCGTATCGCCACCGAATCGTACCCCTGCACGAGGGGATAGAGCAGCTCATGGATGGCGATCGGGTGCCCGGCGGCATGGCGCTTCTGGAAATCGTCGCGCTCCAGCATCCGCGCCAGCGTATACCTGCCCGCCAACTGCAGCATGCCTGCGGCGCCGATCTCGTCCATCCAATGCGAGTTGAAGACGACGCGCGTGCGCTCGGGCGCCAGGACCTTGTAGATCTGCTCCTCGTACGTAACGGCGTTGGCGCGCACCTGCTCCCGCGTGAGCGGCTGGCGGGTAACGTTGCGGCCGGTGGGGTCACCGATCATGCCGGTGAAGTCGCCGATCAGGAAGATGCATTCGTGGCCCAACTCCTGAAAGGTGCGCATCTTGTTGAGCAGCACCGTGTGCCCGAGATGCAGGTCGGGGGCGGTAGGGTCGAAGCCCGCCTTGACCCGCAGCGGCCGGCCGCTAGCCAGCCGCTCAGCCATCTCAGCCTCCGGAAGTATCTCCTCGGCACCTCGCCGGATGAGCGCAAGCGCTTCTGTGACCGCCATAGGCCGACTTAACCCCTTAAGAATCAAAAAAAATACGCGATATATTATCGTACTTCCCTTGCCCTCGGGGCAAAAAGCGCTATGCGGCCGGATGCAGTCCCACCGCAGCCCCTCCTTGCGCGACCGGCGTCTCAGGCTGGCCGGCAGGCCGTTGTTGACCGCTGCCAAGGCTCAAGCTAAGGTTATGTGCAAATTAAGAAAAGGAACTTTCATGGAGCGATTGAGCACGAGCCGTCGCGACTTCAGATCGCCAGCCCGGACGGCGCGCCCGCGAGGCCTGTCTTCCTATCGCCATCACCTGCTGACCCTTGCCGGCGTCATCCTGGGCGCCGGCATCATTATCGGCCTGTTGCCCGACAGTGCGGAGGCCACCCGTTCCGAGCTCGCGCCGCTCGAACCGGTCATCCACCTTCCCCAGGCGTCCGCGGACGATCTGCCGACGATAGCCGAGCCGCACCCCGAGGCGGCCATGGACGAACAGGCGACGGACACCCCGAGCAGCCAGACCCGGCCCGAGGCCGACTGGCTGAGCGTGTCCGTGCGCAAGGGCGACAACCTGTCGCTCATCTTCGGTCGCAACGGCCTGACCGGGCGCGAGCTGCACGAAATCATGTCGCTCGGCGGAGATACGCAGGCGCTCAAGAAGATTTTTCCCGGCGCGGAGATCCGCCTGCTGCGTGACGCGGATGGCCGCCTGGAGGCGCTCTCCTACGACATCGGTGAAGCGCGCACCCTGTACATCGAACGGACGAACGACGGTTTCTCCGCACGCACGATCGAGCGCGCGCTCGAGACGCGCATCGCGCAGGCAAGCGGGACCATCAAAGACTCGCTGTTCATGGCCGCCAACCGTGCGGGCCTTTCCGATGGTCTGATCATGGAGCTCGTGCGCATCTTCGGATGGGACATCGACTTCGCGCTCGACATCCGTCAGAACGACCGCTTCTCGGTCATCTACGAGGAGCTCTATCTGGAAGGCGAAAAGCTTCGGGACGGCCGCATCCTCGCCGCCGAGTTCGTGAACCGCGACCGGCTGGTCCGGGCGGTACGGCATATCGACCCCAACGGACGCGCGGACTACTACTCGCCCGACGGCAAGAGCATGCGCAAGGCCTTCCTGCGCTCGCCCGTCGACTACACCCGCGTATCGTCGCGCTTCAGCACCGGACGGATGCATCCGGTCCTGAACCGCATCCGCGCGCACAAGGGCGTGGACTATGCTGCGCCGCCCGGCACGCCGGTCCGGTCCACGGGTGACGGACGGGTAGTCCTGAAAGGTGTCAACGGCGGCTATGGCAACACGGTGGTCATCCAGCACGGTAACCGCTACAGCACGCTGTACGCCCACCTGTCCGGCTATGCGCGCGGACTCAAGCAGGGCGACCGCGTCTCGCAGGGACAGATCATCGGCTATGTGGGCAGCAGCGGGCTCGCCACCGGTCCTCACCTCCATTACGAGTTCCGCGTGGACGACATCCATCGCGATCCCCTCAAGGTGCAGTTCCCCGACGCGGCCCCGGTGCCGGAACAGCACATGGCGGAGTTCCGGGAACGCGCGCGGCCGCTGCTGGCGCAACTCGACGCCATGCAGGCTGTCATTGCCGCCGCCTCGGCAGCGGAATCGGACAGCGACCGGGGCCAGGTCGCCCTGAGCGCCGTCCGCTAGACGGCGTAGCGCGCGGACAGCGTGCGTCGAGATGCCCGAGCTCTACATAGGTCTGATGTCCGGCACCAGCATGGACGCCGTGGACGCCGCGCTGGTCGATCTCTCCGGTAAACCACGCCTGCTCGCCTCGGCGAGCACTCCCTACCCCTCTCCGCTGCGCAAACGCCTGGTCGAGCTCGCCCAGGGAACGAGCGACGAGCTGGCGAAGCTGGCCCGGCTCGATGCCGAACTCGGCCGCCTGTTCGCGCAAGCCGCCCAGGCCGTCATGGAGCAGGGCGGCGTACGGCCGCGGCAGGTGACCGCCATCGGCAGCCATGGGCAGACCGTGCGGCACTATCCCGAGCCGGAGGCCCCATCCAGCCTGCAGATCGCCGACCCGAACATCATCGCCACACTCACGGGCGTCACCACGGTCGCGGACCTGCGCCGCCGCGACATGAGCGTGGGTGGACAGGGCGCGCCGCTGGCGCCGATATTCCACGAACTGGTGTTCAGAACGCGCGGCCGCAACCGCGCGGTACTGAACATCGGCGGCATCGCCAACGTCACCGTCCTGCCCGGTGACGCAGCGCTACCGGTGACCGGTTTCGATACCGGTCCTGGCAATGCGCTGATGGACCGCTGGGCGGAACGCCATCTGAAGCAGCCCATGGACACGGACGGCCGCTGGGCCGCGAGCGGCCGCGTCGACGAGCGCCTGTTGGAACGGCTGCTGCGCGATCCCTACTTCGCGCTGCCGCCGCCGAAGTCCACCGGGACCTCTTACTTCAGCCCGCAGTGGCTGGACCGTCACCTCAAGCGTGACGGGCGACGCCTGGTGCGCCGGAACGTCCAGGCCACGCTGTGCGAACTGACCGCACGGAGCATCGCCGAAGCGGTACAGCGACACGCACCCTCCACGGCCGAGGTGCTGGTATGCGGCGGCGGCGCGCACAATCTTGCGCTGATGTTCCGGCTCCAGGTCCTGCTGGACGAGATCCCGGTCAGATCGACCGAGGACTTCGGCATCGCCCCGGCCTGGATCGAGGCCATGACCTTCGCCTGGCTGGCCTGCCGCACCCTGGCTGGAAAACCCGGCAATCTGCCCTCGGTCACCGGCGCTCGCGACGCCGTCGTGCTGGGGGGGATCTACCCCGGACAGCGATCCAATCCCCAGAAGGGATAGTCCACCAGCGCCCTCTGCGATCGCACCGGAACAGACGATTCCTCCGGGGCGAACGCATCGCGGCAGGACGTTGCCAGCCACCTCCGCTCCACCCCTTGGCGACGGCAAGCCCCCGATATTATGCTTTTGGGAACCGGATGCCGGTTACTCGGGGAGGGGTAAGCGATGCGTGGTTATGGGCTTCTTCTGCTCACGACCATACTCTTCCTTTCCGGCTGCGGCGGCAGCGGCGGCTCTTCCACCGTCGAAGACCCTGGCCCGCCTCGACCGATAGCCACCGCAAGCGCAACGCTCGCGCCGGGCGCCGTCGCGCTGGACCCGGAAGGACACCAGGCACTGATCGGTTTCGATGCCGACGCGGGCCGCGTCGTCTTCAGCACCACGAGCCCTGTCCTGAATGGGCTCGCGGCAGGCGATACGCTGATCATCGGTCCGACGCAGGCGACGCCTCACGGAGCGATGCTGACCGTCGAAGCGATCGTTCCTCAGGGCGACGGATTGCTGCTGGAGACGCGCGCGGCTGCGCTCGAAGAGGCCTTCGAGGATCTTTCCGTCAGGCTCCGCACATCCGTCACAGCCATCGTTGGCATCGATGGCGGGCTCACCTTTCCCCTGGAATTCAGCACACAGAACCAGAACGGTCAGCTCCGGCTCGACGGCTCATTCTCGGTAGCGCCCGCCTTCGACCTGGATCTCGACTTCAACTTCTTCGCCTTCAAGCTGAGCTCGCTCAACCTCAGCTTCACGGCAAGGGAGGCCTTCCTGGCGGAGGTAATAGGCCAAGGCAATGCCTCCTTCTCGGAATCGGTGCCCCTGGGCACGATACCGTTCGCTCCGATCATCATTCCGATACCCGGACTTCCCGTCCCCGTAGTGCTGATCCCGCAGGTCGCCATCCAGGCCGGTGTGAACGGCAGCACGAGCGGAGACGTCGAGGTAAGCATCATGCAGGAAGCCGGCTTCACCGTAGGTGTCGGATACCGCAACGGTGAATTCGGCGGATTCTCGGATAGCGACAGCAGCTTCAATTTCGAGGAACCCGTGTACTCGGGCGCCGCGAGCATCAAGGCCACCGCGGGCGCACGCATGGAGATCCTCATCTACGGCACGGTCGGACCCTACGCCGGCGCGGACGCCTTCCTCGAACTCGCCGCAAGCGCCGAGGGACCACCGCCCTGCGTCAACGGGGTCGTGAACGCCGGCATGGGAGGCGTGGCCGGGGTGAGATTCATCGGCAGCTATGAAACGACTCTCTTCAACAAGACCCATCCGGTAGCCAGCTTCGACACCTGCAACGCCGGCCCGAACGCCCCCAGGCCGGCGATCACCTGGGCGCGCAGCTTCGGACGCGTCGGCAGCGCGGGTGAACGCGCAAAGGCCGTCATAGAGGTCTCCGACGGCACCTACCTGGTGGTGGGCGACAGCGATCGCTTCGGCGATATCGAGTCCGCCGCCGCGGGCATCTGGGCGGTCCGGCTCGACGCCCTCGGCAACGTGCTCTGGCAGCGGGCCTACTCCCGCCACATACGACAGGGCCTCACCATGGGCGTGCAGGAAGTCCCGGGCGGATTCCTGATCGCCGGGACCTCGGGCGTGATGAAGATCGATGCGGGAGGAAGCCTGGTGTGGGCACGCGGCTATGACGGCCCGATCGAGACCGCATCGATCGTGGCGCACGAGGACGGTTCTTTCCTGGTCGCGGGGCGTTACGGCCTGCAATCCCAGGCATGGGCCATGAAGCTCGCCAGCAACGGCGACGTCCTGTGGTCCAACGGTTACGGCGGCGCCAATTTCGCCCGCGTGCGCAGGACCGCCGACGGCGGCTACATCCTGGTCGGCAGGATCGCATCGAACAACAACGACATGTTCCTGGTCAAGCTCGATGCGAACGGCGGTGTGACGTGGAAGCGGGCGATCGACAATCGCTATGACAGCACCGGGGAAGGACAGGAACCGCTCTCCAGCATCGATCGCGGGCTCGATGTGATGGAGAGGCCCGGCGGCGGATTCATTGCGGTCGGAGACAGCCTGGGCAGCTTTCCGATACCTGCACCGGGACAGGCACCCTTTTCCGCCGCCTGGATAGCGGAGGTAGACGCCCAGGGAACGCTCCTCGACAGCACTGTCTACCGCACACCCGTCGATTCCACCATCACCAGCGCCTATGGCGTGGGCGTGCGTCCGAACGGCAGCGTCATCGTGGTGGGTCGCCGCGCCGAAAGGATCGGCGATCTGCTGGAAGACGAGGACGTCCTGATCATCCAAGGCGGGGCCTTTTCCGCGCTGGGGGGCGACGGCAACGACGCCGTGCATCTCAGCGTCACCGCCGCCAATGGCATGATGCCTCTGCAGCTGACCAGCGACGGCGGCGCGATCGTGGTGGCGACGAGCGATTCGTTCGCCGCGCAGAATCAGGTCTGGGTGATCAAGCTGAACCGCGCCGGCGGCATCAACATGCCCGCGGCCCGCGTATCCCTGCCGGGCGGCACCTACAACAACGGTGCGGCCGTCTCGACCCTGATCGGATCGGGCGCAACGGCAATTCCGGTCCAAATCACTCCCTTTACCTCGGGAGTCGACAGCGAGGTTACGCCCGTCGCATCCGCGATACAGATGCCCTGAAAGAAGCCCTGAAAAAAAGAACAGGCTTCAAAAATGGGGACACCAAGCTTATTGGGGTGCCAAAAGCAGGTTGATGTCCCCATTTTCCAAGCCGGGAAACCTGCCTTCCGTCACCGGTACGGGACGGACGGTCGTACTGAGCGGGATCTATCCGGGGGTGAAGAGCGCGAAAAAAAACGGGCCGACGGCCCGTTTCTAGCAATGCCGAGGTCGACCCCATCCTTCAGGACCGATCCTCCAACCGGAACCTCAGGCGCTGAACGATGAGCCGCACCCGCAGGTCGTGGTCGCGTTCGGATTGCGGATGACGAAGTGCGATCCCTCCAGGCCCTCCGAGTAATCGATCTCGGCACCGACCAGATACTGGAAGCTCATGGGATCCACCAGCAGGGTCACACCGCCGTTCTGGATCACGGCATCGCCTTCGTTGATCTCCTCGTCGAAGGTGAAGCCGTACTGGAAGCCCGAGCAGCCGCCGCCCGAGATGAAGACGCGCAGCTTCAGCGCATCGTTCTGCTCCTCGTCGATCAGTGACTTGACCTTAGCCGCCGCGGCATTGGTGAAGATCAGGCTGGGGGGCGCCATTTCGGACACGGGGGTGGAAGCTGCCACGCTCATCGATCCATCTCCTTACATAGAATAGGGGTAATTATAGATATCCCTAGTAAAATAATCAAGTACGGTCCCCGGCATCGTCCAGGGACACGATCTCCTGGCCGGGCTCGGGCCGCGGCACGCCGGCCTCTTCCAGATGGATGAGGCTGCCGTTGACCTCGGCGCCCATCGCGACTTCGAGCCGGTTGTAGTACACGTTGCCGGTGATCCTGGCCTGCGAGGCCAGCTCCACGGACTCGATGGCGTAGATGTCGCCGATCACCATGCCGTTGATCACCACGTGCGGCACGCGGATCTGCCCTTCCACCGCCCCCCGGTCGCTGACCATGACGCTGCTCGTGCCATCGTTGAGGGCGACGATATCGCCCTTCACGTTGCCATCGATGTGCATGCCGCCGGCGAACAGGAGATCGCCGCGCATCTCGGTCTGCTGGCCGATCAGCGTGTCGAGCCGCTCGGTCTTGCGCTTTCTGCCCTCGCTCTGCATCGGCCCGTCCCTCGCTTCTATGAAATCGCCTCAGCCCAGCTGAACGTACGCTCCACACTGGCGCCGCCCCCCTTGGGCGCCGCCCTGAGGATGACGCGCATCGGGATGAAGCCGGACGGCAGTTGCAGGCTGCCGCGCAGCTCCTGGAAATTGCGGAAGCTGAAACGCAGGTCCTGGCCTTCCTGGCCGAGCACGTCCCGCTGCGACAGCTCCACCTGCGCACCGTCCATGATGCCGCTCAGAAGGATCTCCGCCTCGCCCTGCACCCGGGCGGTGGTCGTCGCGAGCTGCGTCAGCACCAGGCGATAGTGATACTGCGCCTGGGCGTCCTGGCGCAGCTTGAAGCTCTGGATGCGCAGCCCGGGCGAGACGTCTTCGGAATTGACGATGCCGCGATAGAACGCGACCTCCTGCCTCAGCTCGAGGACTTCGTTCTGCAGATCGGCCACGCTGCGGTCGATCTCCTCGTAGGCGCGGCGATCTATGTCGGCGGTCTGCTCCAGCAGGGCGATCTGTCCCTTGAGACGGGATTTCTCCTCCTCCATCTCGGCGATGCGCTGCGTGAGCAGCCCCTGGCGCTGCTTGGCCTCCACGATGCTGTAGCCGGCGGTGCTGCGGCCGTATTCGAAGAGCAGCCAGCCGACGGCGAGCAGGCCGACGACGAGCGCGCCCAGCATGAACCGCCTCAGCCGAGGATGATGCGATCGGACGATGACATGCGTCGATCGACGGCGCATCACGGTTGCAGTGCGATGGCGTCGAGCCCCGCGCGCTCGTCGAAACCGAACATGATGTTGAAGTTCTGCACCGCCTGGCCTGCCGCGCCCTTGACCAGGTTGTCGATCACCGACAGCACCACCACCGTGCGTCCGCCCTGCGGGCAGAACACGGACAGGCGGCAGACGTTGCTGCCCTTCACGCCGCGCGTCTCCGGCATCAGGCCCGGCTCCATGACGTCGACGAAGGGCTCGTCGGCGTAGCGCGCCGCGTATACCGCGTGCAGGTCGCGCAGGTCTCCGCCATCGGTGCGTTCCGCGTACAGGGTCGCGTGAATGCCGCGGATCATGGGCGTCAGGTGCGGGACAAAGGTCAGGCCCACATCGGCGCCCGCCGCGGCGACCAGGCCCTGCCTGATCTCGGGCAGGTGCCGGTGTCCGTCCACGCCATAGGCCTTGAAGCTCTCCGCCACCTCGCCGTACAGCAGACCGATCTCGGCCTTGCGGCCGGCGCCGCTCGCGCCGGACTTGGCGTCGGCGATGAGGCGCGCCGGGTCCACCAGCCCATTCTCCAGCAGCGGCAGAAAACCGAGCTGCACGGCCGTGGGATAGCAGCCGGGATTCGCCACCAGCCGCGCCTCGCGCAGCGCACCGCGATTGACTTCGGGCAGTCCGTACACCGCCTGCGGCAGAAGCCCGGGACAGGCATGCTCCATGCCGTACCAGCGCCGCCATTCGGCGGTATCGCGCAGACGGAAGTCGGCGGACAGGTCGATCACGCGCACGCCGGCGTCGAGCAGCTCCGCCGCCATGGTCATGGCGGTGCCGTTCGGCGTGGCGAAGAAGACGGCATCACAGGCCTTGAGCGCCGCGACCTCGGGAGGCACGAACGCCAGCCCGACGCGGCCGCGCAGGCTCTGGAACAGCCCCGCCACCGGCTTGCCGGCCAGCTCGCGCGAGGTGGCCACCGCGAGCTCCACCCCGGGGTGTCCCGCGAGCAGACGCAGCAGTTCCACGCCGGTGTAACCGGTGGCGCCGACGATGCCGACCTTGATGCTCATTGGTGCCTGCCCTTGCGATCGTGAAACGGAGAATATATCAGATGTGCAATTTACGGACCGCAACTGCGTTCCGCCTCGTCACGGGGACGGCGCGGCGCGCATGAAGGCGCGCTCCACGTAAGCGGCCACCGCATCGATCTCGTCCGCGCTCAGCACCGTGCCCCAGGCGGACATCGCGGTCCCGGGCACGCCCCGGGAGATCGCGCTGCGCAGGCGCGCACCGTCCATGCCGGCCATCGCGCCGGCATCGGTCAGATCGCGCGGCGGCGGCTGCAGGAAGCTGCCGATCCAGTTGCGGCCGGTCCCGTCGGCGGCATGGCAGAAGGCGCAGTTCTGCTGGAAGATCCGCTCGCCGCGCCGCTCGCGCCCGTCGGCGTCGGCCAGCACCGGCGGCCGGTCGTGACGCGCGTAGGGCGTCGCCCCGGTCTCGCCGTCGATGCGCCCGCCGGCGCGGTGCGAATACCCGGCGCGCGGATAGGAGACGGCGCGCGGAGACCACAGCGTGCGGTCGTCGTTGAGGTGGGCGCGGTCATGGCAGGTGATGCAGGCCGACATGAACAGCTGCTTGCCGCGGAGCTGGTCCGCGGTGAGATCCTCATCGCGGGTATCGAGGGCGATCTCGCCGAGCGCGAAAGGGAAGGCGTCACGGTAGCGCTCGTGGTCCGGCCAGCCGTTCTCGGGGATGTGGTAATAGGTATTGACCTGCTTGTGTTCGACGAAGGAGTGCTGCACGAAGTCGACGACCGCCTCGATCTGCGCCGCGTCCAGCACAGTGGCGAAGGGCTTCATCGCCGTGCCCGGCCGGCCGCGCGTCACCGCGGCGATCATCTCCTCGCGGCCCAGCTCGCCGGGGGCGAGGGCGGAAAAATCGCGCGGCGGGGGGTCCAGGTAGCGGCTCGCGAGGGTCCTGCCGTCGCCGTTGTAGCCGTGGCAGAAATAGCAGTAGTTGTTGTAGACGCTGCGCCCGGCCTCTTCGGGCGAGGACGCCGGACTCAGTTCATCGCTTTTTTTTTTGCCGTCTCGACCTGCGCCGGCGCGGCGGGATCCACGAAGGCCTGGAACACGAACTCGGCCACGTCCGCGATCTCCTGATCGCTCAGCACCGTCTTCCACGCCGCCATCACCGTGCCGCGCTTGCCGCCGGCGATCGCCTTGAACAGCGCCGGCCGGTTCAGCGTGCGGCGGGACTCGGCCGAGAGGAAGTCGCGCGGCGCGGGGCGGATGAAGCCGGCGCGCGGCCCTTTGCCATCGCCTTCGCGGCCATGGCATACATGGCAGTTCTCCATGTAGAAGGCCTCGCCCTTGCGGGCGTCGCCGCTCAGGCCGTGCTCGAAGGGCAGCGACATGTCCACGGCGGCGGCGCGCACCGGCACCGGATGCGCGGGCGCCGCCGCATCGGCTGCGGCCGCGATGCCCATGAACTCGGAACGGATGTAGGCGACGACCGCCCGGATCTCCCCCTCGTCCAGACGCGTGCCGAAGGCCATCATGGCGGTGCCGGGGCGACCGTTGGTGACCGAGGCCATCATGCGCTGCAGAGAGAGCTCATCGCGCGCGGCGGGCGCGGTGAAATCGCGCGGCGGCGGCGTCAGGCTGTTCGCCGCCCACGAGGCGCCGGAGCCGCGATCGCCATGGCAGGTCGAGCAGTGATTGCGATAGATCCGTTCGCCGGCTGCGGCATCGGGCACACGGGCGGCGCCGGCATGGGGAGCCGCGATGCCAGCGCTGCCGTGGGCCGCGGCGATGTCGGCGCTCCGGTCCACCCCGCGCGCGACGGCGTCGGCCGCGCGGTCCCGCCCGCCGCCAGCGACCGCCGCGCCGGGCAGTTGCATGAAGCGGCCGCGGATGTAGTCGACCACGCCGGCGATCTCTTCTTCACTCAGCCGCGTGCTGAAAGAAACCATGGCGGTGCCGGGACGACCGTTGGTCACGCTGTGGATCATGCGCTCGCGGGTCAGTTCCTCTGTCGCGCGCTCGCTGGTGAAATCGCGCGGCGGCGGGTTGAGACCGGTCTGCGCCCGGCTCCTGCCGTCTCCCCTGTCGCCATGGCACACGGCGCAGTTCTTGATGTAGACGCTTTCGTAGGCCGAAGCCGACGGCGCGGGGGCCGCCGCGAGACATGGCCCGCCGGCGAAGAAGGCCAGCGCTGCGGCCAACGTTCCGAGCCTGGGGACGAGCA